>Ga0307470_10000500_pt1 | contig 19067 bp, 16 predicted proteins | sample atmos_gasesAM3C__FD_204565 | JGI IMG/M metagenome (GOLD analysis project Ga0307470, IMG submission 204565) | Hardwood forest soil microbial communities from Morgan-Monroe State Forest, Indiana, United States - atmos_gasesAM3C_05 | ecosystem: Environmental > Terrestrial > Soil > Temperate forest... | reverse complement strand
TGCACACGGTTCGCGACGGCGAAACCCAGAGCCGCGGCCGATTGCTGCGGTTGGCATACGAGCAGGGCATGTCGGCGCTCGCAGCCGAATGGCTGCCGCCGATGATGGCCGGCGGCAGCGCTCGAAACGTGGAGCTCATGCCGCGTTTGGTCGCGATGGTCGAGCGCTCGACTCCGGAATCCTATGCGGGTCAGATCAAAGCCCTGTTGCATCGGCCGGAAGCCCTGTCGGTGCTGCCCACGGTTGGCGTGCCCACCCTGCTGCTCAGCGGCAGCGAGGATACGTGGTCGCCGATTTCGCAGCACGAGACGATGCGGCGGCGCATTCCGCATGCCACACTGTTCGAGATCCATGGAGCCGGCCACATGGCGCCGATCGAACGACCGGATGCGGTCGCACTGGCGCTGCGCGAATGGCTGGCCGAAATCGCATGAAAATGCTCGTGACAAGGGAGAGATACTTGAAGCTCGTTCATCAGCTTGGTGTTTGCGCAATCCTGATCGCCCTAGGCTCGCAGTCCACGGCGCTCGCCGGCGATACACTGCTCGTTCACGGTCACATTTACACCGGCAACCCTCGCGCCCCCTGGGCCTCCGCTCTGTCGGTCAGCGGAGCGCGCATCGAGGCCGTCGGCACGGATGCGGCCATTCTGACCCATCGCGGCCGCCGCGCTCGGGTGATCGATCTGCATGGACAAACCGTCATCCCCGGGATCGTCGATTCGCACACTCATGTACTCTACGGTGCCTATGCCCTGCACGGGATGAACCTCTCCACGCCGGAGTCCAGCATTACACCGGAGAAGCCGGATCTTCTGATCGAGCGCCTGAAGACATACGCCGCCGCCCATCCGCATGACGCCGTGCTATTCGGCCGTGCGGACTTCAGCACCGTGCCGCCCTCGACCCCCACGCACGCGCTGCTGGACCGTGCCGTGGCGGACCGTCCGGTCGTGATCCACAATACTTCCGAACATGCGTTGTGGTTGAACTCCGCCGCCCTGCAGATGGCCGGCATTACCGACCGCCCGGTCGCCGACGGCGACGAAGAACGCGGCGTGATTCGCGACGCCAGCGGACACCCGAGCGGCGTGCTGCTCGAAGCCGCCATGCAGCTCGCCGCCCGTGCGGTCGCCGGCCGGGTGCCGCTCGAGGAGAAGCTGGCGATGCTGCAGGCCGCGACGCGTTACTTGAACAGCATGGGCATCACCAGCGTCGTCAACGCCACCGGCGATCTGGCCGAGATCGAGCTTTATGGAACCTTGCGCGACCGCGGCGCGCTCACGGTGCGCACGCGCACGAGTTTCGGGTCGGTCGCCGTGCAGCATCATCTGACCCCGGCCTTTCTGGCCGATCTGGAGCGGGCGCGGCAGCTCTATCACGATGACTGGGTGTCGGCGAACTTGGTGAAGTTCTTTGCCGACGGCGGCAGCGGACTCATTCCCCCGCTCGTCTATGCCGCCCATGATTACGAGTCGATAATCATGGAGCTCGATGCGCGCGGATACCAGATCATGACGCATGCCCTGCGCGCGGACTCGGTGCACATGATTCTGGACACCTACGAGCGCTTGGAGCAGGCGCATGGGCCGCGCGACCGCCGGCTGCGCATAGAACACGCGGATCTCGTGGATGCGGTCGACCTGCCCCGCTTTGCCAGACTCTCGGTGATTGCCGATATGCAGCCCACGTTCTGCTGCGGCGAGGACGGCGGCAACTTCGATCCGGCCGATGACGTGCCGTCCGACCGTTGGCAGACGCTGCAGCAGGGGGGCGCCGTCCTCGCCTTCAGCAGCGACTGGCCGTGCACCTGGCCGCCCGACCCCTTCGTCTCTATTCAACAGACTGCCACGCGGCAGGTGTGGAAATCCGCCGATACGGCCAATATCGGCGGCGAGCCGCTGGACGGAGCAGGCCAAGGCGGCGCGCGTACCACCGGGGCGATCTACGTTCCGCAGGAGCGGATCAGCGTAGCCGACGCGGTTCGCGCCTACACCCAAGGATCGGCATTTGCCGCTTTTTCCGACAAACAGGTCGGCACCTTGGAAGTGGGCAAGCTGGCAGATCTTGCCGTCCTCTCCCAGGACATCTTTGCGGTGCCGCCCGAGACCATCGGCAAGACGCGTGTGGTCACGACCATGGTCGGCGGCAAGATCGTCTACGACGCCGCGAGGACGGAGAGAATATCGCCCTGAAGCGATCTGGCCGGAATTGGTGCAGTCGAGGCGCAATGCCGCCGTTTTGGCCGCTTTGATTTTGCGCGGGTTTCGATGCAGACTTGGGCTGTGCGCTGGCGAACAGGGAAGTCATCATCGTCTCACCGGCTATCTTCGGGTCCAGCCGCCGCGCCGGCGTCCGCGCGGTTGATCCAGCTCACTGCCGCGCTGATCGGCTGCGGCGCATGCCTCGGTACACCCTCGGCCGTCGCGGCGGAAAAAAAATGCAAAATCGGCAAAGTGGCCGATCTGCCGATCACCATGAACAGCCTGCGCCCCACGATTGACGTGAAAATCAACGATCGAGAGGCGAAGTTCGTTTTGGACAGCGGCGCGTTTTACAGCATGATGAGTTCTGCCACAGCGGCAGAGTACAACCTCAAAACGAGACCCGGGCCGTTCGGATTCACGGTAATCGGGGTCGGCGGCGCCGCGGACGTTCAGATCGCCACCGTGAAGAACTTCACCTTCGCCGGCGCAACCATCAAGGACGTCGAGTTTCTGGTAGGCGGCAGCGAGGTCGGCAACGGCGACGCGGGACTGCTGGGTCAGAATTTTCTGGAAAGATTCGACGTCGAATATGACCTTGCGAAAGGCATGATCCGCCTGTTCCACACCGAAGATTGCGAGCATGCCCGCTTGGCGTACTGGCTGGCGCCGGACCAGGCTTATTCTTTCATGCCAATAGACCGCATCGACCCCATGCACCCACATACCATCGGCGTTGCCTACGTCAATGACCATAAGATTCGCGTCGAATTCGATACCGGCGCCTATACGTCGGTACTGTCGCTCAAGGCGGCCGAGCGCGCAGGCGTCAAACCGGACTCGCCGGGGGTAGTTGCCTCCGGGTACACCAGCGGCATCGGCCGAGGGACGACCAAGGAATACATCGCGCCGTTCGCGAGCTTCAAGATAGGCGACCTGGAAGAAATCAAGAATACCCGGCTGCGTATTGCGGACATCGGACTGGACAACGCCGATATGCTGGTGGGCGCGGATTTCTTCATATCGCACCGCGTTTTCGTGGCGAATAGAGAGCACAGACTTTTCTTGTCGTACAACGGCGGTCCGGTATTCAATTTGTCGCAGAACCATGCGGCCTCGAGTAGCCCCGAAGACCAACCCGATGCGCGCAGCGGCGAGGCGAAACCAGCTGGCGGCGCGAAACAAGGCGGCGATTCCGGTACAGCCGCCGGGCACGCCGCGGAGCTTGCGCGCCGCGGTTCCGCACTGGCGGCGCGGCGCGACTTCGGCCCCGCCCTGGCTGATCTTTCGGAGGCGGTCGAGTTATCTCCGAATGAACCTGAATACTACTATCAGCGTGCCAACGCCTATTGGGCGAGCGGTCGGGCAGATCTCGCACTGGCGGACTATGACCATGTACTCATGCTCAAGCAGGACTTCTTGCCGGCCTATATTCCACGCGCCGAAATCAAACTCTCGAAGAAAGATGGGCCCGGAGCGATCGCGGATCTGGAGGCAGTCGACCGTTTGGCGCCGAAGACAGCGGACTTGCGTTTGAAGCTGGCTGAACGTTATGAGCATGTAGACCGATTGCCCGCGGCAATCGAGCAATTCTCCCTATGGATTCAATATCATCCGGACGATTCGCGCATGCCGACGGCTATGGCCGGACGCTGTTTCAGCAGCGCTCTGCAAAACCAGGACTTGCCAACCGCGTTGAGCGACTGCAACGCGGCACTACGTCGCGCCGACAAGAAAAGCGAGGACTACTCGTACTTGTTCGTGGACCGCGGCCTGGTGCGGCTGAGGCAAGGAGACTACGGCAAGGCCATTGCCGACTTCGACGATGCGCTCAAAGCCATGCCGAAAAATGCGCTGGCGCTGTACGCGCGGGCAGTCGCCGAATCACGCAGGAATGACAAGAAGGACAGCGAAAGAGACCTCGAAGCTGCCAGGGAAATTGCACCGGACGTTGCCGGGAAGTTCGAACACTATGGGATCGTCCCATAGTCAAATCTGGCCTCGAGCCGTGGAAACACCCTGCGCGCATTGCCTTCGAATATCTTGTGGCGGTCCGTATCGCTCAAGTTGAGCGCATCCAAGTAGCGCTTGGTGTCGTCGAAGTACTGCCCCGTCTCCGGATCGATGCCGCGCACGGCTCCCACCATTTCCGAACCGAAGAGGATGTTGTCGACCGGGATGACCTTGAGCAAGAGTTCGATCCCCGGCAGATGATAAACGCAGGTGTCGAAGAACACGTTCTTGAGCAGATAGTCCGCGAGCCGCGGCCGCTTCAAGTCCTGGGCGAGCCCGCGGTAGCGGCCCCAATGATAGGGAACCGCCCCGCCGCCGTGCGGGATGATGAATCTTAGACTCGGAAAGTCGGCGAACAAATCGCTGGTCAGAAACTGCATGAACGCGGTGGTATCGGCATTGATGTAGTGCGCGCCCGTGGCATGGAAATTCGGATTGCAGGAGGAGCTCACGTGCACCATGGCGGGCACATCGAGTTCCACCATTTTTTCGTACAGCGGATACCAGTGGCGATCGGTGAGCGGCGGCGAGGTCCAATGGCCTCCGGAAGGATCCGGATTCAAATTGCAGCCGATGAATCCCAATTCCTTGACGCAGCGCTCGAGCTCGGCGGCGCTCGACGCAGGCGCCGCTCCCGGCGATTGAGGCAGCTGACAGACCCCGATGAAGTTGTCCGGATACAGCGCCACCACGCGATGGATCAAGTCGTTGCAGGCCTGCGTCCAGCGGCGGCTGGTGGTTTCATTGCCGACGTGATGCGCCATGGCGGAGGCGCGCGGCGAGAAAATCGTCAAGTCCGTGCCGCGGGCACGCTGCAGTTTGAGCTGGGCGTTCTCCAAGCTGTCCCGAATTTGATCGTCGCTGATCTTGGGCAACGCGGACAGCGGAATGTCGGCGCTGTCTTTGAGTCCTGCGATCTGCTGCTCTCGGAACGCCTGCAGCCCCGCCGGCGCCGTGGTGTAGTGACCGTGACAATCGATGATCATGCGCAGGCTCTCATATCACTGCGCCCAGTACATGCGCGTGGGGTTGTCCACCAGGATGCGCTGACGCATCGCCGGATCCGGGCAGATTTCCGTAAAGAGATCCGCCAACTCGCCGTCGTTGGGCATGTCCTTGGTGATGTTCGGGTGCGGCCAGTCCGTGCCCCAGAGAATGCGCTGCGAATCCACCCCGATCAGCGCGCGTGCGAACGGCACGGCATCTCGAAACGGACGCTTGCCCACCGACACACGCTCCGAGCCGCAGATCTTGATCCAGGCCAGCGGGTTGCTGCCGTAGAGATCGAGCAGCAGCTGGAACGGACGCTGCCCGAGACCGTCGGCCGCCTTGACGCGCCCCATGTGGTCGATGATGAAGGGCACGTCGATCCGGCGCAAAAGATCGGTTTGCGTCACGATGTCCTCGGCGTCGAGATGCAGCACCACGTGCCAGCCCAGAGGCTTGATGCGCGCGACCAACCGCCGGAACACGCCGAGATCCGGAACGCCGCCCAAATGCTTGACGAAGTTGAAGCGGATGCCGCGAATGCCGCCCTCATGGAGCCGCTGCAATTCGCCGTCCGTCACCGCATCGTCGACGCAGGCGACGCCTCGATACGCGCCCCGGCTCGAGGCAATGGCGTCCAAGGTCACCGTCATGTCCGTGCCATGACAGCTGGCGTGGACGATCACGGCACGCGATACTCCGAGCCGGGCGTGCAGCGCACGCAGATTCTCGACGGGGGCGTCGGGCGGCGTATAGCTGCGGTCCGGTGCATAGGGAAATCTGCTCGCCGGCCCGAAGACATGGCAATGCGCATCGCACGCGCCGGGCGGCAAATCCACGGCGGGTTTGACCGGATTCGGATCCGGCGGCAGGCAGCTCCTCAGGGGATTCTTGTCAGCCTCGCTCATTTCTGCCATTCCCGCTGCAGCGCCGCCTCGTCCTCGACGTATTTGAGACCGGCTTTGGCCAGCGCTTCGCGCATACCGTACACGTCGAGGCCCAACTCCCCGGCGGCAAGCCGCCTGCGCGTCCCCGCCTCCTTCGTCTCGCGCGCCGCGGCGGCGGCGGCGGCTCTGGCCGCATGCTGCTTGGGCACGATGACCACACCGTCGTCGTCCGCGACCACCACATCGCCCGGATGTACCAGGACTCCGGCGCAAATGATCGGAGTGTTGACGGAGCCGACCGTGGCTTTCACCGTGCCTTTGGCATGAACCGCCCTCGACCACACGGGAAATCCCATCTCGCGCAACTCCCCGGTATCGCGGCAGCCGGCGTCGATCACGAGACCCACCGCGCCGCGCGCGCGAAACGAAGTGGCGAGTAAGTCGCCGAACATGCCGTCCGTGTTCTCGGAGGACGTGCCGAGCACGGCCACGTCGCCGGGCTGGAGCATCTCGGCGGCGACGTGCAGCATCCAGTTGTCGCCCGGATGCGCGAAGATGGTCACGGCCGTGCCGCAGGCTGCGGCGCCCGGATAGATGGGACGCATGCAGCTATCGAGCAGTCCCACGCGTCCCATCGCTTCGTGCACCGTGGCGACGCCCTGTTTCGCCAACTCCGCGACGCTGGCGGCGTCGGCGCGCGACACGTGCTTTACCGCAATTCCAGATCGTCCGATCATGTATCACCTGTTCGCGTCAATGAAGAGGTACGAAGACTTCGCCGCGCATGATGAGCCGCGCGGTCCGCAAAAGCGCCGCCCGCAGCACTTCGGTCGGATTTGCGGGATTCACGGTCAGGATCACGCTGAACTCGCCGCTCGGATGCTCCACCGAAACGGTCTTGTGGGTTCCCGGCGGGATCAACGCATAGCGATTCGCGACGCTGCCGGGCATGACCGCGGCGGTCGCGACCGTCACCGCGCCCAATACCCCCACCGCCGAATGGCAGTCCCGCGGTATGAACGTTCGGGTGCAAATCTGGCCGCCCGCCCGAGGCTTGGCCACCAAACACATTTTCGGCACCACCTTCTTGGCGACATCGCCCAAATTCATCGCCGGGCCGGCTTGCAGGCGAACCGATTCGATCTTCTGCTTGAGCGCGGCGTCGGCATTGAGCTCGTCGCGGCTCTCGTATCCCGTCGCTCCCAACGCCTCGGCCGCCATCACCACCACCGGCATCCCATTGTCGATGCAGGTGACATCGATGCCGTCGAAGCGGTCGACGAGCCGTCCGGTCGGCAGCAGCGAACCGCACACCGAACCCGCCGTCTCGAGAAAGCTGATATTGATGGGCGCGGCCGTCCCCGGCACGCCGTCGATGCGGGCGTCGCCCGAGTACTCGACCCTGCCGCCCGGCGTGCGCACCTCGATGTCGCTCAGGGTTCCCGTGTTGCGAGTGAGCACGCGCAGGGTCGTGACATCGCCTGCAGCCCGCACCAGACCGGTTTCGATCCCGAATGGAACGACTGCCGCGAGCATGTTGCCGCAATTCGGCGTGGTATCGACCAGCGCTTCTTTGATCGACACTTGGGCAAACAGGAATTCCAAATCGACCCCCGCGCTCCGGCCCCTGCGCACCATGCCCACCTTGCTGGTCAAGGGATCGGCGCCGCCCATTCCATCGATCTGGCGCACGTCGGGCGAGCCCATCACCGAGAGGAGGACCGCGTCGCGCCGTGCAACGTCCATGGGCAAGTCATCCTCCAGAAAGAAAGGGCCGCGCGATGTGCCGCCGCGCATGAAAAGACAGGGAATGGATCGCTGCATGGCTCGTTCCGTTGTCGGTGGTGTCTGTGCGCGAGTAGTTGGAAGCGCCGATTATCACGTATACTATCAAGGAATGGGCAACATACCTGTTATCGCGTTTCGGCATGGCTCTTTTGACCGCGGGCGCACATGGATCTGAAACAGCTCGAATATTTTCGCCACGTCGCGGAACTCGGCAGCTTCACGCGCGCCGCCTCGTATCTCTCCGTGGTGCAGCCGGCCCTGAGCCGTCAGGTGCGACAGCTCGAAGTCGAACTGGGCCAGAATCTCTTCGACCGCAATGGGCGCGGCGTGGTGCTCACCGATGCCGGCTCGCGCCTGCTCGAGCACACCCGCGGCATTCTGATGCAAGTGGGCCGCGCCCGTCAGGAGCTCGAGGATCAGAGAAACGGCGACTCGGGCCACTTCGTTCTCGGGCTGCCGCCGAGCCTCGGGCGCAGCGTCACGGTCCCGTTGGTCAAGGCCTTCGGCCGGCTGCTGCCCAATGCCAGTTTGGCCACCGTCGAGGGTCTGTCCGCCTACATGCTCGAGTGGCTGAGCGTCGGCCGGGTGGATTGCGCGCTGGTCTACAATGCACCCGCCTCGCCCGCCGTCGATTTGCAGCCGCTGCTCGATGACCAGCTGTTTCTGATTGCGCCGCTGTCGCCCAAGCCGGCGTTGTCGCCCAAGCCGCCGCGCAAGCCGCGCAAATCCATCGCGCTCGCCGAACTCGCCGACCACCCGCTCATCATTCCGAGCCGCCCCCATTCCATCCGCATGTCGGTCGAAAATGCGCTGGCCGGCGTCGGCCGCAAGATCCGTGTGGCGCACGAAATCGAATGCATTCCCGCGGTCATCGATTTGGTCCGGCAAGGCCATGGGTTCGGAGTGCTGCCTTTGAACGCGGTGAAATCCACTCAGTGGGGCGCCGAAGTGCGGGTGGTGCCCATCCTCGCGCCCATTCTCAAGACATCGCTCTCCATCGCGATGTCGGCGCAGCGCCCCAAGAGTCCCCTCATGCGCAAGGCGATCGACGTGATTCGCGATATCGTGCGCCAAGAAATACACGGCGCGGACGTTCCGGCATGACCAAGCCGCGCGACTATGACAGCATTCCCGGCACCTATGTCTACGACGCCCAGCGGGGCCGCATCGGCTATCCGTTGAACATGTTCTGCATGTCGCTCAACAAGGCGGAGAATCGCCGCTCCTTCAAGGAGAATGCGGCGGCGTATCTCGACCGCTTTGCCCTGACCCCCGAGCAGCGCCGCACGGTGCTGGAACGCGATTGGCTGGGGATGCTGCGAGTCGGGGGAAACATCTACTACACCATCAAGATTGCGTTTTGCGACGGCCTTACCTTTCAGGACGTGGCCGGCATGATGTCCGGTGTGCCGAAGGAAACGTATGCACAGATGATGCTGGCCGGCGGACGCAGTCCCGAGGGCAACCGCTTCAAGGACAAGATCCCGCCGGAGACCGGCCATGGCTAAGATCGTCGCCGGAGTCGCCTGCTCGCATGTGCCGGCCATCGGAGTCGCGATGGATCGGGGCATCACCGGGACTCCCTATTGGGACCCGTTGTTCAAGGGCTATGAGCCCGCCCGGGAATGGCTTGCCAAGCTGGCGCCGGATGCCGCCATCATCGTCTACAACGACCATGCATCGGCGTTCTCGCTGGAGATCATCCCGACTTTCCTGATCGGTGTCGCCGACAAATTTCCCATCGCCGACGAAGGTTTTGGTCCGCGCCCCGTGCCCGTGGTGCTGGGGCATCCCGCGCTCGCCTGGCACCTCGCGGAGTCGCTGATCCTCGATGAGTTCGACATGACCATCGCCAACGAGATGCCGGTTGACCATGGGCTCACCGTGCCGCTGTCGGTCACCTGCGGCCAGACGGCGGCGTGGCCGTTTCCGGTCATTCCTCTCTGCGTCAACGTCGTGCAATACCCTCCTCCCACCGGCGCCCGCTGCTTCAAGCTGGGGATGGCGATTCGCCGCGCCGTGGAGCAATTCGACGAGGATTTGCGGGTGGTGATCTACGGAACCGGCGGCATGTCGCATCAGCTGCAAGGCGAGCGCGCCGGATTGATCAACCGGCAGTTCGATACCGCGTTCATGGACGGGATGACCAGGGACCCGGTGGCGCTCACCCGAATCACCCACACCGAGTACATGCGCGAAGCCGGCTCTGAAGGGGTCGAGATGGTGATGTGGCACGTCATGCGCGGCGCACTCGATGAAAACGTCGCCGAAATCTATCGCCACTATCATGTTCCGGCGTCCAACACCGCCGCGGGATTGATGATTCTGGAAAATAGGAGCCCGTCATGAAGGTCTGTCTCGCGGGCCACGGCGCCTTCGGCATCAAGCACCTGGAAGCGATGGCGAAGATTCCGGGAATCGAAGTCGTTTCGCTCGCCGGATCGAACATCGAATCGGCGCGCGAGGTCGCGCAGCAATGGAAGATTCCCCATTGGACGGCGAATCTTGCGGAGAGCCTCGCGCAGCCGGGACTCGAGGCGGTGGTATTGACCACGCCCACGCAAATGCACGCGGCGCAGGGCGAACAGTGCATGCGTGCCGGCAAGCACGTCATGATCGAAATTCCGATGGCCGACTCGGTCGACGACTCGGAGCGCCTGGTGCGAGTACAAGCGGAAACCGGCGTCGTGGCCATGGCCGGCCATACGCGGCGCTTCAATCCCAGCCATCAATGGATCCACGACCGGATCATCGCCGGCGAGCTCAAGGTCCTGCAGATGGACGTGCAGACGTATTTCTTCCGCCGCACCAACACCAACGCACTCGGCAAACCGCGCAGCTGGACCGATCACCTGCTGTGGCACCATGCCTGCCATACCGTCGATTTGTTTGCCTATCAAACCGGCGAGAATGCCTCGCACGCCTATGCCCTGCAGGGCCCGAAACATCCGCTGCTGGGCATCGCCATGGACATGAGCATTGGACTGAAGGTGGCGTCGGGCGCCGTCTGCACCCTCTCGCTGTCGTTCAACAACGACGGACCGTTGGGCACGTTCTTCCGCTACATCTGCGACAACGGGACTTACATCGCTCGCTACGATGAGCTGCTGGACGGCAAGAACAATCCCATCGATGTGTCGAAGGTCGATGTCTCGACGAACGGTATCGAGCTGCAGGACCGGGAATTTTTCGCCGCCATCCGCGAAGAGCGCGAACCCAATTCCAGCCTCGCACAATGCCTGCCCGCGATGCAGACGTTGGGCCGGCTCGAACGGCAATTGAACGGCGCGGAGCCCTGACTATTTCCAGCTTTTGGGTTGTTCATGTATCGAAAGGCAGTCCGACGTAATTTTCGGCGACGCTGGTGAGCGCGGCGGCCGACTCCGTCAAATAGTCGAGTTCCGCGAGCTGCAGCCGATGGCTGAAGGGATCTTCGGAGAATTTGTGCGTAATCGAGGTGAACCACCACGAAAAGCGCACCGCTTTCCAGATGCGGCGCAGGCACTGCGCGGAGTAGCGATCGATCAGTTCGGTGCTGCCGGTCCGGTAGTATTCCGCCAGCGCCGCATGCAGCACCCGGACGTCCGCGGCGGCGAGGTTCAATCCCTTGGCGCCGGTGGGCGGCACGATGTGCGCAGCGTCGCCCACCAGGAATAGCCGGCCGAATTTCAAGGGTTCCACCACGAAACTGCGCAGCGGCGCGATGCTCTTCTCGATCGACGGTCCGGTGATCACCGTGTCGGCGACCGATGCGGGCACACGCCGGCGCAATTCGTCCCAGAACCGCGCATCGGTCCACGCCTCCAATTTCTCATCCAGCCCGCACTGCACGTAGTAGCGGCTGCGATGGGACGAACGCATGCTGCAGAGTGCGAATCCGCGTTCATGATTCGAGTAGATCAGCTCGTGCGCTGCCGGCGGAACGTCGGCCAGAATCCCGAGCCAGCCAAAAGGGTAGATGCGCTCGAAATTCTGCAACGCGCCGTTCGGGATGCTTTGACGGCAGACTCCGTGGTAGCCGTCGCAGCCGGCGATGAAATCGCACACAAGCTCATGCGTGCGCCCGCCGTGCGAGAAGCGCACCGTGGGATGCGTGCCGCCGAAACCGTCGACGCTCACGCCATGCGTCTCGAATATCAATTTCGCGCCCGCCGCAGCGCGCGTCTCGATCAAGTCCCGGGTGACTTCAGTTTGACCATAGACCGAGACGGCCGCGCCCGTGAGACCCTTCAGGTCGACGCGAAAGGTGTTCCCCGAGAACCCGACGGCGAACCCGTCGTGGACCAGACGCTCGCTCAGCAGCCGGTCGCCCACGCCTGCCTGGACGAGCAGATCGACGGTCCCCTGCTCCAAGACTCCGGCGCGAATGCGGCCGGCGACATATTCGCGGCTCTGGCGTTCGAGAACGACGCTGTCGATGCCGTGTTGGTGCAGCAATTGCGAAAGCAACAGTCCGGATGGGCCGGCGCCGATGATTGCGACCTGAGTGCGGGACATCGCGCCTCCCGAGGACTGGTGACGCAAAGCCTAGCAGTGCCGCGGGCGTGCTATTGCACGATTAGGATGTGCTCTGGTACTTATCCGCCATTATGGCGGCGGCGAAATTCAACGGGGCTGACGCCGCTGTGGCGCCGAAAAAATCTGGAAAAATACGCCGGATCCTTGAAACCCAGCTCGCCGGCGATGCCGCCCACCGAACTCGCGGCGTAAACCAAGCGGCGCCTGGCCTCCAACGCCAGCCGCTGCTGAATCAGATCGAAGGCGGTGACGCCGGCCAGGCGGCGGCACAGCCGGTTCAGACTGGTCTCGGACAGCGAGAGCTGCCGCGCATAGCGCTCCACCGGCCAATGCTGGAGATAGTGCGCTTCGATCAAATGACGGAATCGGCGCAGCCGCTCCGCGTCGTGACCGCCATGGATTTCACCGCTGCCATGCGCCGCGGTGCCGTGCGACAGTATCCATAGCACGCAGCACGCGAGCCAACTGCCGACCGGTGCGGTCCAGCTATCGGGTTGCGCAAATTCATGCGCCAGCCGTTCGAGCAGCTGTGCTGCGCGCAGCGCGAGCTGCGGATCCGCGCGCAGATCGATGGCGCGCGGCATGGAAAACAATGTCTCGATGGGCCATTGATGTACGGCGGCCGCCATGCTCAATACGCGGGCCAGATCGAAGGTCAGCACCGAGCCAAGAGTGTCCGCGCGGAATCGGAAACTGTGGACAGTCCCGGCGGGTATGATCATGAGGGCGGGCCCCGCCAGATCGGCGCGCGTATCGTCCAGCGTCACGCTGACGGGACCGGCGGTTACCAAGACGCACTGACTGAGAAGGGTGTGCCGGTGGGTGCCGATTCTCCACAGGTACTTGCGGCTGCGCGATTGAATGTCTTCGATGTGCACGCCGTCGGTCTGAGCGGCCGCCGTCGGGGTTTCGCCGTACAGCGAGAAGCTCGGGATATTACGGCGGCTGGATCTCATCGGTCTTGCCGACATTAGTCTCACCGAGGCAGAACCGCCACATCGCTCACCAACAATACTTCGCACGCGCCGGCTCCGGTGTCGTCGCGCACCAGCGAGGTCCTGATCCACCTGCCGTCGTCGCGCACCCCGTCCACCAACTCGCCCGACAAGGTGACCACTTCACCCGGCCTCAGCCGCGCCAACTGTGCCGCAATCATCGAATTGCCCGGGATCACGTGGGTATTGGCGCTATGGGCGATGATCGTATTCCTGGGCAGCGCTTCGCGTGCGTCCTCGCGCCAGTAATAAAACCGATTGGACTGGGAAATATCGATGGCGCGCAGTAGCCGATTGTCCGACATGGGTCCCCAGCCCAGGGCCAGATCTTCGGGGACCAAGTCCGACAGCGCGTCGAAATGGTAGCGTTCGCGGCCCAGGATGCGGGCCGTAATCTGATAATCCGCGCGCACCGTCAAGGTCCAGCGCCCGACTTGCACTTTTTTCCCCGCGGGCACGTCGGTTTGCTTGGGATCAGCCGCGGCGAGCACGCCGTCCGGCTGATGAAACGGGCGGCCGGAATACCAGTTCCACGCGCCCCAACCGATGTAGGTCAGGAGAATGACTTTGAGGACGGGGTGGCGCCACATGGTCGCACTGTGGCGCAAACCCGCGCGCTATTCCGTGACCTTGGTCTCCGTGATCCTGGCCGGATCGCGTTCGCCGCCCGACGACGCCATCGCGCCGCCCCAGCCGAGCGCGCGCGACGCGCGCCCGCTGTGGGAGCGATCTCTCCTGAGGCTTACGCGGGCTTCGCCGCCCAGACCTTGCACCAGCCGCCGGCCACGACACTCTTGCCTGCGAAGATATTGCAGCCCCCGCTGGCGTCGCCCGCCTTCCCTTGGAATTGCGCACAGGTGCTGCATTTCTGGTTCGGTTTGTATGTGGCATTCGCCTTGGCGTCGACCTTGGTGGCGTCGGTCGTGTAACCCAATGCCTGCGCGGTCGGATCCGCCGGGTCCAAGGCGGGAAGCGCGGCGGCGGCGGCGGAATCGACCATGAGGCCCATGGCTGGAATGAAAGCGCCGGCGATCAATCCGCTCTTGACGATCGTTCGACGTGAAATCTTGTTTTTCATGGTAATGATCCTGTTGGGTTGAATACTGAGGACATTTTCCCGCTTTTCGCCGGCCTTATGTCAAAGAAAATTTTAATTAATTGCACTCGAGCGCGAACGATTATCACTTACATCCGCCAGGTAGACGGCGCGCCGCAAGATAAACGCCCCGTCGCAAGGTAAACGCTTCGCCGCGCCTTGATCCAAATCAATTCGATTCAATTCGATCCGTTTGCGAGCAGCCAATCGCGAAATAATTGTACTTCGCGGCGGATCCGCTGCGGGCGCTCCGGCGTGATCACAAAGTAGGAAAAATCGTCCGCGAATTCCTGCGCGAGCGCCCGCACCAGCCGTCCCGTCGCGAAATAGGCGTCCAAAAAAATCCGATGCGCCAATGCGACGCCGGCGCCGGCCGCCGCGAGTTCCAATGCGGCGATGGTCGTGTCGACGGTCGGACACGCGCTCGCGGGGGCTTCCGCGAGTTCCAGCGCCTGCCGTACCTTCAGCCAGTGATTCTCGAATCCCATGATGTGAATCAGATACTGCGGCAGCAAGCCGGCGATATCGCCGTTCTGCTGTGCGGTCTGCACTAGGGCCGGACTGCACACGGCGAGGATGCTCTGATTCAGCAGGCGCTCGGGCCGGTAGCCGTGCCAATGACCCGCACCGTAGCGAATTTCCAGATCGGTGGCTTCGTCGAGCACGGCATTGTCCCAGATCACCGAGGACAGGCGCACGTCGATCGACGGGTGGGCGGCGCTGAATGCGGGAAGTTTGGGCGCAAGCCACAGCGCCGCCAGCGAAACCGGCGCGTGGACGGTGATTTGCACCCGCTCCGATCCGCCGAACAGACCCACCGTTGAATCGGCGAGTTCCTCGAATGCCTTGCGCACCGGCGGCAAGTAGGCGACGCCCATGGGTGTGAGCTTCACTCCGCGCGGCAGGCGCTCGAACAACCCAAAGCCTAGATGCGCCTCGAGCGCGCGGATCTGGTAGCTGATCGCCCCCGAAGTCAGGTTCAGTTCCGCCGCCGCGGCGGCAAAACTGGAGGTCCGGGCGGCGGCCTCGAATGCCCTGAGCCAGGTCAAGGTCGGCAGGCCGACGACGGGACGGATCTGAGCCAAGAGAGCACCTCTCACAAAAATTTTATGGCCAAAGGTACCAAAATATTGGGTTGTACGCCGGCCAGCGATCAATTTATTGTGGCCAAAATCCCACTTCTCACACTCAATCGGGTTGCAATGAAAACAAACGCACGCGTGGTCGTGGTCGGCGGCGGCATGATGGGCGCGAGCCTGCTTTACCATCTCGCCCTGGAGGGCTGCACCGACACGATATTGGTCGAGAAAAGCGAGCTCACCTCGGGCTCCACCTGGCATGCCGCAGGTCAATGCCCGAACATCACCGGCAGCTACAACCTCGCCAAAATCCACGCCTACAGCAATGAGTTGTATCCGAAGCTCGAGGCGCTGACCGGCCAGTACGTGAGCTGGCATCCCTGCGGCGGATTGCGCTTGGCAAACAACGAGCATGAGCTCGCCTGGCTCGAGCAGGTGTACGGGTATTCGAAGAGCATCGGCTTTCGCATGGAAATCGTCGGGCTCGATGAGATCAAGCGTCTGAACCCGTTCCTGACGACGGACAATGTGATCGCCGCGGCGTGGACCCGGGATGACGGGCACGGCGACCCCTCGGGTCTCTGCCAGGCGCTGGCCAAGGCCGCGCGCGACCTGGGCGCGACGGTGATGCGCCACAACCGCGTCATCGACATTCGCCGGCGCGCGAGCGGCGAATGGGAGGTGGTCACCGAAAAAGGCAGCATCGTCGCCGAGATGGTGGTCAATGCCGCCGGCTGCTACGCGCGCCAGGTCGCCGCCATGGTAGGTGCCGACGCGCCCATCACCAACATGCAGCACCACTACGTCGTGACGCATCCGATCCCGGCATTCATGGAACGCAGCGAAGAGATTCCGGTGATGCGCGATTCCTACACCTCGGGCTATTTTCGTCAGGAACAGAAATCCGGCTTGATGGGCATCTATGAGGGCACGGGTCTGCACGAGGCCTGGGCTCCGCGTGGATTTCCCGAATGGGAATCGTCGAACGAACTGTTTCCGGACGATTTGGATCGCATCGCGCCGTGGCTCGAGCGCGCCATCGAGCGCATGCCGCTCTTCGGAGAAGTGGGAATTCGGCGCGTCATCAACGGCGCAATTCCGCACACCCCCGACGGGGCGCCGCTGCTCGGGCCGGCCGCGGGTTTGAGGAACTTCTGGATGTGCTGCGGAACGTCCTTCGGGATCGCGCAGGGCGGCGGCTGCGGAAAGTATCTTGCCCAGTGGATGCTGCACGGCGATGCCGAGATCAATATGACCGAATTCGACCCGCGACGGTTCGGCAAATTCGCCGACGCGGCGTACGTGCGCGACAAGGTGTTCCTGGATTATCGGTTGACTTTCACCACCCGCCTGCCGGGCGAAGAAGAGATGGCGGGACGCCCGCGCAAGACCAGTCCGCTGCACGACAGGCTGCGGGCGCAGGGCTGCGTGCATACGGAAACCTTCGGGTGGGAACGCCCCAAATGGTTCTCGCTCGACGGCCGGATCGAAGACTACGGCTATGGACGAAACAATGTGTTCGATGTGGTGCGGGACGAGGTAGCGGCCGTTCATACGCGCGTCGGCCTGCTCGACCTCACGGGATTCGCCAAGTACGACATCAGCGGATCCGGAGCCGAAGGCTTCTTGAATCGTATCTGCGCCAACCAAGTGCCGCGCAAAGTCGGCGGGATCGCGCTGGTGCACTTGTTGTCGCCGGGCGGCCGCATTCAGGCCGAGATGACCATCACACGGCTGGACGATGCGAAGTTCTATGCGCTGTCGGCGGCCGCCGCCGAGCTGCGCGATCAGGATCTCCTGACGCAGAGCCTGTTGCCCGGCGAGGCGGTGCGGATCGAGAATGTCACCGAGGAGCGCGGCGTACTCGTGGTGAGCGGTCCGCGTTCGCGCGAACTCTTGAGTCTCCTGACCGATGCCGATCTCGGCAACGACGCGTTCCGTTGGCTGCAGGCGCGCGAGATTCGCATCGCCGGGCAGCCCGTGCGTGCGCTCCGGGTCAGTTATGTGGGCGAACTCGGGTGGGAACTGCATCCGCCGATCGGGTCGATGCCGGCGCTGTACGACGCCCTTTGGGAAGCCGGCCGGGCATTCGGGATCGCGAACTACGGGTTGTATGCGGTCAACACGCTGCGCATCGAAAAAGGCTACAAGGCTTGGTCGACCGAACTGACCAACGAACTGAACATGCTGGAAGCCGACATGCCGCGCTTCATCCGGTTCGACAAGACCGACTTCGTCGGCAAGGCCGCGACGCTCGCGCAGGCGCCGCGTCCCTTGAAAATAGTCTATGCGGAGGTGGCGGCGACCGATACGGACGCGCGCGGCGGAGAGCCCGTCCTCGTCGAGGATCGCTGCATCGGCGTGACCACCTCCGGCGCCTACGGTCATCGAGTCGGGAAAAGTCTGGCGTTCGCCTGCGTCGACCCTGATTTCGCCGCACCCGGAAGCGTCTTCGACGTGCTCATCCAGGGCGAGCGGCGCGCCGCAACGGTGCTCGAGAAGCCGGCCTTCGATCCCGACAATTCGCGGATGAGGGTTTAGAGCATGGCCGTGGATCTCCCCACCCGGGCGCGGGCCGTCATCGTGGGCGGCGGCGTCATCGGCTGCTCCATCGCCTATCACCTGACCAAAATGGGCTGGAGCGACATCGTTCTGCTCGAACGCAAACAGCTCACCAGCGGTACCACCTGGCATGCGGCGGGCCTCGTCGGCCAGCTGCGCCAGAGCATCAACATGACGCAGTTGGCGCGCTACACGGCCGGGCTGTACCGCGGGCTAGAGGCGGAAACCGGCCAGGCGACCGGCTACCGCCAATGCGGCTCCCTGTCGCTCGCGACCACGCCGGGCCGCATGGAAGAGCTGAAGCGCAATGCCTCCATGGCCAAGGTGTTCGGGCTGGCGGTCGACGTCGTGGGGCCCCAGGAGATCCGCTCGCTGTATCCGCTCGCCAATCTCGAGGATGTCATCGGCGGCATTCACATACCGAGCGACGGCTACGCCAATGCCGTCGACGTCACGCAGGCACTCGCCAAGGGAGCCCGCAGCCGCGGGGCGCTGATCGTTCAAGATCTCAAAGTCACCGCCATTCATCATGACGGGCGGCGCGTGAGCGGCGTGCAGACGGACCGCGGGCGCATCGACGCCGACTACGTGGTTCTTTGCGGCGGCATGTGGACGCGCGATCTTGCGGCCGCCATCGGCGTGACCGTGCCTCTGCATGCGTGCGAGCACTACTACGTGTTGTTCCAGGACGTGCCGGGCCTCAAGCCCGACATGCCGGTGCTGCGCGACTACGATCATTGCAGCTATTTCAAATACGACGCCGGCAAGCTGCTGGTCGGCGCATTCGAACCGCATGCCCGTCCGTGGGGAGCCGAGGGAATTCCCGATGATTTTGCCTTCGGCGAGATCGCCGGCGACTTCGGCCATTTCGAACCGGTACTGCTCGACGCGATGCGCCGCATCCCGGCCCTGGAGAAGGCCGGCATTCAAAAGTTCTTC
>Ga0307470_10000499_pt1 | contig 19069 bp, 20 predicted proteins | sample atmos_gasesAM3C__FD_204565 | JGI IMG/M metagenome (GOLD analysis project Ga0307470, IMG submission 204565) | Hardwood forest soil microbial communities from Morgan-Monroe State Forest, Indiana, United States - atmos_gasesAM3C_05 | ecosystem: Environmental > Terrestrial > Soil > Temperate forest... | reverse complement strand
AGACCACCACCGCGACACCCTGAACACCAACGCCCCGCCGGCCACGCCCGCGGGGCGTTCTCATCCAGCAAGTACGTCGTCACGATGAACGACGCCACCGTCCTCATCCAGAGCGTCGGTCAACACCCGACGACGAAGCGCTGGTGGAAGTCGTAGGCGTCCAGGGACTCGGCCACCTCGCCCTGGAGGATGTTGCCGACCAGAAAGTCGGTGTCGGCGTAGCGCGAGTCCGGGGTGCGGGCGGCGAAGACCAGGTACGGGCACACGGCGACCTCGCCGCCCACGAACACGTAGATCAGCTTGCCGGCGTCGCAGCCGCCGAGCGGCTTGTCGTCGTTGGGAAAGCGGATGTGCACCAGGTCCAGGCCACGCTGGGTGAAGCGTTCGGTGGCGGCCCGGACGGCGCGCATCTTCTGCTCGTCAGCGGCCAGCCGGCTCTTGCTTTTGACGCCCCGGCCGAAGCTGGACAGGGGGTTCATCAGGACGTACTCGGCGCCGACCTGGACGGCGAGCTCGCAGAGCGCGGCGAACTCCTCGGGTTTGGTCAGAGCGTTGGGGGTGGACAGTAGCCCTTGCAGCAGCCCGGCCGCGGCGAACTTCTCCGTCGTGGCCTTGGTGACCGCGAACGAGCCGGTGCTGCCGCGGAACTTGCCGTGGCTCTCCGCGCGGAAGCCGTCGAAGCTGACGTTGACGTGGACGTTGCCGAGCGCCCGTAGCTCGGCGACCTGCTCCTCAGTGGTCTGGGTGGCGTTGGTGCAGATGCCCACCGGCAGCCCGAGGCGGGCGACCGCCCGGCAGATGCCCATGACGTCTGGGTGCACGAACGGCTCACCACCGGTCAGGGTAATGCGTTCGACCCTGGCTCGGAGCAGCCGGGGCAGCACCGTGTCGATGATGTCTACCAGCGGCAGGTGCTCACCCCAGTCGCCGGAGGACACGAAGCAGTGCGCGCAGTGCAGGTTGCAGCGCTCGGTGATCTGGATCAACGCCTTGCGGCCGTCACCGCTGACGGACGTGCGGAAGTAGCAGGAGCTGGCCTGCGTGTCGATGAGCAGCGAACGCTTCATGGCTGTCCTCTTGTCGAATTATCACTATCAAGGGCGTAACAGGCCATCGCGCACTCGCCTTAGCAGGGCAAGGTCGGTGATGGCCATCGGCGGGCGTTCGGCGATGTGGTGTGGTGGCTTGCGGCGCGGCAACCAGCGCTGGTCTGGGAGCGGGATCACCAGCTCGCACCACACGAACTTGCCGCCGGCTGGCGGGTGGTAGTAATGCCAGCGTTCAGCCAGCATCGGCACGAGATACAAACCATCGGCCGCAACCACGTCGTTTGGTCTCACCCGAGGCGGCAGCGGATCACGATCCCACGTCTCGATGAGCAACACACTCGGCCGATACCGCAGATGCAAGGTGAAAGAGCTGACGCCGGCCAGCCCGCGGTAGCTCAGCCCACTGACCACCTCACCGGCCGCAGCGGCGGCGTGATCGACCAGCTCAAGTGCGAGCAGCTCGGCCAGATCACCGATGTGCTCCACACCCCACCCGCGCCGTTGGCAGCACGACGACCGGCGCTTCGGCCTGATGCAACACGTCCAGCAGCGCCGTCCAGGCCGGCCGCACCAGCGCAGTGTCGCTGACGCCGTTGTCGGCAAAGACCAACTCCAACGCCAGCCCTTCGCGCACGCAATGGTTGGCAACACGTAGTCGCATACGCTCCACCTCGGTGGGGTTAGCGCGAGCAAGCCGGACGTACCCAAAAGCGCGCGGCGTGGCCACTCCGGCTCTCCTCCTCGCAGCAGCGACTTGAGCAGCGCGCGGCGGCGACCAGCTCTCGGACCGGTAAGAGACCGAGCCGCCGCCTGCCTGTCCCTGTGACCAACCAGAGAAGGTTCTCCTGGGTCACTGGCCATAGGGCACCTACAGGAGGAGGTCCTGTTCTCCACGCCTTCCCCAAAACGTGAGCCACGACAAACAGAGCGCCCTCCGGCCTTGCTGGCAGAACCGGGAACGGGCACGGCGGTGGAAGCGCGGCGTCGGAGCGAGGAGACACCGCATCTCACCAGGCTCACCGTTCCCGGTTCTGCCGCCTATGGCCGCCGCTACAGCAGAGCGGCGTTATGCTCGGCCAACACGGCCGACTCACATGGGAACTTCTCGCCAACGCACACGGCACACAGCCCGTGGTCATTGAGGTGCTCGTTGAGAACCGTCGTCGCCAATGCGCGGAGGCGGTCCAGATCCGGCAGAGAACCACTGGTCGGTGTTGCCAATGCCACCGCGCCTGTGATGTGGTGCACCGTCATGGGGGCCAGCCAACCCGGCCGCCGCCATGTCGGACAGACCGTCCGGCCGTCTGTGACAATGTGCTGACATGCCGTGACCAGGCAGGAGGTGAGCGATGATCGACCCCACCGAGATCACTGCCACCCGCCGCGCCCTAGGCCAGCGACTCGCCAACTACCGCAAGGCCGCCGGCCTCAACCAGCACCAGCTCGCCCCACACACCCACTACGGACGAAGCACCATCGCCAACGTCGAGACCGGCCGGCAGAACGTGCCCCGCGACTTCTGGGAACGCTGCGAGCGAGCCCTCAACGCAGACGGGCAGCTGCTCGCCGCTGCCGACCACCTCCAAGCCCTGGTATGTCGCCAACGCGAAGAGACCGCACGGCTCGCTGAGGTCGAGCAGGCGACCAGCTCGTCCCAGCCAGCCGGAGTCCGGCCCGACCCGCACTTCCTGCCAGAGGTCGTCGGTCGGTTGTCGAGCGCGATGCTGTCGCCCTCGCAGCGCCTCACCGCCGATGCCGTCCCCACCATCAGCGATCTCGCCACGCGGGTAACTATGGCCTGGGAGCTGCGCCAGCGCGCCAGCTATGCCGCCCTCGGCGGGCACCTAGCCGTGCTCATCCCGGAGATCGAAGCCAGTGCCGCCAGCGTCGGGAGTGATGACCATGAAGCCGTGCTGCGCTTGGCTGTGCACACCTACAACGCGGCGTCATCACTGCTTAAGCGCCTGGGCGACTGCGAACTCGCCTTGCTGGCGGCCGACCGCGCGGTACGCACCGCAACCGCCCTGGATGACCCCGTGTTGTCAGCTGCCGCCTCGTACCGGCTCGCGAACGTCATGCTGTGCGCTGCCCGCTTCGACGCCACCAGAGACGTCGCCCTGCATGCTGCCGACTCGATCGAGCCGGGCAAGGCGCAGGCGCCACTGAGCCTGGCGAGCTGGGGTGGTCTCCTGCTGACCGCCGCTGTAGCAACAGCCAGAAGCGGTGATGAGCCGGGCGCCTGGGAGCTAATCGGTGAGGCGCGTACTGCTAGTCGCATGCTGGGCGTGGAATATGCCGACATCCACACCATCTTCGGTCCGACCAACGTCGCGCTGCACAGCGTCCAGGTCGTCGTCGAGTTGGGCAACGGTCAGGACGCCGTCGCGCGGGCCGAGCGTGTGGATGTCGACCGCCTCCCGGCGAGTCTTGTCGAACGGCGTGGGCAGTTTCTTATCGACATGGCGCACGGCTACTCGCTGACCGGCGATGACGGCGAAGCAACCTTCGCCCTGATGCGCGCTGAGCAGACGGCACCGGAAGAGGTTCGCTTCAATCCAGCCGCGCACCAGCTCGTACATACGTTGCTCGGCCGCGAACGGCGCAGCGCGACACCTGGCCTGAGAGAGCTTGCCGGTCGCCTCGGCGCAGCGGAGTAGGAACTTGATGACAGCCAGCACTGACAAGCCGGTCCTATACATCGTTGCCTGTGGTGGTCGGCCTGCCGGCGACCTGCCCGACTTCGTGATCAAGCTAAAGGCCGATGGCTGGGACGTATGTGTTATCGCCACCCCTTCGGCCATCAAGTTCATGGACGCCGAGCGGCTGAGCGAACTGACCGGACACGTCGTGCGCTATGACTACAAGCAGCCCGACGAGCCTGACGCACTTCCACCGGCGGGTGCCATCGCGGTGGCGCCCGCGACGTTCAACACGATCAACAAGTGGGCACATGGGACGAGCGATACGTTGGCGCTGGGCATCCTCAATGAAGCGATCGGCCTTGGGCTTCCGGTCGTCGCCGTGCCAGTTCCGAACGTGGCGCTAGCGAAGCACCCGGCCTTTCAGGAGAGCGTCGAACGCCTACGGAGCTGGGGTGTCAACCTGATCTTCGATCCTGACAGGTACCCGCTGCCGACACCCAACATGGGCCCGGCCGCCGCAAAGCTGTTCCCCTGGGAGTCCCTTGGCGGCCATATCGCTGCTATCCGAAGCAAGGCCGTACATCAAGAGTAGTATCCTCAAGAAAGGGCTGTGCGGCTGCAAGAGCCAGCATGGAGGCTCCGGCGCTCACCGAGCGTCGCGGGACAAGCCGCACGGCCTCCTCCTACCGGAAGAGATCCTCCTTCTCATGGCACCAACGCCACAGACTTGGACGTCGAAATCGTCGCTCGGCAGTACACAGGACTTGCTCGCGCAAGTCGGTGTAGACATCCTTGGCTAATACGCCATTGCCGAGCTGGGTCGCCGAGCAGTTCTCACCGATGCGGTCCAGCGTCTTGGAGGAGGCCCAACGTCACTTCCTTGTACTTATGTCGGTGTAGTTTCGTGGTGTGGCTGGTGTGGTCGGATCCCGATCGGGGTGCTGAGGCGGACGTTCCCGGCGGCGCTGCTGGAGGAGTGATCGAGGTGAGTGGGGTCCGGGCGGTGCGGTACTGGAGGTTGCCGGCGCGGTTGATGAGACCTTCACGTTGGCGGGCGGGTGGCTTCGCGGGACAGCCCGTTCCCCAACCCTCCGCCAGCTTGAGGAGACGCTGCGCCTCCCAGCAGGGGTGTGCAAGTGCCCCGAGGAGGTCAGCCACGACTTCTGGACCGCGGCTAGTCGTCTGCGCCACACCCGTTGCCCGGGCCGGACGGAAGGGTACATTCGCGGTACGACAGCGGCACCCGGACAAGACGGGTGCAGAGAGGGGCGAGGGTGGCGCGGTGTCGGCTGAGCTACACGTCCAGCTCCTCGGCCCGGTTCGGGTCAGCTACGCCGGCCGGCGCCTAGACCTCGGCGGGCCGAAGCCCACGGCGGTGTTGGCCGCACTACTGTGCCACCCCAACACCCCGGTGACCACCGACCGGCTCATCCGTTGGGTATGGGGCGAGGGCAATGAGGTGGCCCGTGACAGCCTCTACCACTACATCACCCGGCTCAAGACCGTCCTGCACCCCGTCGCCGACCAGGCTCGCCTGGAGGGTCTACGGCCGAGCTACCGGCTGACCATGGTTTCGCCCGAGCAGGTCATTGACTGGCATCACTTTACCGCGCTGCTCGACCAGGCGCGGGCAGCCCGGCAGGCCGGTGAGCCATCCGTCGCCATCGTCCTGCTGGACCAGGCACTGCGCCTATGGCGCGGGCCGGCACTGGATGGCCTGGGAGACGCCCTGACCGAGCTGCGCGCCACCATGACCACCCGGCGGCTTTCCGTCGCCGAAGACCTCGCCGAGCTAGAACTTGACCACGCAGATCCCGCCCACGTCCCCGACCTCCTCGACGAGCTGTGCCGGCAGCACCCGGAGCGGGAGCGTGCGGCCGCGCTTCTCATCCGCGCGCTGGGTGCGCTCGGTCGTCGTGACGACGCGGTAGCCATCTACCAACGCACCCGCCAGCACATCCGTGACAGCCTCGGGCTTGACCCGCGCGGCCCGCTCGAACACGCCTACCAGACGATCCTCCATGAGACCACCACGACCAGCACTGCGGCCCAGCGGGCGCTGCGCGCCGGACTGCCCCGGCTGGCTGGACATTTCATCGGCCGTCGTACCGAGCTCGACCAGCTCACCACCCTCCTGACCGGCTCCCATGACCAGCCGCAGGTGGTGGTGATCTGCGCCGTCGACGGGATGGCCGGCATTGGCAAGACCGAGCTGGCCAAACATGCCGCCTACCGGCATGCCGACCGATTCCCCGATGGCATCCTGTTCCTGGACCTGCTCGGTTACACCCCCGACGCCGACCCGTTGGAACCCGCCGCCGTCCTTGACCGCCTGCTACGGCGCCTCGGCGTCCCCGGCACCCAGATCCCGGCCGACCTCGACGACCGGGCCACCCTTTACCGCAGCAGGCTGGCCGACAAGCGGATGCTGATCGTGCTCGACAATGCCCGTAGCAGCAGCCAGGTACAGCCCCTGCTGCCCGCCGCACCCGGCTGCCGAGTCATCATCACCAGCCGTCGGCGGCTGCCCGCGATCGATGACGCCCACCCCATTCACCTGGATATCCTGCATCCTGCCGACGCCCACACCCTGTTTACCCGCGTCACCGGCCTGGATCCGACACCGGAAGAGTCCCTCAGGATCGGCCGCATTATCACCGCCTGCGGGCGGCTGCCGCTGGCCATCCGGATCGTCGCCGCCCGCTACCGCAACCACGCCTGGACCAGCCTGGCTGAGCTCGACGGACACCTGGCCGACCAGCATGTCCGGCTCGCTACCGTCGATGACGGCGAACGCAGCATCACCGCCGCTTTCACCGTCTCCTACGACACTCTGCCGGCAGGTCAGCGGCGCATGTTCCGGCTGCTGGGCCTCATCCCCGGCTCCGAGCCCGACACCGACGCCTACGCCGCCGCCGCCCTGGCCGACACCAGCCTGCCCGACGCCAAGCGGCTGCTGACCCACCTCGCCGACGCCTCCCTGCTCACCCGACCCTCGGCCGGACGGTACGGGTTCCACGACCTGCTCCGCGCGTACGCCGCCCATACCGCCCGGGAAGAGCCCGAAGCCGACCAGCGGACGGCGCTCACCCGGCTGCTCGACCACTACGCCCACACCGCCGCCCGCGCGGCGGACCTGGCCTACCCGCAGGACCGGGGTTACCTTCCGCAGGTTCCCGTACCCCCTACGCCCCGTCCTGACCTCACCGACCAGACCGAGGCGGTGGCCTGGCTGGAGGCCGAGCGGCTCAACCTGCTAGCCGCCGTCCACCACGCCGCCACTTACGGCTGGCCAGGCCACAGCAGCCGTATGTCCCATGCCCTAGCGCGTCACCTACGCACCCGCGGCCACTACACCGACGCTGTCGCCGTGCATACTCTCGCTCTGCACGCCACCCGCGGCGACGGCAACCGCGTCAGCGAAGGCCGGGTCCTGGTCAGCCTCGGCGAGGTCTACCGGCTGTTAGGGCGCTACACGCAGGCGATCGACCACCTCCAGCAGACTCTCGGCATCGCTCGCGAGGTCGGCGACCGGGCCAGCGAAGGTCGCGCGCTGGGCGGTCTCGGCGATGTCAACCTGAGCATGGGACGCTGTGAGCCGGCGATCGACCACTACCGGCAGGCCCTCGGCATCGCTCGCGAGGTTGGCGATCGAGCCGGCGAGCGCTTCGCGCTGGGCGGTCTCGGCGACGTGTGCTGGAGGGTGGGGCGCTATGCGGAGGCGATTGACCACCTCCAGCAGGCCCTCTGCATCGCTCGCGAGGTCGGCGACCGGGCCGGCGAAGGCCGCACGGTAGGCGGTCTCGGCCATGTCTACATGCTGGTGGGGCGGCACGACCAGGCGATCGACCACCTCCAGCAGGCCCTCGTCGTCGCCCGCGAGGTCGGCGACCGCTACGGCGAAAGCTCCGCGCTGAGCTTCCTCGGCGGTGTATACCGGCAGGTGGGACGGCACGACCAGGCGATCGACCACCACCAGCAGGCCCTCGCCGTCACCCGCGAGATCGGCGACCGCGCCGGCGAGACCTACGCGCTCACCGCCCTCGGCGATGTTTACCGGCTGGTGGGGCGGCACGACCAGGCGATCGACCACCACCAGCGAGCCCTCGCCACGTTCCAGGAGATCGGCGATCGCAACGGCGAGTTCGAAGCCCACAACGGCTTGGGCGACACCCTTCGCGCCGTCGGCCGGTCGGAGCAGGCTCTCACCCACCATCAGTACGCCGCCACGCTCGCCGTCGAGCTCGGCCAACGTCACGACCACGCCCGCGCCCTCGACGGCATTGCCCATGCCCATCACGACCTCGGCCACACCGATCAGGCACGCCGGCACTGGCAGCAGGCACTGCAGATCTTCACCGAGCTCGGTACCCCCGAGGCCGATCAGATCCGGGAACACCTGACCGCACTCGACCAACCAGACAGCCGGGCCTGTGCACACCCCACCCCGAGCCCTCCGGCTGACTCCTGACCCCGCGGGCGGGCAGTCGCTGGGCCGCGCATGGCGCCTCACCGGTGATCGGATCCAGTAAGGGTTGGCAAGGAGCAGCGATGAGGTCAGCCTTCTGCCAGCGTGGCGTTGCAGCGGTTGAGGTGGTCCGTGCCGGGCTGCCGGCCGTGTTTGAAGTCGAGGTCAAGTACCGCATCGCTGACCCGGTGGTCCTGACCGTCGCCCTGGAGCGCCGCGGCATCGCGCTCGGCCAGCCTGTCCAGCAGGACGACCAGGCCTACGCCGAGGCCCGTTGGGTGTTCGGCATGCCCAAGGTCGGCTATGCCTTCGCCCGCCTGCGCACCGAGGCTGACCGGCACCTGTTCACGATCAAGCGGCCGCAAGCCAACGAGCTGGCCTGCGTCGCGCACGAGACCGAGGCCGAGGCCGCCGATCGGCAGGGCATGCACAACGCCCTGCTGGCCATGGGTTACTACCCGACCGTGCGCATCGTCAAGTCCCGCCGGACGGCGCACGTCGGCGACGCCTCGCTGTTCGTGGACGACGTTGTCGGCCTGGGCCCGTTTCCTGGAGCTGGAACAGATGGTGTCCGTCCACCTGTCGGCCACGGCCATCCAGGAGGAGCTGGCCGCGTTCGTGACTGACCTGGGCATCGTGGCGGTGCGCACGGAGGAGACCTACGACTCGCTGGTCCGCGCCGCCCACCGCGCCGACGTCTAGCATCCGCCACGGTCACCGGCAGCGGCTGTTGGTGAGCGTAGGGTAAACACGGCGACATGTACTCCGAGGTGACACCGTCGGGGTCGCGGCAGTGGTCCGACATGGGAGACGAGGAGGTAGCCGTGCCGGACGATCTCATTGGCGACGGCCCGCCGGGTGCCGTCTTACAGAACAGTGAGCCTGGGCGTGTCGGAGCCAGCTCTGGGGATCCGCCCGGACGGGTGGAACGGTGGGCGCGTTCCCTGTCGGGGATCCAGCTCCTGTTGGCCGCCCTCACCGGCGTGGTGGTGGCCGCTGGCGGGCTGTTCGCTGCCATTTCCCACCTCGGCCACGACGGCACAGTGCCGCCTTCCCCGACAACGACACAGACCGCACAACCGTCGACCTCTCCGCCGGCCAACCGAGAGCTTCCCGGCGGCGTCGACGCTGTCGTGCGGCGCCAAGAAAACGTCAGGCTCGGCGCATACGAGGCGATTGACCTCGATGCGGAAGGTCCCGGCTGGCTCACCACCTCGGTGGAGTGGACAACTCAAGATGTGGGCTACTGGGCCGACAATAAGAGTGACGGCCTGTGGTCGCGGTTTGGCACCGCAGAGGAGGCGGTCGTCGGCGTCGGTAGCCGCTGGACCTACGCGGACTGCGTCAGCGCGCCGTACGGCAGGCCGGGCAGCGTGCCGGCCGGGAGGACCGTGTCGCCTGGTCATGCCGTCTGCGTTCGGACGTCCGAAGGCCGGTACGCGCTGCTGGTCATCACCGGGGTTGACCCAGGTAGCCCGGGAAAGCGCGGTGCTCTCGTCGTGACTGTCACAGTCTGGGAAAATCCCTCCTGACCCGGCACTGTGGCCGTCCGCGGATCACGGCCGCCGACCACCTGGTTACCATGGGTCGACCCGCCGCCGGTTGAGGGGAGCTTCTGTGTCCGACGTCCGCCCCGCCGCGGTCGTCGTCCTCGCCGCGGGCGAGGGCACGAGGATGAGGTCGCGCACACCCAAGGTGCTGCACCCGCTGCTGGGGCGTACGATGCTCGGCCACGTGCTGGCCGCCTGCGCGCCGCTGGCCGCCCGCCGCACGCTCGTCGTCGTCGGCCACGGCCGCGATGAGGTCAGCGCGACCCTGCCGGACGGCGTCCAGGCCGTCGTCCAGGCCAAGCAGCGCGGCACCGGGCACGCGCTGCGGGTGGCGCTGGAGTCGGCCCCCGACGCGGCCGGCACCGTACTCGTCGTCCCCGGCGACACACCGCTGCTGACCGCGCCGACCCTGGCCAGGCTGCTCGCCGTACACCACGAGTCCGGCGCCGCCGCCACCCTGCTGACCACGGTCGTCCCCGACCCGACCGGGTACGGCCGGGTCATCCGGGCCGACGACGGCACGGTGGCCAGGATCGTCGAGCACAAGGACGCCACCGAGCCCGAGCGGGCCGTCGCCGAGATCAACACCTCCGTCTACGCCTTCGCCATCGAGCCGCTGCGCGCCGCGCTGGGCAAGCTGTCCACCGACAACGCCCAGGGCGAGGAGTACCTTCCGGACGTGGTCGGGATGTACGTCGACGCGGGGCTGCCCGTCGTCGCCGTCACCACCGACCCGGCCGAGACCGGGGGCGTCAATGACCGTGCCCAGCTCGCCGCCGCCGGCCGCGTCCTGCGCGACCGCGTTCTCACCGGCTGGATGCGGGCCGGGGTCAGCGTGCTCGACCCTGCCACCGTCTGGGTGGACGTCGACGTCGAGCTCGCGCCGGATGTCACCGTGCTGCCGAACGTCCAGCTTCACGGCGTCACCAGGGTTGCCGAGGGGGCCCGGATCGGGCCGGACTGCACGCTGGTCGACACGGTGGTCGGCCCCGGCGCCTCGGTGGTCCGGGCGCACTGCGACCGGGCCGAGATCGGTCCCGGGGCCACGGTCGGCCCGTACTGCTACCTCCGCCCGGGCGCCCGCCTCGGCCCGGGCGCCAAGGCCGGCACCTACGTCGAGATCAAGGCGGCCGAGATCGGCGAGGGCAGCAAGGTCCCGCACCTGAGCTACGTCGGCGACGCCACCATCGGCGCGCACACCAACATCGGCGCCGCGACCGTCTTCGTGAACTACGACGGCGTGGCCAAGCATCGCACCACGATCGGCGACCATGCCCGGACCGGTGCCGACAACATGTTCGTGGCCCCGGTCACCGTCGGCGACGGCGCCTACACCGCCGCCGGCTCGGTGATCAGCTCCGACGTGCCGCCGGGCGCGCTCGGCGTCGGCCGGGCCCGGCAGCGCAACATCGAGGGCTGGGTTGAACGCCGCCGCGCCGGTACCGCCGCGGCCGAGGCCGCCGCCCGCGCCGTCCAGCCCCAACCCGCCCAGCCCCAGGTTGACCAGCCTCAAGTTGACCGGCCCCAACCCGCCCAGCCTCAGGCTGACCAGCCCCAGGTTGACCAGCCCCCCGACCCGAGGGGAGACATCGGCGGTGACGGCGCTTCATTCGGCACGGGCGCGGCATTCGGCGGCATCGACACGAGAGCTGGCAGATGAGCGTCATCCAGCAGGTGACCCAGAAGAGCATGATGCTCATATCCGGCCGGGCGCACCCCGCTCTGGCCGAGGAGATCGCGAAGTGGCTGGATGCTGACCTGACCCCGACCGAGCTGCGTGACTTCGCCAACGGCGAGATCTACGTGCGCTTCCAGGAGTCGGTGCGCGGCTCGGACACCTTCCTGATCCAGAGCTACCCGGCGCCGATCAACACCTGGGTGATGGAGCAGCTCATTATGGTGGACGCGCTCAAACGCGGGTCTGCCAAGCGGATCACCGTGGTCATGCCCTTCTACCCCTACAGCCGGCAGGACAAGAAGCACCGCGGCCGCGAGCCGGTCTCGGCCCGGCTGGTCGCCGACCTGTTCAAGACCGCGGGCGCTGACCGCATCCTGACCGTCGACCTGCACACCGCCCAGATCCAGGGCTTCTTCGACGGCCCGGTGGACCACCTGTTCGCCCTGCCGCTGCTGGCCGACTACGTCGAGTCGCGCTACGCCGGCCGTGACCTCGCGGTGGCCTCGCCGGACGCCGGCCGGGTGCGGGTCGCCGAGCGCTGGACCGACCGGCTGGGCGGCTGCCCGCTGGCGTTCATCCACAAGACCCGGGACCGCACGGTGGCCAACCGGGTGGTCGTCAACCGGGTGGTCGGCGACGTCGAGGGTCGGGTCTGCATCCTGGTCGACGACATGATCGACACCGGTGGCACCATCTGCAAGGCCGCCGAGGCACTGTTCGCCGCGGGCGCCGCGGAGGTGGTGATCGCCGCGACTCACGGGATCCTGTCCGACCCGGCCACCGAGCGGCTGAAGAACAGCCAGGTCAGCGAGGTGGTGCTGACCAACACCCTGCCGATCCCGTCCGACAAGCTGCTGGACAAGTACACCGTCCTGTCCATCGCGCCGCTGATCGCCCGGGCGATCCGGGAGGTCTTCGAGGACGGCTCGGTCACCAGCCTGTTCGACGGCAACGCGAGCTGACGCCATGCGCGGTGTCGCGCTCGCGTTGCACCGGCTGCTCGTCTCGCTGGCCGGCGCCGGCAACCTGGTCTGGTCGCCGTACTCCGTCGCCGCGGCGCTCGGCCTGGCCGGGATGGGTGCCGCCGGTCCGACCCGGGCGGAGTTTGAGGAGCTGCTCGGTGAGCTGACCGAGCTGGCCAGCGTGCTGCGGGCGGCGACCTTCCCCACCGGGCCGGCGCTGCCTGAGCTCGCGGTCGCCAACGCGCTGTGGCTGCCGCCCGAGCTGGCGCCCCGGCCGGAGTACCTGGCCGGCCTGCTGTCCTGGCCCGGCGGCGCCGTGCACACCGGCGACTTCCGCCGTGACCCCGACGGCGTCCGCCTGGCGATCAACGCCCAGGTGGAGAAGGTCACGCACGGCCTGGTCCGCGAGCTGCTCGGCGCTGGGGACGTCGACGCCGGCACCCGTGCCGTGCTGGTGAACGCGCTGTGGCTGAAGGTCGCCTGGGCCGAGGTGTTCGCCGCGTCGGCCACCCGGCCGGTGCCGTTCCACGCACCGGCCGGTATGCGGCTCGTGCCCACCATGCACGCGACCCGGTCCCTGCCGTACGCCGCGGCCGGCGGTTGGCGGGCGGTCACCCTGGCCACCACGGGCGCTGCCACCGATGGTGTCGCTGGTGGTGTGGTCGTCGACCTCCTGCTCCCGGACGGCGACCTGACCACGGCCGAGCGGGTGCTCACCCCGGAGCTGCTGGCCGATCTGGGCGCCGGCCGGACGGCCTACGTCGATCTGGCGGTGCCCAGGTTCCGGGTGACCGCCCGGGCTGCCCTGCAGACGCTGCTGCCGGCGCTCGGGCTGGTCCGGGCGTTCACCGACGACGCCGACTTCTCCGGGCTGCTCGGCGGGGAGCCGCCCGACGCCGGACTGCTGCGGGCCGGGTCCCGGACGGCCGGGCCGCGGACGGCCGGGCCGCTGAAGCTGGACCGAGTGGTGCACCAGGCCGTGCTCACCGTCGACGAGCACGGCCTGGAGGGTGCGGCGGCCACGGCGGTGACCATGCGGCTGGCCGCCGCGGTCCAGCGCCCGGCGCCGCTGCCGTTTCACGTGGACCGGCCGTTCCTGGTGCTGGTCCGGCACGTCCCGACCGGCGCGATCTACTTCCTGGCCCGGGTCACCGAGCCATAGGTCCCGCGGCGCCCCATCGGTGCCTGGTGCCGATTTCTACCACCGTAGGCCGAGCGGGTAAGCTGGCTAGGTTGCCCGGCGAGGGAGTGCCTGCGACTCCGTGATCGACGGCGGTCCGGTGGTCGCACTCGCCCCGGTCGTGGCATCCCTAGCCGCTCCGCACCCCGCCGTTCGAGGAGAGTTTCGCCGTGTCCGAGGTCCGTATCGCCGCCGAACCGCGCACCGAGTTCGGCAAGGGGGCCGCGCGCCGTACCCGCCGGGCCGGCAAGATCCCGGCGGTCATGTACGGCCACGGCCAGGACCCGGTGCACATCGCCCTGCCGGCCCGGGAGTTCGGCGCGGCGCTCCGGCGCGGCGGTGGCAACACGCTGCTGTCGATCGAGCTGAACGGCAGCCGGGACCTGGCCCTGCCCAAGCAGGTGCAGCGGGATCCGATCCGCGGCGACATCGAGCACGTCGACCTGATCATCGTCAAGCGTGGCGAGAAGGTCACCGTGTCCGTCCCGGTGATCCTCACCGGCGACGCCGTAGTCGACGGCCTGGTCAACCAGGAGCTGACCGTGCTGGAGATCGAGGCCGAGGCCACCCATCTGCCGGACAACGTCGAGGTCAGCATCGCCGGTATGGCAATCGGCTCCCATCTCAAGGCCGGCGACATCACGCTGCCGACCGGCTCGATCCTGATCACCGACGCCGAGCACCTGGTGGTCTCGATCCTGGCCGCGCCGACCGCCGCGCAGCTTGAGGCTGAGCTGGCCGAGGCTACCGGGACCGGCGTCGCAGAGGCCGCCGAACCGCAGCCGGCCACCGCCGAGGCATGATCCGGGCGGGCCTGACCTGGATGCGGGCGGATGCCGATGGACGAGCTGTCCCTGGTGATCGGGCTGGGTAACCCCGGCACCGCGTACGCGGGCAACCGGCACAACGCCGGCTTCATGGTGCTCGACCTGCTGGCCGAGCGGGCGGACGGCAGGTTCAGGTCGCACCGGTCCCGCACGGACGTGCTGGAAGGCAGGCTGGCCGGGCTGCGGGTCGTGCTGGCCAAGCCGCGCTCGTACATGAACGAGTCCGGCGGGCCGGTCAAGGCGGTCTGCGACTTCTACAAGATCACCCCCGACCGGCTCACCGTGGTGTACGACGAGCTCGACCTGCCGTACGGGACGCTCCGGCTGAAGTACGGCGGCGGAGACAACGGGCACAACGGGCTGCGGTCGGTCACCCGGGCGCTCGGCACCCGCGACTACTACCGGGTGCGGTTCGGCATCGGCCGCCCGCCCGGCCGGCAGGACCCGGCCGACTACGTGTTGAAGGACTTCTCCACGGCCGAGCGCAAGGATCTGCCGGTGCTGGTCGACCGGGCCGCCGACGCCGTCGAGGCCCTGCTACGCACCGGCCTCGAAGCTACCCAGAACGTCTACCACGCTGGCTCACCGGCTTCCCAAACCGAAAATCACTGATCTCGCGGTTTCGTGACCGCGAGATCAGTGATTTCGGGCTGCTACGGGCGGACGATTCAGGACGACGCCCGCTCGGTGGAGGTGCGGGTGGCTGGGGGATGTGGGTGGTAGGCGAGGCCGGCGTATCCGCGGGGGAACCCGAGGCCTTCGGCGATACGGGCGAGGACATCGTAGGCCATGACTTTTCGGCCGTGGATGATCGCGGAGACTTCGGGCTGCGACTGTCCGGTCAATGCGGCGATGTGTTGCTGGCTGTACCCGTAGGTCTGGAGCATGCGGTAGATGCGGGTGATGTCGCGGTCGGCGAGTACGGCGCGCATGGCGGGGTCTTCCCAGCATTCCGGGTCGGGCCGCTTCTGGATGGTCATGTGAAACTTCCGCCTTTCCCGGTGTTCTGGCGGGTGCACCAGCCGAGCCCCATGTAGCAGGGTGGGATGGCCAGGCCCTGGCTGATGTGGGCGAGGAGGACGTAGGACTGGATGCGGCGGCCGTGGTGGGTGATCTGGGAGACCTGCGGCTGCGACTGTCCGGTGAGGATGCCGATGCGCTGCTGGCTGTAGCCGCACTGCTGGAGGGTGCGGTACACGGCAGCGATGTCATGGCCGGCGAGGGCTGCGCGCATGGCGGGCTCGTCCCACAGATCGGGGTCGGGTCGTTCGGGAAGCTGCCAGCTCGGGCTGGGCGGCTCGGCGGTGTTCACGGGTCGTCGCTCCATTCAGTTCCGGTAGCCCGGTCGGAAACGGTGGGGTTCAAGGCGAGTCGAGGCCGTATGCGGCGAGCACCGCCCCGACGGTGCGCACGTCGGCGTCGGGCAGGCCGTTCTGCCGGAGGAGGAACGCGATCTCGCCAGCGGGCAGGCCGTAGTGCTCGGCGCATGTCACGACCCATTCCTGCAGGTCGTCCGGTACGGCGGGCTCCGCTGGCGCGGTGCCGGTGCGGGCCTGCCGGATCAGCGCGAGGTACCCACACAACGCGACGGAGTAGCCGCAGCCGTGGCACCGCGCGTCCGGCGTCGGGTGGTGGACCAGCGAGACCTGCGCCGCCAGGTACCGCAGCCGATCCGCCGGCACGTCACAGAAGCAGTGCCCGGACGGCGCCCGACACACCTCGCAGAGGGCGGTCGTGTCCTGCTTCCTGGCCGCCGAGCCGGGAAGGACCTCGACCCGCGGCGGCAACGTCCTCACTGCCCACCGTCCCCGCCAGGCACACTGAGGTCCCGCCGGTCCGCGGGTGGCTCGGCGGGAAGGGAGGCATGCGGCTTGGCACCCAGCTCACATAGTTTGTGACCCATCGCGGGTATTCCCTTCCGGGTATGGCATGGGCTGTTGGACATGAGCCTGGGGGTTAGGGTGATGTCGCGGAATGCACCGGCCGTGGGCCCACAAAGGCCTCCGGCTTCGCGCGGCTGGACGGAGTGAATGATGCGGGAGACTTTCGGGCAGGCGCTTCGGCATCGCAGACAGGCACGGTCGATGTCGCTGCGCAGCCTGGCATCGCGGGTCCGGTACGACCACGCCTACCTCGGACAGATCGAGCGCGGGGAGAAACCCGGCTCGCTCGCCCTGGCCACCGCCTGCGACGACGCACTCGACGCCGCCGGTGAGCTCGTGGCCGTGTTCCGCGCCCAGCGGCAACCGGTCTCAACAGCCGCCCCGGGCTCGAATGGTCTCGGCACGTTCACAACTAGCGGGCCGCCATCTGCCGATGCGACCGTGGCCGCCAGCCAGTCCTCGTGGCGAGACACCCGGGACTACCTCGCCCAGCATGGTCCCGAGCTCGCGGTACGCGCGGCCGAGCTCTACGACCCGGGCTGGCAGGTCGCCGGCACGCGCGCGATCGCCGCGCCGCACTGGCTGCCCGCCGCGCCGGTCCCATTGGAGAACATCACCCTGACCTGGGATCCGCAGCCTCCCGAGCCACGCATCACCGGGCGAGAGGCCGAAGCGAGACCGGTGCTGCCTCTGCGCGTGCCCGGGCATGCATTCACCCGTTACACCAGCGCGATCCGATACCTCCAGCCGCCGAGCCTGTTCGAGAACCGGCCGAGCTACCGGCTGCTTGACCTGGCTTGGGGTGAGGCCGCCGGAACCCTCCGGTTTGGGCTGTCCACCTTCTTCGAGAAGGTCGACGTCGCCGAGCCGCTGAGCCACGAGCTCGCCTCGGCGGCCCGCGACGGCGCGCTGTCGTGGGCCGGGCTGCCATTCCGCGCCCGGATATCAGATCCCTTCGATCTCGCCGCACGAGCGGTGAACCCCGGGATCGGCACCCTCACCATCCGTCGCGATACCACCGACGGCTCGGGCACCTTCTTCTTGCTCTGGCGCGATCCGACCCAGGTCCTCAAAGGCAATCACTATTGCGTGGTGCCTGCCGGGGAGTTCCAGCCGGCGTCCATCGGCCCTGACAGCGTCTCGGCCGACCTGGACCTGTGGCGCAACATAGCGCGCGAGTATAGTGAGGAGCTCCTTAACAACCCCGAACACGACGGCAGCCGCGGGGACCTGCTCGACTACGACTGCTGGCCGTTCTACCGGGAGATGCAACGGGCACGCGAACGGGATCAGCTCCGCGCCTATGCGCTCGGCGTCGTGCTGGACGCGCTTGGTCTGAACGCCGGTATCGTCACGGCCGTCGTCATCGACGACGTGGTCTTCGACCGCTCCTTCCGCGATCTGGTGACCACGAACTCCGAGGGCCGCCTGGTCACCTCACTGGACGGTGCCCACACCCTGGGTGGCATCCCCTTTTCCGAGGAGTCGGTCCGGCGGTTCGTCCACCACGAGCCGTTGGGCTCCACCAGCTCAGCCTGCCTCGCCCTGGCGTGGCAACACCAAGCGCACTTGCTACCTGCAGCGAGCAGATCGTTATGCGCCCGCGTCGGCAATGACCTGTCAGCCACCAGGGGAGCCGTGCATTCTCCACGCCCTTGAGCATCAGACCTGGTCAGGAACGCGGTAGGTCGGCAATGGCTTGGTGAGCCAGTACACGGATTCGATGCCTCTTCCTCGACCCCCAAGGCTCGGCGATCAAGGCGAGAGAACGTGAGGAGGGGTACGCCCTGAACGACCTGGCGTCGCTGACCGAGCTGAACATCCAGCTCATGAGGCGGCTACGCGACCGCTTGCCTACCGAAGCGCGCGGCCGTGTTGAGCTGGCGACCTACGACGAGACGCTACGGTTCAACACGGTCTTCATCGACGGCGGGCTGTGCATCATGCAGCCGTACCTGCAGGAAGCGCGCGGGGTGGACGCTCCGACGTTCGTGATCGAGAGGAAACCCAACAGCCCCGGGCTGTTCCACGTTTTCCGGCATGCCTACGACTCGCTGTGGGAACGGGGTAAGCCAGCGTGACCGCCGCGTGATATCCTTGCTGCCGGTCGCCTTCGAGGCGCTGGCAGCCGCAAGCGACCTGGTACGGACCCGGCTGCCGGCGACAATCACTCACAAGGACGACCGGGACACCGCATCCGACGTCGACTTCGCCGTGGAGAAGATGGTCCGCACCTTCCTGGATCACAAGACGCCCGGCATCGGCTTCCTCGGCGAGGAGGAAGGAGGCGCCGACCGTGTGGCAGCCGACGACTCGCTGCTCTGGACACTGGACCCGATAGACGGAACGGCGAACTTCGTTCGAGGACTACCGCTGTGTGCGATATCCCTCGGACTGCTGAGCGCAGCAGCCGGTCCTGGGGGTGATCGACTTGCCGTTCCTCCACTCCCGGTACTTTGCAGTGCGGGGCGACGGCGCCTACCTGAACGACCGGCGGATTCACACCAGCAAGGCAGCCCGCCTGAGCGACGCAGTAGTGTCGGTCGGCGACTACGCGGTCGGCGTGGCGGCCCACCAGGTGAACACGGCACTGCTGGCGATAACAGCACAGCTCGCGGCACGCGCAGAACGTGTCCGCATGTTCGGCTCCGCGGCAATTGACCTGGCCTGGCTGGCCGATGGCCGGACAGACGCCTGCATCAGGAGGCTTATGCGGAACGCCTTTCAGTGGAAGGTCATCAACTGTATGCTCGCGGGTCGGCGAGGTGGTCGCTAGGTCCGTGCCGGGTTTTGCATGACCTCCAGGGTTGTCGGATGCCCCGAGTGGTGT
>Ga0307470_10000498_pt1 | contig 19075 bp, 18 predicted proteins | sample atmos_gasesAM3C__FD_204565 | JGI IMG/M metagenome (GOLD analysis project Ga0307470, IMG submission 204565) | Hardwood forest soil microbial communities from Morgan-Monroe State Forest, Indiana, United States - atmos_gasesAM3C_05 | ecosystem: Environmental > Terrestrial > Soil > Temperate forest... | reverse complement strand
AACTCCCACTCCCCACGCCCCACCCCCCACTCCCATCGGCGCCGCCTACCTCGACGTCTCCACCGGTGATTTCTTCGTCACGACCTACAGCGGTGCGGACGATCCGCGCCTCGCCGACGATGTGGCCCGTTTCGCTCCTCGGGAGGCGATCTTTCCTCGGGAGGCGCCGTTCCAGTTGCCGATTCCGTCGACCGCGGTCGAGCCGTCGCTTTTCGAGATCGCCGGTGCGCATGATTACCTCTCGCGGCATTTCGGTACGCAATCGCTGCGCGGCTTCGGCCTGGAAGGGGAGGATGCGCGGATCGGCGCGGCCGGTGCGGCGCTTCGCTACGCCGCCGCCAGCCACAAGAGGCCGCTCGATCACGTGCTGTCGCTGCGCGTCGACAACGAAGGGGACTTTCTTCAACTCGACGCCGCCACGCTGGCCAATCTCGAGATCCTCGATTCGCGCGATGCCACCCGCCCGCGCGCGTCGCTCTGGAGCGTCATCAACGCCACGCGTTCGGCGATGGGCGGGAGGATGCTGCGGAAGTGGATCACGCGTCCGCTCAAGGGGCGCGAGGCCATCTTCGAGCGCCACGACGCGGTCGACGAGCTGACGCGTTCGCGGGCGATCCTCGAACCGATGACGCAGCGCCTGTCCGGGATCGCCGACCTGGAGCGGCTGGCCTCGCGCGTCACCCTCCGCAGCGCCAGCCCCCGCGAATGCCTGACGCTGGCCGACTCGCTGCTGATGGCCGGCAATCTGTCGTCAGCGATGGCCCCGTTGAAAGGGCCGCTGCTCGGGCGTCTGCGCGATGCCCTCGATCCCGTGCCCGCCGTCGTCGACCGCATCGCCGCCACGCTCGCCGACACTCCGCCGCTGAACCTCCGCGACGGCGGCGCGATCAAGCCGGGCGTCGATGCCGAGCTCGACGAGCTCCGCGCCATCGCCCGCGACTCGAAGACCATCCTGGTCGAGATCGAGGGTCGGGAGCGGGAGCGGACAGGCATCGGTTCGCTCAAGATCCGTTTCAACTCCGTCTTCGGCTACTACATCGAGGTATCGAAATCGAACCTGGCCAAGGTTCCGGACGACTACATCCGCAAGCAGACGCTGGTCAACGCCGAGCGCTTCATCACCCCCGATTTGAAGGTGCTGGAAGAGAAGATCGTCGGTGCCGAGGGGAAGGCCATCATCATCGAGACCAGGCTGTATGAAGAGCTGCTCGATGCCGTCGCGCACACGAGCGGCGCGATCCTGGCCACCGCCCGCGCCGTCGGCGAGGTCGACGCCATCGCCTCGCTGGCCACGATCGCGGTGCGGAACCGCTACGTCCGGGCGACACTGTCCGAGGGGGCGGAGATCTGGATTGAAGACGGGCGCCATCCCGTCATCGAGGTGATCGCGGGCGAACGCTTCATCCCCAATCACACCGACATCGACCGCGATCGCAACGGCATCCAGATCATTACTGGCCCGAACATGGGCGGCAAGTCAACCTACCTTCGTCAGGTCGCCCTGATCGTCCTCCTGAATCAGATCGGCGGTTTCGTCCCAGCGTCCAGCGCGCGGCTCGGCATCTTCGACCGGATCTTCACGCGTGTCGGGGCCTCCGACCAGCTCGCGCGCGGCGAGTCGACGTTCATGGTGGAGATGCACGAGACCGCCAACATCCTCAACAACGCCACCGACCGCTCGCTGATCATCCTTGATGAAGTCGGCCGCGGCACCGCCACGTTCGATGGCCTCTCGCTGGCCTGGGCCATCATCGAATATCTCCACGACAATCCATCCCGAGGGGGCATCACCCTCTTCGCCACGCACTACCACGAGGTCACTGACCTGGCCAAGAGCAGGCCGCGCGTGGCCAACTACAGCGTCTCCGTGAAGGAGTGGAACGAGCAGATCATCTTTCTGCGCAAAGTCGTCGAAGGCGCCGCCGACAAGAGCTACGGCATCCAGGTAGCCAAGCTGGCTGGGATCCCGCGGACGATCATCGAGCGCGCCCGAGAGATCCTGGTCACGTTGGAGCGGAAGGAGCGCGACGTCGTCGCCGAGACACAGAAGCGCACCGGCAGTCCCATACGGCAGCTAGGCCTGTTCGGAGGCGACCCGCGTGAGCAGGACGCACTGGCCGCCCTTCGCGCCATCGATGTAGAGGCGCTGACGCCGATTCAGGCGCTGAATGCTTTGGCGGAATTGAAGGACAAACTCAATGGATAGATCTCACCACAGAGACACAGAGAACACGGAGCCTCTCTGTGTCTCTGTGGTTCAAGAAGGGTTGGCGCATGCCCACTGACCTCCTCGGCATCGGCATCACCGGCAAATCGCTGACCGATCTCGAGCGCAGCATCCTGCGCGAGACCACGCCGTACGCCATCGTCCTCTTCGGCCGCAACATCGGCGAAGCGGACGAGCTGCGCGCGCTCATCGCCGAGATCAAGTCCCTCGCTTCCGGCACGCCGCCGCTGTTCATGATCGATGAAGAAGGTGGGCGCGTCGACCGCCTCCGCCATCTCATCCCCGGGCTGCCCAGCGCGGAGGCCTTCGGTGAAGGGAAGGAGCCGGCGACGATGTCGCGGTGGTGCGGACGCGTCATCGGGATGGCCCTACGCTGGTTCGACATCGAGGTCGATCTGGCGCCGGTCGTCGACATCCGCGGACTCGACTCGCCGAAGGGGCTGGAGCGCCGCATGTTCGGCGGCGATGCCCAGTCGGTCGTCGAGCTGGCCGGCGCATTCATCCGCGGCCTGCACGCCACCGGCACCGCCGCCTGTCTCAAACACTTCCCCGGCATCGGACTGGGATCGGGCGATCCTCACTACGGCGCCACGGTCATGGACTTCTCGCGCGAGGAGTTGCTGCGCCGCGATCTCGTGCCCTTCGCGCGGCTCGGCAATGAGGCCGGCGCGATCATGGTCGGCCACGGCACTTATCCGAAGATCGATGATCCAGCGACGCCGGCCACGCTCAGCAGGAAACTGACGCGCGGCCTCCTCGACGCCATCGGCTTCGAAGGGTTGGCCATGACCGACGACATGGAGATGCACGCCGTCTCCGACCTCGCCTCGTACGAGATCCTCACCGAGCGCGCCATGCTGGCCGGCAGCGACGTCGTTCTCTTCTGCAGCCACATCGAGCGCGTCCCCGAGCTACAACGCTACATCAGCGAGAAAGCGAAACGCAGCCCCGACCTTGGCGCGCGCATCGCTGACGCCGGCAGGAAGGCGGAGTCCTTCCGCGCGCACATCGCTAAGTTGCGCCAGAACGCCGAGCCGCCCGCGGCGACCTTCCGCGAGGTCCTCGACGAAGCAGCGCAGTTCGTAGAGAAGATGGGAGAGACGATCCAGGTTCCGCGCGGGATGACAGGGAAGGGGAGGACGGGGCGGGAGGAGTGGACGTAGGAAGTTACTGGGTCTCGCAGTTTCGCGGTCTCGCAGTGTGCGACCGCGAGACCACGAGACCGCGAAACCACGAGACCTGATTCCGGCACCTCTCTATTCAGCCGCGCGGTTTCTCCTCGGCACCACCAACACCGCCGCCCCCGCCAACACCGCCAGCCCCGCTCCCGTCCAGAACGCCGCCTGCGGCGTGACGTGCTCGTAGATCTCGCCGAAGAGCACCGTTCCGGCGAGAACGCAGAGGCCGTTGGCCAGGTAATAGATGCCGAACGTCTTCCCACGCGCTTCCGCCGGGACCATGTCGCTGATCCAGGCTCGCTCCGCGCCCTCCGAAAGCGTCCCCGGGATCGCGTAGAGCACGAAGAGCACGACGAAAAACGTCAGCGAGTGAGCGAATGGAAAGACCACGTAGATCGCCGCATAGAACGTCCACCCCACCACGAGAAGCCAGCGCCGGTCGATGCGGTCCGACAGCGCGCCGGCGCGCGTGGAGAAGAGCGACTTGATCACGTGATGCGCCGCCCAGAGCGCGGGGAGCATCGCCGTCGAGACCCCGGCGGCATGCGCCTGCAGGATCAGAAAGGCATCGCTCGAGTTGGCCAGCGAGAAGAGGGCGATGGCGGTGATGGCGAGCCAGAAGTTGCCGGGGAGGTTGGTGGGTTGCTGGGTTGCAGAGTTGCCGGGTTGTTTGGGGACGCGCCGTTCTTCTTTCAGGAAGAGCAGGAGCATGATCACGCCGATCGCGCCGGGGATGACCGCGATCATGAAGAGCGTCCGCATGGGGATGTGGATGACGTTGAGAAAGAAGAGCGCCAGCAGCGGCCCGACTACGGCCCCGGTGTGATCGAGGGCGCGCTGGAAACCGAAGGCGCGGCCCCGATCCTCGGCAGGGGTGACGTCGGCGATGATGGCGTCGCGCGGCGCGGAACGGATCCCTTTCCCGGTCCTGTCGATGAGACGCGCCGTCAGCACCGTTGGCCATCGACCGGCCACCGCGATCAGCGCTCTCGATGCCGCGGCCAGCGCGTAGCCACCCACCACCAGCGGCTTGCGCCGCGGCATCCGGTCCGAGATCGAGCCGGCGAAGTACTTCAGGATCGAGGCCAGCCCGTCCGCCGCCCCTTCGATCACCCCGACCGTCACCGGCGTCGCGCCGAGCACCGTCACAAGGAACACCGGCAGCAGCGGATAGATCATCTCGCTCGCCGAATCGTTCAGGAGAGAGGCGAAGGCGAGGAGGCGGACCTGAGGCTTCAGTCGCATCGAAGAAGAGTGAAGTAAGAGTATGAAGGATGAAGGATGAGCAATGAATTCATCCTTCATCCTTCCGCCTTCATCCTTCGCTAGAATGCGCCCTCCAAAAGGAGAGTCCATGTCAGACATCAGGAAAGTGGGCGTTCTCGGCTGCGGCCTCATGGGGTCGGGGATCGCTCAGGTTGCGGCGCAGGCCGGCTACGAGACCGTCGTGCGCGAAGTGGAGCAGAAGTTTCTCGACAAGGGGCTGGCCGGGATCGACAAGTCCCTCGGCAAGTTCGTGGAGAAGGGCAAGCTGCAGGCGGCCGACAAGGATGCCTGCATGTCCCGGCTCAAAGGCACCACCAGTCTCGACGATCTCGCCGATTGCGACATCGTCATCGAGGCCATCATCGAAAACGCCGATTTGAAGAAAGAGACCTACGCCGCGCTCGACAAGATCGTGAAGGCCGATGCCATCTTCGCCTCGAACACATCCTCATTGACGATCACCGAGCTGTCGATGGCCACCGCGCGGCCGAAGCAGTTCGTCGGCATGCACTTTTTCAACCCCGTGCCGTTGATGAAGCTCGTCGAGGTCGTGCGCACGATCCTCACCAGCGACGAATCGTTCGATCGCGCCTTCACGTTCGCCAAGTCCCTCGGCAAAGAAGCCGTGGCCGCGCGCGACAACTCCGGCTTCATCGTCAACCGCCTCCTGGTCCCCTACATCCTCGACGCCATCCGCGCCTACGAAGAAGGTGTCGGCTCGATCGAAGACATCGACAAGGCCATGATGCTCGGCTGCGGCTACCCCATGGGCCCCTTCACCCTGCTCGACTTCGTCGGTCTCGACACCACCTACTACATCACCGAGGTCATGGTCGCCGAGTACCAGGAAAAGCGCTTCGCCGCGCCGCCCCTGCTCCGCAAGATGGTGCTCGCCGGCAGGCTCGGAAAAAACAAGACCGGAACCGGCTTCTACGACTACACCTCGGGAACACCAGTCCCGTTCGACAAAGCGAAGTAGCGCGGTCGCGCCGTTACGCAGTCGCGCGGGGGTTGGTTGCAACCCAGCAACCCAGCAACCCGTGAGACTGCGAGACCCCGCAACTGCGAGACCGCGCAACCTCAAGGAGAACCCATGCCGTACGAAAACCTCGAAAACGTCAAAGCCGAAATCCGTGACGGGATTCTCCATGTCACCATCGACCGCCCCAAAGTCCTCAACGCCCTCAACGCCCACACCGTCGAGGAGATCTACCGCGTCTTCGCCGAGGGCCGCGACGACAAGAGTGTGAAAGCGGTCATCCTTACTGGCGGCGGCGAGAAAGCCTTCGTCGCAGGCGCCGACATCAACGAGCTGGCGCAGAAGTCGCCCATCACGGGGAAAGAGACCTCCGAGCGAGGCCAGTTCATCCTCTCTTTCATCGAGCGTTTCCCGAAGATCGTCATCGCCGCCATAAACGGTTTCGCCCTCGGCGGCGGATGCGAGCTGGCTCTGGCCTGCCACATCCGCATCGCCTCGGAGAAAGCACAGCTCGGACTCCCCGAGGTCACGCTCGGCATCATCCCCGGCTACGGCGGCACCCAGCGTATGGCCCGTCTCCTCGGCAAAGGCAAAGCGCTCGAGCTGATCTGCACCGGCGACCGCATCGGAGCGACGGACGCCGAGAAGATCGGCCTGGTCAACCGCGTCGTCCCCGCCGACCAATTGATGTCGACTTGCGAAGAGATGGCAAAGAAGATCATGTCCCGCGGCCCGCTAGCCGTTCGCGCCGCCATCGAAGCCGTCAACAACGGCACCGAGATGCCCTTCGAAGAAGGCCAGTTCCTCGAAGCCACCCTCTTCGGCCTCCTCTGCGCCAGCGACGACACGAAGGAGGGCATGCGCGCCTTCCTGGAGAAGCGGGCCGCGAATTTCGAAGGGAAGTAGGCGCACCAGAAATATGCATCATGTGATGTAGGCGCACCAGAAATATGCATCATGTGATGTATGATTAATACATCAGGTGAGGTACTCACATGCGTACGACAATCAATCTCGATGAGCAGTTGATCGAAGCGGCGCAGCAGATGACCGGGACGCAGGAACGGACCGCGCTGATCCATGATGGTCTTCGCGCGTTGATCGCACGGGAAAGTGCGCGCCGTCTCGCAAGACTCGGAGGAAGCGACCCCGGTGCCAAAGCTCCGAGGAGACGCCGCTCCTCTTGATCCTCGTCGATACGTCCGTGTGGATCGATCATCTTCGACGTGCGATCAAGCCGCTTGCCGAGGCGCTCGAGGCCGAGGACGTTTTGATTCATCCCTTCATCGTCGGTGAGCTCGCCTGCGGCGAGCTCAAACGGAGGTACGAAGTCCTCAATCTTCTTACCACCCTGCCGTCGAGCCTGGTGGCAACTGATGACGAAGTTCTGCAGTTCATCGAGAACCACACCTTGATGGGGAAGGGAATCGGCTACATCGACGCACACCTTCTGGCCTCGGCTACTCTGACCGAGGCCGGAAAACTCTGGACGCGGGACAAGCGGCTTGCCGCGATCGCGGTACAGCTTCGAATCGGGTTCGAGGAGAACCCGTGACTGCCTCGTAAGCCCCGCGGAACGCTCGCCGCGTGACCTCAATTGCAAAGCCCAAAGCCGAGGCGTTGCTCGAGATCCTGCGCGCCGATCCCAACCAGGCTCTCCTCCCGTCGAGAAACGGAAGTAAACGTAGGTCGGACTCTCCAGTCCGACCATGAACTCAATACCGACATTATGTAGCTGTGTTGACCAATCCGTACGTGATCGCGTACGCTGTCGTCATCATGAAGACCATCACCGCCAGTGAGGCTCGTACGAATCTCTACAAACTGATCGATGAGACCGCGGTCACGAGCGAGCCGGTCCAGATCACCGGCAAGCGCGCCGACGCCGTCCTCCTCTCCATGGACGACTGGCGCGCCGTTCAGGAGACGCTTCACCTCCTGTCCATCCCCGGAATGCGCGCCTCGATCCGCGAGGGAATGGCCACGCCGGTGAAGGAGTGCCTGGAGTCGCTGGACTGGTGAGTGCCTGGCGGGTCGTGTTCACGCCGCAGGCAGCGAAGGACGCAAAGAAGCTGAGCCGGTCGGGTCTCAAGCCCAAAGCCGAGGCATTGCTCGAGATCCTGCGCGGCGATCCCTACCAGTCTCCTCCGCCCTTCGAGAAACTCGTCGGAGATCTCGCCGGAGCGTTCTCGCGCCGTATCAACATTCACCATCGTCTGGTCTACCAGGTGCTTCGCCGCGAGCGGATCGTGAAAGTCATCCGGATGTGGACACACTACGAATGAGCAGCGCGGAGGTCTTGCGGTTTCGCGATGCCGGAAGAACACGTAGGTCGGACTCTCCAGTCCGACCCCGCTTGTCAAAGCGGCGTGGGAACGATCCTCGCGCGAGAACCGGTCGTACTGGATCGGTCATGTGGCCCGGTTGCCCGGTCACCTCATCGCGGAGTCACGGATATCGGGCGGATGGTGATTCCAGCTCACCGACCGGCCGCCCACCTCACCGCGGAGCCGGCGTGCTCCGATACCTGCTTGAAGGGATGAGTCCCCGAGTGCCGGCCACGCCGCGACGGAGTTACGCACCTCCCGGACCACCGGAACGAACCGGCAACCAGATCACCCGGCCACCGATCCACCCCTCGGCCACCCTGTTCCGTGTTCCCGTCAACAAACGTCATGTTGCCGCCAACCCTTCGTGTGTTGCCGCCAACAAGTTGGATGTTGGCGCCAACAAATCCGGTGTTGCCGTCAACAAAAAGTCTGTTGCCGTCAACACTTTCGAAGTTGCCGCCAACAAGTTGGATGTTGCGGTCAACAAGTTCGGTGTTGCCGCCAACACTTCGTTTGTTGCCGTCAACAAGTTGGATGTTGCCGCCAACAAATCCGGTGTTGCCGTCAACAAGTTTTTTGTTGCGGTCAACACATTTTTTGTTGACGCCAACACATTTTTTGTTGATCTCAACAAAATTTTTGTTGACGCCAACAAATTCGAGGTTGAAACCACATGATTTTGGAAAGCAATGGGCTCTTTGGTGTGGGGAGCAGGCTCGTTTATTCCCGAACGGGCATCACCGGGACCGCCCGCGGATGGGTGAGGATCTTCATGGGCACTCCGACGTCGAGGTGATGATGAGCGATAGGCACGTCCTGATGATGCGCATGGCACCATATTGCATCGGCAGGCTTCGGTCGTTCCCGGCTCGCGACTACCGCAGCTCCGGAGGCACAGTCTGACTACCGTCCACGTCATCCTTCGTGAGATCGAAGATGCTGACGGCACGCGCCGTCTCGAGGCATCGCTGACTCCCAAGGGCGAGGTCATCATTCGGGGTAGGGACTACGGCGACGGTGTCGAGCGCGTTTTCGGCGTCCGAGAGTACGAGTGGGTTTGGACCATTCCCGCCGCGAGCGTTCCGGCCTTACTCCACGCCCTGGAAGCCACCGACGATGTCCTGGCTGCGATCAACCGTCGCTTCAGCGGGGCCAACGCAGCCGGTCTCGCCTCCTTTCTGGAGGCCAACAGCATTGCAACCGAACGATGGTCGCGCCTCGGCGATTAGGGAAGACTCACCTTGGCGAATCTTCTGGACTTACAACCTAATGGTTGTATGATTCCCCATGGGTGACCTCCGTAGAAGTAATCCGAAGGCTCCGCGCGGACGGATGGACGCTGGCGCGCACGAAGGGTTCGCACCAACATTTCAGGCACACAACGAAGCCGGGGATCGTCACGGTGCCTCACCCGCGGAAGGACATGCCGCTCGGCACGCTGAAGAGCATCGAGCGTCAATCGGGAGTGAAGCTGACATGAGCACTCATGAGATGGATACCGCGCTGCAGTACGTCGCCTATGTGCGTAAGGAGGGGCGCCGGTATCTGATCGAGTTCCCTGACGCCCCAGGCTGTCAGACCTTCGCGGATCGCGAGGCAGACATCTACTCGAACGCCAGGGAGGCGATCGAGGGATGGATCGAGGCCCACCTCGTGGAAGGGATGGACTTGCCGCATCTGCACCCGCGGCCGAAGGCAAATGAACGGCGCGTCCCGATCACGATTTCTCCCAAGCTGGTTCTGGCCTTGAAGTTCCGGTCCATGCGAAGTGAGCGGGGCTGGAGTCAGGCCGAAATCGCGAAGCGCGTCGGTGTCTCGCAACAGCAGATCGCCAAGCTCGAAGATCCTGATGCAAATCCTACAATTGAGACGATCATGAAGGTTGCCCGTGCCTTCGACATGGACCTCCTCGTCAGTTTCAAGAAGATCGCCTGAGCTGAGCTGAGCGGTGGCGGTGCGACAGGCGGACCATCAGCTTGAAGTGCGTCAGTGACCCGACAGGCCCACCGAAACTCCTCCACCCTTGCTAGTATTCGTCCTCGATGACCGACCCCCTCCACGACCTCATCTACGACTGGAACCTCGGCTCCGAACGGGCGGCGCGGCCGTCCTCGAGGAAGATCGAGTTTGATGATGAGACGCTGCGAGACGGGTTGCAGTCGCCGTCGGTGACTGATCCTTCGATCGACGAGAAGATTCGGATCCTGCACTTTCAGAACGACATCGGGGTCGATACCTCGGATATCGGGCTGCCGGGCGCGGGGCCGCACGTGCAGAAGTCGGTGGAGCGGCTGGCGCGCGAGATCGTCGATGCCAGGCTGTCGGTCAAGGCCAACTGCGCGGCGCGGACGCATGAGAACGACATCCGGCCGATCGCGGAGATCTCGCAGCGGGTGGGCATCCCCATCGAGGCCTGTACGTTCATCGGCTCCTCGCCGATCCGGCAGTTCGCCGAGGAGTGGGACCTCGATTGGATCATCGAGCAGTCGGCCAAGGCCGTGCGCTTTGCCGTGGGCGAAGGGCTGCCGGTCATGTACGTCACCGAGGACACCACGCGGGCCAAGCCGGAGGATGTCGAGAAGCTCTACACCGCGGCCATCGAGGCGGGGGCGAAGCGCGTCTGTGTCTGCGATACGGTCGGGCACGCCACACCGTGGGGCGTGCGCAACCTGATCCGATTCGTGCGCGGGGTCGTCGATCGCGCCAATCCCGACGTGAGGATCGATTGGCATGGGCACAGCGACCGCGGCCTCGGCGTGATCAACTCCATCGCCGCGCTCGAGGCCGGCGCGGATCGGATTCACGGCTCAGCCTGCGGTATCGGCGAGCGCGTCGGCAACACGCCCATCGATCTGTTGATGGTCAACCTCAAGCTGATGGAGTGGATCGACAACGACCTCATGAAGCTGCCCGAGTACGTCCATTTCGTCTCGAAGGCGGTACACATTCCGCTGCCTGATCAGTACCCCGTTTTCGGCCGCGATGCCTTCCGCACGGGCACAGGCGTTCATGCCGCGGCCATCATCAAAGCGAAGAAGAAGGGAAGCGAGTGGCTGGCCGACCGCGTTTACTCGGGCGTTCCGGCTGGTATGTTCGGTCTCCAGCAGATCATCGAGGTCGGTCCGATGTGTGGCCTGTCAAACGTGATCTACTGGCTCGATGCCAATGGGTATCCTCAGGATGAGGGGCTGGCGAAGGAGATCTTCCAGCTTGCCAAGTCGACGAACCGGGTTCTCACGGACGAGGAGTTGCACGGGGCGGTGGGGCGGTGGAGGGAAGTGGCTGTGAAAGGGTGAATTCTGAAGGATGAAGGATGAATCGAAGTTGTCGGTTATCGGTTGTCAGTGGTAAGACGTGACAACCGACAACTCAAATCATCCTTCATCCTTCAGCATTCATCCTTTGATCTTGCCCGAGTGGCGAAATGGCAGACGCAGCAGACTCAAAATCTGCCGAGGTTAACCCTCATGTCGGTTCGAGTCCGACCTCGGGCACCACTTGATGTGAACAGTCCGTAACGCCTCAAGGCGTTGCAATGCACGGCGCCGCGGGTGACGTTGCGCCGGTCAGGTACCTATCGGAGATCAGATCCCACACATGCGCCGCCACCTCGCAACCGCTCTCGTCCTTTTGTTTCTGCCCATGTTCGCGCTGGCATTGCCGGCGCAACACGACGGCGTTCCGTCGCGGCACTACATCCTGGAGAGCACCGTCCCTCTCGACGCCGCCGCCGGCGCGGAGCTTGCCGCGCAGGGGATCGAGATCCAGCAGCCGCTTGCCAATCATCGCTACCTCGTGCGCATACGCGAGGACGCGGCGGTCCCGAACGACGCGCGCATCCGCTCACTTCAGGCGTATGGCGCCTCGCGGAAGATCGCGCGTGCCGCCTATGCCGAAGCGACGCAGGGGAGGGCTTTCGCGCGGCTTCAAATCCTTTTTCATCAGGAGGTGACGTTCGCAGAGGCGCAGAGCGCGATTGATGCCGTCGGCGGGACGATCGACACGCCGCTCGCTTTCGCATACGAGCATCCTCAGCGTCTGACGGTGCGTGTGCCGCCGAGCGCCGTGACCAGCCTGGCGAACGATGAGCGCGTCTTCGGCGTGTACGGTCCTCCTCTTCACCCGAGGAGCCTCAACGCCGTCGCGGCGCAGATCTCGAAAGTCACGCCGCTCTTCTCCGCACCGTACGGCCTGTCAGGCGCCGGAGTGGTGCTCTCGACCTTCGAGCCCAACGGTACTCCCGACGTGGCGCACCAGGAGTTCGGAGGACGGTTGATCAGCCACTTCGACTCCAAAGCTTCAGTCGATGGTCACGCCACGCATACCTCAGGAACCGCCATCGCTGCCGGTATCAACGCGTCAGCGAAGGGGATGGCGCCGGCGGCGACGCAGCACGCGTTCGATGCAGGGGCTGATTTCCCGGTAGTGCTCGACTCAAAAAAACAGCCCGCCACATTCGGCAGCGTCGCCGACAACAATTCCTGGGACTTTGAGCTTAGCTGGCAATTCGACACCAGTTGCAATCCCCAAAGCCAACCGTGCGCGTGGTACGGCAACGAGGATGCGTATGGCGCCTACAGCTCGATGGAATCTGAGCCGTACGATGCCATCTCGCGCATGGCCGGTGCGCCGCTCTTCGCCCACGCCGCCGGCAATGATGCCGATACCGGGAGTCCGATACTCCAACAGCCATGGTCGCCGCACAGACATTTCAACTACGACACGAACGCGATCGACAAGAACGTTTTCTGTTACTCGCAGAACGGCAAAGGCACGGACTGTCCGAGCGCCGCGCCATTCAATTGCTCGTCGGGAATCGCCAACTGCGAGACTGTGAAGCACGCCACGCACACGGCCACCACGACCATCGGCCTGATGGGGAGCACGAAGAACTCGATCACCGTTGGCGCGCTCAATTCCGACGGCACCACCATCGCCGGGTTCAGTTCCCACGGCCCCACGACTGACGGCCGCATCAAGCCGGAAGTCGTGGCCAAAGGCGTCAACCAGTTTTCGACGCTTCCTGGCAACAGCTATGGGGTTGAACAGGGCACGTCGATGGCCACCCCGGTGATCACCGGCATCGCCGGACTGCTGACGGAGCAATACCGCCGGACGTTCTACAGGACTCCCACCGCGGCAATTCTGAAGACGCTCATCATCGCCGGCGCCGACGATCTCGGTCCGGCCGGACCGGACTTCACCTTCGGATTCGGGCTGGCCGACGCCAAGGCCTCGGCCGATCTCATCATCGCCGACGCCGGCACCGGCTCGCGCATCCGGACCGGTACGATAGGGAACAATCAGGATGTCGACATCCCCATCACGCTGCCCGCTACCGCGAAGTTCCGCGTGGTTCTCGGGTGGTTCGACCCCGAGGTCCTGATTCCGCCCGACCCGACCGATCCGACCAACGATATCCTCGCGGACAAGACGCTCATCAACGATCTCGACCTCACCGTCATCGATCCCACCGGAGCGACGGTCCTGCCGTACGTGCTCAGCCTGACCAATCCGACCGCCCTGGCCACGCGCGGTGCCAATCACGTCGATACCACCGAAGAGGTGGAGATCGCCAACGCCATCGCCGGCACGTATCACGTCAGGGTCCACGGCGCCATCGGCGACGCGCGCTCGTCCACGCAGGACTACGTCGTGGTCATGAACGCCGGCGCGCCCTGCGTCGCGGACTACAGCTCTGTCAGCAGTCTCCCGAGCGGCAACACGTTCACCGCCAAGATCTGCGGCGCGACCGACGTCGATAACTTCAACTTCATCTCGAACTCTCTCGTGCCGGTGTCGGTGACTGTCGCGGCAACGGATACCCCGCTGAAGGTGACGATCTCGAGCAGCGCCTCGGCCACGGTCACGCAGACCATCGCGGCGAATACCTCGGCAACGCTGAACGCCGCCATCAACAGCCCGGCCTCGCCAACGCCGAGCGTCCAGTTCTCAGTGAAGATCGAGCCTGTAGGCACCGTCGGCGCGACCGGGGTGTACACGGTGACTCCAACCTACACGTTCATATCGTCTCCGCGCAGGCGATCGGCGAAGCATTGATCCGCAGATGACACAGATGGACGCAGATGGACGCAGATCCTGAAACGGTCTTACCTGTGTTCATCTGCGCAATCTGCGGATAGGCTTTCCGCCGCATGACCTACAAAACGCTGGTCGTCGAGGAAGCGGACGGCGTGCTGACCGTGACGCTGAACCGGCCGGACGTCCACAACGCCTTCAACGATGAGCTGATCGCCGAGGCCATCGATCTCTTTGGCGGGATCACCGCGACGACGGCGCGTGCGCTCGTGCTGCGCGGTACTGGTCAGAACTTCTGCGCCGGTGCGGATCTCAACTGGATGTCGCGGATGGTCAGCTACACGCGAGAGGAGAATGTCCGCGACTCGTCGCTGCTTGCGCGGATGTACGCGCTGATGAACGAGTGTCCGCTCCCGGTCATTGGCCGGATTCAGGGAGCGGCCATCGGCGGCGGCGTCGGCCTGGTCGCGGTCTGCGATATCGCCATCGCCACGCGCGACGCCAAGTTTGGCCTATCCGAGGTCAAGCTGGGTATCCTTCCCGCGGTCATCTCGCCATACGTCATCGCCAAGATCGGCGAGACGCACGCGCGAGCGCTCTTCCTGACCGGCGAGCGCTTCGACGCCGAGCGCGCGCAGCGGATCGGGCTGGTTCACCGAGTCGTCGACGATGTCGATGCCGCGGTCGCCGAGACAATCGCCCAACTGAAGACATCCGGCCCCGAGGCCGTGCGCGAGTGCAAGAAACTCATCGCCTATGTCGCCACGAACGCGCCGGTCGACGCCATCCCCTACACGATCGAGGCGATCGCCGCGCGTCGTGTGAGTGAAGAGGGGCAGTCTGGGATGGGGGCGTTTTTGAAGAAGGAGAAGGCGCCGTGGGCGAGGTAGGCCGGAGCGCTGGCGTCTCGCCGGCTGGCTCGGCGGCGGCCACGCCGCCGAGCCAGCCGGCGAGGACCCTTCGGCTGCGCTCAGGGCAGGCGCCAGCGCTCCGCTTGAGGCCGCGATGATCCACCGCCTCCTCGTCCCCAACCGCGGCGAGATCGCTGTCCGCATCGCGCGCGCGTGTCGCGAGGCCCGCATCGAGTCCGTCCTCGGCTATTCGGAAGCGGACGACATTCGCTACGTGCGGCGCTATTTCGACGATACCGTAGCCCTCGGCATCGGCGATGCGCGGGAGACGTATCTCAACGTCGGGCGTGTCGTCGATGCCGCGCGACGATGTGGCGCCGATGCGCTTCATCCCGGCTACGGGTTCCTCTCCGAGCGCGCGGAGCTGGCCGCGGCGTGCGATGACGCTGGGATCATCTTCGTCGGACCGAAGGCGAGCTCGATCGCGGCGATGGGGTCGAAGGCTGCGTCGCGCCAGCTCATGCAGCGGCTCGGCGTGCCGGTCGTGCCGGGTTACGACGGCGAGGAGCAGAGCATCGACGTGCTCACCGCTCAGGCCGAGCGCACCGGCTATCCGCTGATCGTAAAGGCCAGCGCGGGCGGCGGCGGGAAGGGGATGAAGATCGTCCGTTCAGCCGGCGATCTGCGCGCTGCTGTCGAGTCTGCGCGACGCGAGGCCAAGAAATCGTTCGGCGATGACCGTCTGCTTCTGGAGCGTTACATCGAAGAGCCGCGCCACATCGAGTTTCAAATCTTCGGCGACGGGAACGGCAACGTCGTCCATCTCTTCGAGCGCGACTGCTCGATCCAGCGGCGGCATCAGAAGGTGATCGAGGAGACGCCTGCGCCGCGATACAGCGACGACTTGCGGCAGCGCATGGCCGCGGCGGCCGTGGCGGCGGCACGCGGTGTCGACTATCGCAGCGCCGGCACGGTCGAGTTCATCGTCACGCCCGAGGGCGAGTTCTACTTCCTCGAGATGAATACGCGCCTGCAGGTGGAGCACCCCATCACGGAGGAGGTGACCGGGGTCGATCTCGTCCGCGCACAGCTTGCTGTGGCCTCGGGTGCTCCACTGCCGTGGCGTCAGGAAGACCTGCGCCAGCGCGGACACGCCATCGAAGTTCGCATCTACGCCGAGGATCCCGACGACCGTTTCCTTCCACAGAGCGGCAGAATCGCCTTCTACCGTGAGCCCTCCGGACCGGGCGTTCGCGTCGACGCCGGCGTGACGCAGGGGACGGAGATCGGTGTCAACTTCGATCCGATGCTGGCGAAGCTGATCTGCCATGCCGAATCGCGTGACGCCGCCATCGACCGCCTCGATCGCGCGCTGCGCGATTACGTCGTCCTGGGGACGAAGACGAATATCTCCTGGCTGCGCCGCGTGGTCACGCATCCCGCCTTTCGCGACGGACGGATCTCGACGCGCTTCCTCGCTGATCATGAAGAATCGCTCGGCCGCACAACGCCGGATGTGATTCCGGCAATCGCCGCGGTGCTGTCGTCGTCGACGCCGCGGCGCGCAACCGCGCAGCGTGCAAGTGGCCTTGCCAGTGTGTGGGATTCGCTCGGAGAGTGGGGGAGGTAGTTACGTCTTCCCGAGGCTCTCCGGCGCCCGCACCCGTCCGGCAATCCCGCAGAGAATCAGCAGGGTGATCACATACGGCACGGCCAGCAGCAGGTGGAACGGCAGTCCTCGTCCGCTGGCCTGCATCGCGTATTGCGCCGCGGCGGCGATGCCGAAGACGGCGGTACCGAGGAGTGCACCTTTGAACTTCCAGCGGCCGAAGATCACGATCGAGAGGGCGATGAAGCCGCGGCCGGCCACCATGTTCTCGGCGAAGCCGCTCGACAAGGCCAGGGAAAGATAGGCGCCGGCGATGCCGGTCAGCACGCTTTCGATCGCCAGCGCTGTCCAGCGGTGAATCGCCACCGAGGCGCCGTTCGCCGTCACCGCCGCGGGTAGCTCGCCGCAGGCGCGGAGCCGAAGGCCGAATCGTGTCCGCCAGAGGAGCATGGCCAGAACGACCGGGATCACGATCCACGCGAGCGGAACGACGGCGTCGAATGTGATGCGCGGGATGGCCTGGTTGAAGATCGCGTTTTGTTGCAGCTCGCGGTAAACGAATCCCGTCAGCCCTTGCGCCAGCAACACGATGGCAGTGCCGGTGACGATCTGATCGGCGCCGAGACGAAGTGCGAAGAGACCGTAGAGCGCTCCCACCAACGCCGCGCCCGCGATCCCGCCGAGGAAGCCGAGGGCCAGGCTGTGGGTCAATTGAGTGGTCACCACCGCCGTCATCGCCGCGGTCAGCATCATTCCCTCGATGCCGAGGTTGATCATTCCGGCGCGCTCGACCACGAGCTCGCCGAGGACGGCCAGCAGCAACGGCGTCGAGGCGACGATGGCCAGCGGGATGGCGGAGAAGAGCGCGTGGGTCATGCGCTTTTCCGCCTCGTCAGCGCGATCATCACCAGGATCACGATGGCCTGTCCGAACGTCGCCACGGTCGAGGAGATCCCCGCCGTTCGCTGCAGCTCGCCCGCGCCGGTCGTCAGCGCTCCGAAGAAGAACGCGGATGCCAGCGTGCCGAGAGGGTGGAGCTGTGCCAGAAGAGCCACCGCGATTCCGGCGTAGCCGTAGCCGGCGGCGAAGCGTTCGAAGAGTCTGTGCGTGACGCCGAGGAGCTCGATTCCGCCCGCCAGACCGGCCATGGCACCGGAGATGGCCATCGCGCGGACGAGTTGCGCATCGACGTTGATGCCTGCCCACCTGGCCGCGGATCGATTGAATCCCGACGCGCGCAACCGCAGTCCCTCGGCGGTCCGATAGAGCAGGAACCACGCTCCGATGGCGGCAACGATGGCGATGACGATGCCGGCGTGCAGCTCGCTTGCGCCGAGCGACGGCAACATGGCGGCAGCGGCCACGGCATCACTCTGGGGATACTTTCCACTGGCCTCCTGCAGCGGACCGTTGACGGCATAGCCGAGGAGGTGAATGGCAATGAAGTTGAGAAGAATGGTGGTCAGCACCTCCGGGGCATTTCGCCAAAGCCGCATGACGGAAGCGATCGATGCCCAGAGAGCGCCGGCGATGAGCGAGGCCGCCAGCGCCGCGACCATGCCATAACGCGCGCCGAGGAATGCGCCGAGCGCACCGGCCAGGAACTGCCCCTCGGCGCCGATGTTCCAGACACCCGCGCGGAACGCGATCCCCACCGAAAGACCGGTGAGAAGGAGAGGAATGGATTTGAGGAGCGTTCCCTCCAGCGCGAACTTCGAACCGACCGAGCCACTGAAAAGGATCGAGAGCAGTTCGCCGGGTGTATGGCCGAAGGCGAGGCCGGTAAGGGCGAGGAGGATGAGGGAGAGGAGGGCTGCACCGATAGCGATAGCGATCCTGGGGAGTGGGGAGTGGGGAGTGGGGGGTGGGAGATCGCGGCGCCACCAACTCATTGCTGCTCTCCCACAGCCCCCACCCCCCCCCCCCCACCCCCCCAAACCAAAGGCGCCCGCGCCGCCGCCTCGCTCGGTGTCAGCCTCGCGCTCAAGGTCCCTCGATAAATCACGTGTACGGCATCGCCGAGTGCAAATGCTTCGTCGAGATCGGAAGTAATGAGGAGAATGGCGGCTCCTTGGCTGGCGGCAGCGCGCAGCTCGTCGTGAACGAAACGCGTCGCTTCGATGTCGAGGCCGCGCGTCGGTTCCGCTGCGACGATGATCTCCGGCTGTCGCTCGAGCTCGCGCGCCAGGATGACCTTCTGCTGGTTGCCGCCGGAGAGCGAGCCTGCGCGCTGCAAAGGCGACTGCGCGCGGATGTTGAATCGCTCGATGAGCTCAGCCGCCCTTTCCGCCGCTGCGCGCGGACGCCATCGATGCTCCGCAAGCGCGATGTTCTCGGCGATAGTCATCTCGGCGATGAGCCCGTCGCGCGCGCGATCCTCGGGGATGTGCGCGACATGACCGCGGAGCGAATCGCGCAGCGTCGCCGCGAGCTCGGATTGCCCATTGCCGGCCACGCCGATGATGGCCACGATCTCGCCGCGGTGAACGAGGAGGTTGCCAATACGTAGGTCGGACTCACGTAGGTCGGACTCTCTAGTCCGACCGGAGCTTGCGCGGCTCTGTACTACAGGCGGGTTATCAATTAACGCTCTCCC
>Ga0307470_10000497_pt1 | contig 19163 bp, 17 predicted proteins | sample atmos_gasesAM3C__FD_204565 | JGI IMG/M metagenome (GOLD analysis project Ga0307470, IMG submission 204565) | Hardwood forest soil microbial communities from Morgan-Monroe State Forest, Indiana, United States - atmos_gasesAM3C_05 | ecosystem: Environmental > Terrestrial > Soil > Temperate forest... | reverse complement strand
GTCGGATTATCTGCCGGCCGGCTTCGAGATCGACAATCCGCATCTGGTGTCATCCGGCGTCACCGGTACGCTCGCGTGGATCGAAGACGGCGAGGAGCCCGAAAACACCGAGTTCCGCGATGACCGCTTCACCGCGGCCATCGACCGCGCCGCCGACGACAAGTCGATCTTTACGGTGGCTTATGTGGTGCGCGCGGTTTCGCCCGGCAAATACGTGCTTCCGCAGGCCTATGTCGAGGACATGTACAATCCCTCGCGCTATGGCCGCACGGGTACGGGATCGGTCGAGGTGCGTCCGGCGAAATGAGTGCAGAGATCGAGCAGGCAGGCGTGATCAAGCCCGTTCGCCGGTTCAGGCGAGCGGGATTGGTGACGCTGGTGATCAGTCTGGTCGCGGCGGCGATGATTGCGGCCTGGGTGATTTCGCTTGGATCTCTGCCGCTCCACGATGCCGATGAAGTCTCGACGACGATCGTCGATCGCCACGGCAAGCTCTTGCGCGCTTATGCCATGCCGGATGGCCGCTGGCGGCTGCCAGTCCATGCGGCAGGTGATGTCGATCCGACTTATCTCAAGCTGCTCCTGGCCTATGAAGATCGCCGCTTCTATTCTCATGGAGGGGTCGATCTGCTGGCGCTGGGACGCGCGGCGTTTCAGCTAGCGACCAGCGGTCATATCGTCTCCGGCGGTTCCACGATCACCATGCAGCTGGCCCGACTGATGGAACCACGGCGGCAGCGCTCCATCTCGGCCAAGCTCAGGCAGATCGTTCGTGCCATCGAAATCGAACGTCGGATGAGCAAGGATCAGATCCTCGATTTGTATCTGGCGATGGCGCCCTATGGCGGCAATCTGGAGGGCATTCGCGCCGCTTCGATTGCCTATTTCGGCAAGGAGCCGAAGCGGCTGACGCTTTCGGAGGCCGCTCTCCTGGTGGTATTGCCGCAATCGCCGGAAAACCGCAGGCTCGATCGTTATCCAAAAGCCGCCCGCGCCGCCCGCGACCGCGTGCTCGATCGCATGGTCGAAGATCGCGTGATTTCCGATTCCGACGCTGCCATGGCAAAGGCGGTGCCTGTGCCGCGGTTGCGCAAGCCGATGCCGATTTTGGCGCCGCACTCTTCCGATCAGGCGATGGCCGCTGTCAAGAACACGCCTGTGATTGCATTGACGCTGGATGCGCCGTTGCAGCAAACGCTTGAGACGCTGGCGCGCGACCGTGCGGCCTCCTTAGGCGCGAATATTTCCGTCGCCATTCTCGTGGTCGACAACGCAAGCGGCGACGTGCTCGCCCGCGTCGGCTCGCCGGATTATTTCGACGACCGTCGCGCCGGCCAGGTCGACATGACGCGCGCCGTGCGCTCGCCGGGGTCGACGCTCAAGCCGTTCATCTATGGTATGGCATTTGAAGATGGATTTGTTCATCCGGAAAGCCTGATCGACGACCGGCCCATCCGTTTCGGATCTTACGCGCCGGAAAATTTTGACATGACGTTCCAGGGCACCGTTCCCGTGCGCAAGGCGTTGCAGATGTCGCTGAATGTGCCTGCCGTCGCGTTGCTGGACCGTGTCGGTGCGAGTCGGCTGTCGTCACGGCTCAAGCAGGCCGGGGCCCGTCTCGAACTGCCCAAGGATGAGACGCCCGGACTGGCGATGGGGCTCGGCGGCGTCGGCATCACGTTACAGGATCTTGTGCAGCTTTATTCGGGCCTGGCGCGGCTCGGCGACACGCGACCGTTGCTGGAAATCCAGCGCCTGCGCGACGAGGCGAGGGAACCGCAGCGGCTGTTGGATCACGTTGCCGCCTGGCAAGTCGGCAACGTCCTGTTGGGAACGCCGCCGCCGGAGAACGGCGTGCACAACCGGATCGCCTTCAAGACCGGGACGAGCTACGGCTACCGCGACGCCTGGTCGGTTGGCTTTGATGGACGGATCACGATCGGCGTCTGGGTCGGCCGCCCCGATGGCGCGCCGGTACCCGGCATCGTCGGCCGCACTGCCGCCGCGCCGATCCTGTTCGACGCGTTTGCCCGCACTGGCAAATTGCCGGCGGCCCTGCCGAAGCCGCCCAAGGGAACCCTGGTGGCGAGCAACGCGAAGTTACCGCTGCCGTTGCGGCGATATCGGCCGCTCGGCGAACTGGTGCGAACCGATGGCGAACACGCACCGCACATCCAGTTCCCGCTCAATGGGTCGCGAATCGACGCCTCCGGAGACGGATCGTCCTCTGTCGCGATGCCGATAAAAGTGGCGGGTGGCGTGCTTCCGATCACGATGCTCGTCAACGGCGTGTCGGTCGGAGAACTCGACAGCCGCCGCCAGCGCCTGATCGATTCACCGGGGCCGGGTTTCGCCCGATTGACCGTCATCGACGCCAAGGGCGCGGCGGACACAGTTATCATCAGAATTCAGTAGTTATTGCGCTAAGCGGTTGTCGCGACGTTGTTTTCGGCGTATGCGGAACCGATGAGCGAGACCTATGCCCGCCCCCGATTTGGACAGCCGCGCGAACCTCAAAAGAAGGTCGATCGGGGCAGCCGGCTCGTCGATTTCGTTGATTTTGCAGCCGCGAGCCACGCCCGATCAGTGGCGTTTCTGGTGCTGTGCGGCTTCCTGTTGTTCCTGCCTGGCTTCTTCAGCATCCCGCCGATCGACCGGGACGAGGCTAGGTTTGCGCAAGCGACCAAACAAATGGTCGAGACCGGCGATTTCGTCGATATCCGCTTCCAGGACGACGTCCGCTACAAGAAGCCGGTTGGCATCTACTGGATGCAGGCAGCCGCGGTCGAAACCGCTTCGGCCCTTGGCCTGCCGCGCGCGCAAGTTCGCATCTGGATCTATCGCGTACCCTCGCTGATCGGCGCGTTCGGCGCCATGCTCCTGACTTACTGGACGGCGCTTGCCTTCGTTACCCGGCGTGGCGCCATTCTCGCGGCGCTGATCATGGCGAGTTCAGTGCTGCTCGGGGTCGAAGCGCGGCTCGCGAAGACCGATGCGATGCTGCTGCTGACCGTCACGGCTGCGATGGGGGCCATGGCCCGAGTCTATATGTCGTGGCAGCGCGGCGAGGACGATCCGCGTCCGCCCTGGTCGTGGCCGGCCATTTTCTGGACGGCGCTCGCGGGCGGCATCCTGATCAAGGGTCCGCTGATCCTGATGTTCGTGGCGTTGACGATCGCGATGCTGGCCTTTTTCGATCGCTCGCTCGCATGGCTCTGGCGGCTGCGGCCGGTATGGGGCTTGATGTGGCTTCTGGTTCTCGTCCTGCCATGGTTTATCGCGATCTTCTGGCGCGCCGGCGAAACATTCTTCACCGATTCGATCGGTGGCGACATGCTGAGCAAGCTGGCGGCGCAGGAATCGCACGGTGCGCCGCCCGGCGTCTATCTGCTGCTGTTCTGGATGACCTTCTGGCCCGGTGCGCCGCTGGCGGCGATGGCGGCGCCCGCCGTGTGGCGGGCGAGGCGAGAGCCGGGCGCGCAGTTCCTTCTCGCCTGGCTGGTACCTTCCTGGATTGTGTTCGAGGCGGTGCTGACCAAGCTGCCGCATTACGTGCTGCCGCTCTATCCGGCGATTGCGATCCTCACGATAGGCGCGCTCGAGCGCCGCGTCCTGTCGCGTTCCTGGCTTAGAAGCGGAACGGCGTGGTGGTTTATCATTCCAGCACTTGCTTCGCTCGCCGCCGTGGTCGGCGCCGTAAGCGTGACGCGGCAGCCGGTGTTTCTGGCGTGGCCGTTCGTGGCGGCGGCGCTGATCTTCGGGTTATTTGCGTGGTGGCTCTATGACGAAAATCGCGCCGAGCGTTCGTTGCTGAATGCTGTGGTCGCGGCTCTGTTCCTCGCGTTTGCGATTTACGGCGTCGTGGTGCCGGCGCTGACGCCCTTGTTTCCGAGTGCCGAGGTAGCGCGAGCGCTTCGCAATGTCGTCTGTGTCGGGCCGAAGGCGGCGGCCGCCGGCTTTCATGAGCCGAGCCTCGTCTTAATGACCGGCACCTCAACGCTCCTGACCGACGGATCCGGCGCCGCCGATTTCCTCGCGCAAGGCAGTTGCCGGTTTGCCCTGATCGAGCAACGCGCAGAACGCAGCTTTGCCCAGCGCGCCGAGGCGATCGGCCTGCGCTACGACGTGGCGTCCCGTGTCGAGGGCTACAACATCTCACAGGGGCGAGCGATTTCGATCGCCATCTTCCGTTCCGAAGGGACGGAATAGATGTCCATTCAGTCCGGCTCCGAACAATCCGCCGGCTACCTCGCGCGCCTGTCCACGATTGTAGCAGCGTGGGCGTTACTGCTCGTAAGTCCGCCATCTCAGCCCCATCGTTCCGAGGCTGCGCGCAGATTGGCACGCCAGGCGCTGACGACCGTCGCCTCGGCGGCAATCTCGATTGCCGTCTTGATGATCTGGTTCGACGCGCATGAAATCGCGCTGATGCCGCCCCGCGGCACCGTGAGCCTTTGGCCGTTTCGTATTTTGACCGATTTCGGCAAGGATACTTACGTGCTGTTGCTCCTGGCTATCCTCCTGATCGGGATCACGCTGCTGGCGCCCGCCACGCGCGCGCCTGGGAGACGACGGCTGCTCGCGATCGGCTTGCGTCTGCAATTCCTGTTTCTGGCGCTATCGGTGCCGCTTGTTGCCGGCGAGTTGTTGAAGTGGATCGCCGGCCGAGGCCGACCCTTCGTCGGCGGGCACGCAAACGCCTTCAACTTCGTGCCGTTTGCAGGAACCGAAGCCCACGCCAGTTTCCCATCCGCCCACTCAATCACGGCCTTTGCTTTGGCTTTTGCCATCGCTGCGGTCTGGCCGCGACTACGAGGCCTGATGATTGCCTATGCGCTCCTGATTGCGCTTACCCGCCTTGTGCTTCTGGCGCATCACCCAAGCGACGTGGTGGCCGGCGCGATGATCGGCCTGATCGGTGCCATGTGGGTGCGATACTGGTTTGCCGTGCGCGGGTTGGGGTTTGCGATTGGCGATCTTGGCGCCATTTGGCCGGCCGCCAATGAGCCCCTCAAGGGGGTTGCCGCCGGGGCATCAGCCCCATAAGAAGCGGACCGTCGGCCGGTTGCGGCCAGCGCAAAACGGGTGAGACTTGCCTTCTTCCGATTTAGCCGCCATCGCCGTTTCCATCGTTGTTCCCGTGCGCAACGAGGCTGAAAATGTTGCGCCCGTGATCGCCGAGATCGCGGCGGCGCTCGACGGCCGTTGGAATTACGAGATCATCTATGTCAACGACGGCTCGACGGACGCAACCGGTGAGCGGCTCGCCTCGATCATGAAAAGCCGTCCCAACCTGCGCCAGTTGCATCATGCGGCCTCGACCGGACAGTCCGCCGCGGTTCGCAGCGGGGTTCGTGCCGCACGCGGGGCGATCGTGGCGACGCTTGACGGCGACGGCCAGAATAATCCGGCTTTCCTGCCGGCGCTGGTTTCGGCCATCGAGCAAGGCGGCGAGCGCACGGGCCTTGCCGCCGGCCAAAGGGTAGGGCGCAAAGATACCGGCTTTAAGAAGATTCAATCGCGCATCGCCAACACCGTGCGCAACGCAATCCTGCATGACGGCACCCGCGACACCGGCTGCGGTCTGAAGGCGTTCCGACGCGAGGTGTTTTTGGCGTTGCCTTACTTCGACGGCCTGCACCGTTTTCTGCCGGCACTGGTGCGCCGTGAAGGCTATGACATCGTTTATGTCGACGTAGTCGACCGTCCGAGACATTCGGGCGTGTCAAACTATGGCTTTTTCGACCGGCTATGGATCGGAATCATGGATCTCGCAGGCGTGTGGTGGCTGATCCGCCGCAAGAAGCCGACGCCTGTTGTGACTGAGGTGAAATGATGCTGATCCAGTACGGGCAGGCCCTCAACAATTACTTCTACGACATCTTTGTCGCCAAGTTCGACTTCTGGCTAGCTTTCGGCCTGATTGCGCAACTCGCCTTTGCCGCGCGCTTCCTGGTTCAGTGGATCGCAAGCGAGCGGGCGGGAAAAAGCGTGGTACCGCTGGCATTCTGGTTCTTCTCGATCTGCGGCGGGCTGTTGACGCTGATCTACGGCCTGGTCAAGCGCGAGCCGGTTATCATCATCGGACAGCTGGTCTCGAACATCATCTATGTCCGCAACTTGATGCTGATCTTCAAGAACCACGCGAAGGGATCGGAGACGCTGGATCGTTAGGTGGCTTTCAGGACTTCAAATCCATGCGCAAGATCGGCCTTCAAGTCTTCGACGTTTTCAAGACCGATGTGCAGCCGGAGCGTTGGACCGCCCGGCGCCCATTTCGTTGCCGTGCGATAGCCGCTGCAATCAAAGGGAATGATCAGACTTTCGAAACCGCCCCAGGAATAGCCCATGCCGAACAGCTTCAGGCTGTCCAGCATGGCGTCAACGGCATTTTGCGGCGCTGGTTTGAGAACGATGCTGAACAGACCGGAGGCTCCGGTAAAATCGCGCTTCCAGATTGCGTGACCGGGATCGCTTTCAAGCGCCGGGTAGAGCACGCGCGAGACCTCGGGCCGCTGCGCCAGCCAACGCGCCATTTCCGTCGCCGATCGCTGGTGTTGCGCCAGCCGCACCGCCAGCGTCCGCAGCCCGCGGATGGCGAGGAAGACGTCATCGGCGCCGGCACAGACCCCGAGCAACCGGATGGCTTCGGAAATTGCAGGCCAGGTTTTCGCGTTCGCCGAAATGGTGCCGAACATGATGTCGGAATGCCCGCCGATATATTTGGTGGCGGCCTGGATGCTGATATCGACGCCTTGCTCCAGCGAACGGTGAAACAGGGGGGTCGCCCAGGTATTATCGTCGATCACGATCGTGCCATGGGAATGCGCGGCCGACGCGATGGCGTGAAGGTCCGGCATTTCGAAGGACTGGGATCCCGGCGCCTCGATCAGCACTGCCCTGGTATTGGGCTTGAACAGGCTGGCGATCCCGGAGCCGATCATCGGATCGAAATAGCTGGTCTCGACGCCGTAGCGCGCCAGCATGCCATTGCAGAAATTGCGCGAGGGCCGATAGACATTATCGCAAACCAGAAGGTGGTCGCCGGCTTTCAGAACGGCGAGCAGGGTGGTGCTGATCGCGGCCAGGCCCGATGGCGCAATGCCGACGCCGGCACATTGCGTTCCTTCGAGCGCGATCAGCGCTTGCTGAAGCGCTCTCGTCGTTGGGGTGCCGTGGCGGCCATACTGGAACTCGCCGCGGTGAGCGTGCAGGTCGTCCGCCGTGGGATAGAGCACGGTGGAACCGTGGACGACGGGCGGATTCACGAATCCCTTCTGTGCCTTGGTGTCGCGCCCCGCCGTCACCAGCGCGGTTTCGATTTTCAGCGGCAGGGTGCCTTCGTCGTCGCCGGAGCTCATGTTTTGGTGCTCTCCATCATGGTCATCCCGCCGCCTCGCAATGTGAAAAGTTTGCGAAACGGCAAAAGATGGTCGAGAGGTTAATAGCAGGGCAGGGAAGACCGGCGTCAACCCCTTGACCCGGCCCGCCAGTCGTTCTGTGATACGAATTACATCTTCGCTGCAGAGTTGAGGGGCCTGCTGCGACCGTCGCTTCGCTCCGAGCCGGAATATGGGCAAAATTGTCGCTCATCCGGATCGGCATGTGCCGTGGCGGATGTCGGCTTGGCCCATACTTTGCCTGCGTAGGACACAGTCATCCCGGACCTTTGAAAGGCCCCGCCATGAAACGCGTTTCTCTTGTCCTTGCACTTGCTCTCGCCGCCGGTTTTTCGGCCCAGCCTGCCACCGCGCAGACCCTCAAAACGGTCAAGGACCGGGGCATGCTGGCCTGCGGCGTGAGCCAGGGATTGCCGGGCTTTTCCGCGCCCGACGACAAGGGAAGCTGGACCGGAATAGACGTCGACGTCTGTCGCGCGGTGGCGGCAGCAATTTTCAATGATCCGACCAAGGTGAAATACGTGCCACTGTCTGCCAAGGACCGTTTCACGGCCCTGCAATCCGGCGAAATCGACCTGTTGTCGCGCAACACTACATGGACGCTCTCCCGCGACACCACGCTTGGCGCCAATTTTACCGGAGTGACCTATTACGACGGACAGGGCTTCATGGTGAGGAAGTCGCTGAAGGTCAATTCGGCGCTTGAATTGAACAGCGCATCGGTTTGCGTGCAGACGGGAACGACGACGGAACAGAATCTCGCCGACTTCTTCAAAAGCAACAACATGAAATATGAGGTGGTGGCGTTTGCTGGCGCAGACGAGACCGTGAAGGCCTACGAGTCCGGACGCTGTGACGCTTTCACGACCGATGCTTCGGGGCTTTATGCCTATCGCCTCAAGATGACCAACCCGGCCGATCACGTCGTGCTTCCGGAGATCATTTCGAAAGAGCCGCTCGGTCCGATGGTGCGCCATGGCGACGATCAGTGGTTCGACATCGTCAAATGGGTGTTGTTTGCCATGGTCGATGCCGAAGAACTCGGCGTTACACAACGGAACGTCGATGAGATGGCAAAGTCGGACAAGCCGGAATTGAAACGCGTCCTGGGTACCGACGGCAATTTCGGCGAACAGCTCGGCCTGACCAAGGATTGGGTCATCAGGATTCTCAAGGCCGTCGGCAATTACGGCGAAACCTTCGATCGCAACGTCGGCGCCGGCTCGCCGCTCGGCATTGCCCGCGGTCTTAATCAGCTCTGGAACAAGGGTGGAATTCAGTACGCGCCGCCGATCCGCTGATCGCGCCAGACAGCAGCAACAATGAGCATTGGGCCACGACCACCGCCGCGGCAGCTAGTCGCGAAATTGCGGCAGGTGCTCGGCGGCGGCGCAGGCTGGGGCGGATTTATCCTGCAAGTACTGTTTGCGGTCCTTATGGCCTGGACCGTTTACGAAATCGTCGCCAACGTTCGGAGCAATCTGGAGACGCAACGGATTGCCGCTGGCTTCGGCTTCCTGACCAACAATGCCGGCTTTGACGTCAATCAGAGCCTGATTCCATATTCCCAATCAGACACCTACGCGCGCGTTTTCGTTGTTGGCCTGCTCAACACGCTGCTCGTCGCTGTCATCGGTATTTTCTTTGCGACCGTGATCGGATTCCTGGTAGCGCTCGGCCGGTTGTCGCCGAACTGGCTGCTGGCGCGTATTTCCGGCGGCTATGTCGAGTTGCTGCGCAACATCCCGCTCCTGTTCCAGATCCTGTTCTGGTACCTCGCCGTGCTAGGGACGCTTCCGTCGCCGAGGCAAAGCATTTCGCTGTTTGGCGCTATTTTCCTGTCCAATCGCGGACTTGTCGTTCCAACACCCATTCCGCAGCCCGGATGGGAGGCGGTAGCCGTCGCACTTCTGGTCGCGATCGCCGTGTCGCTGCTGTTACGGTTCTATGCGCGCCGGCAGCTGTTTCAATCCGGCCGGATAATAACGATCTGGCCCTATGTCGTCGGCATGTTGATCGGCTTGCCGCTGGTCGCGTCGCTGATATTCGGCGCGCCCGTCAGTTTTGAAATTCCTCAGCTCAGGGGCTTCAATTTTGCCGGCGGTTCGCGGATCATTCCCGAACTCGTGGCGCTGACGCTGGCGCTATCGACGTATACGGGCGCCTTTATCGCCGAGGTCGTGCGTTCGGGCATTTTGGCGGTTCACAAGGGGCAGATGGAGGCGGGCGCGTCGCTTGGGCTGACGCGAGGGGTGACCTTGCGCCTGATCGTGGTGCCGCAGGCGATGCGGGTCATTCTGCCGCCTTTGACCAATCAGTATCTCAATCTCACCAAGAACTCATCGCTGGCTGTCGCGATCGGTTACCCTGATCTCGTTTCGGTTTTTGCGGGCACCTCGCTGAACCAGACCGGGCAAGCGATTGAGATCATCGGCATTACGATGGGCGTTTACCTTCTGATCTCGCTGGTCACGAGCGCCATCATGAGTTTTTACAATTGGCGGATCGGGCGGAGCATGGGCGCATGAGCGAGGCCGCCTTCGTTCGACAAGAACTCGTTTCCGAGCGTGCGGCGCCGGTCAAGGTGACCGGCTTTGTTGGCTTCGTGCGTACGCGCCTGCTCAATTCGCCGACCAACATCCTGCTGACGATCGTCAGCATTCTTCTGCTCTGGTTCATCATCGTTCCGACCATCAAGTTTCTTTTGGTCGACGCCGTCTGGAGCGGGAAAGACCGCACCGCTTGCCTCGCGGAAAATGTCGGACATCCTGTTGGTGCCTGCTGGCCGTTTATCCAGGCGAAATTCAGCCAGTTCATTTACGGCTTTTACCCGGAAGCCGAGCGGTGGCGGGTCAACCTGACCTTCCTCCTTGCAGCCATCCTGCTATTGCCGCTCTTGATCCCGCGGCTACCGGCAAAGGGACTCAATGCCAGTCTCTTCTTTGCCGCCTTTCCTGTTCTGGCGTTCTTTTTGCTGCGCGGCGGCGGATTGAGCGGCTTTGGCATTAGCTGGATGTCAGGCCTTCTGTCGGGCTTTGCGGGCAGCTTCGATGATTTCGGCCAAAAGCTCGCAAGGGCGGGCGAGGCTGTGGCCGTCATCGGACCGCTGGTGCAGTTGCTCGGGAAACTCGTTGGGCTGATTGGGGCGGCAATTTCGGGTCTGATCTGGCCTTTGGTTTGGCTCAACGATCAAATTCGCGGCTCTGACCGCCCGCTATGGGTCGATTTCGCCGTAACGGCGGTCGTCATCTCGCTGGTCCTGTTCTTCCTCAGCGGTGGTTTTCGCACCGGATGGCGTATCTTGCTCGTCAGCATTGCGACATTTGCGGGCATCGGGATCGTGATCGCGGCGATGGGGCTCGACCATGGCGGGCTGCCCATCGTCGATAGCGGCCTCTGGGGCGGCTTTTTGATAACGCTGGTTGTTTCGGTCACCGGTATCGTCGCTTGCATGCCGATCGGGATTGCACTGGCGCTGGGCCGGCGCTCGACAATTCCGCTGATCCGTTTCTTCTCGGTCGGATTCATCGAAATCTGGCGCGGCGTTCCCCTGATCACGGTGCTGTTCTTCGCAACCTATATGCTGCCGCTGTTTATGCCGGGGAATTTCAAGATCGACGGCCTGGTTCGCGCGCTGATCGGTATCGCTCTGTTTTCAGGTGCCTATATGGCTGAGGTCATCCGCGGCGGATTGCAGGCAATTCCGCGCGGGCAGACCGAAGCGGCGAGCGCCATCGGACTTTCCTGGTGGAAGACGACCGCCCTCATTGTGATGCCACAGGCGCTTCGGCACGTCATCCCGGGAATCGTCAACAGCTTTATCAGTCTGTTCAAGGATACATCGCTGGTATCGATCGTGTCGCTGTTCGACCTCTTGGGGCAAGTGCACGCCTCATTCGCCGATCCGGTTTGGGCCACGCCGACGACGCTGTTCACCGGCTTCGCGTTCGCCGGGATGATCTATTTCACTTTCTGTTTTGGAATGTCCCGCTATTCACTGTTCGTCGAGAACAGGCTGAATGCTCATCGCAAGTAACCGGGAAACGTCATGACCACTGATCCGATCGTCGGTATTGCCGGGCTCAACAAATGGTACGGCGACTTTCACGTATTACGCGACATCGACGCCGACGTGGCCAAGGGCGAGCGCATCGTGATCTGCGGTCCGTCTGGCTCCGGAAAGTCGACGTTCATCCGCTGCATCAATGCACTCGAGGAGTTTCAAGAGGGGCGGATCGTGGTCGACGGCATCGAGCTCGGCCCCCAGTTGCGACGGGTGGACGAAGTCCGCCGCGAAGTGGGTATGGTGTTCCAGAGCTTCAACCTGTTTCCACATCTGACGGTGCTTGAGAACTGTACGCTCGCGCCGATCTGGGTCCGCAATATGCCGAAGAAAGATGCCGAAGCAGCGGCGATGAAATATCTGGAGCGGGTGAAGATCCCGCATCAGGCCAACAAATATCCGGGACAGCTGTCCGGCGGTCAGCAGCAGCGGGTGGCGATTGCGCGGGCGCTGACCATGAACCCGAAGGTCATGCTGTTCGACGAGCCGACCTCGGCGCTTGATCCTGAAATGGTCAAGGAGGTGCTCGACACCATGGTCGACCTCGCCAGGGAAGGCATGACCATGCTCGTTGTGACCCACGAAATGGGATTTGCCCGGGAAGTAGCCAACCGTATCGTCTTCATGGATGCCGGTCAGATCATCGAGACCAACACGCCGGAAAATTTCTTCGCCAATCCGCAGCACGCGCGGACCAAGCTTTTCCTCAGCCAGATCCTGCGCTGATCTCCGCTGTTATCTCGGATAGGTGTATCTATCCCAAATGCGCGGTCTCAAACGGAATGTCGATCTTGCTGCGCTTCTCCAGCCAGGCCGGCACCGGCAGATTCTTCGAGCGCATAAAATCCGGATTGAATAGCTTGGACTGATAGCGATTTCCGGAATCGCACAGCACAGTCACGATCGTCTTCCCGGGGCCGAGCTGTTTGGCAAGCCGGATGGCGCCCGCCACGTTGATTCCCGTCGAGCCGCCGAGACAAAGGCCTTCGTGCTCGAGCAGTTCGTAGATGATGGGAACGGCTTCCTCGTCCGGGATCAAATAGGCCTCATCGACCTTGGCCTGCTCGATGATGGCGGTCACGCGGCCAAGGCCAATTCCTTCCGTGATCGAGCCGCCTGGCGTGGCCTTGGCCTGGCCATGCTTGAATAATTCATACATCGCAGCGCCGCGCGGATCGGCGCAGCCGATGACGATTGCCTTGTTCTGCTCTTTCAGAAACCGGCTCGTTCCGGCGAGCGTGCCGCCTGATCCCACTGAGCATATGAAGCCATCGATCTTGCCGCCGGTTTGCTGCCAGATTTCGGGCCCGGTCGATTCGTAATGTGCTTTTGGATTGTCGAGATTGTTCCATTGATCGGCAAACAAGACGCCGTTCGGTTCGTGCGCGCGCAATTGATCGGCCAGCCGCCGTCCGATGTGCTGATAATTGTTCGGGTTGGCGTAGGGCAACGCCGGCACTTCGACGAGCGCAGCACCGCAAAGCCGTAACGTGTCTTTCTTCTCCTGGCTCTGCGTTTCCGGAATCACGATCAGCGTCCGGTATCCGCGCGCGCTCCCGACGACGGCAAGCCCGATCCCGGTATTGCCGGCAGTGGCTTCCACGACGAGGCCACCAGGCCTGAGTTCGCCGCGCTTCTCAGCTTCGAGGATCATCCATTTTCCGGCGCGGTCCTTCACGGACTGGCCGGGATTCATGAATTCGGCTTTGCCGAGGATCGTGCAGCCGGTCAGTTCCGAAGCCCGCTTCAGCTTGATCAGCGGGGTGTTGCCGATCGCCTCGATGACGTCGTTGTTGATTTTCATGCGTACAAGTTCTTGCTCGAAACGGACTGTCGGAATTGGATCAGCAATTCAACGAGTTCGGTGTGGTTCGCTTCGCCACACTAGTGCCCGATCGATGAAAGTGGAAGCAGGTTCTGCCGCTATATTGTGCGCTGCGGTCTAGCTGGTTTTGGCGAACACGACCTGACGGACGTCGATATTTCCCGACAAAAATCCGGCTTCGCAGTAGGCGAGATAATATTCCCACAGGCGGCGGAAACGGTCGTCGAAGCCAAGCGGCGTGAGGTTCGGCCATGCGGCGCGGAAGTTATTTCGCCAGGTTGCGAGTGTCTTGGCATAATCTTGCCCGAAAATGCGCTCGCGAATGACGGGTACTCCAAAACGCTCACCCAACGATTTAAGGATTTGCGGTGATGGCAGCATGCCGCCGGGAAAAACGTAGCGCTGAATAAAATCGACGTCGCGGCGATAATCCTGGAACAGGTTGTCCTGAATGGTGATGGCCTGGATGCCGGCAAGTCCGCCCGGCAAAAGCCGATCACGCAGTTGCGAAAAATAGCGTGGCCAGAATTCCTCCCCCACCGCCTCGATCATTTCGATGGAAGCGATGCGGTCATACTGATCGCGTTCGTCGCGATAGTCCTGCAACTTGATTGCGACACGATCGCCAAGGCCCGCGGCCTGGATACGGGCCAAGGCGAAATCTCGCTGCTCCTTGCTGATCGTGAGCCCGACGACCTTGGCGCCGACTTTCGCCGCGTATTCGGCGAACCCGCCCCATCCGCAGCCGATCTCAAGCAGCTTTTGACCCGGTTTGAGATCGATCGCCTCGGCAAGCCGCCGGTATTTGTTGTTCTGCGCGGCGGTCAGGTCGGTCGTGTCCTCTTCGAACAGCGCCGACGAATAGGTCATGCTCGGGTCGAGCCAGGCCGAATAGAAAGCGTTGCCAATATCGTAGTGCCTGTAGATATTTCGTCGCGCCTGACGCCTCGTATTGCGGTTGAGCCAATGCCGGACCACTTGCACGGCACGCACCATTGGCCTGCCGATCGTCATGGACCGCATCCAGTCCTGGTTGACGCAAAAGAGGTAGAGAAATTGGGTCAGGTCGGGGGTGTCCCATTCGCCGCGCAGGTAGGCTTCGGCAATGCCGATGTCACCGCCGCGGATCAGGCGCGACGCAAAGCCATAGTGATAGACCTTCATGGCGGCCGCTGGACCCGGACCGTTATCGCCGAGCTTGAAGACGCGGCAATCCGGCAGGGTTACTTCGAGGGAGCCGTAACGCAGTTTTGCGCCATAGCCGAGCGCCAGGCGGACCATGCGGGGCAGGCCCGCAGGCAGGCGATCCACAGTATCGGACGTGATCGAAATCACCTCGGGCATGCCGGCCGACTTAAGCTTCACTGTCTGCGGTGGGCAGACATCATGTTGGAAGTATAATCACTGCGTGCCCCGGCCGCCAAGCTGCCATCGGTGGTCTTGTCCGGGCCCGGCACCAGCCGCACCCCCTTTAGCCACAGCCGCAGGGCCTCCCAGTGGATGGCGGCGACGACTTTCAGGGTGACGAGCGGAAGCGAGAAAAAAGAGTGTAACAATTCTTTGCTGGTCAGAATTCGCCGGTGTCCGATGAACGTCGCCGAAAGGAGCGGGCCTTCACTATCGGTCTCGAGAATGCGCAGCTTGACGCGGTCCATCGGTGGCATAACGCGGAAGTGATAGCGCATGGCCATCTCGACAAAAGGCGAGACGTAAAACCGTTTGTCTTGGATCTGGCGGATGCCGGCCGGGCTGACATCGCCGGGCTTCACCGGCAGCACGTAGGCATGAATGCCGCCGAAAGTATTTCGCACCTCGTAGATCAGGAGCGCGAGTTCTCCGTTGGCGTGATAGCAGAAGTAAACCGATAGCGGATTGAAGGCATAACCCAGCAGCCTCGGATAGCAGAGCAGCAGCACCCGCCCGCCGGCCAAGTCGATGCTGTGCTCGGCCGCACACCGCAGCGCATAAAGCTGCAAGGACGAGCCGTCACGGTCGCCGTGATCGGCTTCATGAAAACTGTAGAGCGCGGGCCGGTTGACGCCGAACAGCAGCGACTGTCGGTCAGCGACCTCAAGGCGGTCGAGATCGATCAACAAGCTCATCACGCGATAGCTGAAACGATGGCCGACCGGCTTGAGGCGGGCATGCATGACCTCGCCCACGTAAAGGGCGGCAGCATCGCCTTCGATCGCGGCAGGACTGACGTTGACGTCGCGCATCCTCTCACTCCGCGGCTTCGGCCAGTTCGGGTGGGGTTTCGCGCCAGGGCGCGGCGGCGCCCAACGCCTCTGCAACCGACAGGGCCGATGTTAACCCGTCTTCGTGGAAGCCGTAGCCGGTCCAGGCGCCGCAAAACCAGGTGTGACGTTTGCCCTGAATGTCCGCAAGCCGTCGCTGGGCGGCAAAAGCCGCCGCGTCATACTGGGGATGTTCGCAGATATATTTACCGAAGGTGAGGGCGGGCTCTGGTTCGAACGGCGGGTTGAGGCTGACGAACAGCGGCTGGTTTTTGTCGATGTCTTGAAGCTCGTTCATCCAATAGGTGACGGCGACGTCGTTGAGGGCTGTTCCCTGGCGGGTCCAGCGCAAAAAATTCCACGACGCCCATGCGCGCCGCCGTCGCGGCATGAGCCTAATGTCGCGGTGCAGGTAAATCGCGTTGGGGGAATAGACGATTGCGCCGAGGACGGAGCGCTCGCGGTCGTCTGCATCTGCGAGTATTTTTAACGCCTGATCGCTGTGCGCTGCGATGACGACATGGTCGTAGGTCTCGCTGCCGCCATGGCTGCCGGTCACGACGATACCGCGTGCCTTCCGCTCGATGGAAGTGACCGCGCAGCCGAGACGGACCTGATGACGAAACGCGTTGGTCAGTTTTTCGACGTAGTTTCGGCTGCCGCCCTTGACGGTCCGCCAGACCGGCCGGTCGTACTGCAGGAGGCGGTGATTTCGAAAAAACGCCACGAAATTTTCTGCTGGAAAGTTCAGCATATCCCGCGCCGGCGCCGACCAACTCGCGGCGCCCATCGGCCCGAGATAATCGGATAGCAGCCGCGGCGCGAATTTCCGCAACTCGAAATAGTCGCCCAGGCTCAGTCCGGCGAGCCGGCCGGCAGCATGGTCTTCGACGCTTTGGCGGTTGAAGGTCAGGGTGTCCCGCAGCATCCAGAGGTAGCTCGGCGAAAGCAGATTTCGCGGCTGTGCGAACAGCCCTCTCGTCATCTGCCACCAGTTATTGCTGCCGCCTTTCCATTCGAAGCGGCCGCCGTCGGCACTGACGGAAAAGCTCATGCAGCTTTCGGTCGTTTCGACGCCGAGGTGATCGAACAGGGCGGTCAGATCGGGGTAATTGAGTTCGTTATAGACGATGAAACCGATGTCGACCGCGATCCGCGTCCCGTCATAGTCGATATTGACGGTGTGGCTATGGCCACCTGGCCGGATGTCCCGCTCGTAGACGGTTACCGGATAACGTTTCGACAAGGTCCATGCAGCGGCGTTGCCGGCAATTCCCGTCCCAACCACTGCAATGCGCATTCCAGTCCTCGCCCTCTGACCCCCGAGATACAGGGCGTTGCATGGAAAGTTTCGGGTGAGGAAGCCGCGGTACGGGGCCGCGACGGCATATCGTTTCCGCAGGCCCCGTTGAAGCCGGTCACCGCGCAGCGTATAGCAGGCGCATGTCCGGACTCCCCGAGGCTGAAGATGATGTCGCCCCGACAGCGGCGGCGCCGGATTGCCCGCTTTGCCGCAAGCCACAGCCGTTGTGCGTCTGTGACGGCGTCACACCGATCGAAAGCCGCATCGAGCTTCTGATTTTGCAGCATCCGCAGGAGCAGGACAGGGCGCTCGGCACCGCCCGTCTGACCGCGATGCACTTTGAACGGGCGGTTCTCAAGATTGGCCTGTCCTGGCCAAGCCTCTCCAAGGCCCTGGGCCGGCCGGTCTCCGATCCCTCCCGATGGGCGGTGCTCTATCTGGGGTCGGTGAAAGCGTCCGATCTCGACACGAAGGAAGAAGTCGTCGCCGTCAACCGTAAGGGCGAGTTGGCGGAAAACCAGGGCGCCATTTTGCGAGGAATCGAAGGGGTGGTGCTCCTGGACGGCAGTTGGAGCCAGGCCAAGGCCTTGTGGTGGCGCAATGCCTGGATGCTCAAATGCCAGCGAATAATCCTGGGTCCGTCGCATCCGTCGCGTTACGGAAAGCTACGCCGTGAGCCGCGCCCCGACGGGCTATCAACCATCGAGGCGGCGGCGCTCGTTCTTTCCTATCTTGAACGGCGGCCGGATATTGCTGAAACCCTGAACTCCAGCTTTACGCAGATGTTGAAGAGATACCGCGAAGTGCTGGAAGAACAGCCCTTGCTCGCGCCGAAGCCGCGAGCAAAGAGGGATTATCGCCGCCGCAGGAGAAGCTGAAGGACGCTACTGGTGACGGGCGGTCCGCCCTTCACACCAATGCTCGCACCTTTTGCCATTGTGCTGTTGGCAGGCGGCGACGCACTTGTTCATGGCCGCGCTCATCTGAGCCTTTGCAACGACGACGGAGCCCATTTCCATGGTTGCGGCGAGCGCAAGGACCGTTAGCAATGTCAAAATCCTGGGCATTTGAAATCCTCCGAATTCGAGGCTGAAATTTCAACGAGACCGATGTTAAGCCGTCGTTATTGACATCGGAAGTCTAATTGAGCATTCGCAACCCTGTTTGGACGATCGGGAGACCCCAATGATCCTGGTGACCGGTGGCGCCGGATATATCGGTTCGCACACCTGCGTCGAGCTTCTCGATGCCGGCCACGAGGTCGTCGTTCTCGACAACTTTTCCAACAGCAGCCGAACGGCACTCGAACGCGTCCGGCAGATTTGCAGGAAGCCGTTGACGCTCGTCGACGGCGACATTCGCGATCAAGCCGTCGTCGAGAAAGCTCTGCGCGAATTCGGATGCACGGCCGTGATCCATTTCGCCGGCCTGAAATCGGTGTTCGATTCCGTTTCATCACCGCTCGACTACTATGACAACAACGTCATCGGCACCCATCGCCTGTTGCGAGCCATGCAGGCGAGTGGGGTCAAGCGCATCATCTTTTCTTCATCCGCGACCGTATATGGAGACCCGAAGTTTCTGCCTTACACCGAGGATCATCCTCTCAACCCGGTCAATCCGTACGGCCGGACGAAGTTTTTTGTCGAGGGGATGCTGCGCGATCTGTTTGCCAGCGATCCAACCTGGAGCATCGGCATACTTCGCTATTTCAATCCGATCGGTGCGCATGGAAGCGGCCTGATCGGCGAGGATCCGAAGGGAGTGCCGAACAATCTTTTGCCCTTCGTTGCACAAGTCGCGGTCGGACGGCGCGAGCGGCTGAATGTTTTCGGAGGTGATTACGACACGCCCGATGGCACCGGCATACGGGATTACGTTCACGTCGTGGACCTGGTGCTGGGACACGTCGCCGCGCTTGCATCGCTCGAGCGCCCCGCTTGTTTCACCGTCAATCTGGGTACGGGAACGGGCCATAGCGTGCTGGAAGTCGTCAGGGCTTTCGAGAAAGCCAGCGGAAGGCCGGTGCCTTACGATATCCGGCCACGGCGCTCCGGCGATGTCGCCACATGCTACGCCGCTACCGATCTTGCGGCGAAGATTCTGGGCGGGTGGCGCGCCGCCAGAGATCTTGAGACCATGTGCAGGGATCATTGGCGATGGCAAAGCCAAAATCCCAATGGGTATGACGGATGACGATCGTGTGGATGAGGGTGGTTGCCTAACCCTTTGGCCACCTGTATTGATCCGCCCTCATGGGGCCACGTGGCGGAGTGGTTACGCAGCGGTCTGCAAAACCGTTTACACCAGTTCAATTCTGGTCGTGGCCTCCATT
>Ga0307470_10000496_pt1 | contig 19167 bp, 15 predicted proteins | sample atmos_gasesAM3C__FD_204565 | JGI IMG/M metagenome (GOLD analysis project Ga0307470, IMG submission 204565) | Hardwood forest soil microbial communities from Morgan-Monroe State Forest, Indiana, United States - atmos_gasesAM3C_05 | ecosystem: Environmental > Terrestrial > Soil > Temperate forest... | reverse complement strand
CGGGGTGACTCACGTCTGCTCGCACTTGCGATGACTCGTCTCTGGCCTGCGTCGCATGCGCTTGCCCGGATACCGTATGTTGCGAGTAGCCCCGACGAATGACGTTGGCGTTTTGATCACCATTTTGGCTATGCATTACATCCCTTAGCGTTGCACGGTCGCCGTCTTCTTATCGAGGTTGGCAACCAGCATCGATATCAGCGCAATCCTACCAACCAATCGTTTGGTTGGTCAAATATCAATTCGTGACGGGTAATACCCAGGCGTTAGCCGAAAAGTCCCTTTGGCTGCGCGATTCCACGGCATTCTGCACCGAGGAGCGCGCCGTGAATGGCGAGTGAGGTGAATTTCATCGCGTGTCGCAAGGACGTTCGGACAATCCGGACTCGTCGATGAAGACGAACTTACGTCGCTGCCGCGTTGCTATTTTTTTGCTCCGCCACCTCTTGTGTTTCCCGATCCGGATCGCCTTCTCGTCGCGCTCGCGTCATTGCCCGCCGGTCGCTGCACATTCCAGCCCATAAACTGCGGTGTGCGCCATGCCGAGCTGTGGGTCGCTGTCATGGCAAAGTGCGACTTCCACCGCACGTTCGCCTCACGTTGGGCTGCCTCGAGAAGCTTCACGCCCTTCACTCGCGCCGCATCATCTCCTTCAGTTCCTGCTCGACACACTCATTTACGAGAGTCTCAAAAGGTTATATAAGTACCAGCAATACGTCGATGCGATTTCTGCGAACCCCTCCACTCTCATCAGCTCGGTGTAATTGCAGTAAAATAAAACAATCGCGAACCACTAAACACAGACAGCGACGGAACAACGGATGTTATCAATCGGCCACCAAATAAGAGGCAAGGGGAACTCGTCGAGAAAGAAACGTTCCACCCCCCCGCGTTCGAGCGCGCGCCGGCTGGAATTGCTTAGAATAGCGGCAGCGCTGTTTGCAGAGAAGGGATATACCGGAACCTCGATTCGAGATGTTGCCGAAGTGTACGGCGTTCAAAGCGGCTCCCTTTATCATCACGTCGATTCCAAGGAGGCACTCTATATCGAATCGCACGGGCTAGTCATAAACGAAGCCGCGCAGCGCTTGCGCGAAGTTATTCAGCAGTACACCGAACCTTGGGACAAACTCCGGGCTGCGTGTGAGGTCACGGCGGAATTCCAGTTAGATCCGACCTCGCTAACGTATCCGATGCTCAATCATTTGGTGCAAACACCAAAGTCCATGCGCAAGACGCTTGTAGCGCAGCGCAACAAGTTAGAAAATATATTTTCCGAGATCATCAAGACCCTTCAACTTGACCCCATGGTTGAGCGATCTATTTTTCGCTTGTCACTCATAACCGCGTTGAACGGAAGCTCCGTTTGGTATCGCAGGGGAAAATTAACTCCCAAACAAGTCGGAACTCGCGTATTCGAGATTTTCCATCACTGTAAAAGGTGTTAACCAAAATGTGCTAAATGTAGCGGTATCCAGTAGATAACTTTGACTTCCTCGAAGATTTGGTCTCAATTCAAAAAGACGTGATCAAGCTGAAGACAGCGGCCGTCAGCGGAAAAGACCTTCGCAATCGCGTAAAAGACGCGCACAAGTGCTGGCTGCCGGTCGCCGGGGTACGCGCGCAATCGTAGCTCCCCGATCGGCCGGGGCGCGACGAGCGCGTCATTGATCGCCGCATCACCACACCGGTGTTCGCCCCATCTTTCGACGCGCTTCTCACAGAAGGCAATGTGAGACTTGAAATCGCGGACGACTGTGTCTAACTTTGTTTCGCAAAGCAACTGAGACAATCGTGCCCACAGAGTGACAATCATGTGCATTCGCATCTTGCCGGCCTTGCGCTCGTCATCGTTTGGCGACATCGATGATCCTACATCGGGCCCTTGGCGAGAGTTTGGGACCTCCCGCACATGATGATTAGGACCTTACGCCGCTTTCTTGCGCGACCGGAGGATCTCGCTCAGTGCACGGACATGAGCGAAGATGTAACGTCGAGAAGTGGCGTGGACCCACTCGCCGTCCTCGCGCCGATTGCCGATCTCATCACCTTCCTGACGGCAGTCTGGTTCGAAACCTCCGTTGATCGAGCGCAGATGCTCGGGTTCGCCTTCGCCGCCGTGATATGCCTGGGGTCCTTGATGCGCGCTCGACTGCGTCGCGCGCTCAATTGGACCATCGGCCGTTACGGGGTAGTGATGGCGGTGATTCTGCTTGCATTTTTCTTTCGAAACGGACTGTTTGGTTTGCTGACCAATGTTTTCGGATTGCCGGTGCCGGCGGCCGTCGGCTTCGCGGTCATCGCCACGGCGGCCCTGATGCGCGCGGGAGTTGTGTACTGCGCGGGAGGTTCGAGCCTGCGACTCGGCGAAGGCAAGAATTGGAGGTCTGGCGCGCTTGCGCTGATGCTGCTTGCCTACTTACTGCGATTGATCTACTGCAGTCAAATCGATCTGTTACCCACGGAGGCGTACTACTGGAACTATTCTCGTCACCTTGATTTCGGATATCTCGATCACCCGCCAATGGTGGCGTTGCTCATCCGTGGAGGAACCGCCGTGTTCGGCAACACCGAATTCGGTGTACGCATTGGCGCGCTCTGTAGCAACCTAATAGCGGCGCTCTTCATGTTTCGTCTCGCTCGAAACTTATTCGGCGAGGCGAGTGCCTGGGTGGCAGTTGTGTTGATGCAGACGCTGCCGTTCTTCTTCCTCTCGGGCATGGTGATGAATCCAGATGCACCGCTTACCGCGGCTTGGACGGCATCACTGTATTATTTGGAGCGCGCATTGATCGCCCAGCGCGACCGTGCCTGGTGGGGCGTGGGTCTTTGCATCGGCCTCGGGCTGTTCTCTAAGTACACCATCGCCCTACTTGGCGCCTCGGTTGCGCTTTTCATGGCACTCGATTCGCGTTCGCAAATGTGGTGGCGGCGTCCCCAACCCTATGGCGCCGCTTTGCTGGCGGCGGCGATCTTCTTTCCGGTAATCTTGTGGAACGCCGGGCATGATTGGGCGTCCTTCGCGTTTCAAGGTTCGCGTCGACTCGCGGAAAAGCATACCTTCGGGCTGCCTCTGCTCCTCGCCTCGCCCTTCCTATTGCTGAGCCCGACCGGGGCCATTGCCGCCACCATCCTGCTGCGTCGCCGCGCGTCTTCCCACTTAGTAACGGAGTCGACGGATCGGCAACGCGCATGGCACTTTCAACAAATCAGCCTCGGTCCGCCGCTTGTCGTGTTCACGGTCTTCAGCCTATTTCACGAAATTTTAGCCGATTGGCTCGGTCCCGTATGGATCGCCGCTTTACCTTGCATGGCGTATTGCATTGTGCACGCCGGCGACATCTGGGCTGGGGGCCTGTTTGCGAGACTTCGCGGCGTCTGGCTGCCCACTCTGCTCGTGTTACTTCTATTTGACGGGCTCAGATTCCAGTATTTCGCCGTCGGCATTCCGGGATTGGGTTATGGCGATCATCCTGAAACCATTCCGGTGGGGTGGCGTGAGCTGGGGAGGCAGGTACATACTATCGCGCAGCATGCCGCCAGCCGCCCATTGATCGTTGGCATGGACCGATACTTCTTGGCCAGCGAACTCGCCTTCTATGCGCCGGACCCCAACGCGGCGGTGAGCGAGGTCACGGCTGCGCACCTGTTCGGGCACGTCGGACTCATGTACGAGCGCTGGACTTCACCGGCTGCCGAGCGCGGGCGCGCGCTATTGTTAATCTCTTGGGACGCCGACGACCTCGATTCGCCGGAGGTGCGTGCCGGTGTCGAAGAGTTGGGGCCACTCCAGGAAGGCGAGTTGCGACGTGACGAGCGCTTCGTTCGACGCTACTACTATCGGTTTGCTTTTGGCTATTTGGGAACCCCAGCAAAGTCGCTGGTGCTTCCGCATTCGCCGTGATACCGAATTCTTCATCGCTGAATTTTTGGCGCCTCAGCAGAAATTGCCGTCGTCGGCAACGAGGGCGTTAGAACAACGCAGTTGCGAGTGTTATGCGGTGGTAAAAAAAGAGTACGACCGCCTGCTCCCCGTGAAGTTGGCGAGTTAGCGGGACAGCGAGAATGGCCGGCAAGCTGGGGAATTCCCTTCCTTGCAGGTCACGCCCATATGATCGGCGCACCGGAATCGGAAGCCAAGCTCAAGAAGACCGACCGAAAGGCCGCTAAAGCATAACGCCGCACGACCGGAACTGTTGGGCCATCCTGCCGTGCCAGCACTCGCTGGGCCGAGGCCGCCGCTTCAGGCAGTGTCGTCAAAGGGTTTTGCACGGCCGCGGCATTGAGCCCCGCCGCCTGCAATCGTCCGGTCACCTCGGACCAAGGTCCTGGGCAAAATCAGCGCGGATGCCTTCGATAGTAAGGCTCAAAAAACCCGCATTCAGTACGATCTGCCGATTGACCGGCGTTTCCGGCGCCAACGCGTTCGACGAAAAGACCGCCTGTCCCGCGTCGGGTGAGGATGCGGAAATGTAGACCTACCAGCTGAGGTCGTGAATCCTTGGGAAGCTAAACGAAAGAGGCCCCGTCCGCACGCAGGATGGGCACGAGCTTCTTGCAAATCTCCGCCATCGACTCACTGCTGCCGTTAGACGCAACGCCTGTTCTTCGGCGCCTCACTGACCGGACAGGCGTTTCCCGAACGAGACCCCGTAGGCCGGGGAGCGAAACAGCAAGACGGGGTCGTTGGTCGGGGCGATGCCATCAGCCATTACCAAGGGGTCGAAGTTGATCGGCTCACAGGCCATGCCCTTCTGTTGCGGCGTTGCCTGGGTGATGGTGAGGGTGCCCGCGGTGAAATGCTTGCGGGTCTCCGGCCAGGCCAACGTCGGATTGTCCTGCGGGTCGCCGGGCTCGCCGACGTAGACGATCATGTCCCACACCGCTGGCCCTTTGCGGGTGCGCTCGATGAGATTCTTCTCGAGGAAGTCATGGGGCGCCGACTTCATTTCTGCCGCGGTCATCTCTTTCGTGCCATCGCGCGGGATGAAGCGCCACTTCACCAGGTGCTCGGTACCCTTCGCATCGATGAACTTGAACGTGTGAATGCTGAAGTATGTAGTCTGATAGTAGTTCGCCGTCGGAGTGTGGTGGCTCGACAGCTCAGTCAGAGCCATCGCGTCGGGATGGGTGGCTGCATAGGCCTTCAGCTTCTCCGGGTCGGGCTTGCCCGTCTGGGGATCCGGCCTCGCGGCGACGATGGCATCGCGGAAGGAGGCCGGTGAGGATGCGACGAAAATCGGCACGTTGATCATGGTGATGTGCTGCAAGGCGCCACCGGGAAGATGGATCTCAAGGGCCATGCCGCGCGGAGCGGGCGCCGCATCGGGTACTTCCGGATTACCTCCTCCGAGCGAGAAGCGAGCAATTACTGGAATCGTCTTTCCCGAAAACATTATCGAGCGACTGAGGGCGGCCGCCTCAGAAGCCCCAACAAACTCGCCTGCCGCGCACGTGCCTTTGATGTGGTTCCTGCGCTGGCCCGGATGTACGCCGAAGGTGCCTTCGAAAGCGTCGATCATTTGCGGGGCGGTGACCTCGGTGCCAGGAGCTGGTGCGCCCGTGGCCAACATGGGAGCGGTAGATGTGATTAACGAAAAAGTCAGGAACGCGAGTCGCGCGCCGCGGCGGAAATAAGACGACTTCATTTCGGGAACCCTCCGTCAACGGACCAGGTGATAATACTGATTGTTCGAGCTTGCAAACGGATCTGGGCCAATTGTAGTACCGTCGGCAACGTGTAGGTCATGAGCGCCGCGATCAGAACAATGTCGATCAGCTAAATCCAGTGGAAGATCGTATCGAACGATGCGCGGGAAGGGAGACGCTCGAAAAAACTCGATACATGGCCGATTATCATCATCCGACGAAGGTAGCCGGGCGGCGTCGTCGGGGGGCTTGGAAGTCGAGTGCGTTGTTCGCAGTGGCTGGCGGGTGCGCTATCAACAAATAAGGAGCGCTTAGAAATCAAGTATTTACGACCTCAGCGCACGCGATGGGAGACTTTCCGCTCGCAATCTCGCCTCTCTAGGCAGGCGGTTTCTTGAGCGCCTGCAGGCGACCGAGTAGACCCTCATATACGACTTTCAGTCCCTCACGTACCGGGCTTCTGTTACGCTACTATGCAGGGGCGGCAATTGCGCTGACAGAAGAATAATAAGAGCGGCTCAGGGATGGAGATCGACAGTGCATACTGAGCATAGGCGCGCGCGCCAGCTAACAGGCGTTGGAATCATTTGCGCCGCATTGCTCGTCGGATGCGGTGGCGGCGGCGGCGGTGCGTCTCCCCTTCCAGCCTACACGGTAGGTGGAACGGTGACCGGGCTCGCCGCAGGCACCTCAATCGTACTGGCGAACAACAGCGCCGATTCGATCACTGTGAGCGCGAATTCCACGTTCACGTTCAACAAGGCGGTTACATCCGGCAGCTCGTACACAGTAACTATCAGCAGTCAGCCCGCAGGCCAAACCTGCGTGATCAATGCCGGGGCCGGCTCAGTAACGACAGCCAATGTCACGAATATTGGCGTTCTTTGTGCTCCGACGAAATACAACATCGGCGGTCAGGTGACGGGACTTCAACCCGGGCGCTCGCTCACGTTGCTCGATAATGGAGGCGACGCGGTCCAAGTATCGACTAACGGTACGTTTACTTTCGCGACCGGCTTGACCACCGGATCGTCGTATAACGTCACGCCGGGGACGCAGCCGAGTGATCAAAACTGTTTTGTCACCGCAGGTTCAGGCGTTGTAGCTGCAAGCAATGTTATGAATGTCGTTATTCAATGTCCTTTTGTTCGGACGATCTATAACTTTGGGAATGTGGTTGAGGGTTATGGACCGGAGACCGGTGTTCTCTTGGGAAGTGACGGTAATCTGTATGGCGCAACAGCAGAGGGAGGCCCCAATGTGGCAGGCACGATCAATGGTTTGGGAGCGGGAGCTTTCTTCAAGGTGACCTTAACGGGCCAGGAAACCGATCTTTGGAATTTCGGTTCTGGACAGGATGGACAGGATCCCAGTGGTGACCTAGTGGTCGATGCATCCGCAAACTATGGCACAACATACGTAGGCGGGCTGAACGGGGCCGGCACGGTCTTTGAGATCACAACCGCCGGTCAAGAGACGGTACTGTGGAATTTCGGTTCCGGCGCCGACGGTCAGAAGCCATTCGGCAGCTTGGTGCTCGGACAAGACGGAAACCTATACGGGACAACCTCGGAAGGTGGTGTATACGGCTTCGGCACGGTATTCAAAGTCACGACCTCGGGCGTCGAGTCAGTCCTGTGGAACTTTGGTGTCGGCGCGGATGGCCAGACTCCAAAAGGTCGACTCCTGCAGGCCACGGACGGTAATTTCTACGGGACGACCGAGAGCGGCGGGTCCCATACTTATGGCGCCGTCTTCAAACTGACGCCTTCTGGTGCGGAGACAATCCTATATAGCTTTGCATTCGGAACCGACGGCCAAGGACCTGAGGGACTGACCCAAGGTCCAGACGGCGACTTTTACGGGATAACGATTGGCGGTGGTGCATACAATGCAGGGACTGCGTTCAAAGTCACCCCAAGCGGAGTGGAAACACAGCTACACCCAATCTGACCTAGACACAATCTGGGCACACTGGCGAGAGGAGGCCTATCTAGGCTGCCGCAGCCTCTCTTTCCGCTTCCCAACCCTTGCATGCCAAGAGCACGGTGCGTGGAACGGGTCGCTCACCACTCGCGTAATAGGCCACTTGGCGCCTCGACAGGCCGAGTGCCTCGGCTGCATCGCTGAGACTCAGTCCATGGCGCCACCGCCATCGGATGAATTCCAAGGCGTCCAAATGCCCATTCTGTTCGAGTGTCATCTCCCACAGTCGATCCGCCCCCACGTCAATTTCACCGGGCCATACGACGCTGTGCCCGCCTTCTCCCTTCGCGGCAAGCGCGAAAATCTCCTGATCCCTTAGCGGGCGCATACCCTTCAATCGATGCACCGGCTCACGGAGATCCACGGACATCGTCTTCCCATTCACCCAGCGCAGACGTAATGTGTATTCGCCTGCGTATTTCACGTGTGCGACGCGGACAGCTTTGGTTTCGCTCATGGTTTCTCCTTCGGAGCTTTCTGCGTCGGTGGCATTGCCTTCGGAGGTTCCTCCTCGGAATACTCTTGCCAGCGCGAGCGCAGCTCCGCGCCGTTCTCGCGCGCCCAGGAAAACGCTTCGGCTGTATCACGCGAATCAGCCTCGCCCGCTTGAATGACCAGTGTGTCAATCACTACGGACACGCGCTCGTTCTTGCGCGTGATCACGTGAAAATGTGGCGGCGGATGATCATCGAAATACATCTCGATACGGCAACGGTTGAAGCGTTTCAACGTAGGCACAGGCTATTCTAGTGCATGCCGTGCACTAGCGCAAATCCGAGAAAACCCGCGCAGGCGGCTCTAAAATTCCATCCAGGTATTGGCATCGTCTGATCGCACCCTTTTCGTCCGATCCTCGCAGGCAGTGCGATCCAATGCGGCATTTGGTGAAATGCCACTCAGGCGGCATTGACCAAAATGCTTCCGGGTGACGAAAATCGTTTGGGCAAATGAACGCGGATTTCGACATCACTGCCGAGGGCTGTTAGAAAAGTCATCAACCGTTCGACTGAAAACCCCTCAAGCTTGTAGTGTTTCAGCGCGGAAATTTTGGGCTGATTGATGGATAGCGCGGTGGCTGCGGCCGCCTGCGTTAGCCGGCGAGCTTCCAGCAGGCGATTGACCGCAACGGCGAGCCGTACCTTCGTATCGAGCTCCGCGGCATCTGGAAGGCCGAGATCGGCAAAGACATTGCCGGAACCCGCCACGACTTTATTCGCGCTTTTGGCTTGCTTGGTCATACCTCGCCTCGTAATCTGCTTGCGCCGCCTTTAGGCGTCGCTCAATCATTTCAACATCCGTCTTCGCCGTCCGCGTCCCACTTGGCGATTTCTTCTGAAAACAGTGCAGGACGTACAGCGCGCTAACAAATTAGTCGGCGTTTTCACACAGCCTCGGCCGAAGCCGGTCCATCGGAATTTCCGGTCGATGCCAATACCGCGAATGCTCAGGAAAGTTATCAACAACAAAATTTACGAGGGCGACCCACATACTCCCCGACGCTGAATCTACCCGCATCGACGTACGGGGGAGGAACCCGATGGTCGTCGAGGAGCGTTGACTCGCCAAATGCGATGGACGAGCCGCTCGCAGGCACGCCACTACGTCGCGGAAGAAGAGCGCCATGCGTATCGCAAGATTCTGAATTTGCGACCAATGCGGGGCGGCGGGATTATGAGCGCCGGTAAATTCACCTCGCGCATTCACCATTGATCTGGCGGGTCGCGACGAGGCGCCGTTGCGTGATTCCGTTAAGCATTGTGCCCTTCTAGGGCACAATTTGGTCACAGCCAGGCCAATGCAGTTTGGAGATTTAACTCGTAAGTTTTTGTTTTAATTGGTAGCGGGGGTAGGATTTGAACCTACGACCTTCGGGTTATGAGCCCGACGAGCTGCCAGACTGCTCCACCCCGCACCGGAAGAGCCGCCCATTGTACCGGACCGTTTCGCCAACGCAAGAGGTCAGAGGCAACACTCCGTCGAGCGCCCCGCCCTTCCCTATTGCAAGGCTCGCTGACAAAGCTGTAGCAGTGTGCCCGGAATCACTCCGAGCCCGAACGCCAGCAACGCGTTCGCGCTGAGTACCGTCCGCATCAGCACCGATCCGCCGATGATGCTCGTGTCCGTCGGCTCGTCGAAATACATCAATTTCACGATGCGAAGGTAGAAGAACGCGCCCACCACCGAGAACAGCACCGCCACCACGGCGAGCCAGGTGTAATTCACGCCGAGTACCGCCTGGATGACGCCGAGCTTGGCCCAGAATCCGATGAACGGCGGCAGGCCCGCCAAGCTGAACATCAGTATCGCCATCATGCCGGCGAACCAGGGACTGCGCGCATTGAGTCCGCGGAAGTCCACGATCTTGTCCGCTTCGAAACCCTGGCGGGCCAGCAACAAAATCATGCCGAACGCGCCGGCGGCGACGATCACATAGCTGATCATGTAAAACATGGAGGCCTGATAGCCCTGCGCTGTCCCGGAGAGGATGCCCAGGAGCACATACCCCACATGGGAAATCGTCGAATAGGCCAGCATGCGTTTGACGTTGCTCTGGGCGATGGCGACGATGTTGCCGATCGCCATCGACAGCACCGAGAGCACCACCAGCATTTGGCTCCAATCCCCCTGCGAGCCCGCCAAAGCCTCCGGCAGCAGGCGCATGGCCAGTGCGAACGCCGCAAGCTTCGAGGCGGTGCCGATGAACACTGTCACGCTGGTGGGTGAGCCCTCGTACACGTCCGGGATCCACATATGGAACGGTACCGCGCCGAATTTGAATCCCACGCCGACGATGAGGAAGGCAATGCCGAACACCAGCCCGATGTTGTCGCCCAACCCGTTGTGCACGGCGCCGGCAATCGCCGCGAGTTCGAGATTTCCAGTCACCCCGTAGACGATCGACATGCCGTACAGCAGTGTTCCGGACGCCAAGGAACCCAGCACGAAGTATTTGATGGCGGACTCGGCCGAGATGCCGGACTCCCGGTCGAATGCCACCATGGCGTACAGGCACAACGACATCAATTCCAAGCCGAGATACAGGGTGATCAGGCTGCCGGCGGAGATCAGCACCATGGCGCCCAAGGTGGAAAACAACCCCAGCACGTAGTACTCGCCTTTGAGGATCGCGCGGCGCCGCAGGTAATCGGTGGAGTACACGAAGACCACCGCCACCGTCACCAGCGTCACGACTTTCAGCACCTGCGCCATCCGATCCAGTTCGAATAGCCCCCCGAGCGCCACGATCTTCCCGGACACCGGCTGCACGCACACCAGGATGGCGGATAGCCCTAAGCTGATCACCGCCAACACCCCGGTCCAGCGCCGCTGGTCATCGTTGAGCAGCAGATCCAACATCAATATCGCGCAGGCCGCCAGGCCGAGAAAGATCTCCGGACATGCGTAGACCAATCCGCTGTTGAATTGGCTGACGCTGAATTGAGCGAGGGAGTTCATGCGTGAACCTTAGGGAGCAATCTTCGAGACCAGCAGCTGCTGGGCTAAATGCTGCGTGGATGCCCGCATCACATCGAGCAGCGGTGCGGGCCACAGGCCGACCAACAGAACCGCCGCGGCCAGCGCGCCGAGCACCAAGAACTCCCGGCCGTTGAGATCCTTGAGCGCCGCCACCTTTTCGTTGGCGACCTCGCCGTAAATGACCCGCTTCACCAGCCACAGGGTGTACGCCGCGCCCAGCACCAGAATGGTGGCGGCCAGGAACGCATACCAGACATTGGCCTTGAAGGACGCCAATATCACCATGAACTCGCCGACGAATCCCGAAGTCCCGGGCAGGCCGGAATTCGCCAGCGCGAAGAGCACCATGAATGCCGCGAATTTCGGCATGGTATTGATCACCCCTCCATAGGCGCTGATCTCGCGGCTATGAACCCGGTCATACATGACCCCGACGCACAAGAACATCGCGCCCGACACCAGGCCATGCGACAGCATTTGCACCACGGCGCCGTCTATGCCCATTCCAATGCCGTTGGTTCTGCCCGTATGGGCCACGATCTGAAAGCCGACGAACATCCCCAGCGTGACGAAGCCCATGTGCGCAATCGACGAGTAGGCGATCAGCTTCTTCATGTCGCGCTGCGCCAGCGCCACGAAACCGATGTACACCACGGCGATCAACGACAGTGCGATGATCAGCCAGTCGAGTTGGCGGCTGGCGTCGGGCGCGATCGGCAGGGAGAACCGCAGGAAGCCGTACCCGCCCATCTTGAGCATGATGGCCGCCAGCACCACCGAACCGCCGGTGGGCGCCTCCACATGCGCATCCGGCAACCAGGTGTGAACCGGCCACATAGGCACCTTCACCGCAAAGGCCGAAACGAAGGCCAAGAAGATGTATGTTTGCTCAGTGAGCGTCAGCGGCATGCGTTGGAACACCGCCAGCTCGTAGCTGCCCGACTTCAGGTACAGGTAAATCAGCGCGACCAGCATCAAGAGCGATCCGATGAAGGTGTACAGGAAGAACTTGATGGTCGCGTACACTCGCCGCGGGCCGCCCCACACGCCGATGATGATGAACATCGGGATGAGCATGGCTTCCCAGAATACGTAGAACAGCGCTCCGTCCAAGGCGGCGAACACGCCGATCATCAATCCTTCCAATATCAAAAATGCGGCGAAATACTGCGCAACGCGCTTCTCGATATTCTCCCAACTCGCAATCACGATGAGCACGGTGGTGAAGGTGGTCAGCAGGATCAACGGCATCGAAATGCCGTCCACCCCGATGTAGTACTCCGAATGAATGGTCGAAATCCACGGTGCACGCTCGACGAATTGCATCGCGGCAGTCCCCGTCTTGAACGACGCGTACAGGGGCACGCTGAATGCGAGACTCAAGCCGCTGACGAGCAAGGACAGCCATTTCGCCGCGGCGATGCGATCGTTCAAGCCCAGCACCACGAAGCCGCCGACGATGGGCAGCCAAATCAACAGCGACAGCAGATGTGCCTCGAACGTCATGTTCGCCACACGATCCACACCAGAAAGGAGGCCAATCCCAGGATCATCGCAAACGCGTAGTGGTACAGATATCCCGACTGAGCGTAGCGCATCACGGAACCCAGCCAGCCGACGGTGCGCGCACTGCCGTTCACCAGGCCGTCGTCGATCACGATCTGATCGCCGAACCGCCACAGGCCGCCCCCCAGGAGCCGCGCGGCCGGCATGATCACGTGCTCGTTGAACCAATCGAAGCCGTATTTATCGACCAACATCGTGTGCAGCCATTTGAAGGAACGTGCCGCCGAATCGGCGAGAGCCGGCTTCTTGAGGAAGAACAACCATGCCGTGAAGACGCCCAACGCCGCGAGCCAGATCGGCGGCGCCGTGAACGCCGACCACACGAACTCCCCGGAGCCGTGAAATTCCTCGCCGAGACGCCCGAGCACGTCGTTGGCCGGCAGCACATGAATCGCTCCGTCGAAGTAGCCGCCGAACAACATGGGCTTGACCGTGAACCAGCCGATCAGCGCCGATGGAATCGCGAGCAAAATCAGCGGCACCGTCACCACCCAGGGACTCTCATGCAGATGCTCCTGCGTGTGGTGATCCATGCGCGGCTCGCCGTGGAAAGTCATGAAAAACATCCGGAACGTGTACAACGCAGTGACGAATACGCCGGTGAGCACACAGAAATAGGCGTAGCCGGAACCCGTCCGATGGGACAGGGAAACCGCATCGATCAACGCGTCCTTGGAAAAGAAACCCGCCGTACCCGGAAAACCGATCAACGCCAGCGCACCCACCAGGCAGGTCCAATAGGTGATCGGCAGGTATCTCTTCAGGCCGCCCATTTTGCGCATGTCCTGCTCATGATGCATGGCCATGATCACCGAGCCCGCCGCCAGGAACAGCAGGGCCTTGAAGAACGCATGCGTCATCAGGTGGAAAATGCCCGCGCCGTAAGCCGACACGCCGAGCGCCACCGTCATGTAGCCCAGCTGGGACAGCGTCGAATAGGCGATCACCCGCTTGATGTCGTTATTCACGATGCCGAGCAGCCCCATGAAGAACGCCGTGGTCGCTCCGATGATGAGCACCACCGACAGCGCCGTCTCCGACAGCTCGAACAGCGGCGACATGCGCGCCACCATGAAGATCCCGGCGGTCACCATGGTCGCGGCGTGGATCAAGGCGGAGATGGGCGTCGGACCTTCCATCGAGTCCGGCAGCCACACGTGCAAGGGCACCTGCGCGGACTTGCCCATGGCGCCGACGAATAGGCAAATGCAAGTGAAGGTGATCGCCGGCCAGGCGACGGTGCTGCTGATGTGAATCTGCGCCGCCGCAATTTGACCGGCATGCGCAAACACCGTCGCGTAATCCAGCGAACCCGTGTAGCGCAGCACGGCGGCAATGCCGAGCACGAAGCCGAAATCGCCGACTCGATTGACCAGGAAGGCCTTCAGATTGGCGAAGATGGCGGTCGCCCGCGTGTACCAGAATCCGATCAGCAAGTAAGACACCACCCCCACCGCTTCCCAGCCGAAGAACAACTGCACGAAATTGTTCGACATCACCAGCATCAACATCGAGAAGGTGAACAACGATATGTAGCTGAAGAAGCGCTGGTAGCCCGGATCTTCATCCATATAGCCGATGGTGTAGACGTGCACCATCAACGACACGAACGTCACCACCACCATCATCATGGCGGACAGGCGGTCGATCAGGAATCCGACGTCCATGGACACGCCGTCGCTGAGCAGCCAGGTATAGACCGTGCCGTTGAACGGCGCCATTCCATTGAACAGGATCTGGTACAGGACATAGAACGACAGGACGCAGGAAACGCCTACGCCCAAGATGGTGACGCCGTGAGCACCGGCCTTGCCGATGGCCTTTCCGAACAAGCCGGCGATAACGGCCGCCGCCAGCGGCGCCAATGCGATCACGAGATAAATCGGCTCCATGTTCGCTCGTTCCTCAGCCCTGCAGCGTGTCGAGATCTTCGACTTCGATGCTGCGGCGCTCGCGAAACACCACGACCAGAATCGCGAGGCCGATGGCGGATTCGGCCGCCGCCACGGTCAAGATGAAGAACACGAAAATCTGGCCGCCGATATCGCCCAGATAGCGCGAGAACGCCACGAAGTTGAAATTGACGGCGAGAAGCATGAGCTCGATGCACATCAAGAGCACGATGACGTTCTTGCGGTTCAGGAACACGCCGGCGACCGCAATCGCGAACAGAATCCCGGACAGTGTCAGCACGTAGGTGAGCGTGATCATGATGGTCTTTTCTCGGAGGCCATTTTGACGATTCGAATGCGGTCCTTCGCGCGCACCGCAACCTGCAGCGCGATGTTCTGCGGCTTGCCGCCCTTGCGCCGGCGCAACGTCAGCACGATGGCGGCAACGCTCGCCACGAGCAGAATGACGGCGGCGATCTGCGCAGGATAGGCGTAGCGCGTGAACAGGGCCGTGCCGAGATCCCGCGTATTGGAATAGCCGGCCGCCAGCGCCGGCGCCGTTCTCATGCTCATGCCGCCCAGGTGCTTCACCACGATGACGTTGATCATGGCGAATACCACGAAGCCCGCAACCGCGACCGCCAGCGGCCAATAATTCGCCAAACCCTTGCGCAGCTCCTCGAGATTGACGTCGAGCATCATGACCACGAACAAAAACAGCACCATCACGGCGCCCACGTAGACCAGCACCAGCACGATCCCCAGGAACTCCGCGTCCAGCAGCAGCCAGATGACGGCGCTGGTGAAGAAGCACAGCACCAGCAGCAGCGCCGAGTACACCGGATTCCGGGCCAGGATGACGCCGAGCGCGGCCGCGATCAGCGTGCCGGCGAATATGAAGAAGAGGATGGTCGGAAACATCAGCGGTACCGTGCGTCGGCGGCACGATCCGCCGCGATCATCGCTTCGTAGCGTTCGCCGATGCCGAGCAGCTTATCCTTGCTCATGATGTTCTCGCCGCGATTCTCCATGTGGTACTCGTGCAATCGCGTCTCTACGATGGCATCGACCGGACACGCCTCCTCGCAAAAGCCGCAGTAAATGCACTTGAAGAGATCGATGTCGTAGCGGGTGGTGCGGCGCGTCCCGTCCGCGCTCACGTCCGACTCGATGGTGATGGCGAGCGCCGGACACACCGCTTCGCAGAGCTTGCAGGCGATGCAGCGCTCCTCGCCGTTCGGATAGCGCCGCAGCGCATGCAGGCCGCGAAAGCGGCTGCTCTGCGGCGTCTTTTCTTCCGGATAGTTTATCGTCACCTTGGGCGCAAACAGACCTTTCAGGGTGACCCAAAGCCCCTGCAGCAGCTCCCAGAGCAAAAAGGTCTTGAGGAAATTGCGAATGCCCTGCATCAGAGTTGCCCCTTCCACGGCCCCACATGGAAATACACCATGAGGCCCTCGACCATGAGCCAGACCAGCGTCACCGGAATCAAGGCCTTCCAGCCCAGGCGCATGATCTGGTCGTAGCGATAGCGCGGAAATGTCGCGCGCAGCCAGAGAAAACTGAACATGGGGAACAGCGTCTTCAAACCGAACCAGAAGAAGCTCGGGGCTGCCAGCCACGAATCCTGCGGCACCCAGCTCCAGCCGTCGAACGGCGACAACCAGCCGCCGAAAAAGAAGATCACGGTCAGGGCCGAGATCAGAATCATGTTGACGTATTCGGCGATGAAGAACAGCGCGAACGCCATGCCCGAATAATCCACGTGAAAGCCGGCGACGATTTCCGATTCGCCCTCGGCGACGTCGAACGGCGCGCGATTGGTTTCTGCGACCCCTGAGATGAAGTAGACGAGCATCAGCGGGAATAACCAGGTCCAGTTCCAGCCGAACAATCCGTGCTGCGCGTGAATGATGTCGCCGATATTGAGGCTGCCGGACGCCATCAATACGCCGACCATGGCGAACCCCATCGCAATTTCATAGGCGACGATCTGGGCGGCCGAGCGCATGGCGCCCAAGAAGGCGTACTTGGAGTTTGCGGCCCAGCCGGCGAGGATGATGCCGTACACACCCATGGAGGTGAGCGCCAAGATGTAGAGCAGGCCGGCATCGATATTGGCGAAGACGTGTTCCGGCGAAAAGGGAATGACCGCCCAAATCGCCAGCGACGGGATCAGTGCCAGGAAAGGCGCCAGGCGGAATAGAAATCCGTTCGCGTCAGACGGAATGAGGATTTCCTTGAACATGAGTTTGACGACGTCGGCAAACGGCTGCGCCAACCCGGGGATCAGCAGGCCGCCGATACGGTTCGGACCTTTGCGCGCTTGAATCCAGCCGATGACCTTGCGTTCCGCCAGGGTGTAGAACGCCATGGTCAGAATGAGGCCGATCGTGACCATCGCGGCCTGCACCAACGTCAGCAAGGGAAAGGTCCAGTACGGCGTGATGACGCCGGACAGCCACTCGCGCAGCGGACTCCACTCCCACATTCAGATCACGGTGCGGGACATGCGCCCGTCCTTGGTCTTCGACAGCGCCTCGGATCCGCGCACCAGCGCATCGCTCTGATACGGCGGAATATCCACCCAGGGACCCGATGTCGTCTGCCCGTTGGTCAGGCGCGCTGCGCCGGCGGCGGCAACGCCGTTGCTCGTCGCCTCGACGCGGCTTCCGCACACGGCCTTCAATGCCTCGCGAACTTCCTCGGAACTCACGTAATCGACGCCCCGCACGTTCAACAAGTTCGCGAGGACCCGCAAGACCTTCCAGCCCGGCCGGCTCTCGCCCGGCAGCTTTGCGGCGCCTGTCCAGCTTTGCCAGCGTCCCTCGGCATTGACGTAAGTGCCCGAGGTTTCGGCGAACGATCCGATGGGCAGCACGACGTGCACCGACGAGCGCAGGCTCTCGGGTAGATGCGTGGTGACCGCGACCACCAGCTCCGCCGATCCCAGCGCGCGCGGCTCGACCGACAAGTCGGACGCCGGATCGACGCCGCCGAACAACACGTAGGCTTTGAGCGCGGACTCCAGCATGGCGCGCGCCGCCAGACCCGCGGCGGCAATCGGCGCGCCGCCAGGCTCGCGATGCGGCACCGCGCCCGCCAGGTACGCACCCGCTGCGTTGGCGCCCTCGGTGATGCATCCGACGCTGGCAGCGCACAACTCCGCCAGCATCGCCGCCAGCGCCTTGAGGTCCGAGTAGGCCGGGTGTCTCTGTGCCAAGGTTCCGAGGATGACGGCACGGCGAGCGCCGTTCATCAGCGCGCCGACGACCGCCCTGTGAGCGTCGTTGACCTCCGCGGCCACGACACCCGCCGGTACGGGCTTGTTCACGGCCGCCGCCGCCGCACGCACCACCGCGGCGAGTTCGCCGACCAAATCGGTTTCGGCCAAGGCATAGGCCGCAACGGGAAACATATAGTCGAAACGGCGCGGATTGAGGAAGGCGATTTTCGCGCCGCCGGGCCTCACTGCGGACTTGCGGATGCGATGTGCCAGCAAGGGCATTTCGTGCCGCAAATTCGATCCGATGACGAGCACGCCGTCGAGACGTTCGACGTCGGCGATCTTGAGTCCGAGACTGGGGAAGGCCGCGTCGTTTTCCTGAGCGCGAAAATCCAGCTGGCGCAGCCGGTGATCGATGTTGGCGCAGCCCATTCCCCGCGCGACGCGGCCGAGCAGGTATAGCTCCTCCACGGTCGCCATCGGCGAGCCCAAGAATCCCACGGCGGCCCCGCCATGCGCAGCGGCGACCTTCTGCAATCCTTCCGCCGCCTGGTTGAGCGCCACTTCCCAGTCGACGGCTTGGAGCACGCCGTCGATGCGGACCATGGGCTGCGAGACCCGATCCGGCGAGTACATGCCTTCAAAGCCGAAGCGGTCGCGGTCGGCGATCCACGTCTCGTTGATCTCTTCGTTTTCGCGCGGCACCATGCGCATCACCTTTCCGCGCAGAACGTGCGCATACAGGTTGGTGCCGAACGCGTCATGCGGAGATACCAGCGCCTGCTGGGTCATCTCCCAGGAACGGGCGTGATAACGAAAGGGTTTGTTGTTGAGCGCGCCGACCGGACACAGATCGATGATATTGGCCGAAAGTTCGTGATCGACGCTGTGTTCGATGTACGTGCCGACCTCCATGTTCTCGCCGCGGCCGGTCGTGCCCATTTGCGGGTAGCCCTGGATCTCCTGGCCGAAGCGGATGCAGCGCGTGCACTGAATGCAACGCGTCATGTCGGTCGAGACCAGCGGCCCCAGATTCTTGTCCTTGACCACCCGCTTGCGTTCGCTGAACCGCGAAATGTCGCGGCCGTAGCCCAAGGCCAGATCCTGCAACTCGCACTCGCCGCCTTGATCGCAAATCGGGCAATCGAGGGGATGATTGATGAGCAGAAATTCCATCGTGGCCCGTTGTGCGGCTACGGCCTTCGGCGACTTGGTAAACACCTTCATGCCTTCCGTTACCGGCGTGGCGCACGCGGGCATCGGCTTCGGCGCCTTCTCCACCTCCACCAGGCACATGCGGCAATTGGCGGCGACGGTGAGCTTGTCGTGATAGCAAAAGCGCGGAATGTAGATATTGGCCGGATCCGTGGG
>Ga0307470_10000495_pt1 | contig 19201 bp, 19 predicted proteins | sample atmos_gasesAM3C__FD_204565 | JGI IMG/M metagenome (GOLD analysis project Ga0307470, IMG submission 204565) | Hardwood forest soil microbial communities from Morgan-Monroe State Forest, Indiana, United States - atmos_gasesAM3C_05 | ecosystem: Environmental > Terrestrial > Soil > Temperate forest... | reverse complement strand
TCGGGTCTCTCGGCCGACGAGAAGCACGCGTACGATCAGCTCGCCTACTTCTACCAGCACGGCCTGGGGTACGCCCAGGAGATGGCGAACCGCCCGCAGACGATCTACGGGATCGGGGATTCGCCGGTCGGCCTGGCCGCCTGGATGCTCGACCACGACGCGCGGAGCCTGGCGCTCATCTCGCGCGTGTTCGACGGACAGTCCGAGGGCCTGACCCGAGACGACGTCCTCGACAACGTCACGCTCTACTGGTTGACCAACACGGCGGTCTCCTCGGCTCGTCTGTATTGGGAGAGCAAGCTCGCGTTCTTCGCCCCCAAGAACGTCCCCATCCCGGCTGCCGTGAGCGCCTTTCCGGAGGAGCTCTATCAGGCCCCGCGGAGCTGGACGGAGAAGGCCTATCCCAAGCTCCTCTACTACAACAGGCTCGACAAGGGCGGCCACTTCGCGGCGTGGGAGCAGCCGGACATCCTCACGACGGAGCTGCGCGCGGCGTTCCGATCGCTGCGGTAACAGAGGCGCAGATGGGGTGAGGAGCAGATGAGCGAAGACCTCAACCAACCCGGCGCCGAGCAGCGGCTGCGAGAGCTCGGCATCATGCTTCCGGTGCCGCCGGAGCCATTCGGCTCGTACGTGGAAGCAGTGCAGACGGGCAATCTGCTCTTTCTGAGCGGGACGCTTCCCACCGCAGGCCGCGGCGCGAAATTCATCGGGCGCGTTGGCGCGGAGCTCGACGTCGAAACGGGCCGGCAGGCAGCTCGCGTCGCGGCTCTGAACGCCCTCGCCGTCGCGCGGAAGCATTTGGGATCGCTCGACAAGGTGACGCGGATCGTGCGGCTCGGCGTGTCGATCGCCACGTCTGGAGACGTCCGCGATCAGCCGAAAGTCGCCGATGCCGCTTCGGACCTGCTGCAGGACGTCTTCGGAAAAGACAAGAGCCCCTGCCGTTTGGTGTATGGCGTCGCCAGCCTTCCGCTCGGCACACCGGTCGAGCTGGAAATCATTTTCGAGGTGGCGGAGTGAGAAAGCTGGCGATCGGGGTTCTTGTGACGCTCGCGTCATTTCAGGCCCAGGGAAAGGAACACCGCGTGGAGCACCCGACTTTTTATCGCACGATCCAGGTCGACGGGCTATCCGTCTTTTACCGAGAGGCCGGCCCGAAGGACGCGCCGACGATTCTCCTGCTGCACGGGCTCCCCTCGTCCTCGCGGATGTTCGAGCCGCTCTTCGCTCGGCTCTCGGATCGTTATCACCTCGTCGCTCCCGATTACCCGGGCTTTGGACACAGCGACTGGCCGGACCACAAGGCTTTCGCTTACACCTTCGATCACATCGCCGAGATCATGAACCGGTTCACCGAGGCTCTCGGGCTCACGCACTACACGCTCTACATGCAGGACTATGGCGGGCCTGTCGGTTTTCGCATGGCCTTGGCACACGCCGACCGGATTCAGGCCCTCATCGTCCAGGACGCCGTGGCGCACAACGAAGGGCTGGGCGCGAATTGGAAGACGCGGCGGGCGTTCTGGGCCGATCGCGCTGCCAACGAAAGCGCGCTGCGCACAAATCTGCTGTCGCTGCAGACGACGCGCACGCGCCACGTCGGGAACGATCCTCATGTTGAGCGCTATGACCCCGACCTCTGGACCGATGAGTTTGCGTTCCTCAACCAGCCGGGACAGGCCGACATCCAGAGCGACCTCTTCTTCGACTACCGCACCAACGTCGACGCCTACCCCAGGTGGCAGGCGTGGATGCGCCAGAAGCAGCCTCGGCTTCTCGTCCTGTGGGGCAAATATGACCAATCCTTCGAGCTTTCCGAACCGGAGGCCTATCGCCGCGACGTGCCCCAGGCGGAGGTCCACGTCCTCGCTGCGGGTCACTTCGCGCTCGACACCGCGGCGGATGACATCGCGCAGCTCGTCCGGGCCTTCCTGAAGTGACCGGGAGGGCTGCAACACAGCAGGAGGGAACCGGGATGCTCGACGAGATCGACCCAACGCGCCGTCGTTTCTTGGGCACTGCGGCCATGACCCTCGCCGCCGCCCAGCTCGGGATGCTCGGATCCACGGACGCTCACGAAAGCGACGCGAGAGGTACCGGCCGGGCCGTCGGGCCTGGCGCGAGCACATCGTTCGGGCCACTCAAGCAGGTCGATGCCGGGGTCCTCAATGTCGGATATGCCGAAGCCGGCCCAGCCGATGGCCGGCCGGTCATTCTCCTCCACGGCTGGCCCTACGACATTCACAGCTTCGTCGACGTGGTCCCGCCGCTGGCAGCGGCCGGCTACCGGGTGATCGTCCCGCACCTGCGCGGCTACGGCACGACGCGCTTTCGTTCGAGCGACACGTTCCGCAACGGCCAGCCGTCCGCGCTGGCCATCGACCTCATCGCTCTCATGGACGCCCTCGCGATCCGCCAGGCGATCCTGGCCGGCTTCGACTGGGGGGCGCGCACGGCCGCCATCGTCGCCGCGCTGTGGCCCGAGCGCTCGAAGGCGCTCGTCTCGGTGAGCGGCTATCTGATCGGCAGCCAGGAGGCGGGAAAGATTCCTTTGCCGCCCCAGGCGGAGCTCCAATGGTGGTACCAGTTCTACTTCGCGACCGAGCGCGGCCGCGCCGGCTACGAGAAGTACCGGGACGACTTCGCGAAGCTCATCTGGCAGCTCGCCTCACCGAAGTGGAGCTTCGACGATGCGACGTTCGCGCGCAGCGCGGCGTCTCTCGACAATCCGGACCACGTCAGCATCGTGGTCCACAACTATCGCTGGCGGCTCGGGCTCGCCGAGGGCGAGCCGAAGTATGCGGATCTGGAGAAGCGGCTCGCCGAGGCGCCGGTCATCACGGTGCCCACCATCACGCTCGAAGGTGACGCCAACGGTGCGCCGCACCCCGATCCCAGCTCCTACGCCAAGAAATTCACGGGAAAGTACGCGCACCGGCTCGTTCAGGGCGGCATCGGCCACAACCTACCGCAAGAGGCGCCGAAGGCCTTCGCCGACGCGATCCGCGAGGTCGACGGTTACTGATGGTTGTTCGCGAGGCGCGCTCCCTGGCGGCGCAGCTCTCCTAGTAGCGCCAGTGGCCCCGGTGGTAGTAGTAGCCTCCGCGACGCTCGTAGCGGGGCGCCACCCAGACGGCACGGGGATGGGGCGGCACGACTTCCTGCGCCGGCTTCAGACCGCGAGGCGCAGCGGCCCGAGGACGGCGGCGGCGCCCTGCGGGTGGAGGGCGGGGGGACCGGTGAGGGTCGCCTCGAGGCGCAGGATGGGCCGGCCGGCGGCCTCGTACTTCGCCTCGTAGTTGGTGCGCGGCCCCTCCTCCCAGGCGCCGCGGCGCTCGACGGCGAGACCCGGCGACCCGGCGAGGAGCTCGGCCACCCGCTCGCCGTACGCGAGGAAGTCGGTGGCGAAGCAGAGCCGCCCGCCGGGCTGCAGGAGGCCGAGGACGAGGTCGACGGTCTCGGGATCGAAGAGGCGCCGCTTCTGGTGGCGGCTCTTGGGCCAGGGGTCGGGGAAGTAGACATGGACCGCCGCCGCGAAGCCCGCCGGCAGGACGGCCGCGGCGAGGTAGAGCGCGTCGCCGCGCAGCGCCGCCCAATTGGCGAGCCCGCGCCGGCGCGCGCGGCCGACGAACCGCCGGTGGTACTCGCTCGCGACCTCGAGCCCCAGGAAGCGACGCTCCGGGCTCGCCAGGCAGCGGGAGAGGAGGTAGCGCCCCTTGCCGAAGCCGATCTCGACCTCCCATGGCGAGCCGGAGGGCGCGCCGGCGCCCTCCGCCCCGGCGGGGCCGGGAACGAGGGCCGCGAGCGGCAGCGGCGAGGGCAGGTCGGCCAGGGTGAGGTCGGCGGCGGCGACGGCGACGAGGGCGGGGTTCAAGGGGTCACAGCAGGTCCCGGCGGCCGCGCGCCTTGAGCTCCTCGACCAGGCGCCGCACCTCCTGCGAGCGCTCGCGCGGGCAGACCAGGACGGCGTCGGCGGTCCGCACTACGACGAGGCCGGAGACCCCGAGCACCGCGACGACGCCGGGGAGGCCGGGCTCGGAGACCAGCAGGTTGCCGCCGGCGTCGACCGCCAGCGTCTCGCCGCCATGGGCGGCGTTGCCCTGGGGATCGGCGGCGAGCACCTCGTAGAGGGCCTCCCAGGAGCCGAGGTCGCTCCACCCGCAGTCGAGGGGGAGGGTGGCGATGTCGTCGAGCTTCTCCATCACCGCGTAGTCGATCGAGAGCGCCGGCAGGCCGCCGTAGAGCTCGTCGGCGTCCTCCGGCGGCGCCGCCGCGAGCGCTTCCAGCCCCCGCGCGAGCGCGGGGACGAGGCGGGCCAGGTGCCCGAGGAGCGTGGCGCCGCGGAAGACGAAGATGCCGGCGTTCCAGAGGTAACCGCCGGAGGCGAGGAAGCCCGCGGCGCGGGGGGCGTCGGGCTTCTCGACGAAGCGGCGGACGCGGCGCACCCCCGCCACCTCGCCCACCGGCTCGCCCAGCTCGAGGTAGCCGTAGCCGGTCTCCGCCCAGCGCGGCACGACCCCCAGGGTCATCACCCGGTCCTCGCGGCCGGCGGCGGCGGCGGCGCGCGCGAGCACGGCACAGAAGGCGTCGCCGTCAGCCACCCGGTGGTCGGCGGGGAGGACGGCGACGACGCCCCGGCGCGCCGCCTCGGGCATGGCGCGGACCGACCAGCCGATCGCCGGCGCGGTGTTCCTGCCCACCGGCTCGGCCAGCACCTGCTCGGGCGGCACCGCGGGGAGCTGGCGGCGCACCTCGGGCGCCAGGGCGCGGGTGGTCGAGATCCAGACCGCTTCCGGACCGACCAGCGGCCGCAGGCGGAGAACGGTCTCCTGGAGGAGGGAGCGCTCCCCTTCGAGGGCGAGGAGCTGCTTGGGGCGGGAGGTGCGCGACAGCGGCCAGAAGCGGGTGCCGCTCCCGCCGGCGAGGATCAGGGCCTGCAACCGGGCGTCACTCCTCGGGGAGCTCCATCCCCATGACGTGATAGCCGGCGTCGACGTAGACGGTCTCGCCGGTGATGCCGCCGGCGAGCGGCGAGAGCAGGTAGAGGCCGAGGTTGCCGACCTCCTCGTGGGTGATGTTGCGGCCGAGCGGCGCCAGGGCCCCCACCTTGCTGTACATCTTGGTGAAGCCCGGGATGCTCCGCGCCGCGACGGTGCGCACCGGCCCCGCCGAGACGGCGTTGACCCGCACGCCCTTCTTGCCCAGCTCGTAGGCGAGATAGCGCACGCTCGCCTCGAGGGCGCTCTTGGCGATCCCCATGACGTTGTACTTGGGGACCACCTTCTCGGCGGCGTAATAGGTGAGGGTGACGATGCCGCCCCCGTCGCCGAGGAGCGGCTCGGCGCCGCGCGCCACCGCGACCAGCGAGTAGGCCGAGATCTCGAGCGCGAGGAGCCAGTCGGCGCGGGTGGTCTCGATGTAGCGGCCGTCCATCGCCGGGCGCGGCGCGAAGGCGATGGCGTGGACGACGTAGTCGAGCCGTCCCCAGCTCGCCTGGAGCCCGCCGAAGAGCGCCGCGAGCTCGTCCTCGCGCGTCACGTCGCACTGGAAGAGGAGCGTCCCCGGCACGTCGGCGGTGAGCTTCTCGAGCTCGGCTTTGAGCCGCTCGCCCTGGTAGCTGAACGCGAGCTCCGCCCCCGCCGCCCGCAGCCGCTCCGCGATCGCCCACCCCAGGCTCCGCGAGTTCGCCACCCCCATCACCAGGGCGCGCTTGCCCGACAGGTCGATCTCGATCATGGGCGGGTATCTTATCCGAAGGTCCTAGGAGCACCTTCAAAGCTCCCATTGACGCCCGCCGGGGCCGGATCTAGTCTGTCTGCGCCCGGAGATTCCGCCTCCCTCCCTTCTGCGACGCCGCCCCATTCCACCCGTCAAAGGAACTCGGGAAGATGCCGACGGAACCGACGGACAGCCCGCACGTCGCGCGTCACCCAGGCTTTTGCCTTTGGGTAGGGGCGGAGCTTGCCTCCGCCCGCAACCATGGCAGGCCAAAATTTCTAGCTACGTTTCCCGGACCAGGGCGGAGGCAAGCTCCGCCCCTACCCAAAAAAAGAGGATTGCTCGTTTCATCCCCTTCGGTCCGCTGATAGGCCGGTGAAGGACTCCCCATGGACCTCTTCGAGCTCGCGCGGGCGCTGATCGACGTCGACTCGACGACCGGGCGCGAGCGGGCGGTGGGGGACTTGCTGTTCGACCTTCTGGCGGGGATCGCCGGGCCGAGCGGCGGCAGGGTCGAGCGCATGCCGGTCGCGGGCGACCGCTTCAATCTCTTCGCCTCCTGGGGCGCCCCCGCGGTCGTCCTCTCGACCCATATGGATACGGTGCCGCCGTTCCTGCCCGCGCGCGAGGACGGGACGCACCTCTGGGGAAGAGGGGCCTGCGACACCAAGGGCGCGATCGCCGCGATGGTCAAGGCGATCGAGGCCCTGCTCGCGGCGAACGGATCCGGCTTCGGGCTGCTGCTCGTCGTCGGCGAGGAGACCGACAGCGCCGGCGCCACGGTCGCCGACCGGCAGCCGCCGGACGTCGGCGCCAGCGCCCGCTACCTGATCAACGGCGAGCCGACCGAGAACCGCCTCGCCCTGGGCTCGAAGGGGGCGCTCTATCTCGACCTGCGGGCCGGCGGCCGGGCGGCGCACTCCGCCTACCCGGAGCTCGGCGACTCGGCGATCGAGCGGCTCCTCGCGGCGCTCGCCGGGCTCGCCGCGCTGGGGCTCCCCTCCGATCCGGTGCTGGGGGAGACGACCATGAACGTGGGAACGATCGCCGGCGGCCGCGCCGCCAACGTGGTGCCCGACGAGGCGCGCGCCGAGGTGATGATCCGCACCGTGGGCGACACCGCGGCGCTCAAGGCCGCGATCCGCGCCGTGCTGGCGGCCGCAGGGGTCGCCGTGGCGGCCGAGCGCGAGGTTCCCGCCGTCCGGCTGGCGGCGCTCGACGGCTTGCCGACGACCGTCGTCCGCTACACGACGGACGTGCCCCGCCTCACCCACTGGGGCGAGCCGTTCCTCCTCGGGCCGGGGAGCATCCACGTCGCCCACACGGCCGAAGAGCGGGTCGCCAAGAGCGAGCTGGTCGCCGCGGTCGGCCTCTACCGGGACCTGGTCGTCCGGTTGCAAGCGCGCTTGCAGCAAAATGCGAGGCCGCAGTAATAGATGGGGATAGTGGTGCAGTCTGGTTCCGAGGACGGCCGCCTGGAAGGGTGTGAGGGGTGGGCGGGCCCGAAGGCGGCCGCCCGCAGCGGACCAGACTGAACCACGACCAAGAAGGGACAGCGATGACAGAGAAGATCCACGTCGGCATCCTCGGCGCGACCGGCACCGTCGGCCAGCGTTTCGTCCAGTTCCTCGAGCGCCACCCGTGGTTCGAGATCGCCTGGGTGGCGGCGAGCGACAGGAGCGCCGGCAAGCGCTACCGCGAGGCGACCGCCTGGCAGCTCGAGGGGGCGCCGCCCGCGCGGGTCGGCGATCTGACGGTCGAGGAGTGCAAGCCCGGCCGCGGGCCGCGGCTCGTCTTCTCGTCGATGGCGGGCGCGCTCGCCGGCGAGATCGAGGGCGAGTTCGCCCAGGCCGGCCACCTCGTGGTCACCAACTCGAGCCACTTCCGCATGGCGCCCGACGTGCCGCTCCTGGTGCCGGAGATCAACGCCCCGCACTTGGGGCTCCTCGCGCGCCAGCGCGCCCGCGGCTGGGAGGGCGCGGTGGTCACCAACCCCAACTGCGCGGCGGTGGTGCTGGTGATGCCGCTCGCGCCGCTCCGGCAATTCGGTTTGAAGCGCGCCATGGTGACGACGTTCCAGGCGGTCTCCGGCGCCGGCTACCCCGGCGTCCCCTCGCTCGACGTCCTGGGCAACGTCATCCCCTACATCGGCGGCGAGGAGCCCAAGGTCGAGAGCGAGACGCAGAAGATCCTGGGCGAGATCGCCGGCGGCGAGGTCCGGCCCCTCCCCTTCGCCCTCTCCGCCTCCTGCAACCGGGTGCCGTCGATCGACGGCCACCTGATCGCCGTCAACCTCGAATTCGACGAGAAGCCGCCGCGGGCCGAGGTCGCGGCCGCCCTCTGCGCGTTCCGCGGCCTCCCCCAGGAGCGACGGCTCCCCTCGGCGCCCGAGCGGCCGATCCATCTCTTCGACGGGGACCAGCCCGACCGCCCGCAGCCGCGCAAGGACGCCGGGCTGGAGGGCGGCATGGCGACGGCGGTGGGGCGGCTGCGCGACTGCCCGGTTTTCCACTACAAGTTCGTGGCACTGTCGCACAACGTGCTGCGGGGCGCGGCGGGCGCGGCGGTCCTCAACGCCGAGCTGATGCGGAGCGAAGGGCTGCTGTAAGGAGCGAGGATCCGGCCATGATCGTCATGAAGCTCGGCGGCAGCTCGGTCGGCGACCCCGCCGGCATCGCGCGGGCGATCGGCCTCGTCCGCCGCGAGCTCGACCGCCGGCCGCTCGTCGTCGTCTCGGCGCTGGCGAAGACCACCCGCCACCTGCTCGCGGCCGGCGAGGCGGCCGCGGCGGGCGACCTCTCCCTCGCCCGCGAGAGCGCGGCGCGCCTGCGCTCCTTCCACGAGCGCGCCGCGCAGCCGGTGGTGCCCGCCGGGAGCCTCGATGCCGCCTTCGCCGAGCGCTTCGCCGCTCTGGATGCGGCGCTCGCCGCGATCCATGCGGACCGTGGGGCCGCCCGCGCGCTCGACCCGCGGTCCGCCGACCTCGTCGCCTCGTTCGGCGAGCTGCTGTCGAGCGCCATCCTCGTCCAGGCCCTGCTCCACGCCGGCGTCGACGCCGCCTGGCTCGACTGCCGCCGGGTGCTGGTGACCGACGACCTCTTCACCCGCGCCAACCCGGACTACGCGGCGACCGGGGCGCGGCTCGCGGCGGCCGCGGCGCCGCTTCTGGCGCAGAGCCGGGTCCCGGTCGTCGGCGGCTACGTCGGCGCCACCGCGGAGGGGATCACCACCACCCTCGGCAAGGAGGGGTCGGACTTCTCGGCCGCCATCTTCGGCGCCGCCCTGGGCGCCGAGGAGGTACAGCTCTGGACCGACGTCGACGGCATCCTGACCGCCGATCCCGCGCTCGTCCCCGCGGCGCGGCCGATCGCCGAGCTCACCTTCGCCGAGGCGCTCGAGCTCGCCTGCTCGGGCTCGAAGAAGCCTCACCCGGGGACCCTCGGGCCGGCGAGCCGCCACGGGGTGCCGATCCGGGTGCTCAATTCCCGTCACCCGGAGGCGCCGGGGACCCGCATCGGCCCGCTGGTGCCCGGAGCCGGGGGCGCCGCGCCGGCGATCCGCTCGATCGCCTGCCGCCGCCACGACCACCTGCTCTACGCCATGCCGGGCGCCGCCGGCGCCGGCAACGGCTTCTTCCCCGCCGTCTACGACCGCTGCGCGGACCTCCGGCCGGCGCTCATGGTGCTGGGCGCCACCGAGGCCGGCGTGCCGCTCGCCCTCGACCGCGCCGATCGCCTCGCCGAGGTGCGGGCGGCGCTCGCCCGCACCGCCGAGGTCGGCGTGCTGCCGGGGCGGACGGTCGTCTCGATCATCGCCGAGGACCTCGCGACCTGCCCGGCGCTCGCCGCGCGGGCGCTCGCCGCCGCCGCCGAGTTCGAGCCCCGCCTGGTCGTCGCGGGGGTGGCCGCTCCCTGCGTCCGCTTCCTGGTGGGCGACCGCGACGCCGCCGCCGCGGTCGCCGCCGTTCACGGCAAGCTCTTCGAGGAGGGGAACGTCCGATGACCGGCTCACCTGCGGGCTCGCCCGCCCTGCGCCGCCTCGCCCTGGTGGGCTATGGCCGCATGGGGCGCCTGGTCGAGCGGCTGGCCCCCGATTACGGCTTCGCGGTCGCCCTCCGGCTCGCGGGGAGCGACAACGCGGGCGGCGGCGGCATCGACCGCGCGCGCTTTGCCGGCATCGAGGTGGCGATCGACTTCTCGGTGCCCGGCGCGGTCGCCGGCAACGTCGAGCGGATCGCCGCCCTCGGGGTGCCGATGGTGGTGGGGACGACGGGCTGGGGGGAGGAGCTCCCCCGCGTCCGCGCCGCGGTCGAGGGCCACGCGGTGGGCCTCGTCTACGGCGCCAACTTCGCGGTCGGCGTCCAGGTCTTCTACCGGCTGGTCGCCGAGGCCGCTCGCCTCCTCGCCCACGACGCCGATTACGACGCCTGGGCGTACGAGATCCACCACCGCAGGAAGAAGGACGCCCCGTCGGGCACCCTCCTCCATCTCAAGCGGGTCATGGAGGAGGCGGGGTTCGCGCGCGGCGTCGACGTCGCCTCGAACCGCGCCGGCGCGGTGCCCGGCACGCACCTCGTCGGCTTCGACTCCGAGGCTGATACCATCACCCTCGAGCATCGCGCGAGGAGCCGCGACGGGTTCGCCCGCGGCGCGCTGCGCGCCGCCCGCTGGATCCTCGGCCGCCAGGGGCTCTACGAGTTCAGCGACGTCTGGACCGAGATCTGAACCGCCCATTCACCGGGAGGCTCGCCGCGCGAGCCTCCGAGGAGACCCTATGTTCCAAGGATGCGGTACCGCGATGGTCACCCCGTTCCGCGCCGACCTCTCGCTCGACGAGGAGGCCCTCCGGCGGCTCGTCCAGCGGCAGATCGAGGGCGGGATCCATTTCCTCGTGCCCTGCGGCACGACGGGAGAGAACCCCACCCTCGCCAAGCACGAGCAGCGCCGGGTGGTCGAGATCACCCTCGAGGAGGCCAAGGGGAAGGTCCCGGTGCTCGCCGGCGCCGGCGGCTACGACACCCGCAGCGTCGTCGAGACGGCGCGCGAGTACGAGGCGATGGAGGTCGACGGCATCCTCTCGGTCACCCCGTACTACAACCGGCCGACCCCGGAGGGGCTCTACCAGCACTACCGGGCGATCGCCCGCGCCAACCGGCTGCCGATCGTCGTCTACAACGTCCCCAGCCGCACCGGCACCAACGTCGACGCCAAGACGCTGGCGCGCCTGGCCGAGATCGACACCGTGATCGGCGTCAAGGAGGCCTCGGGCAACATCGCCCAGATGGCGGCGATCTTCCAGCTCGTGCCGGACGACTTCCTGGTGCTCTCGGGCGACGACGCCATCACCCTGCCGCTCGCCGCCTTGGGCGGCGCCGGGGTGATCTCGGTCGCCTCGAACGTCGTCCCCTTCGCCATGGCGCGGCTCGCCAACCTCTGCCTCGAGGGCGACTTCCCCGGCGCCTGCGAGGTCCACCGGCGGCTCTTCCCGCTGATGGAGGTCGACTTCATCGAGGCCAACCCCGGTCCGGTCAAGGCCGCCCTCGCCATGCTGGGGCTGATCGAGCCGGTCTGGCGGCTGCCGATGGTGCCGCCGCGCCCCGAGAGCCAGGAGAAGATCGAGGAGGTGCTGGCCGGGCTCGGCCTCATCCCCGGCGACGTCGAGGCCGCGGTCACCGCGACCGCGCTCGAAACCTAGACCGCGGCCGACCATGTGGACGGAGAGGGGGGACGAGGAGGACCTGGCCGGCCTCGAGGCCGCGATCGACCGCCTCTTCGCGGCGCCGCCGGCCGCCTACGGGCCGGAGCACTTCGCGCTCTTCGAGCGGTTGAAGGCGGCCTTGAACCGCGGCGCCGCGCGGGCCGCCCAGCCCGACCCGGCGAGCCCCTCGGGCTGGCGGGTCAACCCCTGGGTCAAGCGCGGCATCCTCCTCGGCTTCCGCATGGGGCGGATCGTCGACATGTCGGTCGGCCAACGGCTGGGCGGGAGCGAGGGGCGCCTGCCGTTCTTCGACAAGGAGACCTACCCGTTGAAGGCGCTCGACGAGACGAGCGGCGTCCGCGTGGTGCCCGGCGGCTCGGCGATCCGCGACGGCTGCTACGTCGGGCGCGGCGTCACCTGCATGCCGCCGATGTACGTCAACGTCGGCGCCTACGTCGACGAGGGCGCGCTCGTCGATTCGCACGCCCTGGTGGGGAGCTGCGCCCAGGTGGGCAAGCGCGTCCACCTCTCCGCCGCCGCCCAGCTCGGCGGGGTGCTCGAGCCGGTCGGCGCTCTCCCCGTGATCGTCGAGGACGAGGCGCTCGTCGGCGGCAACTGCGGCGTCTACGAGGGGACGATCGTCCAGCGCCGCGCGGTGCTCGCCGCCGGCACCATCCTCACCCGCTCGACGCCGATCTACGACCTGGTCCGCGAGACCGTCCACCGCGCCCCGGAGGACGGCCCCCTCGTCGTCCCCGCGGGAGCGGTCGTCGTCCCCGGCTCCCGCGCCGTCACCCGCGGCGCCGGCCCGGGCTGGGGTCTCTCGCTCTACACGCCGGTGATCGTCAAGTACCGCGACGAGGCGACCGACGAGCGGGCGCGGCTGGAGGATTGGCTGCGGTAGTAGGGGCAGGAACCGTCCGGCCGGGCGATCCTCCACTCTCGTTCCCTGTAGGGGCGGAGCTTGCCTCCGCCCGCAACCGTAGGAGGCCGCGGACCCGGCTACGCGCTCCGGACCAGGGCGGAGACAAGCTCCGCCCCTACAGGGGGGTAAGGAGAAACCGCGGATCAGCCATACGTCCGCCAGAGCAGTCGACATGGCGGTCGGCCACGGGAGGGAGGCAGGGGAGAAACCAGGGGCATCGTTCCGCTAGAGATCCGCCAGCGCCGCCAGCAGCACCATCTGGCTCGCCGCCGAGGGCGAGCCGATCTCGGCGCGGAGGAGGAGCTTGACCTTGTTCTCGACCTCCCGCGCCGCCACGGAATCGGGCGGGAACGGCAGGGTCAGGAAGCCGATCCTCGCGCCGGGATAGCCGAGCCGGCCGTCGGCGCCGTCGACCTTGAGCGGCACGAGCGAGGGGTGGCGGCCGGCCAGGTCCCAGAAGAGGGATCCGCCGGCGCCGCCCGGCTCGAGCTCCCAGAGATCGTCGACCAGGACGACGACCGGCCGCCGCGCCGCGGCCGCGAAGAGGACCTTCACCAGGGTGGACCGCTCCTGCGGCGAGGGTGGCGCCTCGTCCGCCGCCGCCGGCAGGCGCAGCGCGACCAGCGCCGGCTCGCCGTCGGCCAGGGCGCGGAGGGCCGCGGCGAGGGGCTGCGGATCGCAGGGCCGCTTCCCGAGCCCGTCGACGGGGACGAGGCGCGCGCCGGTCCGCAGGCCGAGGACCGCGGGGTGCTCCGCCGGCGGCGGCGCCTGCAGGAGGACCGGCCGGCCCTCGGCGGCGAAGAGCTGCGCGGCGAGCGAGAGGGCGTGGACCACGCCGCCGGTCGCCAGCGGGAGAGAGGACGGCCGATCCTCCGGCTGGCCCCGCCGCTGGCGGGCGCGCCAACGCTGGCGCAGCTCGAGCAGCCCCTCGACCGGCGAGTAGAGGAGGGCGCGGCTCCGCCCCTCCTCGGAGAGCCCGGCGAGGGCCGCCGCCACGGTCGGCAGCGGCACCGCCCGGCCGTGGCCGTCGGTGATCTGGCCGATGGTGGCGTTGAAGCGCTTGCCGCGCGCCTCGGCGGTCTGCTGGGGGAGGAAGTTGGCCGGCATGCGCAGCCGCCGGCCGAGCGGCGACAGCGCCGCCCAGAGGGCCGGAGCGGCGGCCTCGAGGGCGTCGTCGGGTTGCGGGGGGTCGCCCATGGCGGGAGGATCATAGCCTCCGGTTGGCGCGGCGCGTGCACGGCGTGGACGGCCAGGCGGAGACCGCGCACCCGAGGAGGGTCCGACCATGCACGACCTGTGGGAAGGCTTGCGCTGGGCCTTCGGGCTCGACACCGTCCAGCCCCGCGACTACCACGCCCTGCAGGCCTGCCTGCGGGCGCTCGTCGTCTACGGCGGAGGGCTGGTGATCCTGCGCCTCGGCGAGCGTCGCTCGCTGCGCCGGGGAGGCACCTTCGACGTCGTCCTCGGCTTCATCCTGGGCTCGGTGCTGTCGCGCGCCATCAACGGCCCGGCGACGATCCTCCCGACCCTGACGGTGACGGCCCTGCTCGTCGCCCTCCACCGCCTGATCGCCGCCGCCGCCCTCCATTCCCATCGCTTCGGGTCGCTGGTCAAGGGCGAGGCGGACCTGCTCGTCGAGGACGGCAGGCTGCACCTCGATGTCATGAGGCGCTTCGGCATCAGCCAGCGGGACCTCGAGGAGGGCCTCCGGCTGCACGAGATCCGCCGCCCCGAGGACGTCCGGGAGGCCTGGATCGAGAGGAACGGCGACATCAGCGCCGTGCCCCGCAAGGAGCCGCGGGTGGTCGAGGTGGCGGTCGAGGCGGGCGTGCAGCGGGTGCGGATCGAGCTCGCGTGAGCGTACCCCGGCGGGATCAGCATTGTAAAAATGCGCGGAGCTGATTAGACTTTACGGGCGCACCGGTCGCTCGCGGCCTCCCCTGGAGACCCGGGCTGGTGAGCTCCCATCAGAGAGCGGCGTGCCGGCTGTCGGGCTCGGAGACGAGCCGCGCCGCATCGTCATCGGAAGACCGGATCGAGAACCAGGAGGCGGCCATGGCCACGCAAGTCGAGACCCTTCAGTTCCAGGCGGAGACCAAACAGCTCCTGGACCTGATGATCCATTCCCTCTACTCCAACAAAGAGATCTTCCTGCGCGAGCTGATCTCGAACGCGTCGGACGCCCTCGACCGGCTGCGCTTCGAGGCGCTCACCAAACCCGAGCTGATGGAGGGCGACGAGAAGCTCGAGATCCACCTCACCGCCGACCGGCAGAACCGCACCCTGACGGTGCGCGACAACGGCATCGGGATGAGCCGCGACGAGGTCATCAACAACATCGGCACCATCGCCAAGTCGGGGACCCGCGAGCTCGTCGACCGCATCAAGCAGGGCGAGTCGAAGCAGACGATCGCCGAGCTGATCGGCCAGTTCGGGGTCGGCTTCTACTCCTCGTTCATGGCCTCCGATCGCGTCGAGCTGGTCACCCGCCGGGCGGGCGAGGAGCAGGCGACCCGCTGGGAGTCGACCGGCGACGGCACCTACAGCATCGGCGACGTCCCCGACGGCGAGAAGACCGGCCGCGGCACCTCGATCAAGCTCACCTTGAAGCCCGAGGACCGCGACAACGGCATGGACGACTTCTCCGAGCGCTGGGTGATCAGCCGCATCGTCCGCCGCTACTCGGACTTCGTCGCCTACCCGATCATCCTCACCGCCGAGAAGGACCCCGAGATCGAGGACCTCGCCAAGGAGAAGGAGACCGGCGAGAAGCCCAAGATGCCGCTCGAGGACAAGACCTTGAACTCGATGAAGCCGATCTGGACCATGCCCCAGTCGGAGGTGACGAGCGAGCAGTACAACGACTTCTACCGCCACGTCTCGAACGACTGGACCGAGCCGCTCAAGGTGATCCCCTTCAAGGCCGAGGGGCGGATCGAGTACCAGGCCCTCCTCTTCATCCCCTCGACGGCGCCCTACGACCTCTTCTACGTCGCCTCGAAGGTCGGCCTGCAGCTCTACGTCAAGCGCATCCAGATCCTCGAGCGCTGCGAGGACCTGCTGCCGCGCTACCTGCGCTTCGTGCGCGGCGTCGTCGACTCGCCGGACCTCGCCTTGAACGTCTCGCGCGAGATGCTGCAGCAGGACCGCCTGATCAAGCAGATCCTCAAGGGCCTGACCAAGAAGATCCTGGACGTCCTCGACGAGATGAAGGACAAGGAGCCGGAGACCTACCTCAAGTTCTGGAAGGAGTTCGGCCGCGCCATCAAGGAGGGCGTGAGCGCGGACTACGAGAACAAGGACCGCCTGCTCGAGCTGCTCCTCTTCGAGTCGTCGCACGACCCCGAGAAGCTCACCACGCTCAAGGAGTACGTGAGCCGGATGAAGGAGGACCAGAAGGAGATCTTCTACCTGACCGGCGAGTCGCGGGCGCAGGTCGAGACCTCGCCGCACATCGAGTCGCTCAAAGAGAAGGGCTACGAGATCCTCTACCTGGTCGACACCGTCGACGAGCTGTTGACCCAGTCGCTCCACGAGTACGACGGCAAGAAGTGGAAGTCGGTCGGCAAGGGGACGGTGGCGGTGGGTAGCGAGGACGAGAAGAAGCAGGCCGAGGAGGAGCTCAAGGCGAAGGAGGAGAGCCTGAAGCCGCTCCTCGAGCACCTGCAGAAGAAGCTCGACGAGCACGTCAAGCAGGTGCGCCTGACCAGCCGGCTGACCACCTCGCCGGTCTGCCTGGTGGGCGCCGAGCACGACTACAGCCCGCAGCTCGAGAAGCTGCTGCAGAAGGGCAAGGGGGGCGGCCCCAAGCAGCGCCGCATCATGGAGCTCAACCCCAAGCACGAGATCCTGGACAAGCTGCAGCACCGCTTCGACCAGGACAAGGACGACCCGGTGCTCGACGACTACGCCCAACTCCTCTTCGGCTACGGCCTCTTGGCAGAGGGCGGCGAGCTCCCCGACGTCCCGCGCTTCAACCGCGCCGTCGCCGACCTGATGGAGCGGGTCTAGACCGCAGAGACGGCGCGCGCCCGGACGGTCTCCCGCCGGGCCGCGCCCACCGCGCCGAAGCGCCGCTCGCGGGAGTGGAACTCGGCGACCGCGGCGGCCAAGTCTTCGGTCCCGAAGTCGGGCCACATGCGGTCGGTGAAGACCAGCTCGGCGTAGGCGCACTCCCAGAGCAGGAAGTCCGAGAGGCGCCGCTCGCCGCCGGTGCGGACGAGCAGGTCGACGTCGGGCAGCGGGCCGCCGTGCCAGGCGTCGCGCGGCTCGGCCAAGAGGCGGGCGAAGGCCTCGCGCGAGAGGGCGTCGCCGCCGCCGTTGACCCGCCGGGCGGCGGCGACGATGGCGTCGCGCGCCGAGTAGTCGACGGCGATCCGCAGCAGGAACCGGCCGGCGTCGCGGGTGGCCGCCTCGGCGGCCTCGATCGCCCGCACGACGGCCGCGGGGAGGCGGTCGCGGCGGCCGATCACCGCGATCCGCACGCCGTTGGCGGCGCACCGCGACGCCTCGCGGGCGAGGAAGGTGCGCAGGAGACGCATCAGGGCGCCCACCTCGTCGGGCGGCCGCTTCCAGTTGTCGGAGGAGAAGGCGAAGAGGGTGAGGATGCCGATCCCCAGCTCCGGCGCCGCCTCGACCGTGCGGCGGACCGCCCGCGCCCCCGCCTCGTGGCCGGCCATGCGGGCGCGCCCGCGGGCGAGCGCCCAGCGCCCGTTGCCGTCCATGATGATGGCCACGTGGAGACCGCCGGGATCCCGGCTCGCGCCGCCGACCGCGAGCCGCGCCGAGAGCCCGCTCACGACCGCCCCTCCGCCCGCCGCGCCGGATCGACCAGGGCGAGGATCTCCGCGTCGCCGCGCAGGCGCGCCAGCAGCCGAGCCAGGCGGTCGGGGATGCCGCTCCCCAACCGCAGGCCGGGATCGGCGGCGAGGAGCGCGTGGACCGCGCCGGCGCTGCCGTTGGCCACCGCGTTGGTGAGCGCGGTGGCGCCGAAACGGGACGCCAGCCGCGGGTGGGCGCCGGCAGCGAGCAGGCGGCGGACGATCGCCGTCTCCCCTTGCCCGGCCGCCAGCAGCAGGGCGGTCGTGCCGTTTCGCGACACCGCATCGGGATGGGCGCCGGCCGCGAGGAGGCGGGCGACCGCGGCCTCCTGCCCCTTGTGGACGGCGTGCATCAGCGGCGTCCAGCCGTTCGGACCATCGTCCTTGAGGTCGGGATCGACGCCGGCGGCGAGCGGGCTCTCCGGATGGGGCCGGGGGAGCGACCACAGCACGGCGAGCAGCAGAAGGGGCACGGCGGCGACCGCCGCGAGCGCCAGGAGAACCCACCGGAAACCCTTCATTCCATCTCCTCCAAAGAGCTTTTCAAGATAAAGTGACGCGGCAAAAAAAGGAGCTTCCACTCAGCCGTGCCGGGTGGCGCGGATGATCGCCTCCATGTGGTCGAGGTAGCGCTCGAGCGCGCGCCGGCCCGCGGCGGCCAGCCGGTACTCGGTCTTCGGCACCCGGCCGTCGAAGGTCTTCGCGCACGCGACGTAGCCCGCCTCCTCGAGCTTGCGGGCGTGGACGGAGAGGTTGCCGTCGGTCGTCCGCAGGAGCCGCTTGAGCTCGTTGAAGCTCAGGCTGTCGTTGACGGCCAGGGCCGAGACGATCCCCAGCCGCATCCGCTCGTGGATGAGGCGGTCGAGGTCGAGGGCCTCGCGCTCGGGAGCGGGGGCGGCGGAGGAGCCCTTGGCGCCGGCATGGCCGTCGATCCGCGAGAGCGAGCGCCTGGCCATCAGCCGCCGTGCCTCCGGGCGATCAAGGCGCCGAACAGCAGGTGGAGGCCGCCGAAGCCGCCGGCGAGGAGGAGGTCGCCCCAGCCCGGCGGGCAGAAGAGGGCGATCGCCCCCAGGGCCATGAAGGCGAGCCCCATCACCGGCACGGTGCGCACGGCGAAGGCGCCGCCGGTGACGACGCCGGTGCCGTAGAGCAGGAGCCAGCTCCCCGGCAGGAGGGCCCGCGCGCCGGCCCGGTAGAGGACGAGGGTCAGCAGGGCGCCGGCGGCGAGCGGCGCGACGAGCCCCAGGAGGAAGCGGCGCCCGGGCTTCGAGAGGAGGCCGAGGCCGACGTCCGCCCGCCGCGCCTTCCAGGCGATGGCGCCGCCGGTGAGCGCGAGCGCGAGGAGCGCCTCGCCCAGCCAGGTGAGGAGCCACGGCAGGTCGCCCCCCTGGCGGCCGGCGAGCCACGCGGCGGCGAGCGCGCTCACCCCGACCGCCATCTCCCCCACCCCCGAGACCGAGGTGAAGCACGCCGCTCCCTCCATCGTCTCGCGGATGAAGCGCAGGTTGTCCATCGCATGGTGGTGGAGCGCCGGGGGCTCGACCGGCAGCGAGCGGATGGGGCGGGGCGCGGTCACGGCCCCATGCTACGCCAGGCGCTTTGCGGTGTAAAGGGGATTCGCCGCGATCAGGGCCGCTACGCCGGCCCGCGGGCGTCGGCGATCCGCTTGGCGGCGGACTTGACCATGGCGATCATGCCCATCAGGCCCATCGACTTGCCCATCGACAGCTCGTTGCCGAAGATCTTGTAGATGACGTCGTTGGGGATGGCGGCGACCTGCTCGGGCGGGGCGCCGGAGAGCGACTCGTCGAGGATCACGGCGAGCGCCTTGGCGGAGATCCCCTGCGGGTTGTCGACCGCGAAGTGGAAGTTGAGGGCGCCGTCCGGGCGGCGCTCCTCGAAGACGTAGGCCTGCGACTCGCAGGCCGGCACCTGGTTGAGCGTCGAGTAGGGCCGCTTGGCGATCCGCGGCGGCACCTCCTCGAAGCGGTCGGCGAGGTCGATCAAGAGCTGGATGCGCTCGCTGCGGTCGGGGACC
>Ga0307470_10000494_pt1 | contig 19233 bp, 16 predicted proteins | sample atmos_gasesAM3C__FD_204565 | JGI IMG/M metagenome (GOLD analysis project Ga0307470, IMG submission 204565) | Hardwood forest soil microbial communities from Morgan-Monroe State Forest, Indiana, United States - atmos_gasesAM3C_05 | ecosystem: Environmental > Terrestrial > Soil > Temperate forest... | reverse complement strand
AGTAACCTCGGCAACACCTCCCGCGTCATAACATCAAGCGATCAACGGAGGATCACCATGACCAGACGTCATCTCACGCTCGCAGCAGCCGTCATATTCACCGCCTTCACCGCATTCGCGCAGCGGCAACCGATGCGTCCCGATCAGCGGCCGAACCGGGCGGGAGCGCCGGGGCTCGACAATGCCGCAGGCAATATCAAAGAGTGGGCACGGATACGGGCGGCGGACGGGATGCGCGTCTGCCACTTTCAGGCGGTGCTCAATGCGTTCATCCAGGTCGACAACGCCATGGATCCGATGCAACCGAATGTATCCGCCTCCAAGGCGGCAGATTTACTCGCGGCTGCGGGCAGGATGGTGCCGACGGACAACGATCCCGTCTCCTTCCAACTCCGGTCGTTGATGATCACGGCGAAGCAGATCTTCGATCCGCACGCCTCCCCGAACATCCCTGCGCAACGCGAGAGGTTTCATCGCGAAGTGCTGGAACCGGCTGCCCGGGTCGTGACACCCGAGGTCATCGCGTTTGTCGAGAGAGCGCAGCAGATCGACATCGCGTTGCAGGCCGTAGCGCAAGCGCAGTCGGAGATGTCGGCGCTCATCGTTCACGCCATTCACGGCGACTGCGGCACGGCCGGGAAAGACTCACATTTCGAATAGCGAGCTCACCGAATCCTCGTCGTGAATGCGCTTGATGGCCTGCGCCAGAAGGTCGCCGATCGACAGCGTCGTGATCTTCGGGCACTCCGCCTGACGGTCGGCCATCGGCATGCTGTTCGTGGCGATGACCTGCTTGAGCTGCGAGTTGTTGATGCGCGTGATCGCCGGTCCGGAAAGCACTGCATGCGTGCACGACGCCGAGATCGAGCGCGCTCCTTTCGCGAGCAACGCATCGCCGGAGTGGATGAGCGTTCCGCCGGTATCGATGATGTCGTCGACGACGACGACATTGCGGTCCTCGACATCTCCGATGATGTTCATCACCTCGGTCTGATTGGCGCCGGTGCGCCGCTTATCGATGATGGCCAGCGTCGCGCCGAGCCGCTTCGCGTAGGCACGCGCACGCTCCACGCCTCCGGCATCGGGTGAGACGATTGTCAGATCTTCCATGCCGAGCTCGCGAAGATGGCGAACGATCACGGGAGCGGCGAAAAGGTGATCGACCGGGATGTTGAAAAAGCCCTGAATCTGCGAAGCGTGAAGATCGAGCGTCAGCACGCGGTCGGCTCCGGCCGCGGTGATGAGATCGGCCACGAGCTTCGACGTGATCGGCACACGCGGCTTGTCCTTGCGGTCCTGACGCGCGTAGCCGTAGTACGGCAGCACGGCCGTCACGCGGCTGGCCGAGGAGCGCTTGAATGCGTCGAGCATGATCAAGAGCTCCATCAGATTGTCGTTCACCGGCGGCGACGTCGGCTGAATCACGAAAACGTCGGCACCGCGGACGTTCTCGTCGATCTGCACGTAGTTCTCGCCGTCGGAGAAACTGTAGAGCGACACGTGCCCCGGATGAATCCCGAGAATCGCGCAAATTTCCTGCGCGAGCCCCGGATGGGCGCGGCCGGTGAAGATCTTGAGGGGGCCGTACAAGCGGCGCGATTATACCGATTCACTGCGAACGGCATGTTGAAGAGTTTCACGCGGAGACGCGAAGGGCGCGAAGGCAAAACCCTTCGCGTCTTCGCGTCTTCGCGTGAAACGGTTTTATCCAGGAATGCTCGCAACTACCCTCCCGTTACCGGACTCGAAATCATGAGAGGAACTCACGGGTGGGCAGAAGTGTCGCGCGAGCGCAAGCGCGAGATCATCGATGCCATCGTCGCCAATACGCCGACGAAAGGCCCTGTCCACGCCGAGCTCGACCTCACCGACCGCTGCAACGTGGCCTGCTACTTCTGCAACCAGCAGGACCTGCGGACCAAAGAACAGATCCCCATCAAGAAGACGACTGAGCTGATCAATGAGATGGCGGAGAACGGCCTGCGATCGGTGCGCCTCTCCGGTGGTGGCGACCCGCTCTTTCACCGCGAGATCAACGACGTCCTCACCCACCTCGCCTCGCGCAACATCGTCGTCGACAACGTGACCACCAACGGCGTGGCGCTCAACCGCGACATCGCCAGCTTCCTCGTCGCCAACAAAGGGCGCGAGGTGATCTTCTCGCTCAACGCCGTCGATGCCGCCGATTACGCCCGCATGATGAAGGTGAAGCCGGCGCTGTTCGACAAGGTGATCGAGAACATCAAGACGCTCGTGGAGGTGCGCGGCGATTCGATCTATCCGTCGATCGTGACGCAGTTCCTCATCGACCGCGACAACGTTACGCGCATGGTCGAGATGTACGACCTGGCCCGCTCCCTCGGCGTCGACCGCATCGCCGTGAACGCCGTACTGGAGATCCCGCGCGAGCGCATCGACCGCGAACTGCTCCTCCGTCCTGAGGATGCCGAGCTCGCCGAGCCGTTCGTAGAGGAGCTGCTGCGCAAAGATGCCGACGCCGGCCTCCTACAGATCGATTTCGCCGTCTGGGGCTGGAACAAGATGATGAAGCGTGTCCGCGATCGCGTCGGTATCCAGCCGACGAATATGTACCCGGTCGCGCCGTCGTTCAAAGACCGCAACGACGGCTGCTTCTTCGCCTGGTACACCGCCGCCATCACCGGCAACGGCGACATCCGCCCCTGCTGCCTCCTCCTCAACCCCGACGTCCCGCCCCTCGGCAACGTTCACGAGGCGTCGATCACCGAGCATTGGCGCGGCCCAATGTTCGAGAAGATGCGCGACGAGATGCGCGAGATCCTCCTCCGCGGCGGCAAGATCGACTACGACCCGAAACGCTTCCAGGTCCTGAAAGAGGTCTGCGTCAAGCCCGGCCTCTGCTGGCTGAAGAATATGTACTTCAAGTTCGACGAGGAGTTCTACGCCGAGCTCGACGCGAAGCTGGAAGTCGTGCGGAAAAAGGAAGTGCGCTGGATCGGAACGCCAAAGCAGATCAAGCGCCGCGCCGACGTCTTCCTCTACGATCATCCAAAGGTTCGGGAACTGATCGGCGGCCAGCGCTGGCGCCGAACGTACGACTGGCTCCGCGATTCTTCGCGCCCCCTGCGCGTGGCGCTAAAACGCCGCCTGCACATCAACCTCACCGACGCCGCATGAACGATCGCGCCTGACGTAGGCCGGACTCTCCAGTCCGACGGTTTCTTCGGCATCAGGAGAAAGTCGGACTGGAGAGTCCGACCTACGTTCAGGACCTCGTTGAAATCGCACGTTGCCCCCCGACGTTGCGCACCATACAATCCGCCACGCTTCCCCCGTGCGCGCCCTTAGCTCAGCTGGATAGAGCGACAGCCTCCGGAGCTGTAGGTCGCAGGTTCGAATCCTGCAGGGCGCACCAATTTCATTTTTTCTCGCGAACTAAGCCGTCAGGAACACCGCACATTCGCGCTGGCAGCTGCGCGGCTTCCGCTCTCAAAAGCTATTGCAGATACCCGACGCCGTGCAGGCTGATGACGGCGGCGTTCTCCTGCTCCATGTTGCGGCGAAGCTCGGCGGCCAATTCGGCGAAGGCCCGATCGTCTGCGCGGATCGGCAGCGGCCTGGTCTCCTCCAGGTCGGAATCAAGGTCGTAGAGCTCTTCGCTCCCGTCGCGCCACTGAATCAGGTGGTATCTCCCCTGAACGGCGCTAAATGCCGCCGTCAATTTCGCCGGCCCAGGTGAATCGATCACTTTATAGGAGGCGATCACCGGCCACGAACGTGGATGGAGAGGCTGACGAGACTCCGGCAAATAGCGGAGGAGCTGATCGTAGAGATCCAGCGTCGAGACTTCCGCGGCGACGCGTTGCGGAGCCTGGTCCGGCGCTTTTACGATCAACGGAACGTTCAGAACTTGCCGGTAGAGCGATTGACCATGCCCGACTCTGTCGTGGCTGCCGAATTCTTCGCCGTGATCTCCGACGATGGCGATGACAGTCTGCCGTCCATTCCGCATTCGCTGGACCTTGTCGAGCAGCCTGCCCATCGAGAGGTCCATGCACTGCATCGCAGCACGGTATTGCGCGCGCAAACGCGCAGCCGGCTCGGGGGCGAGCGGCGCTCTCGAATTGTAGGTCCTCCCCCACGCCTTCCAATCGGCGTCGGTCGCTTGCACGAATCCGCGGCCGCGGCAGGCCCGCTCGACGTAGTAAGGCGAGTGCGCATCCATGTAGTTGAGTGCGAGGAAATACGGTCCGTCCGTGCCCTCGATGGTGCGCAGCGCCTCGGCCGTCACGTCGGATGCTTTCATCCATTCGGGCGGCGCGAAGAGCGTCGGATCCCACCCTGCACGTTCCAGCGCTCGAGACAGCAGCGTGGCCAAGCCTGAGAGACACGGCACACAGCGCGCGGAGACGTGGATGTGCTGGAAGCCGCGGTGAAAGAGAGGGTCCAGCCCGAGCAAAGGATTGGCGAAAATTGCCGAGGTGGTGTAGCCGCGTGCAGCGAACCGCTCGGCGAGCGTCGGACCGTCGTAGAGAAACCGGTGCGACATGGAGTCGTACGGCACCTTCCACGGCGGCATGCCCGTAAGGACGCCTAAGTGCGACGGCAGCGTCCACGGCGCGGAGGCCCACGCGCGGTCGTACACAACACCCGTCGCCGCGAGCTTCCTCAGGTTCGGCATCTGCTGCGCGTCGTCGTAACGGACGGTGTCGAGAAAAATGAGCAGCACGTTGGGCGCGCCAGCAGGCGCGGAAACGGCAGCCGGCGCCGCGCGCTCGTATCCGCTGCCCAGCACGAAGAACGCGGTCCCGGCGAGCCACGCGACGGCGAGCATTGCGCAGAAAGCAATCGCTCGCGCAGGTACGAGGTGCGCCAATACGATCAGTACCGCCGCGATGGCAGCGCAGATGGCGCCGCTCGCAACTGACGGAACCTCGACGTTGCGAAGGGCCGGGTAAAGGCGGCTGGTCAGCATGAGTCCCGGTCCTGCGGCGACGGCGGCGGCATCCGCCCACCGCTCGAGCGGCTTGGGGAGGAATAGCGCCCGAACCAGCAGACACCAGACCATCCAGACCAAAGGAAGGAAGAAGAGCACCGTCGCGAGCCCCAGCCCCACCGGACGATGAACGAGCAGCGCGTCAGTCACTCCGGCCAGGAGCCCTGCGGCGAGTGCAGTCTGGAACCGGCGCACGGGCGTAATGATATTTCGCAACTACTCCCAAAGGCCCGGCATCGATTTCAAGTAGTCGTTAACCGCCACCTCTACACGCTCGTACTCGCCAGGCGTAAAACGCAATTCGAGCGGGACACGGCGCGACGGAGTGCCTGAAGGACCGCGAATGGCTTCAGCGCGCTATCCTAAACCCTGATGGCAACCGCTCTGTCGCATCACGATTACACGTTCGCGGACTACCTCGCGCTCGAGCGCGATAGTGAGGTCAAGCACGAATTCGATGCAGGCGAGATCCTGGCGAGGTCCGGCGGAACGGCGCGGCACAGCGCGCTGGCAGCGAAGATCGTTACGGCAATGGGAACTACCCGCGCGCCCGGCTGCACCGTCTTCACATCCGATATGCGAGTCCGCGTCCTTGCTACCGGTCGCGCAACCTATCCCGACGTCTCGATGGTCTGTGGACCCATCGAATACGATCCCGAGGACCCCGCACGCACCACGATCACAAATCCGGCGCTCCTCGTCGAAGTCCTCTTGGTCACGACCGAGAAGGGTGATCGCGGCAACAAGTGGATGCACTATCAGCGCATCTCGTCGCTTCAGGAGTACGTTCTGGTGAGCCAGGAGGCACGTGGGAGTACTTCGAAGTCCGAAATGGGACCGTTCGCCTCGCCTCCAGGCCCACGCTCGATCTCGCGGTGCTGTACGCCGATCTTCCGCTATGAAACGCGCCAACCTCGACGGCGCTTCGATCACAGGTTCGAATCCTGCAGGCACCAATTTCCGCCTGCTGTAGACTAGTGATATGAGCCGAATCACTCTCACGCTGAGAATTGACGCTGGAGAAGGTGCGGCGCTCGAGAATCTGAGCAAGGTCGAAGGGCGTCCCGTCGATCAACTGCTGGATGAGGCCATCACGAGTTATCTCAAAAGGCGGGCTCAAGAAGAACCCGGCGTGGAAGCTAATCTGGCGGCACTTCGAGAGTATCGAAAGCAGGATCCGGGGTTCGAGCGCGCACTCGAGGCGTTCGTTGAAGCCGAAGCAACCCTTGAAGACCCGCTCGAAGGTGAAGCGATTATCGGGGACTTCATCGACGGACAGTTCAAGCCAGCGGGACCTGTGCAAAGCAAGATCCGAGAGCTTCTAGGTGCCTGACTGGGACGAAGACAGTCCCCAGTTACGAAGCAACCTCGCGCAAGTACGTCGAGAAATAGTCCGATCGGCATCGCAGCGCGAGAACCCGACACTAGAAATGGCAAGGCGCTGGCAAACCCGCGCCATAGAAGGCCTGGATGTTCCCAATCCGCGATTTGTTGGCGCGTTTCGCGGCGAACCGGGGCTCGAAAGAGTCCAGGTAAGAATCGGCTCGAACTTTGGCGTCGACTCGGCAAAAGTGGCCGAAGAACTGATGCGTTTTCAAGCAAAACTTCAGACCCTTGTCGCCGAGTTGGATACGCTGCTGCCGACCGGAGAGGAACCGGATTCCGACCAGCTTGCAGCGATTGTCGACCTTTGTGCCTGGGTGCATGCCGAGTGGGTGCGAATCCATCCATTTGTAAACGGTAACGGCCGCACGGCACGCCTTTGGGCGAACAGCATCGCAATGCGCTATGGCGTGCCCCCCTTTGTCCGTTTGCGTCCGAGACCCGGCGCAGGTTACGGGGAGGCCGGCATTAATGCGATGCGGGGCGACTGGAAGCCAACCGCGGTTGTGTTTCGCCGCTTACTCAGCGATTTTCTAGTCGAACCAACACTCCCAAACACAACAGACGGTTAGATGCGGACCGACGTGTCGAACAGCATTCTCATCCTCGTTTCCTGAGTGCGTCGATGTTTCCTATCCACTCGATCTTGCCGCGAAGTTCTAGAAGCTGACGCCGGCGCGTTGCGCGCGCAAATTCCCGGAGCGCCTCATTCACCACATCGGTCTCCGTCAGGCCCTCGGAAACCTCCATGGCTGCTGCGAGCGCCTCGTCGTTGAGGTTAAGCGTTGTTCTCATGTCTGCACTCAGCTGCATATGGCAGCGGTGATTCATATTCTTCGTAAGCTTGCCTGAGACGACGGTCCAGGCATCGGCCGGGCACATCAGAGCGAAGCTTCACGCCACTCCGTGCTCCGCGAACGCGGCCCGATCTGAGCGGAACGCGTCACAGCGTTGGACGGTTCGCAACACCGCCGCGTATCCCTCACACATGCGGAACCCTCTGCGTAAACTCTCGCGGTTCTTGTCCCGCGCAGAAACGGTTACCGCAGACTCCTCGGCGTCGCTCGATGTACCGGGCGCCGAGTACGACGTGCTTGCCCGGAAGCTCGAGTGGAAGCGCCAGCCGGAGGAAACGGGACGCTATCTGAACGTCTTCATCGAGCAGAACAACACCTGCAACCTGAAATGCAGGATGTGCGGATTCAGCGACCCGAGAGTAGCCGCTGTTCCTCGCTACCACATGTCAGCAGCGCTCTTCGAAGCCATCGCCAGGCAGGTCTTCCCAGCCACCAACTACCTGCACATGTCGCTGATGACGGAGCCGTTCATGACGGCCGACTTCCCCGACCGGCTCATGCTCGTCCGCCAGTACGGCGTCCCCTACTCGCGCGTCGTCACGAACGGAACTCTACTCACCGAGGCGACGATTGAGAAGATCATCGACTCGCAGATCACATCGCTCACCATTTCCATCGACGGCGGCACGAAGGAGCTCTACGAAGAAATCCGGATCGGCGCGCGATTCGAAACGGTCCTGGCGAACATCGAGTTGTTCAAAGAGTTGCGAGCCAGACGCGGGACCAAGCTCCCCCACCTTCAGATCAACCATGTCCTCATGGAACGGAATGTCGATTATTTCGAGGAGTTCCTGCTCCTTCTTGATTCGATCCGGCCGGAACAGATCGACGTACGCACTATCGAGCCGATGACGTATGTGACGGGCCTGGAGAGCAGGGACGAAGCTTTTTACGAGAAGGTGCGCAGAGTGCGTCCCCTCTATGCGGACTATTGCAGCCGGAATCGCATCGAGGACTGCGGGTTCATTCGCGACCAGGCCGGCGTCATCGATCTCATGACCGCGACGGGCCAGCGCATGACGTGCCGCCGTCCATGGGACACGCTGGCGATCCACGCGAATGGCGACGTGCACCCCTGTATGTCGTGGACCAGACCACCGGCCGGCAATCTGGCCCGGCAATCGTTCGAAGAGATCTGGCACGGAGAGAACCTCGAACAACTGCGGCGAGAGTTCGAGATCGCCCAGCCTGGAATCGATTGTCAGCGCTGCACGATCAAGAAAACCGTATCGGCCGGCATCTACGACGACTTCTTCTTCAACATGGTCAACAAGAGTGAAGCGTGGGCGCGTCCTGAATGAGCGAGGACGATGCGAATCAAGCCGTCACCGGAGACATGGCTACCGAGATGGACGTCATCATCGTCCACTACCATGCGGCAGCATCGGTCCGGGAGGCAGTAGCGGCGCTGCGGCTGGACGCGAACGGAATGAATATTCGCCTGAACATTGTCATTGCCGACAATGGCAGTACTTCCGAAGAGCGGGCCCTGCTTCAATCGCTCGACATCTACTATCTCGATTCAGGCAGAAACGCGGGATACGCCGGCGCGGTGAATATCGCTTTCTCGGCGACCAGCTCCGATGTCGTCGTCCTGATGAATGAGGATGTGAACGTCCTGCCGGGCTGCCTGCGAGCCCTGTCGACAACCTTACGCGCCGGAGCATCCATTGCCGGTCCGCAGTTCTACTGGGATCGCGACTGCGCGTTTCTTCTGCCGTGCACGGAAGAGCGCACGCGCGGCAATGAGCGATTGAAAGTGGCCGGCAAACGAAATCTGACGCAACTGGCCTATGCCCGCTCGCAATGGCGGGAGCATGCCCGTCGCCACTGGCGCGCGGCCGGGCCACTGCCAACAACCGCGCTCAGTGGTGCGCTTCTGGCGTTTCGGCGGGATACCTGGAGCACAATCGGACCATTCGACGAAGGGTTCTCGCTCTATTTCGAAGAGGATGATTGGCTGCTTCGTGCCGCCAGCGCAGGACTTCTCACCCTCTACGTACCCTCGGCGAAAGCGATTCATCGTCACAATACGAATCTGGCCCGGGAAGCGAAGCGCGTCCAATGGGAGGCCGAGTCGTTTCGACGGTTCGGAGACCGTTATTACGGCGAACGATTCATGTGCCGTTTGGCTCTCGCTGCGAAACGGGAGCAGGTCGTTCCGGATTGGCAGGAGCTTGCTGCAGACCGTACCGGCGCGGTTCGTCTCGAGCTCCCCCGAGAATGCACCTGGCCACTCTGGATCGAACTGACGCCAAGCCCACTCGGATTTCCAGCGGCGACGACGCGCATTTCTGATCCGGGTGCCGAGCTTTGGCAATTGCCGCCGCTAAGAGGCCTGGAGTTTCTGGAGACGTTCTATCTGCAGGTCGTCGATGACGCAGGACGCGAGCTTGGCGGGTATCGCGTCCAGAGAACCTGTTAGGAAGGCCGGCTTCCCTTCGCGTCTTCGCGTGCGCAACAGCCTCACGCGAAGACGCGAAGAACGCGAAGAGAGGTCTTATTTCGTTACCCCTAGCGCGGCGTCGAACGACGCCTGCTGCGCCGTCTTGAACGCGATGCAGCTATCGATCTGCTCCAGTCCTCGGCGCAGCGAACGCTCGCCGGAACCGGCAGGATGCGTGGCGAAGAATGCCTGCGCTTCCTGCTTCATGGCCGGATCGCAGAAGACTCCGACCGAGCCGGTGATCGCGCCGATGGCGGTCGGGATCTTCTTGTTCAACATCTCCCAATGCGACTGCGCAGCGCTCCACGCAATCTGCCGGGCGGCGGGATTGAAGAATAGTTGCGCAGCCATGCCCGGAAGATCCTGAGAACGCACTTGATCGCTGTAGATGAAATCGACGGCACGGGCGATGAGCTTGGGATCGCGGAACATCGGAATCAATTGCCGATAGCGCGCGGCAACCTCGGGCGTCGGTGCGCTCTTCAGGTGCGCGAGCACTTGATCGAACATCGCCTCGTCGCCGTTGATCGCGGCGATCGGCAGTGCGCGGTCGGCAATGACCGCATCGACCGATGAGGGATCGTTCATGTACTGCTGGGCGATCCGTTTCGCTCCCGCGATCACCTCGGGATCGGCGCCTTCGATGCCCAGCATGTCCAACACGGTCGCGCGCATGATCCGTTGTTCGGGCGTCTCACCGGCGGGCGCTTCCCACGTCACCGGCGCAAAGCCGCGCATCGTGTCGCGGACATACGCCTGCCACCCGGCACGATTGCGATCGTCCACCAGTGTTCGGTCCAGGTAGCCGAGGTTTCCGGCGACGTGCGCGACGAGCGGGCGTTCCGCAGGGCGCGGCAGGGCGCGCGCCAGCGAGAGATAGTCCGAGACGTCCTCGCGCATGTTGCGCACGAGTAACCATTCGTTGCCCTGAAGCGAGATCTGCTCGGAGGGCGGCATCTCGCCGGCATGCCCGCGCAAGGCGCCACGCATCGACGGCGAATAGTCGGTGACGAAATAGCCGGCGCCGTTGCGGCTGAGATAGAGCGGCTTTTCGCAGAAAGCGAGCGTGAATGCGTCGGCCGGCTTGGCGATGATCCGGCATGGCGCGGCGGCGGCTGCACCGGCTTCATGTCCGCAGACCGGAATGCTCCACGACTGCGGGACGGGAGTGGCGGATTGCGTCAGCATTCGCTCCTGGGAGATGGTCACCGTCCGCGTGCCGTCCGGTCCGCACGACTCCGACGCGTGCAGCAGCGGCGCGCCAGTCTGATCGACAAACGATTTCATCACCGCATCGAACGGCTGCTTCGTCGACGCCGTCATCGTTCCCCACCAATCCTCGGCTGCAGCGTTCCCGTACGAGAACTTCTTCAGGTACGCGCGGATGCCGTCGCGGAACGTCTCCTCCCCCACCCAGGTCTCTTCCATTCGCAGGACCGCGGCGGTCTTGCCGTAGGCGATGCCGTCGAAAAGCGCGTTGATCTCGTTGCGCGTCTCCGCCTTCTGGCGGATCGGGCGCGTCGTGCGCGTAGAGTCGATGCTGAGCGCGTTGAGCGTGCCGCCGACCTGATCGAGATCGACGCGCCATTCGGGATGCCAGGCCATGAGCGGCTTCGGCGCCATGAACGTCGCGAAGCCTTCGTTCAGCCAGATGTCGTCCCACCACTTCATCGTGACGAGATCGCCGAACCATTGATGCGCGATCTCGTGCGCGATGACGCCGGCAACACCGCGCTTGCGCTCGATCGAGGCCGTCTTGTCGTCGAGCAGCAACGCCGTCTCGCGGAAGGTGATCGCGCCCGCGTTTTCCATCGCTCCCGCCTCGAAGTCGGGAATGCCGATCAGATCGAGTTTCCCGAACGGGTACTTGATGCCGTAGTACTTGTCATAGAACGACACCGACGCCTCGGCAGCCGAGAGCGCGAACTTGCCAAGGTCCTGCATGCCGGGCACGGAGCAAACGCGGATGGGGATGTCGTCAACGCCGCCGCTCACGCATTGGAAATCGCCGACGAGCATGGCCACGAGGTACGTCGACAGCTTCGTGGTCGTGCGGAAACGGATGGCGTGTTTGCCCGGGCCTGCGGGCGTATCCGAGGCAATCGAACCATTCGAGATCGCGGTATCGCCGTCATCGACGATGAGCGTTATGTCGAACGTCGCCTTCATGGCCGGTTCGTCGAACGATGGAAACGCGCGGCGTGCGTCCGTCGCTTCGAATTGCGTGACCGCGTAGTGACGCCGCGGCGTCTTGCTCAAATAGAGACCACGCAGTTGCTCGCTCAGCGCACCGTTGAAACTGATGCGGATCGACGCCTTGCCGGGCGCCACCGTCTGTCCGAACTTGAGCGACGCCATCTCGTTCGGCACATCGAAGGTGATCTCCGTCGGGTTCAGCAGCTTGCTTCCGCTGGCGACAACGACGTCATGCAACTCGAGCCCGACGCTGCTGAGCGTGATCGTGTCGACAGGCTCTTTGATATCGACGTCGATCGTCTCCTGCCCGCTGAACTTCGCAGCAGCGAGATCAGGCGTGATGCTGATCGCGTAGTGATCAGGAATGACGCTCTTCGGCAAACGGGCCGCAGCAAGCGGTAAAGCGGCGAGAAAGATGACGGCAGCGAAAAGGCGGCTCATGTTTGAAGGATAGCAGGGGGCGGGGGTACAGGGCTCGAGGGTCGGGTGTCTGGGCGCGTCTACATCGAAAGACGGCGGATCGAGATTCGCGCGAAGACGTGCCACTTCGATGGCTTTGGCAACTCTGTGTAGACCTGCAACGCGATCTTGTCCGCGTTTGCGCCGACCTGATGCTCGAGGAGGATCTCTGCGTTTTCCCCACGCCCGAGTCGCAGATACGTTTCGAAGAGACTCGGGAGCATGTTCGCGTTGCCGACGGAACCGACCGAGATTGCCTGCTCGTTGGGACAATCCGTATCGCTCGCATGCCGCAGGCGGCAGTACCCGCCATAAGGCGTCGGATTCGTCGGTACCTTCCCGGTCGGATCGGAGGGAACGTCATAGTACGTGACGGCCGAGAATCCGCTGATCTGGTAAAAGCCCGGCCCCAGCGTAATGATGCCGCTGCTCCGATCGAGATCGATCCCGTCAGGATCGGGATCGTCCCCTGCCGGATAGTCGCGGTAGTTGAATACGCGCGTATTCCAGTCCTTTGCCATCGGCTTGGTGGTCAGTGAAAGCTCAGTGAAAATCGCAGCCTGACTCTCGTCGGACATTGCTTCCTTGCTCCTCTGCGCGAGCACACTAAGTTCTGGTAACCAGCCTGTCAACGCAACGCGAGTGCCGGCTCAGTGCGCCGCACGCCTGCGCGGCTGGATGAAGAATTCGATGCCGATCTCCGCGGAGCTGGTCACGGAACCTTCGAACGCCTGCACCCAGAGGTACGAAACGCCGGAGTCACTGCCGACGAACGTCAGGTGGGGATCAGACGATTGCCGGATGGGATGGGAGAAATCGCCGATGCGGCCGCGATACCAGGCAAAGAGCGGTGTCTGGTCGTAGCCGGTAAGGAGAGCCGTAATGACCACGGGCTGCCCGAGCAGCACGCGCGTCGCCGGCGCGTAGATTGCGACCGGATGGAGTTGAGGCAGAACCGTGATGGTCGATAGATCGCCACAGCACCCATCCGCGCGGACGTGCGCGAGACCCGGGGCTACGGCAGTCACATACACGACGCCGTTGTCCGGAACTTGATCCGCCTGGCAGGCGGAACTGCCTGAGGCAAACCCCTGAACGGTAGCCACCGCCGGCATGTCACTGATGAAATCGAAATGATACGGGAATCCACAGGAGAGACCGCCAGGGTGCTCAGAGCCTGAAAGGGTGGCGGTTTCGCCAGCGTGCATCGTTATCTGTTTCGGAGAAACAGCCGGTCCCGCCTGCCCCGCCAACCGAAAAGCCACGGCTGTGATGAGCAGGCTTAACACGATCGTACGCATCGCCCAAAGGTACGGAGGTGCAGCGCGATGTGTCCACTCCGGTTCGGACCCCGAGAAACAGGCAAGGGGAGACACCATCCTGAGCGGACGCAGCTACATGGCCATGGCACCCGCCGCAATCGGAGCGTCGCGATCAGCCGGCAACAGGCGATTCTCCTCCCGCTTCGAACGGGACAACGTCGGCACAACGATGCAGCAGGTGCCGGAGCTCGCCGAGGTCCACGGGCTTCTGCACGACGCCGCAGATCCGCGAGCGATCGATCGTGTCAAGATACTTCGCGGGCATTCCGGTCGTAACCACAACGCGCCGCAGAAGCTCGGGCTTGCGTGACCGGAGGCTCTCGAGAACGGCGAAGCCGTCGACGTCGGGCATGATCAGATCGAGCATGATCGCGTCAAACGTGGAAGCGGTTACGGCCTCCAGTACCTTGCCGCCGCCAGGCAGCCATTCGCACGAGTACCCGAGTTGCTCCAGCGCGTCCGAGGTAACTCTGGCAGTCTCGGAATCATCTTCAACGAGGAGCACCGATCGTTTCGGCCGTTCGCGAATCGATTGCCGTTCGACGGATGCGATCACCGCGGACGCTGCCAGCTCCACCTCTCGCGGACTGCGGAAGAAACGAGGAATCAGCCCCGGCGCCGTACGCGTGATCGTCTGCCGGGACATTGCCGTCAGCAGGAAGAGATGCGAGAGCGTCTCCGGCTGCTCCAGCTCGGTGTAGTGCAGCACGGCAAATCCGTTGAGCCCATGGCGGATCATCGGGTCGAGCACGATTGCGGGATAGCGGTTGGTTCGCAGCTTCTCAATTGCGCCGAGGGTTTCGCAGGCCGTTTCGACTGTCAATCCCGCGTCCATGAAGCGGTTGCGAAGGTCCGAAATCGTCTCCAGGTTGTCGTTGACGATCAGCACCACGTTGTCGTTCTTCACACGCTCTCCTTCGCATGCAGCACTTGATGGATCGTTCGCAGCAACTCCTCCGAGGAATACGGCTTCATGAGGAAGGCGACGCGCGGATTGTTGAGAAGCTCCCGGATCTCGCGCTCGAAAGCGTGACCGCTGGAGAAGATCACCGGCACTCGAGACTGAGCCGCGATTCGCTCATAGACCTTTCTGCCGTCGTCGTCGGGTAGATTCAGATCGAGCACGATCACGTCAGGCTGGAGCTTGAACATGGCCGGTACTACGTCGGCGCCTTTGCCGACGACATGAACATCGATTCCCTCGGCTTCGAGCGACCATTGCAGACCGCAAGCGACCGCCTCGTCGTCCTCGACGAGCAGTACGCGGAGGGTCTCCGGGAGCACCGTTTCATCATGGGGGGCATCCGGCTCCGCCTGCGGTCCCGTTTCTTCGCACGATGGGATGTAGAGATGAAAGGTGCTGCCCACCCCTGGCTCGCTCTCGACTGTAATGTGCCCGCGGTGCGCCGCGACAATCTGGAATACAACCGACAGTCCCAACCCTGTCCCGATCTTCTTCGTCGAGAAGAGCGGTTCGAAGATGTGTGGAAGGTTTTCGCTGGCGATTCCTTCGCCGGTATCGGTCACCGTGAAATGGATGAATCGCTGCTGGAGCTCGCGGGGCTGCTCGGGAGACAGGCCGAGAGTCAGCGTGCCTCCGCTCGCGAGCATCGCGTCACGAGCGTTGAGCGCAAGATTGATCAGGACCTGCGACAACTGCGCGCGGTCGGCGCTGACGGTGACATCCTGTGGCACTTCGCCGGTGTCGACACTGAGGGCGATGCTATTGGGCAGCATCGGGCGGATCTCCTCGCACACCTGGCGGATCAGGTCATCAACCTTGACCGGATGCAACGTGAGCTGCGCCGGGCGTCCGAAACGCAGGATGTCCGTGGTGATCCGCTTTCCGCGGCTGATCGAGGCGGCGACAAGATCGGAGAAGCGGAGGAGCCGCGGATTGTTCGCTCCGTTACGGCGAATGACTTCGACGACCGGTTGAATGCCCATGAGGACGTTATTGAACTCATGCGCCACTTGCGCGGACAGCCGGCCCAGGCTGGTGAGCCGGTGCAACTGCTCGAGCTCCTGTTCGAGCGCCTTTCGCTCCGTCACGTCACGCGTGCTGATGACCACTCCGTGGACCTGGGGGTGATGCAGCAGGTTCGTGCCGACCGATTCGAGCAGCCGCCACGCTCCGTCCTTGCGCCGGAGCCGGTACGGCTCGCAGGAGACCGGGTTGAGACCGGCTGCGACGAGCCGTTTGAACGACGCAATGACGCGATCCCGGTCGTCCGGATGGACGAGCGCGAAATGGCTGCTCCCGATCAACTCCTCCGCGCGGTAACGGAGAACCCGTTCCGCCGACGGGCTGACGTACGTGATGCGGCCCTCGGCGTCCAGGATCGCGATGACGTCGGAAACGTTTTCCGTCAGCGCGCGGAAGTACTCCTCCCGCTCCTTCATACGCCGGTTGATGGCGGCTTGTCCGGTCACGTCCACGGCGGCGCCGATGATGATGCGACGGTTATCGACGTAGATCACGGACCCGTGGATTTCCGCCTCCAGGATGCTGCCGTCCTTGCAGCGAACATGGGTCGCGTAGCGAACGTCGGAATCATCACCGGCCTCGCGCCGCCGGATCATCTCCCTCACATACTCACGCTCCTCGTCCACGATGATCTCGGTGATCGAGCCAAGCGCAAGGACTTGTTCTTTTGTGTACCCAAGAGCCGAGGCAAACCTGGCGTTTACAAATGAGAGACGGCCGCCATCGACGGTGTACATCGCCACAGGCGATTGCTCAACGAGAGCCTGCATCCAGCGCTGTTGTTCGCTGGATGCTCGAAGGATCTCTTCGTCTCGAACGGAGCGTACGATTTGCGCTGCAACCTTGATCAGCAGTTGCTGCTCTTGTTTCGTCAGGCGCCGCGCCCGTTTGTCGAGCACGGAGAGTGTGCCGTGAATCCCACTGGCGCTATCATCCAGGCGAACCGCTGCATAGAAACCAATTCCGGAAACGGATTCCAAATCCTTGTCATCGAGAACGACGAAGGTTTCGTCGCGCTTGAGGGCACACGCGGCGAGCACCTCGTCAGCATCCAGAGGAACGGCTGGATCGTTTGCCGTCGCTTCCCGGCCACTGATCCGAAGCACGGCGAACCGCGCCTGGCACAGCGATGCCGCCAGATCGAGCAAGCCGCTCCTCGGCTCGGCAAGAGGAAACTCCGCAATGGCAGGCTGTCGCGGCTCGGAGAGTAAGGAGGTCATCGCTCGATTCAAACGTCTGCCAAAGAACGCGACATCCCTACTGCGAGCGATCTTGTCTGAATGCCTTGTAGGAAGAATTCCGATTCGCGCACGAATCGAGCGCGACAACGAGCGCGTCCGTTGGGTCCGGGAAATGCAACGAAACCACGGCGTTGGAGGCTGTCATGGACATGAACATCACCTACGACACGCCGCTGCTGACCGCCCTCGGACAATTGGGTCCGCACGATCACCAGTCCCTGATCTACGAGAATCCGGACGATCGCTTCTCCGTGGCCATCCCATTCATCCGAATCGGTCTCGACCGTGGCGAGAAGTGCGTCTACATCGCCGACGATGGAAAAAAAGGAGCCGTGCAGCAGGCGATGCACGCGCAAGGCATCGACGTCGAACGGGCCATCGCCAGCGACAGTCTCGTGCTCGAGACGACAAAGAGCGTGTTTCTCAAACACGGATACTTCGACGCCGACTGGATGCCCCAATTCTGGGGGGACGCGGCGGCGGAAGCGACGCGCCAGGGGTTCCCTGCGTTGCGCGCGACCGGGGAAACCGAGTGGGTGTTCGGCGCGCCACAGGGAGGCGATCGGTGGATGGAGTACGAGAGCCGGCTGACGCACGTGCTGGCCGGTCTCAATTGCTTCGCGTTGTGCCAGTACAACCGCCAGATCCTTCCACCCGAGCTCATCCTCGACGTGATCCGCACACATCCCACGGTCATTTACCGCGGCGTCGTCTGCCGGAACATGTACTACGTGCCACCCGATGAATTCCTCGGCGCCAACCAGACGGCGCATGAGGCCGAACGCCTGCTCGCGACGCTCCGCGAGCGCGCGGAGGTCGAGCTGACACTCCGGCAGCAGCGCGACGAGTTGCGCGCGCTTACGAACCGTCTCATGCACGCGCAGGACGACGAACGCCGCCGTCTGGCGACGATACTGCACGAGACGACCGCGCAGGATCTGGCCGCTCTGAAAATGCTCCTCACGCGATTGAACCGGGAGGCCCTCGGTCTCGGTGACAGCGAACGCCGTGACCTCGCGGAGAGCATCTCTCTGACCGAGGAGTCGATCGCCGGAATCCGGACGGTCTCCTATCTACTGCATCCGCCGTTTCTCGATGAGGCAGGCTTAGTGTCGGCACTACGGTGGTACGCCGGCGGCTTCGCCGAGCGCAGCGGCATTAAGGTGGATCTGGACCTGCCCGAGAATCTCGATCGGCTGCCGCTCGACACCGAGACGGTGCTCTTTCGCGTCGTGCAGGAGTCATTGACCAATATCCACCGGCACGCGCAGAGCGAGACCGCGCGCATCCAACTGACGCGTGACGCCGGGATGATCGCGCTGGCGATCGAAGACCGAGGCCGGGGAATCCCGGGCGACACACTCGAGCAAATCACGAACGGCGGCGTCGGGGTGGGCATTGCCGGCATGAGCGAGCGCATCGAGCAGCTCGGCGGACGCCTGGAGGTTACGTCGAGCAGCAAGGGTACGACTGTACGGGTGTGGGTTCCGGTCGCGAACGACGCGAACTGACGGACCCGTTTCAAGCCATTGGAGATATCAGGTCGGATCCAACCATCGAGGCGGGACGCCCCGATGGCCGCGGGCGAGACGCCCACACTCCTCATCGCAAGGAGTGCGGTCGTCTCGATTCGGGATAGGGGGGAGCCTCACGGCTCCGCCCCTCCCACACCACCGTGCGTGCGGGTCCGCACACGGCGGTTCGGCTGGTTGAACGCGTCAGCTGTAGAGCCTCTGAAGGCCTAGAGAGTCGAAGAAGGCATTCGGCAGTGCGAACGACAACGCTTGGCTCGCGCTGATCGGCCACGGACCCTGGCTACTGCTCGCCGTGTTCTTGGCGAGCTTGCCGGTGACTCCGCGTCCGCGCAGTTCGCGGTTGCGCTTTTTCGGTGTTTTCCACCGTTTCCACAGCAACGACCGTAGCCGCCGCCGTGTCCATTGATCAAGGTCTCGGAGCACCGAGCGCGCCTCGCAGAAGCCGTAGTAGCCGAGCCATCCCCTCAGATACTGGTTCAGCTCCTCCACGATCAGCTCCAGCTTGTCACCCCGCTTCCGTAGCGTCAGCTTCCGGATTCGGTTCTTCACCCGCTCGATCGACTTCGGCGCGATTCGGCGCCTCGGCTTCTTCTCGCGAGTGAAGCTGAACCCAAGAAACTTTCGCGCATGCGGCCGTCCCACCGCGCTCTTGGTCTCGTTTACACGAAGCTTGAGCTTTCGAGTGATGAAGCTGGCGATGTGTTGCATCACCCTCTTCCCAGCCCGCTCGCTCCGGACGTAGATGTTGCAGTCGTCCGCGTAGCGCACGAACCGGAGTCCCCGTCGCTCCAACTCCTTGTCCAGCTCATCGAGCACGATGTTCGACAGCAAT
>Ga0307470_10000493_pt1 | contig 19246 bp, 15 predicted proteins | sample atmos_gasesAM3C__FD_204565 | JGI IMG/M metagenome (GOLD analysis project Ga0307470, IMG submission 204565) | Hardwood forest soil microbial communities from Morgan-Monroe State Forest, Indiana, United States - atmos_gasesAM3C_05 | ecosystem: Environmental > Terrestrial > Soil > Temperate forest... | reverse complement strand
AAGTCGATTGTGGGAACCTCGTCAATTGTTGGTACGTCATCGATTGTCGGAACGTCAGGAGTTGCACCTAAGTCGATCGTGGGGACCTCATCGATTGTTGGTACGTCATCGATTGTCGGAACATCGGGTGTTGCGCCTAAATCGATCGTAGGGACCTCGTCGATTGTCGGCACCTCCTCAATTGTTGGAACGTCCGGGGTCGCGCCCAAGTCGATTGTGGGAACCTCGTCAATTGTTGGTACGTCATCGATTGTCGGAACGTCGGGAGTTGCACCTAAATCGATCGTAGGGACCTCATCGATTGTTGGAACGTCCGGCGCCGCCCCCAAGTCGATCGTGGGAACCTCTTCGATTGTTGGTACTTCATCAATTGTTGGAACGTCAGGAGTCGCACCTAAGTCGATCGTAGGGACCTCGTCAATTGTGGGCACCTCCTCAATTGTCGGAACGTCGGGAGTTGCACCTAAATCGATCGTAGGGACCTCATCAATTGTTGGAACATCAGGGGCCGCGCCCAAGTCCATCGTGGGGACTTCGTCGATTGTGGGCACATCTTCGATTGTCGGGACGTCGGGAGTTGCACCTAAGTCGATTGTTGGGACCTCCTCAATTGTGGGCACGTCAGGGGCTGTCGCGCCCAAGTCTATCGTAGGGACATCTTCGATTGTTGGGACCTCAAGAACGTAGCCGATTTGACCCCAATATCAGGAGTCCCTGCGGCTGGTTTGAAGGGCCGGCGATATTTTGAGACTGAGAATTAAAACGCCGCGATTCGCGTTAGCCGCGAATTCCCGACACGACCATTTTTATCTGATCCCAAATTCTGGTTCTGTGGGTATTCGTAAATGTGCATAGCGATTCTCATTTACGTTCAAGTTTGGATTCGGGATGTGACCGTAATCGCCGGGTGTTTGATGGTCGAGTCCAGGCAAAGATCAGAACCCCCAACTCTCCAACTCCCTTTCGCCCGGACCTACTGGTGCGATGTGCCTCGATATCTCCGTCTACTGAATCCATGAACGCAGTACCGCGTCCCTTTATGTCTCGGAGGATGGGACTGATCCTTCTAAGATCTATCTCGGGCACATGACAATTTCTTTCTAGTAACAGAGTAGTGTCACTTCTCTGCGCCGAAGAATTTCTTCGCAACGTATCGAGGTATCGCTCTATGACTAGCGCCGCCCGGAGCACCTCAAAGTCGGGCAGGACGAATACTCTGCTAAGCGCAACATAATTTCCACGTGCATCGATTCGCACGCTAGGAGATTGTTGCAGTAATTCAACGGCGAAGGCGGCGGAAATCTTCACGTGCGACGACCGGACGAGACTTGGGAGAGAATATGGGCCTCGAACCGCGGTCAACGGTAATGGTCGACTATCCGAATCCAAAAACTTTGGCAGCGAAAACCACGTAGACATGACTATTCCCATGTCTTCGTACGCGCGTACCATTCTCCTGTACTGACGAACTCTGCTGTTCAAGTTCTGGCGGCGATGATGTTGCCGTACGGATTTCACAATTAATTTCTTAGAAATGTCATTTGCAAGTAGGAAGTCAGTCGTGGCTGCCAACAGAGCCATAGCGCCCTGCTGTTTAGCAAGTTCCGAAAGGGAAGGTCGCGAATGCTTGGTCATGGCTGATTTTTCGCAACCGAACGGCCATTTACGCCGGCAGTTCTGTTGTTTGACTGACGACGTTGTCGACTGAGGTTTTTACGACGCTGGTAGGCTTTCTCAGGTTTAGATTCAGTCGCGCCTTCGATGCCATCCTGAAAATAATAGACGGTGACTCCGAGGCGATACTTCGTTGACGTCTTGGGGATCGATCGCTTTGCTTTGACTGAAGACCGACCAAAGAGAGAGTTGGCGCTATTTAGAAAGCTTGCTCCTTGCTCCGCAATCTCCCGACGAAATAACGAAATCATTTCTAGATCGATCTCATCTGCAAGAGCAGTCCCTTCAAAAAGGGGCTTCGATGTGCGTCGCAAATTGTTGGTTAGAGTGTCCAGCAGATCCCTCGTCCGCTCTCCTATAACCGCAATTGAACCGGCTGTCATCCCCGTCAATATTGGAATGCGGGATTTCGCTCTTACTCTTTGATCTTCAAGCCGCTCCACCGCATCGATTCGCGTGAGTTCGTCCAACATTGCGCGTACGGGAATCCCTCCACTATGCATTGAAACCAGCTGCTCAAAGCTGCGTCGTTTGCCAAATATTGGCAACACAGCTGGGTCCCCATTTGCTGCCAAGAAACGAGGACTGTCGAACCAAGCAGCCAGAACCTTTCTTGCTGGAGTTTGCCCTAATCGCCCAGTAGCTGATGCGTCATCTGACTCAAGTATCCGGGCTACTTCAGACCGCGGAAGCCCGGTGATAATCGCGACTCGGGATTTACTGTCGCGGCCGCTTTCCTTGCACACGCGCCTAGCGGCCGTCCTCACCGCCCTCTCCCTCACAATCTGCCCAAATTCGCGCACGGTTACACCAGCGTCGAACATCAGGTCAACCAGCGGATCAACTACGCGCTTTAGCGCGGCGATTGTCGCTTCCTTTAGGGGATCATCGAAGTGTGATTTGTGCAGCGCTGCTGTTCTTGGCATTTCTTCTTAAACGATATCATTTGTGCAAAAATTTGAACACAAAAATCAGCAACGCAAGGTATCTCACATGAGGTGGCAACGGTGGGCCTAGTGTTGAACGTGGCGTGTAGAAAGAACGCCATCAACAAATGGCTAGTTATATTTTGCTGCAGCTAAGGGGGGACAGCACGGTCTAAGAACATTACAATTGGCGTGTTGCGATAGATAACGCCTTTGGTGGCATTCGGGTATGTGCATATCTGATGGTAATACCTAAATATTGAGTTAGCCCCCCCCATGTCTCACTCCTTAGTCTGTTGGCGTTGCGGCGCGTCGCTGGCGGCGCTCAGTTTGCCGCTGAGGAGACTCGACGTTTGCAAGGCGTGCAATGCGGAGTTGCACGTGTGCAAGATGTGCGTGGAGTACGACACGTCGTATGCGAAGCATTGCAGGGAGCCGACGGCGGAGGAGGTGCGCAAAAAAGATGAGGCGAATTTTTGCGATTTCTTCAAGCCCAAGGCGGGCGCCTATGTTGCGAAGGACGTTGCGGAGATTGCGCGCGCGAAGTCGGCGCTCGAGGATCTATTCAAGAAGTAATGGGCGGGCTCTGTCGCCGGCACGAGTCCCGCTGACGCCCGGGGGCCTTATGCCTTAGCGCGGCGGGGCGACGGTCCGGACACAATATGTCGTGTCGGCTGCCGTTACTCGCTGCGGCCGCTTTTACTCGCTGCGGTATCGCGCTATTACTCGCTCTCAGGGTGGAGGGTAGTTGCCTGTGAGGGAATCCCTGAACCGAGAGTGCGGGATACCCCCGGTATGTGATGGGTGTATAAACACTCGTGAGTGTTTAATCGCCGGAGTACGAAAGGATGGCATCATCTCCGGATTATCTGAGGCTCGCGACCAGTTCGACGCGGGCCTTGGCAGACACGGCTCTCGATAGTCTTCGCGAGGCCGTCGTGGTCGTCGATGCTCGCCACAGGCACCTGCCGGTGGTATTGGCCAATTTGGCGGCGCGCCGCTGCCTTTCTCCGGCAACCGACAACACGTTCGGCCTGATCGAAACGTCGCTGCACCGTTGGCTGGGAAGCGCCTCGGCGTCGACGGTCGAATCCACGCTGGCCGTGCTGTCGGATCCCCAATCACCCACCAGCTCGGTTCTTCAATGGCGTTGCACCAGGGGCGAGTTTTCCGTCGAGACGGAGGTCAGGCTGCTGGCCATGGCTGCGGGGCAGCGGCTGGTCATGTTGACCTTCGAATCCGAGTCGTGCTGCCGGAATACCATCGATCTGCCTCTGGGCAGCGGCGACCGCCGCTTGCTGGCGCTCACGGAGCATGCGCGCGACTTCATTTCGGTCGGCGCGCCGGACGGCAGGCTCTACTACGTCAGCGGCGGGGTGAGGAATTCGCTCGGCTATACGTCCGAGGAGCGGCAATCGAGCAATCTGTTCGAGCACGTGCACCCGGATGATCTCGAGGCGCTGCGCGCCCGGTTTCGGCAGGTGGTCGACGGCGGGATCAGGGCCTTTTCGCACGAGTATCGCGTCCGGCACAAGGATGGCTCCTATCGCTGGCTGGAGTCGAGCTACACCTCCGCCCTCGATAATCCGCTGATCGGCGGCGTGGTAGTCAATTCACGCGACATTACCGAGCGGAAGATGGCGGAGGGCCGGCTTTCACAACGCGAGGAAGTGTTCCGCTTGGCCGCGGACGCCGTGGACGGCGTCATCTATGAATGGGATGTGGCGAGCGGTTTCGTGCACCGGTCCCGCGGCGTGCTGGAGGTATTGGGCATGGAGCCCGAGGATCTCGAGCCCACCACCGAGGCGTGGGGGGAGCGGATTCATCCGCGCGACTACGAAGACGTCAAAAAGGCCTCGAATCTGGGGTTGCTCAACGGCCGGGGCTGGACGTTGACCTATCGCGTCCGAGACGCGCGGGGGCGCTACCGGTCGATCCTGGAGCGCGGTCTCATTCAGCGCAATGCCGCCGGCGATCCGGTGCGCGCCATCGGCTGTTGCGTCGACGTGTCGCAAATCAAGCGGGTCACCGACCTCCTGGCCGAAACCCAGCGCACGGCCAAAATGGGCGGCTGGGAATACAGCTATGCGGTGCGCGAGCTGACTTGGACCGATGAGATGTTTCGCATCTACGAGACCCATCCTGGGGAATTCGAACCGTCCTGGGACTCGATGCTGGTGCAATGTACCCCGGAATCGCTGCAGCGGTTCCGGGATGCCTGGGACCACGCGGAAGCCGTGGGCGGTCAGATCGACCTGGAAATCGAAATCGCGACGCTCAAGAACCGGCGCATCTGGGTGCGGATCATCGGGCATCTGGAGCTGCTGGACGGCCGCCCGTTCCGCGCCTTCGGATCGGTGCAGAACGTGCAGGCGCAGAAGCTGGCGCAGATCGCCCTGGAGAGCAGCACCGGGTGGCTCAAGCTGTCGATGAACATGGCGCACATGCACGCATGGCGCTGGGACCGGGCGCGGGACGTGTTCGAGTTCGCCATCGTCGATGGCAAGGTGGGCCACCTGCCCAACGTGTTCCCCGGCATGAAGAAGCTGATGACGCAGGTGCATCCCGGCGACCGGCATGCGGTGAGGCGTGCCGTCGACTATGCATTTCAGTTTCATGCGGAGGTGCAGCGGGAATTTCGCCTGAAATCGACGGAGGATCGATACCGGTGGTACGAGGCCATCGCACGCCCCCTGTTCGACGACGGCAAGATCCCGCGCGGCCTGGTGGGCGTCATCCAGGACATCACCGAGCGGCGCGATTCGGAGGTGCGCCTGCGGCGGTCGGAGGAACTGCTGCGCGCCACGACCGCGAACACGGCGGATACGCTGATGCTGGTGGATACGGGCATGCGCGTGCGCTTCATCAACAAGGGCGTCGGCGGCATGAGCATCGAGCAAATCATCGGCTGCGAGATCGGTGTTCTGCTGCCCGAGGCCGCCCGCGACGGCGTCGTGGAGAAGCTGCTCCACATCCTGGAGACGGGGGAGACGGCGACCTACGAATTCCAGTCCGGCGAGGCCGAGGAGCTGCGCTATTTCGAGAATCGCGCGGTGCTGGTGCGGGACGACGGCATCGGCACGGGCATTTCGATTTCCACCCGCGACATCACCGAGCGCAAGCGGCTGGAGCAGGAAATCCTCGATGTCTCGGGCCGCGAGCGGCAGAGCATCGGCCGGGATCTGCACGACGGCCTCGGCCAGGAGCTGACCGGCGTGGCATTGATGCTGCGGGGCCTGGGCAGCCGGCTGGAGCAGCGCTGTCCGGAAGCGATGGAGTCGATCAACGAGATCGTCGGGTTGGTCAATCAGTCGATCGAGAATGCGCGCTCGCTGGCGCGCGGGCTCCTGCCGGTGCGCAAGGAAACCGGCGGTCTGACGTTCGCGCTGCGGGAGCTGGCGGCCCGCAGCCATGACCTGTACGGGATGGAGGTCAATTTCCGCGCCGAGGTGTGGCCGGCGCTCAATCTCGACGAGACCGAGGCCAGCCATCTTTACCGAATTGCCCAAGAAGCGCTGACAAATGCCGCCCGGCACGGCCATGCCACCCAGGTGGACATCTTCTTGTTGGTCACCCGCAACACATTTCTACTCTATATCACCGATAATGGTGAGGGTTTTCGCCTGCCGGTGTCGCCTTATAGTGGTATGGGGCTAAAGATTATGAAGTATCGTGCCGGCATGATCGGCGCCAAGTTTGAGATTGCTCCCAATGAGCCGCGGGGGACCGTGGTTCGAATTACGGGGGAACAACCACTGACCGCGTCCGCGCCAACCGGGACGCGACATTTAAGGAGCGAGTAATGATGGCTGCCAGCAACACGTGGGTTCGTTCGCAGGTTTCCTCGACGGGGCCGAACAACGCCAAACGCAAGGTGCGACGTGTATTGATCGTCGACGATCACCCGATCGTGCGTCAGGGCTTGCGCCGCGTCATGGAGAACGAGGAGGACCTCACGGTGTGCGGCGAGGCGGAAACCGCCCGCGACGCGCGCACCGCCATCAAGGAACTGAATCCCGACGTGGTGATCGCCGATATCAGCCTGAAACAGGGCGACGGCATCGAGCTGGTGCGCGACGTGCGCGCCCACTATCCGCAGCTGCCGATCCTGGTGCTGTCCATGCACGATGAAACCATCTACGCGGAGCGCATGCTGTCCGCGGGCGCCAATGGCTACATCATGAAGCAGGCAGCCAGCGAACAGTTCCTGGTGTCCCTTCGGCGGGTCCTAGACGGCGGCATATACGTGTCGGAGGCCGTCGGCAACAACATGATTCAGAAGTTCGCGGCCGGCGGGTCGTATATCTCGGCCAATCCCATCGACCGCCTGAGCAATCGCGAACTGCAGATCCTGCACATGATCGGCAAGGGCATGAGCACCCGCGAGACGGCGCATTCCCTGAATTTGAGCATCAAGACGGTCGAATCGCACCGGCAGCGCATCAAGCGCAAGCTGAACCTCACCACCGGCACGCAGCTGGTGCAATACGCGGTGAATTGGTTCACCGGGCGCGAAGGCGCCGCCACCGGCTACGTCAGGGAACCGGTGGAGGAGGGAGACCGCGGCGAGCCCTCCTAAACCGGGGCTGATTAGGGATAACCCTGAGCGACCAGTGCACAATTCCCGCAACTGACCGGGTGCGCGGGGTTGTGCAAGGTTTACAATAAGTCTCCCCGACTAGGGTCAAGTCGACGCGCACCGCGCCGATAAGCCCAAACACTAGAATCGGGCGAGGTTTGCGTACGTGTCTGAACTGGACTCTGTGACCACCATCACAGTCGAGCCCTCGGCGACGATTCTGCTCGCCGAGGACGATCCGGTGACGCGCATGCTCATGACCCGCTTTCTCAAGAAGGCCGGGTATGAAGTCGACGCCGTGGCCAACGGGTCTGAAGCCCTCGACCGGATGACCAAGCGCTACTACCCCATGCTGGTGACCGACTGGGAGATGCCGGAAATGGACGGCGTCGCGCTCTGCAAGGCGGTGCGGAACATGCAGCTCGACGGCTACGTGTACGCGCTGCTGCTCACCGCCCGCGACGCCAAGGAGCACATCATTGCGGGCCTGGAGGCGGGCGCCGACGACTATCTGGTCAAGCCGGTGCACGAGGCCGAATTGATCGCTCGCTTGAACGCGGGCCGGCGCATCTTGAACCTCGAGCATTCGCTGCGGGTCGCGAATCAGCGCAACCGCATCCTGTCGATCACCGATGCGCTGACCGGCGCCTACAACCGCCGCTATCTCATGGAGCAGCTGCCGCGCGAGCTCGAGCGCTGCCGCCGCTATGCCTATCCCTTGTCGGTGATCATGAGCGACGTCGATCATTTCAAGGACATCAACGACGCGCGCGGCCATGCGGCGGGCGACGAAGTGCTGCAGCAGTTCGCGGCGCGGGCGCAGAAATCCATCCGCAGCAACAGCGACTGGCTGTCGCGCTACGGCGGCGAGGAGTTTCTCATCGTGCTGCCGGAAACCTCGCACGAGGGCGCGATGAACGTGGCGGAAAAGATCCGCACGCTGATGGGCTCGATGCCGTTCGCGACCCGCGCGGGCGACGTCGTGGTCACGGCGAGCTTCGGGGTGGCCTCGACCGGTCCCAGCGGGCCCGACATCGCGCTCAAAGTCGACGCCTTGATTCGAATCGCGGACGAGTGCCTGTACCGCAGCAAGCAGGGTGGCCGGGACCGCACCAGCGGCCACGAGCTCGTGGTGCCGCAGGCCGTCCAAGCCGCCGCATTCGCGGCGCGCGCCTGACGCGCGCCCGACCTACCCACGCCCGACGCACGCGCGCCTGATCAACGAGGCCCGCCTTCGATCGGTGCGGCCAGGTCCGCGCGTCAGCCGGCCTTGGACAATTCGGCGTTGACGGCGCGCAGCCTGTCGGTCAGCTCCTGCACCAGGCCGTCGATGTCGCCGGCGGCGTTCGCACGCGCGGCGCTTTCCAGGCTGGAGGCCGCCGCCGCCAATCGCGAAGCATGGATATTGGCGCTGGCGCCTTTGAGCGCATGCGCGCGCTTGCCGATGGTGACGAAATCGCTGACGCGCAGCGCCGAGATGATCTCGGCCAAACATTGATCGCCGCTGCTGACGAAGGTCTGCACCAGCTCGCGCTCGAATTCTTGGTCCCCGCCGGTGAGTTCGTGCAGGGCGCTCATGTCGACTTCGGGGAGCACCACGTCGGGCTTCAAATAGCGGCCGAGGCAGTCCACCAGCTGGGCGGGCTCGATGGGCTTGCCGAGATGTGCGTCCATGCCGGCGGCGATGCAGTTGTCCCGGTCCTCGCTCATGACGTTCGCGGTGAGCGCGATGATGGGCAGGCGCTTGCCGCGGCCGTTGGCGTGCTCCGCCGCGCGGATGCGCCGCGCCGCGGTGAAGCCGTCCATGACCGGCATCTGGCAGTCCATCAGCACCGCATCGAAGCTGGATTCGGCCAGGCGCTCCAGGGCCTCCGCGCCGTTGTTGGCGATGGTCACGTCGGCCGCGAGCTTCTGCAGCAGGCGCTGCGCCACGCGCTGGTTCACCGGGTTGTCCTCGACCAGCAAGATGCGCTGGCCGCCGAAGGTGGGCGTCGACTGCGGCGCGGCCGGGCGCTGCGCCTTGCTGGGCGAGCTGCCGGTCAAGACCTGCATCACCAGCGCGGCCAGGGTGAAGGCGCGGGTGGGCTTGAGGGCCACGGCATCCGGCCGGTGCAGGTGTTCGGCCGGGTCGTGCTCCGCGCCGAACAGGGACAGGAGGATGAACGGTAAGTTGGTGTAGCGCGGATCGGCGCGCAGCGCGTTCAGGAGATCGAGTCCGCCCTTCATGGGCATGAGCTCGTCGGCCAGCACCAGGTCGAAGCCTGGATCCTTCGCCAGCTGCTCGAGGGCCGCGTCGACCCCGCCCACGGCGACGACATCGAAGCGCGCCAGCGCGAGTTTGCGGGCGAGGCTGTGGCGGCTGACCGCGAGGTCATCGACCACGAGGATGCGGCGGCCGAGCCCGACGGGTTCGCGCTGCGGCTGATCCTGCAGCACGTCGACCTTCACGGTGACCCAGAAACTCGCGCCGTGTCCCGCCTCGCTGCGCACGCCGACATCGCCGCCCATCAATTGGGCCAGCTGCTTGACGATGGACAAACCCAAGCCGGTGCCGCCGTAGTGGCGGGTGGTGGAGGAATCGATCTGCGAAAAGCTCTTGAACAGCCGGTCGAGCCGCTCGGGCGGAATGCCGATGCCGGTGTCCGTGACCTCGATGCGCAGGACGAGGCGGCCGTGGCCGTCGACCGTGCCGGAGGCGTCCAGGACCACATGGCCTTCGTGGGTGAACTTGATGGCGTTGCCCATGAGGTTGGTGATGATCTGGCGCAGGCGCCCGGGATCGCCGCGCGCCAGCACCGGCATGCCGGTGCTGATGTCGACGATCAGTTCGATGCCTTTGACGGCGGATTGCAGGGCCATGGCGGCAACCGTCTCGTAGATCACGCTGCGGATGTCGAAGTCCACCTGCTCCAGCTCCAGGCGATCGGCCTCGATCTTGGATAGATCCAGCACGTCATTGATCAGCGAGAGCAGCGCGTTGGCGCTGCCGCGAATGATGTCGACGTATTCCCGCTGGGTGGTGTCGAGCAGGGTCTCCGACAGGATCTGCGTCATGCCGATCACGCCGTTCATGGGCGTGCGGATTTCGTGGCTGACGTTGGCGAGGAAATTGCTCTTGGCGCGATTCGCGGCTTCCGCGGCGAGCTTGGCATCCAGCGTCGCCGCCTCGGCGCGCTTCAAATCGCTGATGTCGACGATGGCGCCGGTGATCCGCTGCACGTCGCCCGAGCGGCCGCGCGACACGGTGGCCTTCTCGCCGATCCAGCGTTCGCTGCCGTCCTCGAGCAGCACGCGGTATTCGCAACGATACGAAGGTTCCTCGGGCGTGGTCTCGAGCGGCGCGTTGCGGCAGCGCCCGATGTCATCGGGATGGACGCGCGACAGGAGTTCGCCGAGATCGTCGAGGCTGGTCGAGGGCGGGATCCCGAGCAGCAGATGAAAGTTGTCGGAGCAGATCTTGCTGTGGCGATCGAAATTGAAGTCGAAGGTGGCGAGGCCGGCGGCGGCCTGCGCGATGTTGAGCGACTCGGTGGCGTACAGGAGCTGCTCTTCGAGCTGCTTGCGCTGCGTGATGTCGGTGATGGTGCCGACGATGCGCGCGGGGCGGCCTTCGGCGTCGCCCACGATCTGACCGCGGCTCGCCAGCCAGCGCACCTCGCCGCTCTGCATCAAGGCGCGGTACTCGGATTGATACGGGCAGGCGGCGTCGATGGCGGCGCCCAGTTCGACCACGACGGCTTCCAGGTCGTCGGGGTGAATGGCCGCGACCCATTGCTCGCGGGTCAGTGTGGCGTCGCCCGGGCTCAGGCCGATGAGGTCGAAATACAGAGGGGTGCCGCTGATGGCGCCGGTACCCAAGTCCAAATCGAACACGCCGAAGCCGCCCGCGGCCGCGGCAAACTCTAGAAATTCGGCGGATCGGCGCATTCGACATCCAACACGGGTGGGCCTCCCAAGGTCAGGTTATCGGCGGTTTTCCGGCCCTCTTGAGCTATGATCCGGGATGAAATTCGAGAGGTGCACGTGCGGACAGTGAGGATTTTGGTTGGGGCGGCAGCGGCGATCATCGTGCTCATCGCGGTGGGGCTCATGGCCGTGTGGTGGTTGGTCAACCCCAACGATTACAAGGGCCGAATTGCCGACTCGGTCAAGGAATCGACGGGCCGCGAGCTGGTGCTGAAGGGCGACATCAAGCTGTCGGTATTCCCCTGGATCGCGCTGGAATTGGGACCGGCGAGCCTGGGCAATCCGCCGGGGTTCGGCGAGGAGCCGTTCCTGGCGTTCAATCATGCGGCGGTGCGGGTGAAGCTGTTGCCGCTGTTGGCCAAGCGGCTGGAGATCGCCCGGGTGGAGCTCGACGGGCTGGATTTGCGGCTGCGCAAGAATGCGCAGGGCGCGGGGAATTGGGAGGGCTTCGGGAAGGCGAAAAAGCCGGGCCCCAGCACGGAGAGCGAGCAGATGAATGGACCGCTGCCGACGCTCGCGGGCATTCGCGTCACCCAGGGGCGGGTCAGCTACCAAGGCATCGTGGTGGAGAAATTCAATTTCGAGACCGGCGCGTTCAGTGAGAACGGCGTCACGCCGGTGAGCATCGCCTTCGACGCGCGGCGCGGAGTGCCGGGGGAGAACTTGTCGTTGCGGGCGCAGTTTGATCTGAGCGTGGACTCTGCGGCCAAGCGGCTGCGGCTCGCGGCCGTGAACTTGAACGGGCTGCTGGCGCATACGGGCGATGGAGCGCCGGTGCCCTGGGACATGTCTGCGCCGACCATCGAGGTGGATCTCGGCAGGCAGACCGCGGCGGTGCCGGCCTTCACCGTGAGCTACTCGAGTGCGCACTTGAGCGGCAAGCTGCAGGCGACGAAAATTCTCGACGACCTGGGCGTGACGGGCTCGGTGGCGCTGGCGCCGCTGCTGCTGGGCGAGTTCGCACCGCGCTTCGGCGTGGTGCTGCCGAAGACGCGCGACCCGCGGGCGTTCCGGCAGCTGGCGGTGAGCAGCGATTTCAGCTACGCCGCGAGCGGCGTGCGTTTGGAGCAGGTGCAGGCGCAGCTCGACGACACGCACCTGAAGGGCAGTGCCGCGTTCGTGGGCGAACCGCGGGCGCTCAAGTTCGAGCTCACGGTGGATAAGATCGATGTCGACCGGTATCTCAGCCCCGAGAACGGAACGGCGGAGCCGGCGCGCAAGGCGGCGGAGCCCAAGGCTTCCGGCGAGAAGACCGGCAAGCCGGAGGCTTCGACCGACATGGACGGTACGCTGAGCGTGGCGTCGGTGCATTTTTCGCCGCTGGATTTGTCGAATGTGCACGTGACGCTGTCGTCCAAGGACAACGTGATGCATCTGTACCCTTTGCTGGCGCAGATCGACGGCGGCAACTATACGGGCAACATCACGCTCGACCGCCGCGGCGCGACGCCGGTGTTGAGCATGGATGAGCACTTGAGCGGGATCGACATGGGACGGCTGTTGGCCGGCACAACGTATAAGGGCAGGCTGTCGGGGCACGGGAACGTCAACTTGAAGGCCACGGCACACGGCGCCGAGTTCAACGCGGTGATGCAGACTCTGAACGGACACTTCGACGCGAATCTCGCGAACGGTGCTCTCGAGGGCATCGATCTGGGATACGAGGTGGGCCTCGCGCAGGCGCTGGTCAAGCACACGGCCGCGCCGGCGGCGCGGAGCGGTCCGGCGCGCACGCCGTTCGATGCCTTCAAGATGTCGGCGGAGATCACCAACGGGTTGGCGAGGACGTCGGATCTGGTGATTTCCTCGCCGGTGGTGCGTGTCACCGCCCAGGGCAGTGCGAATCTCGTCAACAAGGCGCTGGATCTGCAGATGCTGGCGAGCGCCTTGAAGGCGCCGGGCGTCAGCGCGGCCGACATTCCGCTCAAAATCACGGGGACGTATGCGGATCCGGTGGTGAGGCCCGATGCGGAGGCGCTGGCCAAGGGGGCGATCAAGCAGAAGCTGCAAGATGTACTCAAGAAAAACGGACTGGAAGGATTGTTCGGCAAGTGACGCCGCTCGAACCCGGGCAGTTCACGGAGCGGCTGCTCGCCTGGTTCGAGATCCACGGGCGGCACCATTTACCCTGGCAGGAGAATCCCACGCCCTACCGCGTGTGGGTGTCGGAGGTGATGCTGCAGCAGACTCAGGTCGCGACCGTGATCCCGTACTACGCTCGATTCATGGCGCGCTTTCCCGATGTGGCGTCGCTGGCGGCGGCGCCGCTGGACGAGGTGCTGCATTTGTGGACGGGGCTGGGGTACTACGCGCGCGCGCGGAATTTGCGGGCGTGTGCGCGGGCGCTGGTGGCGGAGCATGGAGGAGAGTTTCCGGCGGACATCGAGGCGGTGACGGCGCTGCCGGGGATCGGGCGATCCACCGCGGGCGCAATACTGGCGCTGTCGCGGGGGTTGAGGCATCCGATTCTCGACGGCAATGTGAGGCGGGTGCTGTCGCGCGTGTTCGGGATCGCGGGGGATCCGGGTTCCGCCACGGTGCTGGCGGCGCTGTGGCTGCAATCGGATGCGTGCACGCCTACGTTGAGGGTCGGCGCGTACACGCAGGCCATCATGGATCTGGGGGCGACGGTCTGCAGCCGCAGTTCGCCGGCCTGCACGGTGTGCCCGATGAGCAGCGGCTGCGTCGCCGCGCTCGAGGGACGGCAGGGGGAACTACCGGGGCGCAAGGCGAAGCGGGCGCGCGGCTCGCGCGAGGCGACGCTGCTGATCGCCGAGACCGATGCCGAGGGGTCGATCGCGGTGCTGGTGGAGCGGCGGCCGATGGCGGGACTGTGGGGCGGGCTGTGGTCGCCGCCGCAGTTCGAGAGCGAGTTCGCCGCGCTCGATTGGTGCCGGCGGGAGATCGGCGAACCTAAGGTGGAGTCGCGAGCGCTTGCGCCCATCCATCATGCGTTCACGCACTTCGATCTGAAGCTCAATCCGTTGCGCGTGCGGTGTGACGCGGGCGGCGCGGCGGTGCACGACGGGGATGATCGGTTGTGGTATCGGCTGGGAGATCCGCCGCGGGTGGGATTGCCGCAGCCGATCCGCGCGCTGTTCGAGCGCCTGCGCGCGGCCGAGGGCGGTTAGCGTAAGATTGGCGGCATGGCACGAAGAGTTTATTGCGTTCTCCTGAAGCGCGAGGCCGAGGGTCTCGAATATCTCCCCTATCCCGGCGAGCTGGGTAAACGGATCTACGATGGCATTTCCAAAGAGGCCTGGGCGCAGTGGGTGGCGCATCAGACCATGCTGATCAACGAAAACCGGCTGACGCCGATCGAACCCAAAGCGCGGGCATTTCTGGTGGGGGAGATGGAAAAGTTCTTGTTCGGGAGCGGGTCGGAGAAGCCGAAGGAATTCGTGCCGAAATAGGCGGAGAGCGGCGAAGAGGCGCTGGGTTGGGCGTAAGTGGTTGATTTTGTGATTGTTCATTGACGAGGCGCGATCGCGCCTGTTTAATACGCGGCTCCGTAAGATAGGCCAGGTAGCTCAGTTGGTAGAGCAGCGGACTGAAAATCCGCGTGTCGGGGGTTCAATTCCCTCCCTGGCCACCATAAAATCAATGGTCTGTTCCGGTCACATGGGTAACAGATTATTCCGGACACATAGGTAACACTTTAGCACCGAAGGGATTTTCGGCGCATTCGACCCGCCCGGACTCGTGGTCGAAGAACCCTAAATCGTAGTCCATAAAGCTCACCAGCCAGATTTTCTCGCTGACCTCCGTGACACCCACCGTCTGGCCGGCGAAGGCCTGGCTGAGGTTGATTTTTCGCTTCCCGATGCAGATCCGACCGCAGCTGGTGACGATGATGGTTCGGTCATGGAAGGGGTACTGCACGTCGCCTAAGCCTTTGTAGGGCCGGGGCGAAGGGGTGTAGATCTCACCGGGGTATTTCATGTTGAGCGCTTGATGCGGTCGGTCGTGGTTGAAGCACGCGATGAAGTCATCGAACTTGCCCTGCTGCTGCAGGAAGTTCTTCGCCGCCGGTTTGGTGGCTTCCTTTTTCAACGTCAGATGCATCCGCTCGTGTCGGCCGTTTTGCTGCGGGTTGCCGGGCTTGATGCGCTCGATACCGATCCCGAGCCGCAGCCACCACACGGAGAGCTTGGTCAAACCGAAGAAGGCGCCGCCGCTGGCGAAGGGGATCCCGTTGTCGGTGCGGATCGCCCGAGGCAGCCCAAAGTCCTTAAAAACCCGCTCAAACACGGTAAATGCGTACACCGCCTTGGTCGTCGCCAATGCTTCGCAGCAAATCAGATAGCGGCTGGCAAAATCGGTGATGGTGAGCGGATAACAGTAGCGCTTGTCGGCGAGCATGAACTCGCCCTTGTAGTCCGCGCACCAGAGATCATTTGCCTGCGTGGGCGTGGAGAGCGTCGTACCCTGGGCCTTGTAAAGCCGATGACGGCCTCGCGTGACCAGTCCGTGCCGATCGAGCACAGCGTGCACCGTGCTGATGGCGGGTAGGGTGATCTGGTTGTGACGCCGCTTGATCTTCTCGCGGATCTTCGGGGCTCCCCAGGTGGGGTGCTCCTTTTTGAGTTGAAGGATGAGGTTCTCAACCTGAAACGGTAATCGGTTGGCCTGTCGGTAGGGGCGTCGAGAGCGATCCGTCAACCCTTCCAGTCCGCAATCCTTATACCGATTGAAGATCTTATGGCCGGTCTTGCGGGAGATATCGAACTCCCGGCACAGCACTGCCATCTTCTCGCCTTCCAGCAACCGGGCCACGAATCTGAGTCGTTCGTCCACTTTGGAACACTCCTGCCACGGCATTTTGCGTCTCCCGCAAAAGCCTGAAAGTGTTACCTATGTGTCCGGAATGCTCTGTAACCTATGTGTCCGAAAGGACAAACGAGCAATCAGCAAAATGCGTGTGTACACCCTTGTGTACACTTAGACTTTCGCGACCGCTATGCCAACACCAACGGAATGGAGTGCAAAGTTTGTCGCATGGGGCGCGCCGCCCAGCCAGACCGAGCAGGATAAATGCGACAACGCGGTGCGCGCGGTGCGCACGGCAATCGAGGCAAGCCCCGCGCTTGTATCCCACGCGGTTCGGGTATTCCCGCAGGGGTCTTACCGGAATAGGACGAACGTCCGAGCCGAGAGCGATGTGGACGTTTGTGTCTACTGTCCCGAACCCTTTTTCTACGATCTTCCTATCGGCGGAACGGCGGCGCAATTCAATCTTATTACTCCCGCCAGCTACACGTTCGAGCAATACCGGACCGATGTCGGCGCGGCACTGGCCGCCCATTTCGGGGCAAAGGCAGTACGCAGCGGCAGTAAGGCGTTCGATATACACGAAAACACGTATCGCATCGCGGCCGACGCTGTCTCCACCTTTGAGTATCGCCGGTATTCATTTGACGCACCCCCGGTGCTTGGCGCGGCCTTCCGATGCGAGGGCCGACGAATCATCAATTACCCCGATCAACACTACGCAAATGGTGTTTCCAAGAACACCGAAACTGGGCGGCGCTTCAAAGCCGTTGCCCGCATCTTGAAGCGACTGCGCTATGAAATGCTCGCGGGGTGCGCACCCCTCCGCGAGCAAAGTGCAGTCGTACGAACTTGAGAGCTTAGTGTGGAATATGCCTTCGTCGTTTTTCGGCGCCGGATCTTCCGACCTCCGCGGAGACGTTCAGTCGGCTCTAATACACGCATGGAATGGGCTGGAGACCGATGCGACGTGCGCAACGTGGACAGAGGTCAACGGAATAAAGCCGCTTTTTGGCCCCGAGCAAGCGTGGACCCGCGAGGATGCGCGCACCTTTCTAAATGACGCTTGGAATTACGCGGAGCTTGCGACGTGATAGAACGACTACACCTTTCTGCAATCATCCTGACGGCCGCGGTGATTTGGGGCCTGTCGCTACTCTTTCAGGGCGTGGCCGTTTCACTATCTTGGTTTCAGCCGTTTTCCAAGGTTGTGGGCGTACTGATGCTGTTGCTTACGGCGTTCGATCTTTGGCTGTGGCGGGTTAGGTTTCTTCAAGGCTGGCTCGTTAAACGGCCGGTGCTTACAGGCACGTGGCGTACGGAAGTGCGGTCCAACTGGAAGGACCCGGCCACAGGGCAGCAAATCGCACCTGTTGCTGCCTTCATGGTCATTCGGCAAACGTTCTCAACGCTCAACCTTTGTCTGATTACCGACGAATCGAGGTCTGAGTTGCTCGGAGCGGGGATTTCACTCGGCGCAGAGGGAACATATCGCGTCTTTGGTGTTTACAGGAACGAGCCGAGGTTCGCGGTGCGTAACCGGAGTGCCATGCATTACGGGGCGCTTGAGTTGCGCGTCGCCGGTTCGCCGCCCGAACGCATAGAAGGGCACTACTGGACGGACCGGGACACTGCCGGCGAGTTGTCGCTCTCCGACCGCAAGAGCGGACACGCCCACGATATCGCGTCCGCGAAGAATCTCTACGGCCATTAGGACCGCCATGAAACAATATATTCCGCTCGCCCTCGCAACCGCCGCGGCGATTGCCGCTTTGATTGCTTGCACTGTTTGGGTTGAGCGGCACTTGGATACCCTTGCACCGCCGAACAATGCATTTGAACTGGCTGCGATTCAGAATCGGTTGCAGGAGATAGAGCAGTACGCCTGCTCGATGGACAGAACGCTACAGTCTATCGACACGAATTTGCTGCCGCCGGCCGTTCGCGGCCACGTGGACTTCCACGTGCAGTCGTGCCCCGGCGATCCGGGGCAACCCGAAAAATAGTCTAGTGCCAACGCTCGAATTCAATAGCTTCGAATTGTTGCGTGTCGCCCTGCGCGCCAGGAGGCGCGCCGCCAGGGATCACGCGCGTCGCGGCAAGCTCGCTATCACGCCGGACTCGCTCGTGGCGATTGTGTTCTCGGTGGCCGCCGTCGAAGCGTTTACAAACGATCTAACCGACCACGTCACCGTGTGGCATACCAGGGCGAAGGACTGGGCGCCGGCAGCCACCACGCCGACCCTCATAGCAGCCGTGCAGGCGATGCTCGAAGTCAACGAAGGCCGCGAGCGTGAAAAGCTCTTGAAGAAATACCGAGCTGCGCTGAGTGCGCTGGCAGGGAAACCGAATGGTCACGCGGTTCAAGAGCTGCACAGGTTGGTACACCTGAGAGATGCAATTGTGCACGCCACGGCGCGAAGTACTGAGCGTCGCGACAACCTTGTCGCGGCGGTGGCGGACCTGGAGCGGCGTAATCTGAATTTTCAGACCGAAGGGGCGAGGGCAAATCTTTTTCTGCGCGCTCAAACTCCTAGGCTCGCAACGTGGGCCTACAGCACTGCGCGGACGGTCATTCTCGCAATGCTGGACCTAGCTCCGAACGTCGCCGCGGTCGAATTGCTGAATCCCGGGTTCCGAAATCGACGGCAATTTCCCAACGTCCGAGTGCCGGCGAAGTAGCGCGAGAAGTCGGCCCGAACCTCTAGGCTGTTTTCCAGGCCATCGACCCGCCGCTCAAGTTGTCGGAGCTGTTCCTGCTCCACTGCTGAGTCCCTCCACAGCAGGAGCACCGTAGCAATCAAGGCGACAACCGCGGTTGTCAGCAGTGTCGTCGTCACGCCTTGCGCGTCTATCCGCACGCCCTTCCTCATGGCGGACAGACTGCCCAAAAAGTGCAGGGAATGCGAGGGAATCATCAGGGACAGCGAGGGACAGCGAGGGACAGCGAGGGACAGCGAGGGACTGCACAATCGTGCGTTTCGTCTTACCCATATCAGCTACCATACGTCACATGTAGTTTTATGTCAGGGGCACAAAGGAACGACGATGCAGACGTTAAGTTACGTCGTTGAATTCTGAGACATATTCGAATTGCACGGTCAGGTCAGTTCCGAGGTAGTTGCTTGTTATGTTCGATAAGGTTGTCGCGTCCGCCAAAAGGGAAGTACCGAAGCGCGTATTTCGTTTGAAGCCAAAAGCGTCACGGTAGTGAGTGACCCCGTATACATAGATACGTTTCGATCCAGTTTGAATGGCTGAAATCTCTTCTGCGGTGAATGGACGCGTAGCGATAGTCTGCGCTGTCACCGAGGCGTCCGGGAAAAGTGAG
>Ga0307470_10000492_pt1 | contig 19263 bp, 13 predicted proteins | sample atmos_gasesAM3C__FD_204565 | JGI IMG/M metagenome (GOLD analysis project Ga0307470, IMG submission 204565) | Hardwood forest soil microbial communities from Morgan-Monroe State Forest, Indiana, United States - atmos_gasesAM3C_05 | ecosystem: Environmental > Terrestrial > Soil > Temperate forest... | reverse complement strand
AGTTCGAAATGCTCCCCGAGGGCGAGCACGATTTCTTCGTAAAGAACCTTGACGCGCAGCTTACGTTTCACACCGACGCGACGGGAAACGTAACGGAAGTCGTTCTGCACCAGGGCGGGGATCATCCGTTCAAGCGCATTGTGGAGGCGACGGCTGAAAGCCGCCATGCGCAATTGGCGGAAATCGATTCCGTGATCGCGGCCGAACTTGCGAAACACCCCGTCGGCAGCGTAACGGCGGGCGTGGTCGCAGGGAAACAACTCATCTGGTCGAAGAGCTATGGCGACGCCGATATCGAAAAGAAGATTCCGGCGGATGCCGATACGGTGTATCGCATCGGCTCCATCACCAAGATGTTCACCGCTCTGATGCTGGAACAGTTGGTGGACGCAGGGAAGGTGCATCTCTCCGATCCGGTCGAGAAATACTTTCCGGAGATCAAGACGGTGCAGGGCCGCTTTCCGGACGCTCCCCCCATCACCCTGGTCCAACTCGCCACGCATACCTCGGGGCTGGGACGCGAACCCGGCGACACCGAGAAGTACGTGACCGGTACGGTTGCGGATTGGGAGAAGACGCTGATCGCCGCGCTCCCCCAATTGCGCTACCAGTTTGAGCCGGGCACGCGCTTCTTCTACTCCAATATCGGATTCGCCATTCTGGGCGCGGCGCTCTCCCGCGCGGCGGGCGAATCGTATGTCGGGTATGTCGGAAAGCACATTTTCGAGCCACTTGGGATGACCCACTCGGCATTCGAACGGAATGTTCTCATGCAGCCCCATTTGGCAAAGGGGTACCAGTTGATGGGACCGGGAGGCGCGGTGGACTCCGCAACTCCCGAGCGCGAACACAAGAGCGGACGTGGCTATAAGGTGCCGAATGGAGCCATCTACACCACCGTTGGCGATCTTGCCCGCTTCGCCGCGTTCCTGATGGGCCAGGGACCGGAGAGCGTGTTGAAGACAGCCAGTCTGGAGCGTTTTCAAATGCAATCGCCGGTGCAGGCCAACATGGAGCTGACCTCCGGCTACGGCATCGGGTTTCAGGTGGACCGGCGCGATCAGTACGTCGACTTTGGACACGGCGGAGCCGTCGCCGGCTACACGTCGATGCTCCTCATGAATCGCCCGAAGGGAATCGGAGTGATCGTTTTCTCCAACGGCGCGGCGAATCCGAGCAGCCTGGCGGAACGATCTCTCGACATTCTCTCGAAGTGAATGAGATCGGAGGGATGCGGCCGGCGCCGATGGCGCGGCGGACCTGATCGTGAAAGGTGACGACCAGGGGCCTGGGACAGCTATTTCGCGCTCACCGAGGTGCGGCCCGGAAAATACCTGCGACGCGCGAGCGGCGAAAGCCTGCAGCGGCTCGGAGGCCTGCACCCGGAGGATGAGTAAACACGCCGAGCCACACCACTTACAGTCGCGATACGTATTCCTTCTTGCGTTTTCCCCAAGGCTGCGAATGGTAGTCGGTTTCCCAATGCTCCACGAGCGTTCGGGCAGACTCGAACAGCTGGAGTTTTCCGGACTTCGCTTTGGCAACCGGGCAAAGCAAGGCCGGAATCTTTTGTCTGCACCGATGGCATGACGGTGCCAGGTGAGTAGTCGACGGATCGTCGAATTCGCCGCGCGTGTATTGACGCCAATTCTTTGGCAATTTGGCTGTAAACGGGCGATAGATTTCCTCCGCGAGCGTCAGCTTGGCGATGGGCGCGTTGCTCGCCAGCTTCCCACGCCCGCCACCAGCGCGAACCGCTCCGATCGCTTTCGACAATGCGATGAACATCTTCATCGCGGCGCAATTCGTAGTGAAATCATCTTCACTCAGCGAGAGATGCTCGTTGCGTACATCCGTTCCGCCAAACAGCCTGGGAAGATACGGATCATCGGCATCAATGTACTCTTTCGCCACGTAGTACTTACCTTCCAGCTCTCGCAGGTCGAGATCCTCGCCGCCCGACTGCGCGATAAAGCGTGTCTTCTGACCATCAGTATGCTCGACGATCAGGGCGCCCAGCATTCTCGGCTGGTCTGCCGCGAAGTCATCCCTTCCTTGACCGGACAGGCGCTTCGCGAGTTTCTTTACGGTGCGCACCTTGATCATCTTTGGCACACCACGTCGGCCGGTGGAACGAAGGACCGACCGGGCATGCTTTGAATTCAGCTTGCCCACCATCGCGCCAAGCGCCGCGGTACCTTCGCCACCGAGCTCGACGTAGTGCCGGCCGGCGCAGAGCGGACAGAGATACGTTTGAAATCCCAAAGGCGCGCGACCCTAAGGACGCATTGTACAGCGGCGACACTCGGTCCCCCAGGGGATCAAGACTTCAGGAAAGTGCTTTGGGGTCACACCTTCGGCTTTCGCCGGGGGAGCTGATCCGGTACGTTCGCGGCTACGTCATGGCGGGACTGGGAAGGCCGAAGTTGCGACCCCCATCGCGGGCGCGGTAGTCACCGCGCGGCGGCTGGCTATGGTGTCGACCGTCGCGAGGACGCGCCGCGGTCAAGAGATCGACAAATTCGGTTTGGCGAGGTTGGGATCAGAGTTCGACGACGTTGAAGACGATCTCGCTGATGTTGGGTAAAAATTTCCGAACGTTGAGGACGTTCGTCATGAAGATTGAGGACGTTCGTCATGAAGATTGAGGACGTTGGTCATGAAAATTGAGGACGTTCGTCCTGAAGTTGAGGACGTTCGTCCTGAAGTTGAGGACGTTCGTCCTGAAGTTGAGGACGTTCGTCCTGAAAGTTGAGGACGTTCGTCCTGAAGTTGAGGACGTTCGTCCTGAAAGTTGAGGACGTTCGTCCTGAAAGTTGAGGACGTTCGTCCTGAAAGTTGAGGACGTTCGTCCTGAAGTTGAGGACGTTCGTCCTGACAATTGAGGACGTTCCTCCTGATCTCAATGGCATTGATGACAAAATTGGTGGTAATGTTTGTAAAGTTTTTGTTAAATCTTCGATGAGTTTCCACAATTGGGCGAAAAGCGAGCGACTTTCGCCAACCTCATGCGTCTAAGGGATAGGAAGGAAAAAACGTGGCAACCGCAGAGAACAGATCCGGCTCCCCAAAGAACGCGAACCATTCGCGGCGGGTCCGGGTGCGTTCATTCGCCGCGGACCGGGACCGGCGCCGGTCGTGGACTCGTCCCTACCGCCGCACGCGGCGGGCTATCGAATCCTCGCTCGACCTGATCAACGCCTGCCGCCGCGTCATCGAGGCCACCGAGAGTCTGGCTGCGGAGCGTCCAATGCGTGCAGCGCGCCGGATCCAGGTCGCCTCGGGCTGGCTGGACCGGGCCATGGCACAACTCCACTGCGCTGCGGCTGGTCTGCGCAAGACAAGGGACCGCGCGGCGCAGTCGCCGGAGCATGCCTTCGACGCGCCGGCAAAACTGGCCGAAGCGACCGTACAGTGGGCCAAGGCGGCAATGGAGCTGAACACGTTCTCCGCACGGTTGGAGCACGCCTCGGCTTGGTTGCTCGATGGAGTGAGGAGCGGCAGCATTGCGATCCCCATCGAGGAGCAGGGTGCGGATGCGGGTAAGCGCGTCACCACCTTCCGGCTGATTACACCACCCATCCTGCCGCCCGATTGGTTCCCGTACGAAAGCAACGACGTTCCCTGCATTCCTGCCCGTCAACGGTCTGCTTGTTTGACCATGGACGAGGCTGCAAGACGGATCTTCCGAGGCCGTGCTCCTCCGCCCGTTTCAACCTGCTCGCTCTGATCACAGCAGTTTGAAATGAGAGATAAAGGAGAACACATTGTCTACCGAAGTACCCGTTACACCTGAGCAGTCCCACACCGATTCTGCGCAGGCGCGCATCGAAGAGATCCGCGCCATCGTGCAGAAGATCCCGAATTTTGTGATCCCCACTTCCAAAGGGGCCGGCCGGCGGCTTGCAAGAACCGCCTCGGTCCCCAAGAAGTTCGTGGAGTTGACGGCCGTAGCCGTCAGAAACAACGCACCACTCGTTCTTCCGTCCGGCCAGGATCTGGCGCAGGATCAAGATCTGACGAGTTATGCCGAGGCCTACCTGCCGGTGGCCGATGAGCTGGAAGCGCAGGCTCACTTCGTCCGCCACAGCGTAGCCGTGGCAAAGAGCAAGGTGGGGAGCTCCGCGCTCACCACCTACGCCCTGGCGCGTGTTCTGGCCAAGCGTCCCGAGACAGCCGATCTCCTTCCCCATGTCGACGACATGCACAAGGCCCTCGGCAGCCGGCGGAAGTCCAAATCGAAGCCGGCAACCCCGGATACGACTGAGCAGCCCTCGTCAGTGACTCCGTCACCGACGACCGCAACGACGAAGTAGCCGGTTACGTGCAGTAAGTCCCGCGCGGGCGCGTCCGAAGGCGCGCCCGCGCATTTGTTCCGGAGCCGATCATTGCGGCCGGTTCATCACGTCGCCCATTACCAGCAGGTCCATCTTCGTTCGCAGGAAGTAGTCGAACGCTTGGGCGGGGGGTGTTAGCAAGGTCGCGGAGACGACAGGCCAGACCTTCGGGCTGGCAATGGGGATACGCCTGAAGCCAGTCCTCGCCGCGCTGTTCGCCGCGCTCCACTGCTCGTATCCCGATTTTCCATTCCGAGGAGGTCGGCGGGCGTTTTTCTCCACGTCACGTGGATTCCTCGGCCATCTTGACAGTACCGAGGGATCCTCGGACGCGTTATGGTCAAGAAGAAAACGACAGCCGGAACGTCGCGGCCGAGCATCGTCAGGGCGCCGGTGGCTGTTGCTTCCACGCGCAAAACGCCGCGAACCGCCGCCAGCCCGGCCGCACTGCTGTCCGAGGTGCGGGAGCTGATCCTCCAGACGCGGCAAACGGTCGCGCAGGGCGTCAACTCTGCGCTTGTGCTGCTGTATTGGCAGATCGGCCAGCGCATCCGAATCGACATTCTGAAGGAGAAGCGGGCCGGTTACGGCGAGCAGATTGTCCACACACTGAGTGGACAATTGACTGTGGAGTTCGGGCGCGGATACACGGAGCGGAATCTGGCCAACATGGTTCGCTGCGCCCAAGTGTTTCCCGACCTGAACATTTTGCACACACTGTGTGCAAAATTGAGTTGGTCGCATTTCCGCCGCCTCATCTATGTCGATGATCCCTTGAAGCGCGAGTTTTATGCAGAGATGTGCCGCGTCGAGCAATGGAGCGTTCGGACGCTCCATGAAAGGATCCAATCGATGCTCTTCGAGCGGACGGCGCTCTCGAAAAAGCCGGACAATCTGATCGCCGCGGAGCTGAAGAAGCTTCGCGATCACGACAAGCTTTCGCCCGATCTCGTCTTCCGCGACCCGTATGTGCTGGACTTCCTCGGGTTGAAGGACACGTACGGCGAGAACGATCTGGAGGCGGCCATCTTGCGTGAGATCGAAGGCTTCATCCTCGAGATCGGTGTCGGCTTCTGCTTCGTCGAACGGCAGAAGCGGATGCAGATCGATGGCCGCGACTACTACCTCGATCTCCTCTTCTACCATCGCAAGTTGCGGCGGCTGGTGGCCGTCGAGCTGAAGGTCGGAGACTTCGAAGCGGCCGACAAGGGACAGATGGAGCTCTATCTGAACTGGCTGAAGCGATACGAACGCGAGAGTGACGAGGAGGAGCCGTTGGGAATGATTCTCTGCGCGGGTAAGACGCAAGAGCACGTTGAGCTGCTCGAACTGCAGAAGAGCGGCATCCATCTGGCCAGTTACCTGACGAGACTCCTACCCTGGAAGCAGCTCGAGAAGAAGCTGCATGAGGCGGTGAAACTGGCGCGCCAGCGGCTTCAGGAACCGGCAGTGGGAATCGCGAGCGATCGCCACCCGTCATGAGTGAGACCGTCAACGCGCGAGGCCCTGGCCTGCCGGCTTGGATTGATAGGTCATGAATCGCGGAGTCAAGTCTTGACGAACTGAGTGTTCCCAGGTCGGGCCCCGGCCTCAATCAGGCCGTCTTCAGCGCGCTGTGCTTGCGACGAAGGCGCGAAACCGCGGGCTGAAGAATCGGGAATCGGGATCATGTTTGGGATCGAAGCGCCGGAACTCGCGGATGTCCGCGAGAAGCGCCTGCCTCAGTCTCTCATCGCGCGATCCATCGACTGTGTACTGCGAAAATCGGGAAGCTGCGCGAAAGAGCGCAACCTGGGCGCGGTAATAACCTTCCTCCGGTGCAGCCGCCCCCAGAATCTCAATGGCCCGGCCGTACTTGCCGCCGCAATAGGCCTGAATCCCTTCGTAGAGACTTGAAGGAATCGGTGATGGCGGCTTTTCGGGCGGAGGCTCACGCGAAACGGTCGGAGAAACGGCAGGATCAACAGGCGGAGCGGGCTCGGGATGGGTCTTGTCGTGCGGGGGATAAGAGACCTTGGGATGCCCTGACCGGCCACGACCGCCGCTTGTCCATTCGGCTGGAGGCTCTTCGGAGCTCGTTGCGGGGGCGGGCCGCAGCGGAGGAGTTTCGTACGTGGCGCCGAGCACTCTAGTAACTTCGGGAGGGAGGGGAGCGTCACGTTCGGTTTTCGCCAACGCGGCATACGCTCTGTCGATATCATGGACATGATCGATTACGCGGGAAGCCTCGAGTGCTTTCGTACCCGACAGCTGCTGGCCGCGAAATCTTTCCAGGGTGAGCCGGTCCTTCGTCAATGCGTCCGAAAGAGCACGCCACTCGGCGGGAAAACGCTCCTGAAGGTGCCCCCGTTCTGCGCGCCATTGAATGCCCGGGATCGTATCCAGAACCGGGCGCACTCTCACTCTCTGAGCCGACAAGAGAATCGGGAACAGGGCTCCCACGACGGCGAGCAAGTGAAAGCGTCTCATGGATTGGATGCAGGAAAGGATTCCATCCGTCGGTTGAAATGTCAATGGAACGCCGCCGGACAAGACGGAAGGGGAGCCCCTAACTGGAGCTGGTCCGGTACGTTCGCGACCACGTCATGACGGCCGAGGAAGGCCGACGGCGGATCGTCAGGGCTAATGTGCGGATTGGAGCTTCGCGAGATAGTCGGCCGCATCGACCGTGTCGAGCGATGCCTCGCAATCCGTGGTCTTCGTGGCGAGCAACGAGACGGAGCATGTCGCGCGTTTTCCTGAGTTTGGGTTCATCAGGACGACTGTGTATTTGCCCGGCGGCAGCCTGAGTTTGGCAGGCGTGTAGAGCGGTTGGCCGGTTGGGAGCTGCTCCTTCCCGGTCGCGACGTCCTTCACCGATTTCACTTCGCCCCACGGAAACGCATTGATCGCCAATTCCGCCTCTTCAACGGTTGGAGGATAGGTCGAGGTGTTCGATGTGTTCGAGGTGTCGACGACCGGTGGCGGCGTTGGTTGCCTTTCATTCGAAGGTGCTGACCTCAGGTAACCCTGCCAATACAGAGTGAGCACCAGGACGAGAACGACCAGAGCGGCGGCGCTGATCCTGGCCGGCCATCTGGAGAAGACGGAGGTCCCAGCTGTTGGCACCGCGCGAACGCGCGGCGGGGGAGTCTGTAGGACATCGGCCGGCGGCGTTTGGCCAGAGCTCGGGGGAAACAGGATTCGTTTTGCAGCACCGGATGACTCGAGCTCCTCGATCGTGGGGACCTGCGAGTCGGTGCGACCGCCGCCGGCCGCTTTGCCCGGCACATTCGACCGTCTCCGCGCCTCGGCTTCGCGCGACTCCGCCGCGGCCAGTCGTTGCCGGGCGTCGCCCACCCGAGAAGATGCCGGGTAGCGCTCCAGGTAATGACGCCAGGCTTCTGCCGTATCGATACGTTCGGCTCCGGTCCATCCGAGGCAGTCGATGTCATCGTCGGAAGAGCGCAGGCGTGCACCGGTCCCTGGCCGCACCGTTGATTTGGCGTCAACCTCGTCTGTGGCGATCTTCTCGATCCGGCGGCGTGCCCGCGCCGCACGAGGCGAGTCAGGGTTCTTCTCGAGGTACCGCCTCCACCCCTCGGTCGTCTGTTCTCTCGAAGCTTCGTTCCAATCCGCCTCTTCGACCAGTTCGATTGCCTGCAGATGAGCGCGTGCGGCGCGGGCATGAATCGACGATGGATAACGGTCGAGAAAATCGTCCAACGCCTTCAGCGAATCTGCCGCCAGCGCTGCTTCCCATGCCAGTTGCTCGGAATGCGTTGGCTTGACCACCGTGACCTCGTTGGACGAGATCTGGATAGTGTCCGTCCCGATGATGGCGGAACTTGTGTCCACGGCCTTCAACGCTTCGATGAATTCCGCTGCGGTTTGATAACGGAGATCGAGGTCGCGTTGGAGCGACCGCATGATCACTGCGCGAAGATCCAACGGGACGCGGCCCCGCGGATCCGTTTCTTCAAAGCTGAGAAGTTCTCCCGACAGATGTGCCGCGATGACTGCCTTGTAGCTGGCGGAGCGGACGGGTAAGGTACTCGTCAAGAGCTCGTACATGACCACGCCCAGCGAATAGAGATCACTGCGCTGGTCGACTTGTCCGCCAAACTGCTCCGGGGCCGCGTAAAGAACCTTGCCGATGAATTTTCCGACGAGGGTCAGGTTCTGTGATGCCTCGATCGACTTAGCGATTCCGAGGTCGATCAGTTTGACGAGTGGTTTGTCGTTGTCGTCTCGGGTCAACATCAGGTTTTCGGGAGAGATGTCCCGGTGAACGACTCCCCGCTCATGGAGGTATTCCAATGCTCCGAGAGTCTGGATCCCGATATCGATCACCTGACGAGGGTCGAGGGGTTTACCCGTCACAGACTGTACCTGACGGATGTTTAGACCGTCGATGAACTCCATGACGATATACGCTGTGCCTTCCGCCGTAACGTCGAAGTCGATTACCCGGGCGATGCCCGGATGGCGGAATTGGTATCCCCGCTTCGCCTCTCCGATAAAGCGCGCCCGTACGCCAGGGATGTTGTTGTCGTACTTCGCAGTTTTGACGACTCGTACATCCTGAAAGACCTTGTGGCGGACTTTGTACACGGCGCCCATACCGCCCTCGCCCATTTTGGCCAGGATCTCGTACTTCGCCTCGATCTCACGATCGACGCTGATCACGATGGACTCCGGAACTTGGTCATGATGTGAGGTGACCTCAACCGCAATCGCAGAAACACGGTGTCATAGTGATCATGATACCCGGCAAGTTCCTGCGGTATGCTGTTGATCATGCTCTTCCGGGTATCGCTTGCGATGCCGCTGATGATTTTTCTCGCTTCGGCGAACGCTGTAGCTGGCGGTCAAGAGGGAGCGCGGGCGTGGATATGTCTCAACGAACGGCAGATTTCGGCAACTCTCGCGCGCGCAGGTCAACATCTTCCCGTTGAATTGAAGTCCGCAGGTGCGGGAGGACGTTGCGACGCCTGGTTACCTCAGGTCCCCGGCCGTGCGGACGGGCAAGGTGAAGCGGCGCTCATTGACGTCCCGGAGGGCCTGAGCCGCGATTTTGTTGTGGTTCCGTTGCCGCTGCGAAGCTGGGGCTATTCATCGATTGCGCCGATCGAGGAGATCGTATTCGTCCGCGACTCTGCCGGCGTCATTCGCGCGCAAACTGCCGCACCCAAAGAGCTCTCGCGCCGGCGGATCGGCACAGCGCCGGTTGCGAAGGTTCACCATCCCTATGAAGTGTTTGATTTCTCGCACGACGTCCTGGGCCAGTCGGGGAACAAGTTCGGCGGGTTTTCGGGACGGGGAGCCGCAGTGGCGTTCGATCGTCGTGGGATGGGCGCGCAGAGAAACCTCGTGATTTCGCTAACCGGCTCCGCCCAGGGATTCGGAGGGATTTGGGTCGAGCTTGCGTCTCATCAGTTGCTCGGCGATCCAAACAGCGGGCTGAATGCGGCGGAAGCGACGACGCTCGTCATTCATGGCCGCGGACGGGCGGTGGGCGCTGTGGCGCTCAGCGACGTTGCGGCTGCAAAGCGCGATGCTCCGGTTGTGATTGGCTCTCTCGCGGCTGCGGTGCCCCGGCCGGACGGTTCGTGGGAGTGGAAGGGCGCGATCCCGGCAACGGTCGACCGCTCGCACCTTCGAACGCTCACGATTGATTTGACAGGAACCGGCGACGGTAGCATCGAGCTCGGCGACATCTGGCTCATTTCCTCTGACGATGCCATCCCTCCTCGTGGCGACGAGCGCCCGAATCGAGCCGCTGCCGGGCATCGCGGACTCTGGGTCTGGAACACGGACGAGGTGCTCGCGTCGGATGCTTCGTACGCGCAACTGCGCGATGCTGTCCGCAGCTGGGCCATCACCGATGTCTTTCTGCAATTGCCCTATCGGCTACCGGTCATGGGAAGCTGGTCGACAGGTCCTGCATCGAAGCGGCTCGCTGTGCTCGTTGCCAGACTGCATCACGAAGGCCTGGCCGTTCACGCGTTGGACGGGGCTCCCTTCATGGCCACTGCCTCCGCGAAACCGCTCGTCGAATCGCAAGCGCGGCGGGTCGTGAAATTCAATAGGATCTGGGGTCCGGATGGGGCGTTCGACGCGCTGCACCTCGATGTCGAGCCCTACGCATTGCCGGCGTTTGGCGGCCTGCGCCAGGACGAGCTTTTGCGCTCCTACGTGGATGCCATCGCCGCAGCAAAGGCCGCCGTTTCCCCGCTCCCTCTGTGGCTCGACATCCCATTCTGGTACGACGAGGCCCCCGAGACCGCCGTATGCGATTGCCACTTTCGCGACGGCTTGTTGGCGAAGCTCGTCCGGCTGGCCGACGGCGTCGCCGTCATGGCATACAGGACGTCGGCTGACGGAGCGAACGGAATTGCCGCGCAAGCATTCGGGGAGCTTCGCATGGCGGCCAAATGGAATCGAAGGTCATTGATCGGTCTGGAGACCGTACGTCTTCCTCCTGAGGATCAATGGCACGTTTCGCTGAAGGACGAGCAGACAGTGGAGCGAGGCACTCCTGTCGCGGTCATGCCTCGCGTCATGGGAACGGCGCCATACATGCTCTTCGCCGCAGCCGTGTCCGACGCGGACCTGATGTGGCTGAAACAGCACGCCTCCGACTACAGAGTATCTGCCGCACGTCTTGTGCGCGGGCCCGATCCCGCTACGGTCACATTTCACGGCGCGTCGCGCGAACGGATCGAAAACGCCGCGAGCGCGGCGTCCGGTCTTCTCCGCGGCGGCGGAGTGCCGTTCGATGGAATCGCCCTTCACGAACTACGGACGTTGCCGACGCCGTGACCGACGGTCTCCAGCTTGCCGCGGTCACGTTCCGATACGGGAATGACGGCCCTCCGACGCTGAGCAATATCAATCTCGAAGTCCCGCGAGGCGAAATGGCCGCTCTTGTGGGTGGATCGGGCTCAGGAAAGTCGTCGCTGCTTCGGGTCGTGGCAGGACTCGAGCGGCCGTCGGACGGTGAGATCTTTTTCGAAGGAAGACCGTTGCTGGGCCTTCCTCCCGCAGAGCGCGCCGTCGGGATGGTGTTTCAGGACTACGCGCTCTATCCGCATCTGACGGTCCGCGGGAATCTCGAGTTTCCATTGCGCGCTCAGAGGCGTCCAACGGCGGAAATCCGCGCGTCTGTGACCGATGTAGCGCAACGCCTCCGTCTCGATGCGTTTCTCGACCGGAAACCGGGCGCACTTTCCGGCGGACAGCGCCAGCGCGTGGCACTCGGGAGAATGCTGGTGCGATCGCCGGCCATTGCTCTCTTCGATGAGCCGCTCTCAAATCTCGACACCGTGCTCAAGCGCGAGATCCGGCTCGAGATTCGAAGACTACACGACGCCAGGGGTTGGACGAGTTTGTATGTCACCCATGATTCCGCTGAAGCGGCGGCTCTTGCCGACAGGATCGCTGTAATCGCCGGGGGGAGCATCGTCCAGTTCGATCGAGCGAACGCGCTTCGGCAGAGCCCAATGCACACTACCGTGATCGAGCTTCTGGCCTCGGCGGTTTTCAATCTCGCTCCGCCGGACGTCTTGCCTGGCGGTTGGCTCGGTGGCGGCGATCGAGGTTCGCGGGTGGCTGTGAAGGTTCGGGCCCTCGAGGCGATTTTGCAATCGGACACAGGAATCCCGGCCGTTTTTCTTGGGCGATCCGATTCCGAGAGTGATCTGGCAGTCGTGCAGATGCCTTGGGGTGGACATTGGCTCGTGCGTCAATCCTGTGAAGCCGCAATGGGGACGTCCGTTCATGTGGTGTACAAGCCGGAGGAGGAGCTCTTGTTCTTCGATCCGGTAACTGGGCTGAGAAAGCGCGGATGAGATACAGGTACCTTGCCTCGTACCTCCTGGCGATTACCGTGGCGCTCTCCGCGCACGCATCGGAGTTGCGTGTTTGGCAAATGACGCTAAGGCCGCGAACCGCTGCGGCAATCGCCGCGCAGTACGAAATCAGGCACCCGGGCGTTCATGTCGCGGTGGAGACACTTTCCTGGGATGACGCGTTACAGAAGCTCGTTCTCGCCATTGCATCCCACCATGAGCCCGACGTACTGGAGCTTGGCTCGACATGGATACCGCAGTTCCGGGCCGCGGGATCGCTGGCGGTGGTTCCTGATTCGGATGTCGCCGGCCTCTTGCTAACCCAGCCCGGACGTTCGCCGAGAGGGCCGGATGCGGTGCCATGGATTCTGGGAACGCGCGCACTTTTCGTGAATCCGGCAATGCTCCGTGCCGCCGGCATCAACCGCGCTCCTCGCGGCACGGACGAGCTTCTTCGCGACTGTCTGCACCTCCACACCATTGCGCCGTCCATGCGCTGCATCGGTCTTGCGGCTTCCGACACCTACGCTCCGTGGCAGCAACTGCTCTCGTTTGCATGGAGCCGCAATCCCAACCTGTTCGGTGAGTCGATAAACGCCAATGATGTGAATGGTCCCGAAGTATTGGCCGCTGCCCGGTTTTATTATGCGGTTCGCCCGTATGCCCTGGCCGACGTTCCGAGCGCGCTTGATGGCCAATTCGCCACAGGTGCCGTGCCGATGGTTATTTCCGGGAGTTGGTTGCCTCAACTATTGAGGAACACATCGCCAGATCTCGACTATGAGGTCGTGCCCATTCCTGCGCTCACCGGCGGACAGCCGCGCGGATTTGCCGGTGGCGAATATCTTGCGGTCTCAGCGCGCTCTCAGCACAAGGAGCTTGCGCGCTCATTCATCGCCTTCCTTCTGGAGCCCTCGACGCTCGCAGCCATCGTCGAGGCGCAACCTGGATTGCTGACGGCGCGAAGAGGAGTGGACCTACCGGAAGACACGTCCCATCGCGGCGCAGCAACGAGAGCGGCGCGGCGCGCTCTGCAGTCGATCCTCGAGACGGCCGTGGCGCCTCCTTCCGATCCGCGCTGGGCGGCTGCTGAACAGCCGCTTTCCTCGATCGTCGACCACATACTGCTCGAAGGCGACGCGCCGGAGACCGCCGTAAAGAAAGCGGTGGGCGTGCTCGAGCCGGCGCTGCGTCTCGCGGATTACAGACATTCCCGGCAGGCGGACGACGTGATTCGATGGATCGAGGGTGCCGGCCTGGCAGCGGCATTACTACTCATTCTCTGGCCGGGCCGCAAGACCACACGATGGACGCGATTACCTCTCGTGCCGTGGTGGGTTCTCTTTCTTGCGGTCTATCTCCTTCCGGGGATTTTCGTCTTCGTGATTTCCGGCACTTCTTATGACCTCCTGTCGGCTCGCATCGTTTTCACAGGAGCTCGGAATTTCATCAACCTTGCGGCCTCGCCATCGTTTCAACATTCCTTGCTGGTCACCTCGATTTTCGTCGTCACGAGCGTGCCCCTCACTCTGCTCATGGCACTCAGCGCGGCGTACGCGTTCCAGAAGTTGCGCCGGTTCCGGCGGATCGCCGAGCTTGCCGTGTACTTGCCGCCGCTCCTGCCGGTCGTTGTCACGGCAACGGTTTTTGGCGCACTGTTCGTCGGTAGCGGACCGGTGGACTGGCTCGTGGGCCGAGCCGGAATCCCTGTCCCGAGACCGTCATGGTTGCTGAATCCATGGGCGGCAATGTGCGTCGTCGTCGTGCATGCGGCGTGGACGAGTTTCGGCTACTACGCAATTTTCTTCTCTGTCTCGCTGGCATCGATCCCACTGACTGTGCTCGATGCCGTGGCTCTGGATGGTGCCACCGGCTGGCTTCGGTTTCGTTCGATCGAGTGGCCGGTGCTCCGGCCTACGGTACTGCTCGTGCTTCTGTTACACAGCGTTCGATCCTTTCAGGTCTTTCCCGAGATTTTCATCATGACTCGCGGAGGCCCGGCGGGTGCGACCACCACCGTGGTCTATCAGCTCTATGACCTGGCCTTCCGTACATTCGACTTCGGCGCCGCATCTGCTGTGGCCGTCGTTTTGATGCTCATTACCCTTGTGATTGTTTTCCCGTTCGTAGCCCGGTCGGGGAGGACGTCGTCTTGACGGAATCCCGAAAGATCAGCCGGTTCTGGTCGGTGGCCGCCGCGGCGCTGATCGTCTTCGCGATCGCGCCGGTACTGATCGTCTTTTCGGTGTCGCTGCGCCCTCAGACGCCGATGCTTCTTGCGCGCGACTTTCTGCCGCCGGCAAGACCGTCGCTGGTCAGTTATCGGGACGTCCTCAGCGAGCCAGGCTTCCTCAGGGCAACATTGAATTCAGCCTTTGTGACGCTGTTGTGCATTGGGGGCAATATCGGGTTAGGAAGTCTGGCGGCGTGGGCGCTGACCCGGCAGCGTGGGATTCCCTTCCGTGCCACCATGTTCACTCTGGTTTTCGCGATTGCTCTACCCCAGCAGGCGACCGTGGTTCCCTTGTTCCTTCTGTTTCAGCGATGGTCGCTGCTCGATACATTCACAGGCATCGTGCTCCCGGGTCTGATCATGCCGGTCAATGTTCTCGTTCTGTTCCAGGGCATGCGGAGGATTCCTCAGTCGCTTCTGAACGCGGCCATGCTCGACGGAGCAAGCGCGGCGTACTGCTTCCGGAGAGTGGTTCTGCCGCTCGTCGCGCCCTCTGTTGGCGTTGTGACGATTAACACCTTCATGGCGTCCTGGAGCGCGTTCCTGCTCCCGTTCCTCCTCACGACTACAGCGGAGCACCGAACGTTGCCCGTCGCGCTTGCTCTTCTCAAGACGCAGGATGACGTGCGCTGGTCTCTCGTCATCGCCGGCGCGGCGTTGACTGCGCTTCCGGTGGTGCTGTTGTTTGCGCTGGCGCATCGGAAGATCGTGAGCGGACTGACGGCGGGCGGAATCAAGGGATGAGTGCAGGAATCTCGCTCGTCCCGTGGCCGCGCGAAGTCTCATTGACCGGGGGAGTGTTCGACTTCACCTCGTTACGTGTGGCAGAAGCGGATGCTTCTCTGCCTGTTTCGCTCCTGAATCGATTTGCGGAGAGAGTGGACCGCCGCTTTGGGAGCAGGGTTTCGGTCGTTCGGGAAGCGCTCGATAGCAACGTACGCTTCGGCTCCCAAAGCGGGTTGAGTCCGGGGGCTGGCGTCGAGTCCTACGAGATCGAAGTGTCGTCCGGGCTCATCGAGATTCGCGCTTTGAATGCGGCAGCGTTTGGGTATGCGCTCGAGACGCTTCTACAGCTGATGGATGCTGGAGCGGACGCGTTCACGATCCCGTGCGGCTCGATCCGCGACAGTCCCCGATTCTCATGGAGGGGACTGCTACTCGATCCGGTTCGCCATTGGCTGCCGGTTTCCGTCGTCAAGAAAACACTGGAAGGGATGGCAGCGGTTAAGCTAAATGTCCTGCACTGGCACCTCACCGACGACCAGGCGTTTCGGATCGAGTGCACGTCGTTTCCACGCCTGCATCAGGTGGCGTCGCGCGGCGAATTCTATACGGTGCACGATGTCGCCGATGTGGTTGCGTTCGCCGCCGCCCTCGGAATCCGCGTTGTCCCTGAGTTCGATGTTCCCGGCCACGCTACGAGCTGGGTCGCGGCATACCCACACCTGGGTTGTACCGGCCAGACGCCACCGCTGCAGGACCGTTGGGGCATCTTCGACACGCTGCTGAACCCGTCACGCGAGTCAACGTATGCATTTCTCGATACGTTCTTCGCCGAGATGGCCAGCCGCTTCCCCGGCGAATACGTACATATCGGCGGAGACGAAGTGAATGGGCGGGAATGGCTGGAGTCTCCCGAAGTGACGGCCTACATGAGCGAGACCGGCCTTTCGTCGGTCTCTGAGTTGCAGGCCCTGTTCATGGAGCGTGTTTCGGAGATCGTGCGCAAGCATGGAAAGCGGCCGGTCGCCTGGGAAGAGGGCTCATCAGCAGTCACGACCGCGCAAACGTATAAGTCTGCGGAAGCGGCTTTGGCCCCGCGTGCGTCCGGCAGCCAGGTTATTGTCTCCTTTGGCTTCTATCTCGACCTCATGCGGTCCACCGAGGAGCATTACGCCGTTCAGCTTCCAGGTCCGGCTGAGGGCGAATTGGAGAACTCGGTCGTTGGCGGCGAGGCGTGCCTCTGGTCGGAGTTTGTCACGGAAGAGAACATCACCAGCCGCCTTTGGCCGCGGCTGGGAGCCATCGCCGAAAGGTTGTGGTCGACGGCCGATGGCGGGCATGAAAGGTCTCTTTATCAGAGGCTTGATTCCCTTCAGGCACACCTGCTGTCTTTGGGAATCGATGCCGGCCGGGACGCCGCAAACCTCCTCGATCGGATTGTTCCCGCGAAGCTGCGGGATCCCCTCTTGTTCATTGCGGGCGGCTTCGAGCCCGTCAAGGACTATGTTCGTCACCTGTCGGGCAACTATGACGTTCATGTACCTTTAAACCGGTTGGTTGATGGGATTGCTCCGGAGAGCAGGATTGCCCGTCAACTCGATCAGGCCGCTTCCCGCGAAGAAATGAGTGGAGTCATCGCGGCCCTGGACAGAGTTCTGGAATATGGAGCTCTCGTAGAACAATCTATTTCTGGAACGTCGGTCGAGGAAATCCTCCCGGCCGTACAACGATTGATCCGGATCGCGAAGGCCGGCCGCGAAGCGGTCTTGGCCGTCCTCGGCCAGAGGCCCCTCTCTGATGCGGCCGCCGCGGAGTTGGATGATCTGCAGCCGGAAAAGACGGCGCCCATCGCGGAGCTCGTGGTTCCTCTGGCAGCATCGGTCCGCCGGTTGTTTGAACGTGTCCGTTGACACGTCCGCCTGAATCGGACAGAATCGCGGACACACAAACAATTTCTGGTTCCGGGAGGTTCGCTTGAAACACGCCGCGGCTCTTCTCTCTTTTGTTTTTCTGGGGTTCTTCCTTCTCGCCGGATGCGACTCCGGAAAGATCGATCCCAATCTGGCGCCTACCGTGAATGCCTCGGCAAACGCGATGAACGCCAGCACCAAGATGATGGACGAGATTTCGAGTATGGTTCGTCCGAAACCGGCCAGCGATCCCCGAGTCGTGAGCAACCCTATCGACCAGAGTCACTGTCGCGTCGTGTTTACCAACGAAACGGACCGTGTCCTCAGCATCACCCTGGAAGGCCCGCGTTCCTACGAGCTCAATGTGGGATACGGGGGCGATGTGGATGTCGTCGTGGTTCCGGGCAAGTACACCAGCCGCTTTACCGCACCTTCCACCAAGACTGGAAGCGATACCTATTCCTTCAAAGGTGGAGTTACCTACGAATACATATTCTTTAAGCCGGGACACGAGCCTCGTTGACATTGAACGACAGGCTCAGGAGGATGAGAAAGATGTTCTCTCGGGAAGGTTTTCGAAGTGCCTTTACAGTCGGAATTCTGGCAGCTGCTCTGTCGGGCCGTTGCGCCCCGGCCCCCGCACCTGCGCCCGCGCCGCAGCCCATCCAGACGCCATCGACGCCCGTGGTGTCGGCCCGGACGCTGTTCTACGACCCTTTCAATGTTGTGAAGGGGGAATGGCAGCAGATCTCCGGCATATGGGAGACGCGCACCGACATCGGCTACCTGATGCAGAAATCGGACGACCCGCGGCAGCTCAACGCGATTCGGTATCTGCAGACCCCTCGCATTGCTGATGCCACGATTGAGACCTCGGTGAGAATCAACCCCACCCGCCCGCCACAATTCCTGAATGGGGCCGATCCCGGCGATGCGGATCTGATGAAGGCTCTCCGGTACACGATGGGTGCCGGAATCATTTTCCGAATGAAAGACTCGAGGAACTACTACATGTTCCGGCTGGCTGGCGAAGAGGGTGCGGTGGTCGGCAAGATGGTCGATGGCGAGTGGTTTGATCTGTGCAACCCGCGCGTTCGCGACTTTCTAACAGGATCGCGCATTGGATTTCGCACCGATAACTGGTACCGCCTTCGCGTCGACGTGGAGGGTCAGCAAATCACGGCGTATATCGATGACGAACCGGTTTGCCGGGTGAGTGACAAGACGTTCATCCTCGGAAGCGCGGGAGTGGTCACGTTCAAGGCGCCTGCCGATTTCGACTACTTCAAGATGACCAACAACAAGGAGACGGAAATTCGCAGTCAATAATCCGTCGCCGCCTTCCTGAGACATGAAACGGGTTCCACGCATCGGAACCCGTTTCCTTTATCCAATGAAAACCTTGCGCGTCCTCGCTGTCCTTGCCGCTCTGACACCGGGGGTGCTATGGGCACAAGGAGTCAGGGTGGGGCCGACTCTGGCAGCGATTCCCGGTATCCTGAGCCGTGCAACACAGCAGCGCGTTCCTGAGCGTTTTCCTGACCAGTGGCGGAAACTCGAGAGCATGCTGGAGCGCGATCGCGTGATTCTCGAAGAGTTTCGCGGGAAACAGTTGTGGGGAGAAAAGGCCCGCGATGCCTCGAACACCATTGATGATGTTGAGCGCATTCGCATTGCTTGCATTGCGCTGGAAAAGGCCGCTGCCGGATACGCCCTTCCGCCCGAGGTTTTGAAAGCGTTGGGCCAAACGCTGGCTTCCCCGGCGGTGAGCCCGCCTGCCAATGCCGCGCCAGCGCCGGTCACTCCGATTCCATCGCCGAAGGTGCCGCCCGGACGCGGCACGCCGCCCGTCCCAGTCAAACCTGTTCCTATGGGGCCAATCGCATCTGCTGAGGAAATCGCGCAGCTCGAGCGCCAGCGGAGCAATCTTCAGCAGTACTTGAGCCGGCCGGGCGCGCAGCCAACCCCGCAACAGCTTCAGACACTCGATGATGCTGAGAAGCTGCTTAGCCGAGCCCGTCTGACCGGAGGAGGCGTTTCGCCAAACGAAATCAGCGGGTTGAGCGATGCGCTCCGTGCTGCCGATCCCTGCGTCGAAAGCGAACGGAAGGCTGATTGGATCAAGGAGACCGGCAACGTTGCCGACGCCGTGGAGCTCTTCAAAATCATCGCAAAACAGGACTGCGTGGATCCCTCGATCGCAAGGAACGCCCAGGAATTCGTCCGGA
>Ga0307470_10000491_pt1 | contig 19323 bp, 19 predicted proteins | sample atmos_gasesAM3C__FD_204565 | JGI IMG/M metagenome (GOLD analysis project Ga0307470, IMG submission 204565) | Hardwood forest soil microbial communities from Morgan-Monroe State Forest, Indiana, United States - atmos_gasesAM3C_05 | ecosystem: Environmental > Terrestrial > Soil > Temperate forest... | reverse complement strand
TCACATCAAAGGCGAATACGTCACTCTAGGCATCCACCCCCCACCATGGCTCGACCGAGAGATGGAACGCTGTCATGACCGCATGCGCCAAGCCCTAGAACTGCTCCATCAAGACGACGAGGCTTTTGGCCGCATCCGCGCCGAGATGGCTAAGGACCCACTGAATCGTTACGACCACACCCGTCAACTACAAGCACCAAAGGAGGTCAGCAATGGATCAGATAAGTCTAAAGTTGTTCCTTGAGTACAATCCGTCCACCGGTTTGTTCATTTGGCTTATTGGTAAAAGGAAAGGCTCGGTTGCTGGAACACTTCGTACAGATGGATATGTACAGATCAATATTAAAGGTGTGTGCTACTTTGCACATCGCTTAGCGCATTTATACATGGAAGGTAATCGGCCAAATCAAATTGATCATAGGAATGAAATCCGTAATGACAATAGATGGAGCAACCTTCGTGAGGCAACCCATTCACAGAATAAGATGCATACGGCGCGGCAGATAAATAATACGACAGGCTATAAAGGCGTCACCTACGATGCTCGCCGAGAGAAATATTGGGCACAAATTAAGAAAGACAACGTGCCCTACTTTCTTGGCTACTATGATCTTCCAGAGGAAGCGTATGCAGTTTACGTAGAAGCTGCAAAACAACTACATGGAGAATTTGCTTATGTCTAAACAGGGACAAGCACAGACAAGCCTAATGGGCTCAACAAAGACTGAGCCTAAGTCCAACGCCGTCAACATCGCTACCGTAGCCGACATTGGTCTCGCCCACATCCGTGGGGGTAGCACCCAACTGTACGAAGGCCGCGGGCTCGAAGCCCCAATGGTCGGCACTGACATCCATGAATGCGGCAGCCAAGGAAAGCACAAATGAGCGACGTGAACACCACAGAAGTTGAAGCTCTGCTGAACATTGCAGAGAAGTGCACAGGCCATAGCGGCAAGCTTGGGGCCTTACAGAACTGGGCCATCACTCAGCTAATGAACATCAATGAGCAGCTGCGAGTTGAAGCCATCCACGCCGCCACACAGGAGCGGATCAAGGCCGCTGAGGCTGGTGGGCAGACAGGCAACACGGAGCTTGCCTCGGAAGAGGACGAACCCGAAGCTGAGGAAGTCGAGGAGCCCGTCGAAGAAGAAACCACCCTTCAACGCAACGAGCGCCTACGCCGTGAGCTCGCTGCACGGCAAGCTGCTCAAGCAACCACAGCCGATGAGGCCCGCCGATGAGTGACATCCTCAATGACTACGGCCGCGATAGCGGTGCACCACAACAGCCTCGCGCGACCAATGGTGGCAAGCAAGAGGTGAAGCCCTTGTCCTACTCACCGCCCAAAGGTCCCACTGGCCAAATGCGCGAGGGCCCCGGCCTAGGTGGCACCAACCTCGGCACCTGCGGCACGCAGAGGTGTGACTAATGACCTCCGAGACGGACGTGTGTAACAGAATGCTCCAGCGTCTTGGCACGCGCACGACTGTCTCGGATGCCGAACTTGCTAACAACTCCTCCAATGAGGCCATTCAGTTCAACCTAATGTACACGGAGCTTCGCGACAGCCTCCTTCGCCTTGCTCCGTGGGACTGCGCAATGAAGGTTGGCAACCTGACCTACATCACTTCGCAGCCCGGCACGCCTGAGAACACCTCAGGGATGCCAACGCTGTGGGCTCCCGGAATGCCCGCCCCACCATGGACCTACGAGTATCAATACCCCACCGACTGCTTGATGGCCCGCTGGATCATTCCGGCGACCCAGACGGGCTTTGCAGGCGGTACTCCCATCACCACAGCGGTCACTGGAGGGGCCTCCAGTTGGTGGTGGGGGTCACCGGTTCGGTACAAGGTGCAGACGGATGCGTTCTACTCTGTCAGTGCTGCGGCGGTGGCTGTAGGAGGCACTGGCTACGCCATTGGCGACTACATCACGCTTGTGCTAGTGCCTACAGTCAATGGCGTGACCAATAAGATCGGCACGTTCCTTGCTGTGGCTCCACAAGGCGCCGCGGTTGTGCTTCAAGTTGCTACGCTTGCGGGCTCAGCTGTAGCAACCGTCAATGTTGTCTCTCAGATCAACGGAGAAGCCGCAACCTCACCTGTGGGCGGCAGTTACTTCTACGACTACGGCAATAACAGTGGTATTGCTCAAGCCTCCACCACCGGCGCGGGCACTGGCGCTACCTTCAACTTGACCTTTGCTAACCCTGCCCCTCAGCGGGTGATCCTTACCAATCAAGAGTTCGCCACTCTCGCCTACACCCAGCAATGTTCCGACCCTAACCTCTGGGACCCATCGTTCCGCGACGCCATGTACGACATTGGTGCTGCGACGCTGTGTATGGCATTGAAGGGCGCGCGCGAGACCGCCAACATGCTGGTGCAACGCGCGAACAAGACCTTGAGCGTGGCCCGCGGCAACGATGGGAACGAGGGCCTCACTGTCAACGACATAACCCCCGACTGGATTCGCGTGCGCGGCATCGACTACGACAACCAAGGCATGTACTCAGGCCCCTACCAAGGCTACGACTGGGGCTCAACCTTCCCGATGTTCTGAGCATCACTAATGGTAAAGGTTTGGGACGCATCACCAGAGGTTCATGTTATAGATTGCCCCGCTTGTGGGTATGGGCATCCATTTGATGGCAGATGGGAATTCAATGGCGACTACAACAAGCCAACTTTCAAACCATCCATGTTATGTATGCCGGATGGCCCAAAGCGTTGCCATTCGTTTGTTACTAACGGCCGAATAAAGTTCCTTCCCGACAGTTGGCATAAAAGGTCTGATACCGTAGACCTGCCAGATGTAGAGGACTAATGCCAACAACGGCGCTTCAAGCCTCGTTCAACTCAGGCGAATGGTCCCCAAAGCTCTTCGCGCGTGTGGACCTCGCTAAGTATCGTTCAGGCGCAGCGCTGTTGTCCAACTTCATAGTGGACTACCGTGGAGGTGCTAGTACACGGCCCGGCACCAAGTACGTCCTTCAGTGCTATAAGTCAAATCACCCCGTTCGTTTGATCTCTTTTCAAGCCTCGTTCAGTGTGGGCTACGTCTGTGAGTTCGGCGATGGTTACATTCGCTTCCATGCCAATGGCGCGCCGATCCTTGAGAACAACACTACCATCACTGCTGCCGTAGCGGGCCCTCCAGAGTCCTTCACTGACGCTGGTCACGGCTACACCACTGGCGACTGGATCGCGGTTCAGAACAACTACTACATTGTGCAGGTCACAGGAGCCAATACCTTCACCCTAACAGACCTATTCGGCGTTGCCATCAATACCAATCCGTTCACAATTCCCGCGACCGCGAACCGTGTCTACACCATTGCCTCTCCATACGCCGCTGCGGACCTCGCGAAGCTCAAGTTCGCCCAGAACGTCTCCTCGATGGTGCTAACCCATCCGAGCTATGCACCACAGTTGCTAACGCTGATCCAAGCGAACATCTGGACCATCCTACCTATTAGCTTTGGCACTACCGCTGCAACCCCAGCCGGGCTGGCCTTAGGCTCTACCCTTCCTGCCGGTTCCGTTAGCTACCTTTACGGCGTTACCTCCATTGACGCCACTGGTGCAGAGTCCATTGTCGCTACCGTGAGCGCTGGAGGCCTTGCGGACCTACGCACCACTGCGGGCACTAACCAGATTGGCTGGGGCGCAGCTGCGGGCGCAGTTGCCTACAACGTCTACAAAGCCACCGTGAGCTACTCTGGCGCGGTGTCCGTTGGCGCTACTCTTGGCTACATCGGCACCACCACCTCGCTCCTGTTCCAAGACTCCAACATCACCCCAGACTTCTCCCAGACCCCACCGATCGCCCGCAATCCCTTTGTGGGCAAAGGTGTGTTCTCGGTCACCGTGACTGCCACCGGCGCCTACACGGTAGTACCAACAATTACCTTTACGGGCTCAGCCTCGACCATTGCCGCCTCAGCAAACGCAGTCCTGACCGCTGAGGCCCCACTGACCGTCGGTGCTGGTGGTGCTGGCTACGCGGTAGGTGATTTCGTCTCCTTTACCAACGGAGTGACACTGAAGGTCCGCACAGTGGCGGCGGGAGCCGTGACCGCTTGGGAGTCCATATTCACCGCAGGGTGTAATGGTGGCACTGTAATTGGTGCGGGTACCCCAATTCCAGCCAATCCGCTGATCCAGCTTGCTACCACGGGTGGTGGAACCGGCGTCACTGCCAATGTGACTTGGGGTGTGGGCTACGTCATTGTGGTGAACCAAGGTGCTGGGTACGTCTCTATCCCCACCGTGACTTTCAGTTCTGGCGCAGCCACCGCCACTGCCCTACTGACCGCTACCTCTAATGGCTACCCTTCCACCTGCGGCTTCTTTCAACAGCGCCTTGTGCTTGCGGCTCCAGATGGTGCGCCATCGACCTTCTACATGTCCCAGCCGGGACAATACTACAACTACAATATCTCCACTATTGCCCAAGCCGACGATAGCATCAGTGGCACCTTGGTTAGTGGCCAACTGAACACCATTAAGTCCATGGTCCCACAGACCTCGGGCCTGTTGATGTTCACCGATCGGACCTCATGGCTGATCAATGGTGGCTCGCCCGGCTCCGCTGTTACTCCCTCTGCCCTCGTCGCCAACGCCCAATCCTTCAATGGCGTCAGTGACGTACCCCCAATCATCGCCAATTTCGATGTGCTCTATGTTCAAGCCAAGGGCTCTATCGTACGAGACTCTGCATATAACATCTACGCCAACGTCTACACAGGTACGGACATCTCTGCGATTAGTTCGCACCTGTTCTATGGCTTCACCGTTACAGAATGGGCTTGGGCCGAAGAACCCTTCAAGATCGTGTGGGCAATCCGCAGCGACGGCGTGATGCTCACGCTAACCTTCCTCAAGGAACAAGAGTTCATTGGCTGGGCTCACTCCTCCACCGCAGGCGGCTCCTTCGCCTCTGTCGCCACTGTCGTTGAGAACACCGCCACCGCGGGAGAGGTCGATGCTGTTTACACTGTCGTCAATCGAACAGTACAATCCCAAGCGCTTAAGTACATCGAACGCTTTGCCGAACGCACCTTCCCCACTGGTGTGGCAGATGCGTGGACAGTTGATTGCGGTATTAACTACACGGGAGTACCAGCTACGAACTTCACTGGTGCTCAATTCTTGGCAGGATTGACATGCACAGGACTTGCTGATGGTCAGGTTATTCCTGCTTTTGTTATGCCTACGAGTGGTGCATTTACCCTTGGCACCGCCGCGTCGAAGGTCACAGTGGGGATCGGCTTTGTGCCACAGCTTCAGACGCTACCGTTGGAACTTGGGGACCCCACGGTGCAAGGAAAGGTGAAGAAGATCAACGATGTAGATGTGAGGGTAGCGGACACCCTTGGCCTTAGCATCGGCCCTGACTTCAGTCACCTTGTTCCCATGCGCGACCTCGTTCGTGGCAACGTGTCCTCAATGCTCACTGGCCAGAACACCTCGCAGGTGGTCACCGATCTAGTCAGCGGCGATGCTCGTGAGTACCTCGGTGCTGGTTACACCGTCCCCGGCCAATACTGCATCCAACAATCCGACCCCCTCCCTGCCACCATCCTTGGGGTGTTCCCTGAAGTAACCGTTGGTGATGGAGATCGCCGTGACCGTTAGGATCGATCGGCAGTCTGGTCAGGATGCCTTCGTGGCGATGTATCCATACATCTGTAACATGCCCCTGCGCGACCACATGGTCATGCGACAAGCCTTTGACAATTCCGTGGTGGTGTGGATTGGTTATCAAGACGATCAGGTGCTGTGTGCATGGGGGCTTGCGCCGCCGACGCTCTGTTCTGACCACGCTTACTTGTGGCTCTTCACCACAGAGCACCTCACCGAGCATGTGTTCACCTTCGTTCGCCACTCCCAACGGGCTGTAGCCGAGATGCTCGCCACCTACCCAACCATCCACGGCCACTGCGTCGTCGGCGCGGACAAGTCCATCCGCTGGATGCGCTGGCTCGGCGCTGTGTTCCAAGCCACACAGGGCGGGCTGCTACCATTCACCATTGAGGCCCACCGTGGCTGACCCGGTTACCCTGACTGCTATTGGCCTTGGGTCCTCCCTAGCAGGGGGCCTCATTGGCGCTAAGGGCGCCTCAGACGAGGGCGCTGCCCAGCAGCAGATGTACAACTATCAAGCCGCGGTGGCAAAGATCAATGTGCAAATCGACACTCAGAACGCAGAGTGGGCACGGACGCAGGGGGAGATACAGGCGGTTCAGTATGGGCAGAGGGCAGCGCAGCAGCGCGGGCAGATCATAGCGAACCAAGGGGCCTCGGGTATTCAGGTCGGCTCTGGGTCCGCTGGGGAGGTAGTGCGCTCACAAGGCCAGATCACGCAGATGGACCTTGCACAGATCAGGAACAACGCTCAGAAGGTGGCGTACGATTACGACACCAAAGCCATCGCGGATAAGAACCAAGCGACCCTCGACGTGATGGCAGGGGCCAACGCGAAGCAGGCCGGGGAGATCAAAGCGGCGTCCACACTGATCTCCACCGCGGGCTCTGTGTCCTCAAAGTGGCTCGGTGCGCAGCAGGCTGGTGTGTTCGGTGGAGGCAGTGGTAGCATTGACCTCTACGGCCCTGAGTTCACTAAGGTGGGGACCTATTGATGGCCAAAGGACAAATCAATACGCCCGATGCTCTAATGGATTGGGCTTATGAAGATGAAGAGAAAGGCTGTTGGATATGGATTGGTTCCACAACCAATTCTGGTTACCCAAAGGCTACAGTTAACTATGCAACGGTGCTCGTCCACAGATTCCTATATGAAAACCTGGTAGGGCCTATACCCGAAGGACTACAACTAGACCATATTTGCAACAATACATATTGTGTGAACCCAGCGCATTTGGAGCCTGTTACCCCCAAAGTTAATATGGAGAGGCGAGCCGCATTGATTACAAGTTGTAAACATGGACATCCTCTTTCAGGCGACAATTTATATGTAGACCCTAGAGGCAGACGTGGCTGTAAAACCTGTCGTAGGGAAGCTGTTAAGCGGAATTACTGGAGATAGTCTTGCCCCAAGTCCCCTACGATGGCGTCCAGCGCGTAGCTCCCAACCTTGAGCCTACACCGCGCTTTCAGGTTGCTGCAACCCCTGATGCCTTTGGTGTCAACGTCGCCCAAGCCGTCGAGGGCCTTGGCAAAGCAGTCGATGGTGCTGGCACCGAAATCTATCAGCGTGGCATTGCCATGCAGGACCTCTACAACCACTCGGAGGCCCAAGCTGCTGCCGCGAAGTTCATGGAAGCTGCGGGCGATGTGCACGCCAAGCTCGGCGCTATGCAAGGCAAGGACGCCGTTGACTACTACGCCAAGGGCTTCAAGACAGACTTGGAGAACGCTCGGCAGGACATTCGTAGTGGCCTCTCTAACCCAATGGCCCAGAAGCTATTTGACTCTGAGTCGCTTTCCACCGTTGGGCGCACTATGTTCAATGGCGCCGGTGTGGCTGCCAATGCAAATAAGCAGTACGCAATAAGCTCAAACGAAGCGCAGACTTCCCATGCGGTCGCCATCGCTGCTACATCGAACAACCCCGCGGACGTAGAGGCTGCACGGAAGCATATTAAGATTCTTGCTAAGGATCACGCTGCCCTTAAGGGCCAGGACGACGACTCCGCGGAGGAGTACGCTCGCAAGATCAACTCCTCCCTTGACGCCAACAATATCCAATACGTCGCTCGCACGGACCCAGACAAAGCCGCCGCCATGCTCGAAGCCAAGCGGGATGGGATGAACCCAGCCGACTTCGATCGCACCCGCATCGTGGTGGATAACCAGAACCGTGCGGTTAACTCGGTGGTGATTGCACAAGATGTGATCACCAAGCACGTCGGCCCTGATGGCAAGTCCGATGTGACCTTTGAGCAACTTCAGAAGGAAGCAGAGGAGAAGGCGCAGGCGAAGTCCAATGGCGACGCGGTGATGGTAAAGCACACTGTCGACACGCTGAAGGGGTTGTACAACCAGAAGGTTTATGCTGATAAACAGCAGCGGTATGATAACCTACAGACCGTGGATGGCCGAATTCAGGAAGGTGTGCGCGATGCTGCTGACCTACGCCAAGACCCTAAGGCCGCAGCGGCGATGGATGCCCTACCCAAGTCCGACCAACTACGGGTCCCAGGCAAGATCAACGCCTACAACGCCGCTCGGGACAAGGCCGACAACGAACAGTCCATGACGCGGCTGCTGGGGATGCGCAACAACGATGTGGAGAGGTTCCTCAACACGGACCCCACGGACCCCGACCTGAAACTCTCTCAACCACAAATCCGCCAAGTGATGAAGTGGCAACAAGAGGACAAGCAGAACCCCAATGGCGACCCACGGGTGAACCGCGCGCTGGGGTGGCTGCGGGGAGCGCGTGGCGGCGAGCTTGCTGCGCTGGGTGTATTCCATCGCGACGCGAAGAACCCAGATGACTACGACCACATGACAGGGACGTTGCAGTCGGCGCTGGACCTATGGCAGCAATCCCATGGTAAGGCGGCTGAGTACAAGGACGTGATCGATACCATTGGCCCGCAGGTGATCCGCAGCCGCGCTGTGCCCGGCTGGCTGTTCGGTGACAAGTGGCAAAGCAATGAACCCTTCTACAAGCCAGACGAGAACTCGCAGGAGTATAAGAACTTTGCCACGAAGGCCACGCAGGACGTGGTGGCAGCAGGGCAACCTGAGCCCTCGAAGGCCGAAATCGACCGGGCCTACACGCGAATGCAACTGCTGAAGCTCTATCCGCCTAAGGCGACTAGCGCAGCGAAGCCCAATGGATGACCTGAACCCCAACCCGTCGTCTGCGGACTTCATCCTTGCCTCGCGGCAGGGGTCAATCCAACACGCCATCAACTCGCTGGATGACAACCCAGATGACGCCGCCCGTTCCGTCGAACTGAGTGGCGCCACCGGCGTTCCTGCCCCTGTCATCAACGGTGACCTTGAGAACTTTGAGAAGCAGCACAAGGCCAAGTTGGTTTCCAACCTGCTCAACAGTAACGAGTACCTTCAGTCCTTCATCAACAAAGACCCGATGGCGGCGAAGGTTGCCAACGACGACTACGCCAACCTCGATGCGGTGTCGGCAAAGGTGTCGGCACTGAAGCCGTTCACTACGCGGGTCCACGACGCGTTGAACCTGAGCAACATCGCGCTGCCGGGTGACCCACTTGCTCGGTTCAAAGAAGGAGGCCCCTTACAAGGCAGCTTGGTCAAACCCGAGGACTGGACTAAAGACCCGTTGATGGCAACAATTGGGACCATTGCCCAGACGCCCTACCTCGGATTGATGACTGGGGCTGAGGTTGCCCTACGTGGTGTGACTGGCATCGCTCAGACCGTTGCTGACATGGCAAAGAACCTTGCCGCGGCGGCTGGTGGCGAGAGTCTTGGCCGTGACATCGGGGCCATGACCGAGGCCGAACTGATGGGCATGTCGGGGCGCCATGGGGTTCACGCTCCCGAAGTTCCCGGCGCCACATGGCTTGCCAACAACCGGCGCCCACCACCGAACGTCATTCGCGAGGTGGACAAGTTCAATGCCGACCACAACGCTGCTGGCGTTGACGCCCTAGTGGAGGCAACCAAGGATGCCCAGTCGTCCCTCACTCGTGAACGCGCGCCAGAACTCTTTGCAGACTTCATCCGTCAGCACACTGACGCTGAGATTGGCATATCGGGGGATGCGGTTGCTAAGCTTTATGGAGACAAACTCCCTGATCCAGATGACGGTCTGCTTGGATGGGTACCGGGTATCGAGGCAAAGCTTGAGCTTGCCAAGGCCACTGGCGATGACATCCACATCCCGATAGCTGATTGGCTCGCCAAGGTCGATCCCGAGGTGATGAAGGCGCTGCATGATGACATTCGGGTGCGCCCCGGTGGGATCACCGCCAACGAGGTGAAACTCGAAGCGGAGCGGAAGGAGGCTGAGAAGGCGGCTGCGCCGGAGGGGACTACATCGGGCGAAGCAACGCCATTGCCGGATGCCCTACCGACCTTCCGCGCTGCGAGTGCGCTAGAGCCGATGCTGTCAGTGGGGGACCGCAAGCTCACATTAGAGCGATTGGCTCCTGAGCCAGATCGGCCGCATATTGATCCAATCTTTAACCGGCAGACTAACTTTCACGACTTTCAGATCACTGATGAGAAGGGTAACAATGTAGGGACCTTAAACCTCTCAACGCAGAAGGGTGGCAAACAACTCTACGTTGAGATGATCAATGGGGTTAACGGCCTAGGCCCACGTGACTTCGGGCCCGCCCTCATGCGCGACCTGTTGCGTCAGATCAAAGAGCAGTTCCCAGAGGCCGAAACTATCACGGGGCATAGGGTCAGCGGAGCGCGTGATAAGCTTGGGACGTACGAGAAGCCTAGTGCGATGCCGGTGATCAAACTGGACAATCCGAAGGGCTGGGGCGAAGCCGACCTAGCCAACTGGGTCCGCATCCTCGAAGGCGGCAAATGGGAAACCTTCTCCCCAACCCTTCAAGCCTACATCAAACCCTACGCCGAACGCTCCCTCGAAGATAGGAAGCTGATCGATGCAGTCAACGAAGAGCTCAATCGGCTCGCTCCAAAGAAACTCAATGTGCAGGCGGCTGACAGGATTCAGAGCAGTGGTTCTCAAGGCCAGTCTGAAGGCGCTGTTATCACCCCGAATGCATCCTACATCCAAAGTCGCGACGCCTATCCTATCGTGCTCTATTCACTCGAAGGACCTGATCCTGTTGGATCGGCGCGCCACGAGGTTATTCATCATCTACGAAACTATGGATTCTTTAAGCCTGAGGAGTGGGCCACCTTAGAGAAGGCGGCGGATGAGGGTCTATGGATTCCTATGTTGAGTATAGCTGATCGCTATCCCAAGGCAAATCGGTCGCTGCTATTAGAAGAGGCAATTGCAGATGCGTATAAGTATTGGGAAGCTGGCGATGCTAAATGGCTTGGGGCTATAAAGCCCGAGGTCCAAGGCATCTTTGCCCGCATGAAGCAGTTCTTCGACAACCTGCGGAAGCGGATTGGGGAGTTGTTGGGCAAACCCCCCTCATGGGAGGACATCTTTGAAAAAGTGTCCACTGGAGAGGTAGGCTCACGCGAAGGCACCAAGCCGATTGTAGCGGGGGCTTATGATGAGAAGCTCAGCGCGCCTGAAGGCGACGCCCGGGACTACCAACGCGCCAACACCTATGGCATTCCCGTGGCCCAGTTCCGCCAGTATGACAAGCTGATCCAGAAGCAGTTCGCTGAGGACCTCGCCAAGGCCGAACGGCGAGCGATGGAGGAACAAGGGCGCACGCAGACGCGGGCGTGGAAGGAAGAACGGAAGGCTCTGCGGCAGGAGGTGGCCGAGAGCATTAAGTCCCGCCCTGACGTCGCCGCCGACTTGTTCTTCGGCTCAGGTGAACTGTATGGAAAGAAAGTCCCGCTCGCGTCGGTCAAGCTCGATGCGTCGAAGCTCACCGACGCCCAGAAGGCGATGCTTCCACGACAGTATTATGGCGATCGCGGCCTTGACCCTGATGATGTGGCTAATCTATTTGGCTACGGTTCTGGCGATACGATGGTTTCGCACCTAGCCGCGTACAACGTGCCGAAGATGCTAGCGAAGATGTCGGCGAAGGACTTTGTGTCGAGGGTGACCGACATCGAAACCGATCGCCAAATGCAGCTGCGCCACGGCATTCTTGAGAACAACATCATGGACGCGGCGAAGGAACAGGCGCTTGGGGAGGTAGGGCAGGACATTGTCCATGAGGAGACGCTGTTCTACGCCTCGAAGATCGGGCAGCAACCGGCGACACGCTCAGCGATCAAGGCCGCGGTGCAGCAACTGTTTAAGGAGACGCCACTGTCGGCTGTGGATAGCAATAGGTTGGTTGCCAAGATAGGGTCTATGGGTCGACAGATTGAGGCGTTCCATCGCGCGGGAGACTGGGCCTCAGCGTTCCAGCTAGCGCAGAAGCGTGAGTACGCCATGCACGCCACGGCTGAGATGGTGAAGGTGGAGAAGGACATCCAGCGGTTTGACGCCACCACGAAGCGCATGACGCAGCGCGTGGTACCCTCGATCGATCAAGAGTACACCAACTTCATCCATGACATTATGATAAAGATTGGCAAGCCAGTGCGGCGGTCGGTGCAGGATATTGCTACTGAGATCGAGGCAGGCGAGTACAAAGACCTCCCTTCCTTCGTTGAGGGCAAGGAGACCTTTGGCCTACGCGAAGTCGCCGTGGCCGACCTTCTACTAGACCCCCAGTTCCGTAAGGACTACAAGGCTCTGTCGGTGGACGAGTTCCAAGCGATCAAGACTTCCATCGACTCGCTGATTGCCAATGGCCGCGATGAGAAGAAGATCACGAAGGCTGGCGAAGCCGCAGACCTTGCTAAGGTCAAGGGCAAGATGATCGAGCAGTTGCAGGGGTTCAAGGAGCGGCAGTATGACGCCAAGGGCGGCAGGTGGATGGGGCCGATTCCGCCAACGCCCGCGAAGTACCTGCGCTCGTTTGGCATTGCCCATATCCAAGTTGAGAACTTGCTGAACCGCTGGGACCACGATGACCCCCGAGGGATATTCCAGCAGTACATCATGCGCGACCTTGTGGACGCCACTAACTCCGAAAGCGCTAAGCGAAAGGTCTACGCCAACCGGCTGCTTGAACTGGATGACAAAGCCGACCTAAAGAAGCAGGTGGATAACGCCATCTTCAAGGTGCCCGGAACGGACCAGTTGATGAAGCTGAACCGAGGTAACCTACGGGCCATCCTTCTGAACGCTGGCAACAAACAGAACTTTGCCAAGATGGCTACAGGGTACAAGATTGAACCCGCGGCACTAGAGGCTTGGCTCAATGCCCACGCCACGAAGGAAGATTGGGACTGGGCCCAGAAGATGGGGGATATGTTTGGCGACCTGAAGAAGGAAGCCGACACTATGTACCGGCACATCTCTGGAGTGGCACCAGAGTCTATTCCCATTGAGCCGCGCGAGACCCCCTACGGTACCTACCCCGGCTGGTACTACCCCATTATTCACCACGCTGAGTTCGAGGGCCCATCGAAGAAGCTGGTGGGGAAGAATGCGTTGGAGCAGGAAGGCTACATTCGCGCCACCACTGCCAACGGCTATACCCAAAAGCGCACTGGCTACGCTGGGCCGATGGCGCTGGACCTTGACCAACTCCCGGGTCGCATCTCGCAGATGATCCACGACATTGAGATGCGGCCAGCAGTGCTCAACGCCTCGAAGATATTTTACGACAAGGACTTCCGGTCGGCGGTGTTTAAGCACTTCGGTGCAGAATGGCGCGACATGTTTGTGCCTTACCTTGTGGACGTGGCCAACTCAGCCAACTACCTTCCAAAGGACCAGCGCCTTGGCATCCAAGCCAGTGAGTTCATTCGGCAGAACATGATCTCCACGTTAGTGGGCATGAACCCCGGCACCGTGATGAAGCATGGACCCACGGCGCTGGCGCAGTCGTTGCACGAGGTCGGTTCAGTGAACTTCCTCAAGGCAATGAAAGGGCTGTTCTCAATCAATGAGCGCACAGGGGAGAACAACTGGCAGTTTGCTCTCAGTACGTCAGAGGAGCTTCAGCGCCGCCATCAGAATTACATTGAGACCCTTGGGGGTGCAGGCAAGGAGCTTCAACCTAGCGGTGGGTACGCCAAACTTCGCGCCACTGTGCAGAGCCTAGCGGCGTATCCGGTGGCCTTCTCCGATCTGCTATCTGCTGTGCCCACGTGGCTTGCGCAGTACGATAAGGGGACCACTGAGGGCTTAGCTCATGGTGATGCTGTGTTCGAGGCCGATCGTGCGGTGCGTAGAGCTCACGGCTCTACGGCCATCACCAACCGCTCGGCGGTGATGCGAATGGGTGGACTGGGCCAATGGTTCTCTTCGGTGTATGGTTTCTTCAACCACATCATGAACCGGCAGTACGAACTGCTGTGGAAGTCTGGGGATGCGCTGGGCCTTGTGAAGGAAGGTGAATATAAGGAGGCTATGAAGAAGGCGCCGGAGCTTACCTCAATGCTGTTTGCATATGTACTCGCACCCGCGCTCATTGAGGAGATGGTCACGCCACTGGTGTCCTCAGAGAACGAAAGCTGGGGCAAGAAGGCGGCGAAGGGCATTGCCTTTACCCTTGGCGCCAGTTGGGTTGGGGTTCGCGACATCGCCAATGGCCTACTGAACTTCCGCGACCCAAGTGCGGGGCTTCTGTCGACTGCCATGCGCACTGTCACTGACCCTGCACGCGACCTCATGAAAGACGCACCATTCTCCAAGGAGCACGCTGGAAAGCTGGTTAAGGATGGGGCCACGCTGCTGGGGACCTTGTCCGGTGTGGTTCCCGGCGAAGCAGGCAAAGCCGCCGAGTTTGGCTATGGGGTCCACGTTGGCACTGAGCGACCAAAAGGCCCCTGGGGCTGGCTCGTCGGTGCACGCTATGGCACCCTACAGAAGCATTCTGCAACCTTTGAGGATTGGAGACGAGGACGATGATAGGACCAACTTGGTATCAAACCGCGTTGAAGGAGATCGGCCAGCGCGAGCTTCCTGAGAACCGCGGCCCGGTGATCCGCAGGTACATCGCTATGGCGAACTGTGGCGAGGAAGGCGAGCCGTGGTGCGCGATCTTCGTCAACGCGATGCTGGAGTCTCAGGGGGTGATGGGCACCCGGTCACCTTCCTCGCAGAGCTTCCGCCACCACACCAACTTCCAGCTGCTGCGCGGCCCCACCCTTGGCGCCATCGCGGTGTTCTGGCGCATCTCTAAGCAGTCGGGCCTTGGCCACGTGGGGTTCTACGCTGGAGAGGACGAGCACCGCTTCATCGACACCGTCGGGGGCAACGAAAGCGACATGGTGCGCGCGGAGCTTCTGAACAGCGCCGGTGCGCACTTCGGCCTCGTGGGCTACTACTGGCCCAAACAAGACAAGCACGGGAATGTATTCATGCCTCCAGCGGTCACCGTGCTTCAGCCGCAGGTATCAACACAGATTGGAACAGGGAAAGTCGTATGAACAACATCACTCCAATACAATGGTTTCTAATCTTCATAGCGTTCCTCGGGGCCCTCTCAGGCTCAACAGCACAGATGACGGACTTGTTTGGGGCCGTAGTGGCAAAGGACATTGCCTCTGGGGCCTCGTTCCTATCAGGCCTGATCTCAGCCATTCTCATTCCACTAAATGGCCAAACCGCCCAAATCAAGTCCGTGGCGGCAATGCCCGGTGTGGAGAAGATCACAGTCAATGCACAAGCGAACCAAGCGCTGGCGGCGGTGGCGATCTCAGATGACCCGGCTGCTGCGAAGGTTGTCACTACGCCGTCCTCGAACACCACAGTTACCAACACAGCACAAGGAACCAAACCATGAGGAAGCTCAGTATCGTTATCGCTTTGGCGCTGGCCCTAGGTGGGTGCGCAAACTTACAGACCGCTTGGAAGGTCGTGACGGAGGCACAGGTTAGCCCACAGCAGATCATCATTGCTGCCAATGCGTTCGACGCAGCCGAAGCCACCGCGACCCAGTACCTGTTGTATTGCAAAGCCAACAAAGGCACCTCGCAATGCGCGCTCGCCACTCGGCAGAAGGTGGTCACTGGTGTCCGTTCTGGCCGATCAGCGAGGAATGCGCTAGAGCCCTACGTTGTCTCCGGTGGCGCTGGGCCCTCGGGGATTTACAATACCCTTGTGTCCGCGATCTCGACGTTGCAGACGAACACCCCAACCCTAGGAGTCAAACCATGAGTGGAATGATCGCAGCTGTACTTGCGTTGATTGAGCAACTGCTACCAGCGAGCGCTAGTGCGCAGGTGGTGACCTCAATCATCGAGGCCCTAATCAAGATGATGCCGTTCATTGTGCAGGAGGTGGAGTCCTTGATCGGGCCAGTGAAGAACATCATTGCGGCGTTGCAGGCGAACCCAGCAGCGTTGCCTGATCAGCTGAGCCAGCTTCAGGCGTTGGACAAGCAGGTTGACGATGCCTTCGAAGCTGCTGCTAGCGACACTGACTCCGGGAACTAGTTGGAAATGGAATGTCCATTGCAACCGACGTTGCTAGAATTGAAGCCGAGATGAAAGCGTTGCGTGAAGATTTTGACCAGATGGCAGACATTGTAGCTCAACAGGCAAAGATCATTCGTGACTTTGAATTCGAACGCCAACGTCGGCTGGGTGCAAAGGGCATGGTGAAGTTTGTTTGGGGAATGCTCACGACCGGTATCGCTGGGGTAGCGTATATGATGCACGACATCCTAGCGTTCTTGTTTCCACCAAAGGGGCATTAAGATGGACATCGTTGCAATACTTACGTTGGTGATTGCAGGCATTGCCGCCCTTGGAGTCTTTGGCTCAATGCTGCTTGGGTTCTTCAACCGCAAGTCCATACAGGAAATCCATGTGGCGATCAATAGCCGCATGGATGAGTTGTTGAGGGTGTCAAAGGAACAGGCGAACTCGGCAGGGCGGCAGGAAGAACGGGATCGACAAAAGGACTAGTTTAGACCTGAAGGCTCGCCTCCATTAAGGCTCTTCGCCGACCTGAACCACCTATGCCCAAAGCGGTCCTGACCGCGCGGGATGATCATCCCCGACGCAGTCAGTATCTCAATCACCCGCATGATGCTGTGCACAGGGATTCGCTTCCGGGCAAAGTTGATGATCAGCTGCTCACGGACGCCGTCACCGCGGTCCGTCAGTTCAATGAAGTGCCCGATCTCTTCGAGAGCCCTAGAGTCCGTTCCAGTCGATCCAGACGTGAAGATGTCTGGCATCTGGGCTTCCGCCTCCACCAGCCAGCCCATAGCTCGATTGAAGTCTGCCTTTGTAAGAAGCAGAACGTCACTTCGATCCGCGCACGAGACCATACTGAGTTTGTACAGGTGAACTCGTCGACGCGTTTTGTAATGGAGAAGCTTGGGGTGTGATGGTGCAGGAAGTCCCGGAAGGCTTTCGCCGACCTCGCGCCATGCGTTGACTGCATCGCGGTACTCCTCTGTGACTTTGAATTGGCCAAGTAAGTTGGCGATGATTTTGATGTCATGGCTGAGGTCTTGGTCGAGCTCGACGTGGCGGTCAGCGAAGTCGTCTCCGACAATGCGCTCATCGCTGTGGATCATAACGATGCGTGAGGTGAAGCCTTGGTCCCATGCGTAGTCGGGCATCATGGTGACGAGGTTTGAGGGAGTGGTACCGGAGATTAGGTTGAGTAGCGGGTGCGCTATCTTGATCTTGCCCTCTGGGCGCCCTCGGCGTTCCTCGTTGTAGGGGTCATCGTCGTAGAGCGCGGTCAGCAGCCCGATCATTGCCTTATCGTACTCGTTCATGAAGGCGGAGAGCTCTTCGGAGGTGATAGTGGTGTTGTGGTATTCAAGGGGCGTGTCCGGCAACCGAGGAATGAAGCGCTTAGATGCTTGTAGGGTGTCAGCCAACGACGCCGACGTGACCGAAGTCGGCGCGAAGTGGAACTCTGGTATCTCATTCATCATCTGCTTAGCCTTGCGGATGATTCGGTTCTTGCCAACGCCGGGGTTGCCGACTAGAAATACATAGAGGTTCGGATATAGCGCCGACGAGGTCTTAAGCCAACAGCGCATTTCCATGGCCGCGGCCACAGTGAAGATGCCAGCCCACTTACGGAACAGAAGCGGAGCGTCTGTATTCGCTGTGTACAGAACGAACTGGTCGATCCAAGATGTTAACTTTCTCTGCACGGGTTCGAGTGTCGTGGCCGGTGTAGTCCCTGAGGCCTTCTGGGTTGGTGGCTTTGTCATACTGCCCTCGGTTCCAGCCTACCTTTGCCTCGTAGGGGATGACCATGGTGCGGCCGTGGCCAATGTCGACGGGGTGCTCCAGCTGCTTGAGCAACTTTGGGACGATTTCATCTTCCTGCTCCTCGGGGTATTGGTAAACAAGCCCATCGTGCTCATGCATCATTATCGTTGCGGTTCGGTGGTGCCATACGTTGAGCATGCCGTGGTTGACGATGTGGGCTTCGCTGGCTTGGGGGTCGTAGGCGATGGCTTGGCGAACGGTGTCAGGGTCGGTGCGCCGTCCCATGAACCAGCGCTTGCGGCCAGTGATGCCAACCAAGTGCCCTCGTTGGGCGATCTCAGTGGCGACCCAAGCGTGCCATTCGTGGTGGCAAGGGAAGGCAGAGAAGTACTTGGGTTGGAAGGCAGTGACTAGGTTGACCGGAACGCCGGTTTGCTCACTAATGGTAGCGGGGCGCCCCTCGAAGTTTGAGGCGTGGCCAATCTTCTTGCATAGATCACGGCGGGTGAAGTGACGATAGAACAGCGTCTCGGCAACATCCTTGTCCTTCTTCAGGTTACCGGTCCAAGGGAGCTCTGGCCACACCAACTGCGCCACAAGAGTGTGCAGGTCACTGGACTCACAGGCGTCTAGGTAGGTAGCGTTCTTAAACACCTTCCACTCAATGCCGCCAACAATGCGGCTCTGTATCTGCTTGGCGTCAAGCTTACACCATTTCATGCCGGGGTCGGCGATGAAGATCGACCGCAGCGCCTCCTCGATGTTTTGAAGGTTGCCGCCTGTGCCCTCTATAAAGAAGCTGGAGCTAAAGCGCCCCGTGTTGGTCCCCGCGATGTTGTAGGTGGTGCGGATGCGGCCGTCGGCATCGATCTTGGTCTTGAGCTTCTTGATCTTCTCCGCAATGTCAGCCATCGCGTTCATGTGGCTGACGATAGGGCGGGCGATGGTGTATTGCTTGAGCTTGTCGCGGGCGGCGCGGTTGGTGGTCACGCGGCCTTGGCGCTTGATCTCTGGGATGCCAAGGCGGCTGTAGAACAGTTCAGCCCGGTCTGGGGCGCTGCGCCAGTTGAACGTGGGCATCCCCACGCCTTCAAGGACGATGCGTTCGAGGTTGCGTTCGAGACGCTCGAGGGTTTCATAGAAGCCGTCGAGGACTTCGCTTAGGCGAGCGCGGTCGACTAGCACTCCACGCAAGCCCATCTCAATGGTAGGCGCCTGAAGGCGACGGCTGAAGGTATAGGTGGCCTCGGTGATGGGGTCCAGCTGCCCGACTTGAGCATCGAATACCTGTCGCGTGGCGAGTACGTCGATGCCGTTGTAGATTTGGTCCTGTTCCCAGAGGCTGGGGATGTCCTCTGGAGCGACCGTGTCGGTTTGGATTATGCGGGCCATTAGGTTTTCTTAACCCAACCAAAGCTGAAGTTGGTGACTGAACTAACATCGCATTCGTAGGTCGATCCACCAAAACGGAACTCGCGCTCTTTGGTGTATTCTG
>Ga0307470_10000490_pt1 | contig 19355 bp, 12 predicted proteins | sample atmos_gasesAM3C__FD_204565 | JGI IMG/M metagenome (GOLD analysis project Ga0307470, IMG submission 204565) | Hardwood forest soil microbial communities from Morgan-Monroe State Forest, Indiana, United States - atmos_gasesAM3C_05 | ecosystem: Environmental > Terrestrial > Soil > Temperate forest... | reverse complement strand
GAATCTTGTCGTCCGGTATCTTCGAGTCCCGGAACACAACCCACTCGTGGGCATGGCGCGGATTGGCGGCCTCGAACAAGAGGCCTTGCGGCTTGGCATTGAGCACGATGGGCAGCAGGCGCTCCATCGGCACGTCGTGGTGGTGCGGCCCTTCATAGTTCCCCCAGCACACGTGCATACGGACGCGGTCGGCCGGCACGTTCCGCAGCGCGTGGTTCAGCACCTCAATGTGCCGCGCAGCGAGGGAGTCGAACTCTTCGAGCGACCGATTCCGGTACATCGTATGACGCCCCATCGCAAGATCCGGAGCGTCGATCTGCAGGATGACACCGGCAGCAACGATGCCCTCGTACTCGAATCGAAGCGCTTCCGCCAGCGCCGCCAGATACTCATCCTGTGTCCGGTAATAGTCATTCGGTTGAAACAGCGCGATGACGCCGGGGGATGCCGCGTTCATGAACGCTTCGCCCGGCGGCGTTGCCGCAGCGGCCGCGCGCAGATTCTGAAGGTCCGTCTGAAGGGGCCTTTCGTTCGCCGGCCGGACCGTCCCGACGCAACGCGGCCGGCGGTACTTGGCCGTGGAACCGCGCTCGGCGAGCTTCGTCAAAAGACCGGGAAACTCCACCAGATCCTGGCCAGGCTCCCGAGGCGTATCGCCGGCAAACCCGGAGAAGCGGCGGGCGATGTAGGTCGCATAGCTGATCTTGCTCATCTCTCCGTCGCTGACGACGTCAATTCCGACAGCAACCTGCCGTCGTACGACGTCTGCGACCGCCGCCGCGATGACAGCCGCTCCCATCTCGGGATCCGCGGCCTCGTCTCGCTCGCGGGCGAAGAGCACCTCCGTCACCGCCTTGCTTCGAGGAAGGCTTCCGACGTGCGTGGTGAGGATACGATCCGTGCTGTGGCGCATTACGGTCTCGATGCCATCATGAAGCCTTGCCGGGGACAGTCCTCGTCTGCTCGCGATCGAGCTGCGCGCGCACGATCTGGGCGCCGGCCACCATCGCTTGCAATTTGCCGAATGCGACATCGCGCGGAAGGTACTTCATCCCGCAGTCGGGGGCGACAAGGAGGTCGGCCGCTTCGACGTATGGCAGCGCGCGGCGGATTCGCGACGCGACCAGTTCCGGCGACTCGACCTCGTGGTTGGACAAATCGATGACACCGAGAATGATTTTCTTGCCGCGCAGGCCCGAGAGGGCAGCGCAGTCGAGGTTCGACTGCGCCGTCTCGACGGATACCTGGCGGCAGGCGCATTCGGCGAGTTCAGGCAGAAATGAGTAACCCGACGGCCGCGAGTGAATGATGGCCGCGTACCCGAAACAAATGTGAACGGCGGTCGTGCCGGCGATCCCCGCAAGTGCGATATTGAGCGCATCGAGACCAAATGAGCGCGCCTCCTCCGGGCGGGCCTGCATGTACGGCTCGTCGATCTGAACGACGTCGGCGCCCGCGTTGAAAAGGTCGCGGATCTCGGCGTTGACAGCCGCCGCGTAGTCCATGGCGGCCAGCCGACGGCTGCCGCCGTAGTAGTCGATCTGTGCCTGCTGTGCCATCGTGAACGGACCTGGGACCGTCACTTTGACGCGTCGACGCGTATGACGCCGGAGAAATTCGAGATCAACGACTTCGACGGGGTGGCGTCGTCGGATCGGGCCGATGACTCGCGGGACAGGATTGGGATGGCCGCTGCGGTCCAGCGCCGTTCCGGGATTGTCGAGGTCGACGCCGTCAAGGGCGGTAGCGAAACGATTCGAGTAGCTTTCGCGGCGGATTTCTCCGTCGGTAATGATATCGAGGCCCGCGTCTTCCTGCGCTTTGATTGCCATGATCGTGGCGTCTTCCTGCGCCTCTGCCAGGTACGGTGCCGGCACTCGCCATAGTTCGCGGGCGCGGACGCGCGGCGGAAATCGCGCGGCCAGGCGTTGGCGATCGATCAGCCACTCCGGCTGCGGATAGCTTCCTACGAGTGTTGTCGGAAAGAGCATCGCGAAGTACCGGACTCCCCTCAGTTCTGGGCTTTCGTATATCGAAAGAACCGTCGGTATCCGAAATACACTTTGGACCCGTATCGAAGACTCGTCAAGGTGGCGGTCATGGGTCTCTGCTTGACTGCTCGTGTCACGGAACGTAGCCTGACAGCGAAACTTATTTCGCTATCCGAAGGCATTCGATTGTGACGACCGGTGAAAATTTGCCGCCAATTACGGACACCGGACGGAATGTCGATCACTACTTGACGACCGGTGGCGCGCGCCTCCGCTACCGCGACGAGGGGAGCGGACCGCCGGTCCTGATGGTGCATGGCTGGACGCTCGATCTGGAAATGTGGGAGCCGCAGGTCGAGGCACTGCGCGATTCCTTTCGCCTGATTCGTTTTGATCGAAGAGGCTTTGGGCTGTCGACGGGACGCCCCTCGGTCGTCCAGGATATTGCGGACATCGGTTCGCTGTGCGAGCACCTCGCGATCGGACGCGTCGCGCTCGTCGGCATGTCACAGGGAGTGCGCGCGGCAATGGGATTTGCACTGGCCGCGCCCGACAGGATCTCATGCCTGATTCTGGATGGACCGCCCGGCGAGGGTCGCGAGCCTTTGTCCGCGGAGGGCGATGTGCCGCTCGGTTACTACCGCGCCGTCGTGCGGAAGCGCGGCGTCGCCGCGTTTCGCCGAGAATGGGCGGCGCATCCGCTCCTGTCCTTGAGAACAGAAGATCCGCGCATGCGTGAAATCCTCGGCGCGATGATCACGCGTTATCCGGCGAACGACCTTCTGGAGCCCGCCGTGACCGCCGGTGTTCCGGCCAGTTCATCGTTGATGAGCACCTTTGACGGGCCGGTGCTCGTCATCACGGGGGATGACGATCTGGCGAGCCGTACGCGAGCGGCGGACACCCTCGCCGAGCAATCAACCAACGCCGAGCGCGCCGTGATCCAAGCCGCAAGGCATTTGCCCAATCTCGACAATCCGAAAGTCTACAACGCCGTTGTGCGCACATTCCTCGAGCGTCATACGGGCCCACACCGCTAGCCAGCCGAGGGCAGCGAGGCGATCCCGATCCTATGCCCGCCTCTCCAGCATCGCGACCACGGCGGCACGCGCGCTCGACGAGTGCACCGGTAGCGCGAGCACGTCGCCGGGACGCGCCCAATCGAGCGCGCAGCGCGCCGCCTCGACCTCGCTGTTCGCAACGGGCAATGCGGAGTCTGGGAATCCCAGTCGCTTGAGTTCGGCGCGGATAATGCGGGGTATTTCCCCCGGCGCGCGGCCCCGTAAATACTCTTCCTCCTCTTTCACGACGACGAGGGCCGGCTGAAACTCGGCGGCTACTTGCGCCAATTCCTCGATATCGGCGTCCTTACGGTTGCCGGCGTGGCCGAGAAGCAAACCGAGCCGGCCGGTGCCGCTGCGCAAGTGATCGGCGACGCTCAAGAAACCGCGCAGGCCGTCAGGATTGTGCGCGTAGTCGACCAGTACCTTCACTCCACCCACCACGAACCGCATCAACCGGCCGGGATTGTCGGTGATCGTGGAACCGAACCGCGCAAAGACCGCCGCGATCGCCGTCGGTGCGATGCCGAGCGCAACGGCGGCCAGTGCCGCGCCGGCCATATTGGCGACGTTGTAGCCCGCAATTCCACCCATCGACAAGGGCATGGCAGAGATCAATCCGAGATCGTGTTCGGCGCCGCGGTGGTTTAGAAGCAGCCGTCCCTCGCGCACGCCGCAGGTCGAGGCGCCGCGCAAGCGATACGCGCGCAGCGTCTCTTGGTCCGGATTCACGGCAAACCAACCCAACGGTGGGCTGCGGCCGAAGCGCTGCACGAGCCGATCAGCCTGCGCGCGGAGCTGTGAGTCGTCGGCATTCAACACCAAAAGGCCGTCCGCCGACACGGCAGCTGCCACCGCAAGCTTCACTTCCGCCAACCCGGTGAGGTCATGGATGCCGTATTCGCCGAAATGATCGGAGCTCACATTGGTAATGACGGCGGTGTTGGCTTGCGATACCGCGATTCCACGCCTGAGGATGCCGCCGCGCGCTGTTTCAAGAATGGCCGCCTGAGTGCGCCGTTCGCGCATCACCATCCGCGCGCCCGCAGGTCCTGAATAGTCTCCCGTCGCCAATACCTCATCGTCGAGAAACACCCCGTCCGTGCAGTTATATCCCGCGTGCCAGCCATGGGCCCGTGCGCAAGCGGCCAAAAGACGTACCGTGGTGGTTTTCCCATTGGAACCGGTGACGATCGCCGTCGGGATGTCCCGCAATTCCTGCCATCTTAAGTCGACGGCATCCGGCAGGGCGGTCAGCGGATAACTGCGTCCGCCGGCGCCGGCCCCCAAGGTCAGATCCGACTCGTCGACGACGTGCGGCAGACCTCGTGCCGCCGCCGCGTCGAGCAACGCGCGGAGCTTCGGATGCGACTCCAGGGAGGAAAGGCGTTCAAAGCGGGCGAACGCCGCGGATTCCTCGATGACGGGCGGCATATCCCCCTCCGGATTCGGGGAGTTCTCGGCGGCCTGCTGCGCTTGCGCAATCAGCGCCGCCTCGAGGCCGCACCACCCTGCCGGATCGCGCTCGACCAGCGCCGCGCACAGCGCCCACTCGTTGACTTCGGTCGCCAGGAACAATTGATCGGAGGGTGCCGAGATCGCGAGCGATGCGCCGTTCGCATGCCTGCGCGCGATGGCGCGGCAGCCGGACCACCCCAGCCGCTCGGCTGCCCGGTCAATCCGCATGCGCCAAGCGGCGATCAGGACATCATCAACCGATACGGCGACAACCTCGAGCACCGCCCCCGCGCACGCAAAGAACAAATTGCCGCCCATGAGACGCCGCGAATCCTCGAACGGCAGGGCGTGCGGAACGTTCAGTCGTCGCTCTCCGGCGCCATGCGGATGCCGCGCTCATCTCGAATGAGTCCTTCGAGGTTGAACTCAGAAACCGCCTCAGGGGAGATCGGAGCGCCGAGATCGCCGTGCGCCGCGGCGCTCGCCCCGGCCGCCGGCCATGAAGGAGGCGAGGGCGCGGGGGCAGCCGCAGACCGCGAGGCGGAATTCGCCGCCGGCGCGCCGCTGGCTTTGAATTTGGTAATCTGTTTCCACGAGCGCACCAACGCGTCAGCGAAGATCAGCAAGAGGTCTCCCGGCTCGCCCATGCGCAATGCCGCCTCCACGGCTTCCTGCTCGTCGGGAATTATCGAGATCGCGCCGGTGGGCACGCCCGCGGCCCGCAGCGCCTGCGCCTGGATGCGAGGCACCTCGTCCGGTGCGCGATCACGCAGGCCGTCATCGCGGCGGCAGATGTAGTGATCGAAGCGGCCCGCTACGGCCTTTGCGATGGCCACCAAGTCCTCGTCGCGCCGGTCGCCCGGACCCGCGAGCACGACGATGCGCCGGCCGGTGACATCGAGGCGGCGCGCGAGATCGGCCATCATTCCGACGGCGTGGGCATTGTGTCCGTAATCGAACAGCACTTTGAAAGGGTGCTCATTGAACACGTTCATGCGTCCGGGCGCCTGGAAGAACGTCGAATCGAATGTACGCAGCCCCTGACGAATCGCGTCGAGTTTCAGCCCGAGCGAAAATGCCATCGCCGCGGCGAACATCGCGTTCTGCACGTTGTGGGTTGCCCGGCCCTCGAGCGTCGCCGGGATCAGGTGCGTCCAGAGCAGCGGAATGTGGCCGCCCCGGTCATACAGCGTAATCATTTGGCCGTTGACGCCGGCCTCCAGTGCACAAGCCCGTCCGCCCGCTCGAATGTGCTCGCGCACGAGAGCGTGCTGCGGGTTCAGCGTCACATAACAGATATTCTTCGCTTCGGTATAGCCCGACATTTTGAGCACGAGAGGGTCGTCGGCGTTCAGCACTGCGCAGTCGGTCGCGACCTCCACCACGATGCGTTTCAATTCGGCGAGCTGTTCGAGGGTGTCGATGCCCTTGAGACCCAGATGGTCGGACTGCACGTTCAATACACCGCCCACATTGACTTCTCGAACGCCCATGCCGGCGCGCAGCAAGCCGCCGCGTGCGGTCTCCAGTATGGCGATATCGATCTGCGGATCCGCCAGCACCATGCGCGCCGACATCGGACCTGTCATATCGCCCTGTACGGTGCGCTGGCCGTCGATGTAGACGCCGTCCGTGGTGGTCAAGCCCGGTGTATAGCCGGCCATTTTAGTGAGGTGGGCGAGCATGCGAGCCGTCGTGGTCTTGCCGTTGGTGCCGGTGATCGCTGCAATCGGCACGCGCGCCGAGACACCGGGCGGGAACAGCATGTTGACGACCGGTGCGGCGACGTCGCGGCCCTTGCCTTCGCTCGGCGCCACGTGCATTCGGAAGCCGGGCGCGGCGTTCACTTCACAGATTCCGCCGCCGATCGTGCGGTAGCTTTCCGTGATGTCTTTCGAGAGAAAGTCCACGCCCCCCACGTCCAGGCCGATGGCACGCACGGCCCGCTCCGCCATTTCGCGGTTATCGGGGTGGATGACGTCGGTGACGTCGGTCGCCGTTCCGCCCGTCGAAAGATTCGCCGTGGAACGCAGATAGACGACCTGGCCCGAACCGGGAATGGAATCGGCCGCGAGACCCGCGCGATCGAGCATTTTCTGCGCCTGTACGTCGAGCTCCAAGCGCGTCAACACCTTTTCGTGGCCGACGCCGCGGCGGGGATCCTGATTCACGATGTCGATCAACTGCACGATCGCATGCCGGCCATCGCCGACGACATGACCGGGCGTACGCCGGGTTGCGGCGACCAGTTCGCCGTTGACCACCAGCAGACGATGATCGTCTCCTTCCAAGAACGTCTCGACGATCACCGACCGCGAATGCTCGCGTGCCACGGTGAAGCCTTGCGATACTTCTTCGTCGGTCATGAGCCGAATGGAGATGCCGCGGCCGTGGTTGCCGTTGTATGGCTTGGTCACGACCGGAAACCCCATGCGCTGCGCCGCACGCACCGCCTGCCTTTCGTTTTGCACCAATTCCTGTTTCGGCACCGGTAGTCCGAGTGTCGCCAATATCTTGTTGGTCTCTTCTTTGTCGCTGGCGAGCTCGACCGCGATGTGTGAAGTGCGGCTGGTGACCGTCGCCTGGATGCGCTGTTGGTATTTGCCGTGGCCGAGCTGCACCAGCGATTGGTCATTGAGGCGCAGCCAGGGGATGCCGTTCCGCTCTGCCGCACGCACCAGCGCAGAAGTCGACGGTCCCAGCGCGCGGCGCTGCGCGAATCGGATGAACTCATCGCGCGCCTCCTGCCAGCTCCAATCCGGGGGTACGGATTCGGGCGGCCGGATGTCCTTGGGCAGCAGCGAACAGAGCAGCCGCAGCCCAAGCTCCCCCGCGGCGATGCCCTCATCGCGCTGCGCATATTCATAGACGACGGTGTAGACCCCGGGCGCGCCGGCAGCGCGGGTCTTGCCGAAGGTCACTTCCTCGCCCGCCATATTCTGAAGTTCGATGGCAACGTGCTCGAGCACGTGTCCGAGCCAGGTACCGTCGTCTTCACGCATACGCCGAAAAAATCCCCCGGGCTGCCGGTAGGAGCAGCCGTGTTCCGACAGTCCGGGAAGCGCGGCCGCCAGTGCATCGACGAACGCCGGTCCCAGGCGGCCGGTGGGCCACGCTTCCAGAGGGCCCAGATCCAATTCGAGGCGAATGACGGGAAAACGCGCGTAGAGGGATGGGCCAACGTAGACGGAACGATCGACAATGCGCATGGGCCTTGCTCCGCCGCGCTGACGCGGCCCGGTTATTCTTTTGCGAGGACCAGCCCGCCGGCGGCCGCCAGTCTCGTATGCAGGTTGAATGTCGCACCGGCGACCAGAATGTGCAACCGAAGCCCCAGCACGCAGACCGGCTGGCCTTCACTCACTTCGCCGATGGACGAGAAGCTCACGTCGGATGCATCCACGATCGTGACGCCGCCGCTGCCCTCGACTTCGATGGTCTCGTCCGGGCCGATGAAGGCGGCTGTGTCTTCATCGAGACCGATGCCTACGGCAAACGGATTGTAGGCCAGCGCGGTGATCAGACGGCCCAGGCGGTCACGCTGACGGAAGTGCTGGTCGATGATGAAACGATTGGTGAGTCCCAGCCCGGGCGCGAGCCGCACGCTGCCCGAGATCACCGAGGAACCCTCGTCGCCGAACGCGATCATGTGTTCGCTCAATATGCTCGCGCCCGCGCTGGTCCCGCCGACGGTGACGCCGTGGGCGTTGCGCGCGCGAACGAGTTTCGCCACCGGCGTGCCGCCGAGCAGAGTCGTGAGCCGCAATTGGTTGCCGCCCGTGAAGAATATACCGGTCGCTTCCTCGATCCGCCGCAGCCGCCCGGCCTCCTGGCAGTCTCGGCGAGTGTCGAAATCCATGACGGTTACTTGGGAGGCGCCCAGGTCTTTGAAGATCTCTTCGTAGCGCGGCCCAGTCTCGTGCATGCGGCTCGCGGTGGGAATCACGACGATATTAGCCTTTGCGCCGCCGGAGACTCGTATGAAGCGATCCAGGATGTGGCGATCATTTTCCTTATTCTCGGCGCCGCCGATGGGCACGATCCAACCTCGAGTCTCACCGTGGGGGATTTTACTTGGCATCAAGCGGGGCGCCTCCTGGAGCGCTGGGGTTGCAAAAGCACCGAAAGGACGGCTCACGCCATCCCGAACATGCACTACACCCCGAATAATGACGGTTTGCGCGCCGCCTGTCGCCTGCGCAATTCACAAGCGCTAAATTTGCAGTATCGCGCTACTATCAAGGCGCAACCGGTTACGCCAGTGCGGGATGCAGGAATTATGCGAACTATAACGCTCGTTCTCCTGTCGATTCTGATTGCGGCGTGCGCCGCTCGGCACCGCGCCGCTCCCACCCCCGGAGCCAGTCTCTCTTCGACGACCCCACCCACCGGCGCGGTGGTCGCAAGCGCGCCCGCCGGGACCACACCCACGCCGGCCGCACCCGTTGCGGACCAACCAACCGACCCAAATGTCCCCGATCCAAATATCCTGAAGCGCGGCTATAGAGCTTTTCGCCAGAATGGACAACTGCTGTATTGCCGGTCGCAGATCCTCACCGGAACGCATTTTCCGAGCACAGTCTGTTTGACCGATGCCCAGGTGAAGGCTTCCGAACACGGAAAACAGGAGGCGCTGGATCAAATAAGCAAGTCCGGCGGAGTAGACTGCCGCGTCTACAAATGCAACTGATCCAAGATCAGTGTGCGCTGCAGCAGGCTGACAAGCGGGTGGGCTCATCGACCAAGGCGCCTAGGCTCGCGGATCGGCCAGCACTTGAACCCAGTACAGGCCGCGTTTGGAGGCTCGACCCGCCGCATAGGCGATTCCCATCTCGCCGAACCTAGGGTCCATGATGTTTTCGCAGTGCCCGGGACTGTCGAGCCAGCCTTGCACCGCTTCGTCGGCCGTTTTGGGGCCGTAGGCAATATTCTCACCCACTAGTTTTTCCTGGTATCCGACGGCGCGGACCCGCTCCGCCGGCGAGCGGCCCGCCAGATCCTCGTGTTCAAAATAGTTATGCTGGGCCATGTCGGCTGCGTGTCCTAACGCGACCCCCGCCAGCGCCCCGGACAGCCTTACCGGCGGCGCAGGAGCAAACGACCGCCCGCCGCAGCGCGTCCCGCGGGCGCGCACCTCGTTGACCAGCTGCAGCGCTCGCGTCGCCAACACGGGCGCCTGGGAGCTGGAGGGCACCACATAGGCAGAAGCCAGCACGAGCCAAGTGTCCGAACGATGGGTGTACACGCCAATGTCATGCAGGCTCTGGTCCATCACCGTGCGGCAGCTCGATCGCCTGAGAAACTGGACGACGGATGGGTCCGGACCGCTGACGTGCATACCCGTGGTCGCTTCCGCGTCGTAGCCGCTGCGTTTGACGGCCGCTGCGGGCGAGTTCCCCGCGCCGGCCCACAGCTCGGCCGCCCGGTCCAGCAAGGCACTGTGATGCAGCGGCCGAGCGGGCGGCAGGATGCCGCCGCAACCGCCCTCGCGAAGCAGCTGCACGGCCGACACGGCGTCAGCGTGCGCAGCCGGATTTGCCGAGAGTCCGGCCAATAGAAGCGAAAGGCACCACAGCTGCCTGTGAGAAGGGCGATTCACCTGCATAGCTCCTGCCGATCTATCCCGCAATTGCCCGGCCAAGGACCGATACCGGTCCATCCAACCGAGGTTACCCAATGAAACGCGCGAGCGCCGCATCGGATGACCTTGAAGCGGAACTCGATCACAGAATCGGCGTACGCCTCGCGGTCCTGCGGTCCCCGGCGCGCGTCATCTTCCGCGGCCAGGCGCACGACATCGTTGGACCCCGCGGACCTGTGTACAATTCGCAGACATCATTGCAGGTGCGAATGAGCAGAAGGGCAGAAGCATTCGAGCATTGGATTCGTACATCCTTTGTTCAGATGAATACGGAACTCGAGAATCTATACTTTGCGAAGGAACACCGCGCGCAAGTGATCGGCTGCGGAGATCCGATCAAGGCGTCGCTTCGCGACGAGGGTCATGCGCACGTGGTCGCGTTGCTCGCCGAGGGCAACACCGGAGAGGGATTCGACAGCGCGTATGGGGTTCTCGGCAGCGTGGGTCTGTACCTCGGCGCATTGCGCCGCCACGAACTGACCAATCCGGCGCGAGAGGAGCGGTCGCCGTTCCCCGAAGCGTCGTCGCTTGCGCTGCACGTCGGCGCCTCCTTGGGCATGGCGCCGAGATTCTCGACCGGGCATCTAGCGACGCACAATCGAGCGCGCGCCGGCGTGCGCAAGAGCTTTACATCGCTGCGGGATGAATTCCTGTTCATCGACGAGAACACGCGCGGAATTCTCTCGCTGCAGCGCGCGGCGGACGCGCTCGCGAGCATCGTCCATCTCGGGGTCTCCAGTCCCGTGGCGGACGTGATGTTTGATGCCGCCAAGCAAGCGCTTCGCGACGTCAGACGATTCAACGACCGGCTGATGAACCAACTGGACGTCGAGCGGTTCTTCTATTCGGTGCGGCCGTACTACAAGCCCTACCGCGTCGGCCGCCAGGAGTATCGGGGCGCCAACGCCGGGGATTTTTCCGGCATCAACGAGATCGACCTGCTGTTGGGCCTGTGCCGCGCCAACGATCCTTATTACGCACAGCTGCTGGTCGACAAGATGCTGTTCATGCTGCCGTCCGATCAGGCGCGGCTGCGCGACTGCATGACGCGAACCAGCCTGTTGGACGAGCTGCTGTCGTTTGTCGAGGAGCATCAACCCGCAGATTGGTTTCAGCAGAACGCCCTCGCATACCTCGAGGTCTGCGACCTGTTCGGGCAGGCGGCGGCCCAGCACCACGACGGTTTGGTCAGGCGGTTCATCGAGGGCCCCGCGGCCGATCTCGACGAGCGAGGCCTAGAGGGGATCACGGCCAGCGGGCCGCCGCTGCCGGTACTGATGCACTCGCTCGAAGTGCTGCGTGACCTGCGGCTGGCCGCCGATCGCCGCGACATCGCCACGCGGCACGACGATCTCGACAAGCTTCGCCGCGCTGTCCGCGGCTATCGCCGGCCCGCCGGCGCACCCGACGCTTCACAGTAGCCTATGTATGAGGGCATGGGCCGGCGAATTGCGGTCGGCGCGTTTTCGTTCTGGCTCGCGCCGAAAAGTCGGGCCGGGGGGCGATGAACTCACTGGTGGTCCCGCGGAATCGGTTCCTCCCAGGTCTTCGTCCGGATGATCACTCCGTCCCGCAACAAGGTGCGCGTGTACTTGTAGAAGAACGTTTGTGCATCGCTCGAGACGTCGAGGCGCCCGCGCCACGTGAGCACGTGATCCTTCACCGCCTGGATGTACTCTGAATCTCCTTGCACTCGCGCAATGTCCGGATGCGCATCGTCGATGTCATAGGTGAGCTTTTCCGAATGATCGAACCGTCCCCACGGGTAAGACACCGCGGTCGTGCCCCTCCAGATCACCGTGCTGCGTTGCTTGCCCTCATCGCGGAGCACCGTCCATTCGCCGGGCCAGGCGGCGCCGCCCCCGCCGATGCCTTCGATCCCCGCGGGTTCCTCGACCGGTTCGGGGGCCGAGAACGCAGGTGCGGCCGGTCCGTGCACGGGTACGCGGGGCAGGACGATGCGCGACGGCGCGTCGCCGCCCAGCATCAGCGAGGTCGTCATGGGATAGGGCGTCGGCCAATTCATGGGCCAGAGCGCGTTGGATATGGCAACGCGGATGCGGTGGCCTTTCGGGAATACCCACGACGCAAGGTGCAAGTCCAGCGAGATCGCATAGACCTTGTCGGGCACCAAGTCTTGCGGCTTCGCCATCGAGTCACGTTGCGCCCCATTGATGCCGGCGCCGGTGATCATGGTCACGCGCCCGTCGGGCGCCACGTCGGATAACCGCACGAACCAATCGGCCAGCCGCACGTCGGCCGCAACCTGCAGGCTTGCGCGCGGCAGACCCAGAATCGCCACCTCCTCGCTGAGGACTTCCGAGTCATACGTCAGGCTGAAGGCGTCCACCGGCCTTTGATCCGTCAATAACTCTCCCCACCAGAACCCCGCCTCGACGCCGGTGGATGGAACGAATCGAAGCAGGTCGCGCCCGCCGGCGGCCGCGGCCGGCGACAGCCGATGATCCGGCTGGAGATACAAGGTCATCGGCGCCAAGCCCGCGGGCGGCCAGGATTCGGCGCGCCATTCGCCGGGCACGTTCTGCGGCTTCGGTTCGGGCGGATGCCAATGTTGCTGGTAGATCACGACTCGCGGGTCCTTGAGCACGCCCGTGTCGCGTCCCTTGAGCCAGTAGTCGAACCATCGCACCGCTTGATCGCGCCACTCATACAGCGGTCCATAATCGCTGCCATTCGGGAAACCATGGTTCCAGGGACCGATCCACGCTTTGAGCGGCGCTTTCACTCTGTCCAGCATTCGAGGGATGCTGTCGCGGTAACCGTCCTGCATACCGCCGATCAAAAAGGCCGGTACTTCCAGCGCTTCGATCGGCCGCAGCGGCGAGCGCCAGAACGCACCGTCGCGCTGATGCTTCAGGTAGTTGAGCGACCACGGCGGTGAATCCATGCGCGGGCTGATCACCGGCTCATCCAGACTGAAGTCCGGTGCTCCGGAGCGCCCTTGATCCAAATCCATGGTGAGCTCGAACTCATCGACGTGAAACACTCCGTCCATATAGTGCACGTCTTCCTTGAACAGTTCCTCGGTAGCGGCCACGGCGAGAATGGCCTTGAGTGCGGGTGGCTTCCTCAGCGCCATCTGAATGGAATTGAAGCCGCCCCAGGAAATTCCGAGCATGCCGACTTTCCCGTTCGACCACGATTGGCGCGCAAGCCAGGCGATGACCGCCTCCGCATCTTGCTGCTCCTGCGCCGAATACTCGCGATCGGGGGGTACGCCCTCGCTCGCGCCGAATCCGCGAATATCGACGCGCGCGCCCACATAGCCGCGCCTTGCGAAATACATGTGTGTTCCAAAGTCCCGCACCGCCTCGTCGTCATCCTTTCGATAAGGCAGATACTCGAGAAGAGACGGGAAGCGTTCACCGGATTTGAGAGGAACGGGCCTGTAGAGAGTGGCGGCGAGCCGCACGCCATCCTTCATGGGGATCCAGGTCTTCTCGAGATGTACGGCATACGCGGGTGCCGACGGCGGAACGGCGGCGCCTGCCGTCGTGAGGGTTGTCAACATCAGAATACCGATAACTCGGCTCAGCATGCGGGACTCCGAATGACCACGCGGCAATATACGCCATGCCGTAGGCTGCTTCGGTAAATCCCGCAAGGAGTCTTAGGGCCGATCCCTACTCGTCTGCCGCGATTCCCGACCGGCGCGATCCGCACTTGGCCGATCGGCGCATCGGCGAAGCACGGTTGACTACTCCGTCGCGGAAGGCTGCCGCCCGCGCCGATACAATCAACGTCGGTATTCAAGAACGATACCAATACGTTCGATACCGCGAGGAACGGATATGTCAATGACGGATGAACAGGCCAAGTCCTATATGACCAAGCTGTTGACGGCGATGAGCCGTGCAGGGGGATCCGACCTCTTCATTTCCAACGAATTCCCGCCGAGCATGAAAACTCACGGCACCATGCGGCCGATGACCTCGCAAAAGCTCTCCGGCGAATTCACCCGCCAGCTGGCCGACTCTCTGATGAATCCGCGCCAACGCGAGGAGTTTGCCAAGGAACTCGAGTGCAATTTCGCGATCTCGATTCCTGGAGTGGCGCGCTTTCGCGTCAACGTTTTTGTTCAACAACAGCACGTCGGCATGGTGATCAGGACCATTCCCGCCGAGATTCCCGATTTCGCGACCTTGGCTTTGCCGGAAATCCTCAAGGATATCGTCATGACCAACCGCGGTCTGGTGCTGGTCGTGGGCGCCACCGGATCGGGCAAATCGACATCGCTGGCCGCCATGATCGACCACCGCAACCGTTCGTCCCCGGGTCATATCATCACCGTGGAGGATCCCGTCGAGTTCGTGCATCGATCGCAGCAATCGTTGGTCACCCACCGCGAAATCGGCATCGATACTCATTCCTGGCATCACGCACTGAAGAACACCTTACGCCAGGCTCCGGACGTCATTCTGATCGGCGAGATACGCGACGCCGAAACCATGGAACATGCGGTGGCGTTCGCCGAAACCGGGCACCTATGCCTGGGCACGCTGCATGCGAACAGCGCCAACCAGACCATCGACCGCATCATCAATTTCTTTTCCGAGGAGCGGCGCAAGCAGCTGCTGATGGATCTGTCCAGCAACCTGAAGGCCATCGTCTCACAGCGCCTGATCCGCACCGCCGACGGCAAGGGGCGCAAGGCAGCCATGGAGATCCTGATCAATACGCCCATCATTGCCGAGAGAATTCTCAAAGGAGACTTTCACGAGATCAAAGCGATCATGGCGAAGTCGCGCGAGCTGGGCATGCGGACCTTCGATTGGTCCCTGTTCGAACTCTACAACGACGGCGACATCTCGTATGACGAGGCGATCCGCAATGCGGACTCGGCGAACGAGCTGCGTCTGAACATCAAGCTGAACGGAACGCGGGCCGCCCCGGCCCTGGCCGTATCCGCTTCCTGACGGGGCGGCGGCACGCCGCCCGCTCTACGCGGTCTTACGCGCAATTCGCGAGATCATCGTCGGCCGCCGATTCCTCGATGAACAAGGGATTGTCGGATGCAATCTGACGGCCCATGTACGCAATCTTGTCCCATTGTTCGGGCTGCAGGTAGTCGCGGTCGCGCGCGAATTTCTGCACGACTTCCAGAAACGCCTCCCGGTTCGTGGTCGCCGCAGAATAGTAGAGCTCGAGGAGCTTCATGCGCAGATCGTGGCGGTCGGGTTCGCGCTCGATCGCCATCTTCAGCACATCCGCGAGATTCGTGCGCCGTTCCCTCACCACCGCGTGCTCGTTGAGCACGCTGGGCATTTGCACGTGCTGCGCGGTCAGATCGAGATCGAGAAAATTGAAGTCGAGCCGCGTCGGATCGATCCGCAGATCGACCGTGTCGACGTGCAGGTTGACCGTCGTGTCTTGCGGTACGGCGAGCGACGAGGCGCGGGCGGCGATTTCGCTGCGCCCGGCCGGCGCGGCCGACAGTGCCGGCAACAAGGCATGGGTTGAAGCGATCTCTTCGATTTCGGCAGCGGGGCCAAGGTCGGCTTGGGCGTGGTCGGAATCGTGAGTTTGGGCGACGCCGGGCGCGAGCTCCTGCACGAGCGATTGTTCCGGGTCCTGAGCGCGGCCGTGGAGGGCATCGGGCAAGCCGCCGCCGAGCGTTACCGGATCGGCGGGCAGGGCATCAGCCGGCGCCGTATCGGCTGGCGCCGCATTGGCCGCCGCAGCAAGCTCATCGTTGCGCGACACTTTCAACAATGCCGTGCGCCGGCGGAAATTGACATAAATAGCAGCCAATGCCGCGGATAATAGTCCTAAGCCCGCAGCGACCGGCAACAGAGCCTTGTATCCGCGCTTGGGCTGCGCATGCGGCGCGGCGACGGGCACCGGCTCGTCGGCACGTTCCGCCTGCTGCCGCAAATCGAGCAACTGGACCCGCTCGCTTTCCAGCAAGCCTTTCATCTCACTCAGTTTCTGTTCCAGCGATTGAACTCGCAGGCCGAGCGCCTCGGCTCCCGCCATTTCCGAGGCCTTATCGGCTGCGGTGGTCGAGACAGCCGCATCGGGTGGCTCGCCGGCGGCGGGCGCCGTGGGATCGAACGCCGCGGCGACGGACACCGCGGGGGCAGGCGTCGCGGCCAGTGCGTCGTTCGCCGCGACTGCGCGTGCAGGCGTGCGCCAAGACGTCATCTGTGCGTGCACTTCGCGCTTCGCCTCGGCCGTAGGAATTGCCGCCGCTTCGGCGTGTGACGGGATGGTGAGCACCGCGCCGCGATGCAGCCTGTTGATATTGCCGTCGAAGGCAGCGGGATTCGCGCGGAAGATTGCGATCATCATTCTTTGCAAATCGGACTCGGTTCGCTCACCCACGCGCCACGCGACGCCGCGCAGCGTGGCTTTTGCGCCGACTGATACGTGCGTGGTCTTGCGCACGGTACGCTCGGCGCGCGCCTCGGGTTGATCGGTCGGCGCGTCGGCCTGGCGCGCCACCGTGTTTGCCTTCGTTTCGGCGACCGGCGTCGCAACGGCGACCGTGGCCGTGACATTGGGCATGGCCGGGGCAGTGGGTGCGGCGGGAACGTTGGACGCGGCGAGAACGTTCGGCGCGGCGGGGGCAGGGACAGTGGAGGCGAAACCCGCCGGATCGAGCAGCAAGGTGTACTGGCGAACCACCTGTCCGTGGCTCCAATGCAGGTCGACCAGAAAGTTCACCACGGGCTCGGTAAACGATTCGGTGGAACGAACGGCGAGCACCGGCCGGCCCTGGCTGTCTTGAGTGACCTTGAATGTCGTCGAGGACAGGAACGATGGGCGATCAGCGCCGTAATGCAGGAAGGTGTCGCGATTCGCGATGGCAGCCCTGAGGTCGATCAAATCGAGCGGGGTTGCTCCGACGATGTCGATCTCCGCGGCGAGGCGCTCGTTGAGCCCGGAATCCACGTGGATGTCTCCCAACCCAAGCGCATGGCCCGCACCGGGCATTGAAAGAGCCATCATCAGCATCAACGGGTTCTTCCCGTTCGACATTGCCTACTCCAGGGTACTGCTCGAACACCTCGGCGTTCCGGCCGAAGCGGTACCCATCGGACACCATGGATCCACCTGAAGGCAAATGCTATGCGACAGAATCTCTCCTTGGATACAGCGGTTCTCCAATCCTTCGACGCAGTTCACGCATGTTTGTTGGAAGGGGCAGCCAATTCGCGGAAGACCCAGATTTCTTGGGGGCTACAGGTGAGGGGTTGGGCGAAGGGATTTGCCGAATCGCTCATATTTCAGTAGAATGAAATCAGCTTAAAAGTTTCTATGGACATCCGTATGCCGCGCGCCTCGATCGACAGCAAACCCGAACCCCGCCGGGTACTGACCGGCGCGGTCTTGCGAGCGTCCGCATTGCTGGAAATCACCCAGTCCGGCCTCGCGCAAATTCTCGGATTGAGCCCGTCAACCGTGTCGCGCATGGCGAGCGGAACTTATACCTTGGATGCTCAGAAGAAGGAATGGGAGCTCGGTGCCTTGTTCGTACGCTTGTTTCGCTCGCTGGACGCCTTGATCGGTTCCAACGATGCGGCGGCCCGCGGCTGGCTGAACGGACAGAATCATGGGCTGATCGGCCGGCCGATCGACCTGATTCGCAGCACAGAAGGCTTGGTTCGTGTCGTCCAGTACCTGGACTCCGCGCGCGGTCGCATCTGAGACGCTGCGGACGCGGCGGCGTCTGTGGCGTGCAGTGGAGGCCCAGCACATCGCCTCGACGCTGCGGCTGGTGACGAACGTCGAGGAGCAGCTCCTGCTCGAGCGGCTGCTGGACCGGAGCAAACCGCCGCTGCCCTCGGAGGCGACTGACCTGCACTACCTGCTTTCGACCCCTTTTCGCTATTCTTCGCCGATCGGCTCGAGGTTTCGCGCGCCCGCCGATTCGGGCATCTGGTACGGCGCGGAGGCGCAGCGCACGGCGTGCGCCGAACTCGGATTTTGGCGCTGGCGGTTCTTGATCGACACCGAGACGCTGCAGGCCATCGGGCCGTCGCCGCAAACGGTGTTTCGGGCCGGCATCGATGGGCGTCTGGTCGATCTGACCCGGTCTCCGTTCAAGAAATCGCGCGCCGAATGGACGCACCCGGACGACTACGGTCCTACCCAAGGCTTTGCCCGCGTGGCGCACCAGGCGGCTGTCGATGCGATTCGCTATGAATCGGTGCGCGATCCCGAGCATGGCGCGGCGGTGGCCGTGCTTCGGCCATCGTGCTTCAAGCCGCGCAAGCCCTTGGAGCAGCACACCTGGTTCTTGACGGTGCGCCGAGCCGCGGTGATCTGGCAGCGCGAGGGCGAGACCTTCGAATTTGATGCGGGCGCGTGGCGTCAATGAACCAAGGCTCCTCCCATGCCATGCAACTCAAGGTCGATGCTGAGTCCTGGGCATACAAGGTGCCGTTTCGGGTGTCGCGCGGCGCCGAGTCCGCGCTCGATGTCGTGGTGGTCACGCTCACCGACTCGGACGGTCACGTCGGCCGCGGCGAGGCGGCGGGGGTGGATTACGACGGAGAGACCGTTCCGTTCCTTTGCGCGCAGATCGAAGCGGCTCGACCGGCAATCGAACGCGGGCTCGCGCGGGGCGGGGCCGCCGCGCCGGACGGGGCCGCCTCCGGCTTCGCCGCCCTGGCGGCGCTGTTGCCGCCGGGCGGTGCGCGCAATGCGGTGGACTGCGCGCTCTGGGATTTGACGGCGAAGCAGCGGCGCACCACCGCATGGGAATTGGCCGGTCTCGCGAATCCGCGGCGGCTCACCACGTCGATCACACTGGGGATCGATACCGATGAAGCCGTGGCGGCGGGCGCGCGTCACTATGCGGGCTGGCCGCTGATCAAAGTGAAAGTCGATGGCGAGCGTCATCTCGATGCCGTGCGCCTGGTGCACGCGGCCTGTCCCGCGGCGGGGCTCATCGTCGATCCGAATCAGGCCTGGTCTTGCGAGCTTCTCAACCGTCTGGCGCCGGAGCTGCAAACCCTCGGCGTGGTGCTGATCGAACAGCCGGTGGCGCGCGGTGAGGACGAGACCTTGCGCGGCTATTCAGGGTCGATCCGGCTCGCGGCGGACGAATCGGTGGCCGATCGCGCGGGGCTCAGGGCGGTCAAGGATCTCTACCAGGTGGTGAACGTCAAGCTGGACAAGACCGGCGGCCTCACGGAGGCGCTCGCGCTCGCACGCGACGCTCGGGCATTGGGACTG
>Ga0307470_10000489_pt1 | contig 19398 bp, 16 predicted proteins | sample atmos_gasesAM3C__FD_204565 | JGI IMG/M metagenome (GOLD analysis project Ga0307470, IMG submission 204565) | Hardwood forest soil microbial communities from Morgan-Monroe State Forest, Indiana, United States - atmos_gasesAM3C_05 | ecosystem: Environmental > Terrestrial > Soil > Temperate forest... | reverse complement strand
GGCCAATCCGATGCAAGTCGACGGCACGCTGCGTGTGCGCGAGGTGCGCATCGCGAATCCATTGCACATTTTCGATCGCGTGAAGCCCGACTGTCATCCTCTGGCGCCTCTTCAAAAAAAGGAATGGCTTCTACGTCGACAGTCGAAGGAGGAGAGCATGATTTGCTTCGCGGATTCGACCGGGTACGCTTCCAGCCGCACGTCCTCATCCTCGAGGACAATTCCGGAGGCGCCGACCGTCGCGTGGCGGAATACCTCGCCGAGCGCGGATACGTCGCAACAACGCAGGTCGAGCAGCATATCGTCTCTACGCGCAGAGGTGAGCCGTAGTGGTTTGTTCTCCCCGCGCGGTCGCGCCTGGGTTATGTTGGCGGAGCCACCGGTGAGCGCTGATCACAGCGGGAAGGCACGATGAAACGCGGCTGGATCGCCCTTGCGCTCTTCGCGTTATCGCTGACGGTTTACGTCTATCACTATCGCTACCGTTTCTCTGCCGCTAGCGGCGACACGACTCCTGCCGAGCTGCTGCCACTGGCCATCGAGCGCAATCACAGCCTCTACTTCGATGGCCTGGAGACCCCGGGCGAGTACTGGTTTCATCACATCAGAGGGCACACAGTTTCCGGCTATCCGATCGTCCCAGGCTTCTTCAACATCCCTGCGTACCGCATCGCGGAGTGGCGCGGTATTCCGCTCGACGCCGTTCACCGCTCGATGCTTTCGATGATCTCGGCCAGCATCGTCACCGCGGCGTCCGTGGCGTTCTTCTTTCTCGCGCTCTCGCGCATCACGACGCGGCGCGCTACTGCCATCGGCGGCACGCTCGTCTACGCGTTCGCCACCACCGCGATGAGCGTGGCGGCGCGTGGCATGTGGCAGCACGGACCATCGTTGCTATTTCTGACGCTCGCACTCTGGCTGCTGACGCGCGGCGATTCGCTTTCGGTCGCACTCTCCGGACTCCCTCTCGGCTTCGCCGTCTTCAATCGCCCAGTGAACCTGCTGATCGTGGCGCCGCTCGCCGTGTTCGTCCTTTGGCGCCACCGCAATGCATTCCTTCCGTTCTGCGCCGCTGCCGCGGTGCCAGCGGCGCTCCTCGCCTGGTACTCGCACAACTACTGGGGCACGGTCGCGAACCTCGGCCAGTACCCCGCCGGCAACTGGTTCCTGGGCCAGTTCGGAGCGGGGCTCGCCGGTCTGCTGCTCAGCCCGAACCGCGGCCTGCTCGTCTTCACGCCGTTGTTTCTTCTCAGTCTCGCTTACACATTTTTCGTCCTGCGCCATCCAACTCAGGCCCCCCTGCTGACCGCGCTTGCCGCCGGCGTCCTGCTCACAATTCTTCTTTATGCGAAGTGGTACTCATGGTGGGGCGGGACTTCCTTCGCCTACCGGCTGCTGACCGAGTGCGTGCCGGCACTGACGATCTTGCTCGCGGCCGGATGGGAGCGGATGTTTGCCCGAAGCAGGCTTGCCCGTGTTGCGCTCGTCGTTCTCGCTGCCGCTTCGCTCTATATCCACTACCTCGGCGCGTTCTACTATCCCTGCGGCTTCGAAACCATTCCAAACGAAATCAACGCGCACCCCGAACGCCTGTGGGATGTTCGCCACGGCGAGATCGAGCGTTGCTCAGCGAGACTGTTCGAGCGGCTGTCTGCGCGTCTGAACTGATGCCGGCTCGATTGGGACCAAAAGAAGGTATGTCAAAATCGATGTCGCGACCAATGCGCATCCTCTCGACCTTTCTTCGCATAGCTATCGGCACTCTTCTGGCTCTGCTGGCTTTCGAGATTCTCCTGCGCCATCTGTCGTGGAGCTCTTCGATTTCCGAGTCTGGCCACGGCTCGACTGAGATTTATCGTCTGTTGGAAGGTTGGGGCGTCAGCCACTGGGACTCTCGTGGAATTCGAGTGACTCCACCCAAAGCAGGACCCGTCCTTCTCGTTGTCGGCGATTCCTACACCGAGAGCGGGCATGTGGATGACGACGACGTCTACACGTCTCGCCTTCAATCGCTTCTCGGCATCAAGGTTCTCAACGACGGCCTGTCGACTCTTTCCCCCGCCGACTACCTCCTGGCCGCGCCAGAAGTTCAAACAAGATTCCGGCCGTCATGGACGATCATCGAGCTGAACGCTCCCGACCTTTCGGATGATGGATTCATCGACTCGAAGGCGCATTTCTTGTGGCGCGAAGGAAAGCTGGTCCCGACGCTGGCGCCCCAGGCGAAGCTTGGCCGTATCTCACGCCTCCTCGCCCGGCTTCGACGCCGTAGCGCTCTTATGAATTATGGAATTGCACGCGGAACCATGTTTCGCGCTCTCGCGCAGATGCCTCCTCTCTTTCGTGCCGCAGATGAGGCAGCGCCAAAGCCCGCAACGCCGCATCCCGCCTTCACTCCACCCGTAGAGAACGAGCTGTCGCTGATGACCGCGGCATATGGAGGCCGGCTCACTTTCTTGTTCATCCCCGAGTTCAACAAAGAAGCGGACGTCGTTGAGAAGCGGTTTCTCGCGCACTGTGCGGCTGCAAGGCTCAGCTGCGTCGATCTGCGCGTTGCATTTGATGACTTCCGCACCCGCGGTCGTGCGCCATTCGGATTCCCCAACAGTTATTTCGGACAGGGTCACATGAATGCCGACGGTCACCGCGCGGCGGCGGACCTCCTCGCTCATGAGCTCTCGTCATTGAGGCGCCGTGGTCTTTTCTAGCCTCCGCTTCTTCCTCTTCCTCGGTGCGATTCTCGGTATCACGGCGATCCCGATGTCGCACACGCGCAAAAAGGCCGTGCTCTGTGCAAGCTCCTGCGTTTTCTACGCAGCCTGGGACTATCGATACCTGGCACTTCTGCTCATCATCAGCGTCATTGACTACTTCTGCGCCGCGCGGATCACGGCCACCGAAAACATCCCCGTCCGAAAGGCATGGCTGACTGCCAGTATCGTCTCGAATCTGGCCATTCTCGGATTCTTCAAATACGCCGGGTTCTTTCTCGCCAACCTGAACGGTCTGCTCGTGTTCACCGGCCGCGAGGTTCCCGTTCTCCGCATCATCCTGCCGGCGGGGATCAGCTTCTACACATTCAAATCGATGAGCTACACCATCGACGTCTTTCGGAAGCGCATCGCACCGTGCAAGTCGCGTCTCGACTACACGATGTTCGTGACGTTCTTTCCCGACCTCATCGCCGGTCCGATCGTACGCGCCTCGGTGTTTCTGCCGCAGATGGAGCGAACCATCGGGCCAACGCGCGAACGCCTTCTCCACGGCGCCTCTCTCTTCCTCGTCGGGATCGGGAAGAAACTGCTCGTCGCCGATCACCTTGCGGTCGTCGCGGACGCCGTGTTCTCGGCTCCGCAGAACTGGAGCTGCGTGACCACGTGGTGTGGCCTGGTCGCGTATGCCCTGCAGATCTATTGCGACTTCTCGGGCTACTCCGACATGGCCATCGGAACCGCAAAGATGTTTGGCTACGATCTGCCCGAGAATTTCAACATGCCTTATCTCGCAGCCAACGTTGCTGAGTTCTGGCACCGCTGGCACATCACTCTGAGCGAATGGCTTCGCGACTATCTGTACGTGTCTCTGGGAGGGAATCGAAAGGGCAGAGCACGAACGTACGTCAATCTCATGCTGACCATGCTCCTCGGTGGCCTGTGGCATGGAGCGGGTTGGAACTTTGTACTGTGGGGATTCCTGCACGGATTCGCGCTGGCACTCCATCGTGCATGGCGCGAGTTTTTCCCCGCCGCGCGCATGCCGCGCTTCTTCGCCTGGGCGTTGACGCTTCTCTTCGTGACCCTTTGCTGGGTACCGTTTCGTGCGCCCGACTTCGCCACGACGATCGCGATGCTGCGTGCGCTTTTCGGGTCGGGCCTCGGCCATAACATCTGGTGGCCGGTCGTGCTGGCATGGTCGATCGGCCTCGTGATCATCGGTCACCTCGCCGGGTCTTTTCTTCCGGCGCGGCCAGGTTCTCTGCGCTGGCTCGACGCCGATTACTCATCGGACTCCATCTCGGGACCCTACCTTGTCTTCCGCATGCGCACGATTGCGGGAAGCTTCGCGGTCGCCGCCGCGATCCTGTCGATCTACTTTTTCGGTGCGTTGAACGCCAGTCCATTCATCTACTTCCAGTTCTGAGACCCGGCGAATTCGTGCATGATGCGGGATATGCGCGACCGCCTTCGCAACGCAGGATTGGCCGCCGGGGTTGCCTTCGTCCTGACGATCATCATTTGTCTGGCGACCACGCTCCTGCCGATGCGCTTCGACGTGAAAACGTTTGGCGCGCTCTTGCCGAGGGAACCGTTTCCGGCGGGGTTCGAGAACGTCATCTTTGTCAGCCCCGATCGCGGATGGGAGAGCGGCCACATCCGCCAGTACGCATTGAGTCTGTTTCCCGAGCCGCTACCGTCCATATCCTGGATCGTCTTTGCCGAAGGTAATCAACCGTCCGACTGGGAAGCCGACGGTTCCGTCGATCGCGCGGGCACTATTCGAGGGCGCGCACCGCTATCCTTTGGCCCGAAGACGCTCATCCTTGTCCGTGATGAATCGACGCGCGATGAGCTTCTGAAGAGACTCCCGGTAGCGGCAGCATCGCCAACGATGATCAATGACGTGCCGCGGCGGCCCATGTTCGCGCGGCCTTATAACCGCTGGTTGCTCGTTTCGGTCATCCGGCTGTTCATCTTCATTCTTGCCGGTGTCCTGGTGTGTGGCTACGCATACACCTCCGGAGGAGCTAGCGGGGCGGCGCTTGGACTGCCCCTCTTCTGCGTCGTTCACGTTACGCTCACGTATCTACTTGGGTTTCTCACGCCGCATTCGATTGAGCTGGCGCTCGCTCTCGAAATCATCGTCGGAGTGATGCTCCAGCGTTCACGGTTGCCTCGGCCGATCCTCACCCGGCGCAACGTGTCGATCGTGCTGCTGCTCGTCATCGTGATGGTCGTCAGCGCCATCAGACTCGATTTCGATGGCGATGTTTTCACGCATTGGCTGCCGATCGCCCGTGCCCATCACGCGCGCGGATCGCATGATCTGCCGTTTCTGCGTGCCCAGTTCGGAGGCGGTCATCGAGTGGCCTATCCGCCATCATTTCCCATCTACCTGTCGACGCTGATGTGGGTCGCCGATGTCCCACAATCCACCTTCGACCTCGGACCGGCACTCGATCGATTTGTCTTGCTCTATCGCTTCGCGACGGCGCTCCTGCAGATCCTTCTCCTGACCGCGGTGGCCATGATGCTCGGTGGCAATCGCGCCGCAATCATCGCGGCCGCATCCATCGCCTTCGCCATCCCTCTTCTCCTTGGGCGGCCGGAGGCGGCCGAGAGCTTCCTCGTGCCGCTCGTAGGATTTGGCGCTGTTGCGCTCGAGGGGGAGACAACATGGATGCGCCGCGCCGGGTTGATCCTGGCCGGCTCATTACTCTTCATCAAGGCGGACTCGATCCTCATCGTGGCCCTGCTCCTTCTGCCGTGGTACGTGATGACCGTCGTCCGGCAACGCCCGGGCATCCGCGCGCTTGTTACCGATGGGGCGTTGCTCGTGGCATCGTCACTTCCGTTTATCGTTCTCCGTTTCGAGCAGATCCGCCTTGGCATCGTCACCACGTTCGATTTCAAACCGTTGACGACCGCGTCGTTGCGATCGGGACTGCCGTCGCTGCCGCTCATCCTGACGACGCTTCTCAAGAATGTTCTGGCGTTCTCGCCGTGGCTGATTCTCCTGGCCGTAGCCGCGACTCTGCTCTTTCTCATGGCACGACGACGCTTCGCCGAGGCCGGCGTGTCGATCGGAGTGCTCCTCTTTGCCGCCGTTCTCGGATTTCTTTATCTGTTCTCCGCGCGGGATGTCGTCTGGCACATCGCAACCTCATACGCGCGCGTGCTCGACAGCGCTCTCCTGATCGGAGCGCTGCACGTGGTCGCGCTCGCACTCCGCAAGCAGCCCGCCGGCTTCCGGCCGTCAGCAGCAGATCACTGACAGGCTGATCGGGACGGAACGCGCACGCGGTCTACAATCCGACGGTGTCACTCGTTACGACGATCATCCCGGTGTTCAACCGCCCCTTAATGCTGCGCGAGGCGGTAGCCAGCGTCTTTGCGCAAACGTACCGGCCGATCGAAGTCATCATCGTCGACGATGGGTCGACCGACGACACGCCGCGCGTCGCCGGCGATCTCGAGCGCGACCACCCCGAGGTGCGTGTCATCCACCAGGCCAATGGCGGGCCGGGCGTGGCGCGGGAAGCGGGGAGGCAGGCAGCCACCGGCGAATTCATTCAGTTACTCGATAGCGATGATCTGCTCGATCCCCGCAAGTTCGAACTGCAGGTCCGTGCGCTGGAAGAGCATCCCGAGTGTGGCATCGCGTACGGCTGGACGCGGATGCGGTTCCGCGACGGCAGCACTCATCCGACACCGTGGAAGCGAACCGGCGAGCGCATCGACACGCTGTTCCCGGCTATGTTGCGGGCTCGATGGTGGGAGACGACGACCCCGCTCTACCGCGCGTCGGTCCTGCGTGCGGCGGGAGCGTGGCTTCCGCTGCGCAACGAAGAGGATTGGGAACTTGACTGCCGGATCGCTGCCACTGGAGTGCGCCTGTGCCAGGTTGCAGCATGGGTCTCCGAGTTCCGGACGCACGGGGAGCATCTCTCCGGTTCGCACGACGCGGCGACGTTCCGCGACCGGGCGATCGCCCACCAGGCGATCTTCGGCCACGCGCGGCGCGCCGGCATCGGCGAAGATGCTCCCGAGATGCAGCACTTCGCGCGCGAGCTGTTTCTCCTCTCGCGTCAGTGCGGCGCCGCGGGGCTGGCCGCGGAGGCGGCGATGCTCTTCCAACTGGCGCGGCAAAGCGCAGGAGCGCGAGGCCCGCGTCTACAATTCAGGCTGTACGCGCTTCTGGCGCGCACATTGGGATGGACCACGATGGGAAAGCTGTCAGCGAGCGTGGACCGGCTGCGGACGTGACGCCGCGAGTGTCGGTGGTCCTTCCCGTGTACAACGGTGCCAAGTCGCTGGCCGCCACGATCGACAGCATCCTCACGCAAACGGAGCGTGACCTCGAGCTGATCGTCGTCGACGATGGCTCGACGGACGCGACAGCGGCGATCCTGCGCGGCTATACCGATCCGCGTATGCGCGTTATCAGGCAGGAGAATGGCGGCATCACGTGCGCACTCATCCGCGGATGCCAGGCTGCGCGTGCTTCCCTCATCGCGCGGCAGGACTGTGGCGACGTGTCGCATCCTGACCGGTTCGAGCTTCTTCTGCCTCTTCTCGACACGTGTGTTCTCGCGGCCTCGGAGGTCGCGTACTTCGCTCCCGAGGGAGAGGCGATGTACACCACCTCGCACGCATCGAAGAACATCCGAGACGGGCTTCTGCACGGTGGGATCGATACCATCCAGTCGCTCCCGCACCACGGGAGTGCCGTCTTCCGCGCGAATGCCTACGCGCGCGCCGGCGGCTACCGCGCACAGTTCTACTTCGCTCAGGACCTCGACCTCTGGATGCGTTTAGCCGCCCTCGGCGACGTCTGCATCAGCCGGGACGTTTTGTACGAAGCGCGCATCGACATCCGCACCATCAGCAGTGTCCATCGCCCCGAGCAAGTCGCATCGACTGCCCTTGCCATTGCCATACGCGATGGCGGCGATCCCTATCTCATCGAAGAAGTCGCGGCGATCCGACCCCAGAAGCGCGCGCAATCGCGGCTTACCGACGTTCGTGCGCTCTACTTCATCGCAGCCTGTTTGCGGCAAAAGAACGACCTGCGATGGTTGCGCTACGGCTGGCGCGCCGTCAAAGTCCTGCTACTTGGCCGAGGTGCTGCGTGAAGCCGGTTCTCGAGCGAGCCGATACACGTAAGTAAGCGGGCGAAGCGAAGTGACCGCGGACACGCATCCATGTCAACGCGTGCGCCGCAAAATCCGAACGCCAAAGCCCCAGGCGCTATTCGTAACGCGGTGACCGAAGAGTGTCGCCGGGCGCCGATTCAAGTTGTCGTAGATCGTTTCGAAATTGCGGCTGACGTCATCAAGCTCCGTCGAGCCGAGGGCTTGTGGCTGCCCGGGCCGGCCCGATCCGTTTGCCGTGACCAGCACGTAGTCGACATCGGGAATGCCAGGGTTACCAGGGTCCGCATACCGATAACGGACCCGATAATCGTTGCCGATTGAGGACCAGTACTCCGACGCGAGCACGACCGAACCGCGCGGAATCAGGCGCCGGACCATCGCCACATTGGGAGCCAGCCGCTGGTCTTCGTGCAGCGTGGCAATGACGATCGCGTCCTTTGCAGCCGGAATGATCGCCACGAACGAGCATATGGCAGCGGCGCACGCGGCGACGACTCTGCTTTGCCGCTCGCGCAGTTTTCCCCAGAAGCCGGCAAAGACCGCTGCCGTCCACGGAGCGAAATACCAGAGATACGTGCTTTTCGACGGGAAAAAGCAGATTAGAAGGGCGACGAATGCCGTAGGGACGAGCAGAAAACGCATCCAAATGCGCCGCTCAATGAAAAACAACAGGATGGATGTCACCACGATAAAAGCGCCGGCGGCGGCAAACTGCCATCCGTAGCGCAAGGTGTTCGCGAACAGGGGCCACCACTGACCGCGAAGCTGGGCCGCAGCGTGGGATGTGAACTGGCGATACACGCCGGGATACGCCGTGAGAAAAGGCGCAAGCGCGCCAGCACACGTTACCACTGCCGCGAATGCACACACGGCCGCGCGAAGGAACCGCTCGCGCACCTCATTAGGGTCTGTGAGAAAGATCAAGACTGCCGCCAACGCAAACGCTCCACCCGCCAACGCCGCCGTCGCAACCGCAAGACCGAGGAGAAGACCCGCGGGAACCGAAACAAGTCGCGAGGTTCGAGTGAGCAACAACAGCATCGCCGACATCCCGAATAGCATCGCCAGCTCGTCGGCTCTGCCGATAATGCTGATCGGAACGATCGCGGCCGCGGCGAGAGCCGCGGATAGCGTTCCGGACCCGGCCAGGACCTTCGCGATCGCATAGGTCAGGAAGACGACGGCCAAATGGATGAGCAGGTCGAAGAGTAGATTCTGCAGCGGATGGAAGCCAAATACCTTCACGAAGACACCGAAAAGAAATGTGTAGATCGGAAGCTGGCCGAACCACGCCACTTCGGCAGGTGGATCGAAATTGTGGAAACCCTGCATTTCGGGGGCCGCAAATCGACCCGACGCGGCCCACTCACGGCCTGCCGCCTTGAACGCGACTTCATCCGTAGTCTGGAACCGGCCGAACCAGAGCGTAAAGATGGCGTAGAGAAGGACGATCGACCACAACAGCGGTAGGAAACCAACGCCGCCCGCAGGAAAAGTCGTCGAGTCAGCGGGACGTTGCATGTCTAATACGATTGCGTACTCATGCAGTCTTCATCTGACACGGCCGGCGTAGTGAGACACGGGGGCAGTCTAAGCGCGCATCTGGGCGAATTCAATCGTTGCGAAGCCGGGTTCATGGGGAGAAAGGAATCATGACTTCAGCAGACGCGCGAGAGTTTTATAACCGAATCGACCCCGCGCGATGGGGACGCGAGCTGACGCCCGAATCGTGGGCCGTGACCCGGCAGTGGCTCGACAACGCCGTGTTCGACCGGGAAGGTCCGGTGCTGGAGCTGGGATGCGGCCGCGGAGCAATGCCCGGCATCGCTCCGCGATACATCGGTCTCGATCTCTCGTTTCCGGCTCTGGCGGCGGTCGATGAGCCGTTTCCGCGCATCGCCGCGGACATGGAACAACTGCCGGTCCGGTCCGGCGGCATCGAGCTTGTGGTTTCATTCGCGGCCATCGAGCACGTGCCGCACCCGGAGCGCGTGCTCGAGGAGGTGGTCCGGATCCTGGGGCCCGGCGGAGTCGCACTGCTCGCTCCTGCCTGGCACTGCCGCCCGTGGGCGGCCGAGGGTCTGGAGTTTCGCGGTTACGATGAGCTGACGTTCACGCAGCGCTTGCGCAAGCGTCTCATTCCTTTTCGCAACGCCGTGGTGTGGCGAGCGTTGTTCGAGGCTCCGCGGCGTCTGATGCGTGAATTGGGCGCCTTGCGCCGGCGGCCGATGGCGTTCCGATACCAGAGGCTCACTCCCAACCTGAACGCGTATGTCGGAACCGATTGTGACGCATTCACGAGTATGGATCCGCACGCGGCGATTCTGTTTTTCGCATCTCGCGGCTGGGAGGTACTGAGCCATCCCGGGATGTTGCAACGTCTTGCTTCCAGGGCGGAGCCGGTCGTGGTCAGGAAACCGAAGTGACCGTGCCGGCCAGGAGAACGTACTCAGAGTCCTTCGTGCGAAGATCGTGACCGATGTTCCGCCTGGCCATCCTCGCTTCGCACGTGATCCAGTATCAGGATCCCTTCTTCCGCCTTCTGGCCAGCGACCCGGAGATCGATCTCACCGTCATCTATTGCTCGCTCCAGGGAGCGCAGCCCTACCGCGATGAGGATATGAAGACGACTCTGAGCTGGGACCTGGAAATGCTGCAAGGCTACCCATGGCGGGCGCTTCGCAACTTCGGACGTGGCAGCGGCTACTCGCGCCTGATCAATCCCGGCGTGATGCCCGCGATCTGGCGCGGCCGCTACGATGCCGTGTTGCTCATGCTCGGCTGGGGCACGATCACCTCGCTGCTGGCGGTCGCTGCGTGCCGGGCCGCACGCGTTCCGATTGCCATGTTCGGCGACAGCAGCTTCGTGCCGCCGGAGGACTCGGTGATGCGGAGGCTTCGCGCCGGCTTCTTCCGCGGACTCTTCCGCATGACCGATGCCTTCATGATCTCGGGCGCATTCAACGCCGGCTACTACCGCCATTACGGCGCCGATCCGCGACGATTCTTCGACCTGCCATGGGCCATCGACAATGAGCGCTTCGCCGATGCCGCGCGGTTCGCGCCCGGCGAGCGGGAAACGCTGCGGGCGCGTTACGGCATCGCACCGGAGAGCGTTGTCTTTCTCTTCTCGGCCAAGCTCATCCCGCGCAAAGATCCAATATCACTCGTGCGCGCATTCGAGCGGATGCCGCACCGCGGCCGTGCCGCCCTCGTCTACATGGGCGAGGGTGAGCTGCGGCCGGAGCTGGAGATGTACGTTCGCACCCACGATCTGAGAAACGTCCATCTCATCGGCTTCGTGAATCAGAGCGAGATCCCGAAGCACTACGCCATGGCCGATGCGTTCGTCCTCCCTTCGCTCGACGATCCCCGCGGTACAGTCATCAACGAGGCCATGGCCTGCGGTCTGCCTGTTGTGGTCACGGACCGTTGCGGACCCGTCGGCGATATCGTCCGTCACGGCGACAACGGCTTCGTATTCAGTCCCGGAGACGTCGAAGCCCTCGCAGCCGATCTCGATCTCCTCGCATCCGATGACTCGTTGCGGCGGCGGATGAGCGAACGCTCGCACGAGATCATCGCCGATTGGAACTACACGCGGGGCGTCGAGGGAGTGAAAGCGATGCTGCGATGGGTCGTGGCAGGTCAACGGCTATGATCACAGTCGTCATCCCGACGTACAACCGCGGTGCGATCGTCGTGGAAACGCTGCGGCGGCTCTTTGCGCTGACGCCACCGGCGGACGCCATCATCGTCGTCGACCAGAGTCCGGAAGCGAACCCTGAGCTGGCGCGCTGGCAATCCGAAGGGATGATTCGCCATCTCCGGCTCGACGCGCCCTCCATTCCTCACGCCATGAACGTGGCGTTGCAGGAAGCGTCGACGCCGCTCGTTCTTTTTCTGGACGACGATATCGAGCCGTCGCCAACGCTGATCGCCGCGCATGCGGAATCGCACCGCGACCATGGCGCGACGGCGGTTGTCGGCCAGATCCTGCAACCGGGTGAAGTGCCAACGCGCGTCGATCAGCCGGTGGATGATCTCGAGTTTCGCTTTCACTCCGACCGTGGGCGATTCCTCACCAACGTCATGGCCGGCAATCTCTCGGTGGACCGCGAGCGTGCGCTGGCCATCGGCGGCTTCGATGAGAACTTTATCGGCGCCGCGTACCGCTTCGAGACAGAGTTTGCCATTCGCCTGGCCGCCGCGGGCGGCACGATCTGGTTCGAGCCGCGCGCTTCCATTCATCATCTGAAGCTCGCCACGGGCGGTCTGCGCTCGTTCGGAGACCATCGTTCCACGGCCTCTCCCGTCCACTCGGCCGGCGATTACTACTTCGCCATCCTTCATCGCCCCCCGCTCTGGCGTTACGCCCTGACACGCATTCGCCGAAATGTGGCAACCCGCTATCACCTCCGCCATCCCTGGGCCATTCCCACGAAACTCGTCGGGGAATGGCGCGGCCTGCTGCTCGCGCGAAGGCTGGCGCGCCGTGGGCCGCGGCTGCTGACTTAGAACGCATCGCCGGACGGCGAAATGCTGCACGACGGCCCGGCGTTCACGAAGCCGGTCCATGATCACCATCCTCTTCGGCGCACTTCTCATGCTGTCGGTCACCGTCGCGATGACCGATTGGCGGCGCGGCTGGCTGCTGGCAATCCTCTGCGGCGTAGTGCAGGATCCTGCGCGCAAGCTCACGCCCGGCACACCTGTGGTCATGACGCTGAGCATCATCGTCGTCTACGTCATGGTCCTGATCTCCGCGCAATCGACGCTCCAGGCCCACGCGCGCGAGTTCTCGCGGCGGTTCAGCGCTGTCAAGGTCAGCGCGGCCCTCGTCTTCCTCTTCCTGATCCTGGCCGCGATCAATGGCCTGGCCACGTTCGGACTGGAGAACTGGAAGGCCCCGGCTCTGGCGATGCTCGTCTACTGCGCGCCCATCCCGGCCGTCCTCGTCGGCTTCACCTATTTGCAGCGCGAAGAACAGATGTTTCAATTCTTCCGCTTCTATGCTGTCCTGACGTCGGTCGCCATGATCGGGACGTTCCTCGAATACTTCAATGTGCCATGGCGCGTCCTCGGCACTGTTGCCCTCTCCGAATTCAATCTGCGCTACCTGCCGGGGCTGGAGATCCGGATGCTCTCCGGCTTCTACCGTGCGCCGGACATCATGGGATGGCACGCGGCGACGCTGACCATCATCGGTATCGTCATGACGCTGCGCGCGCGTTTCGTGCGCGTGGCCTGGCCATGGATGCTCGTCACTGCTTGGGGCTTTCTGAACTGCCTGATGAGCGGCCGCCGCAAGGCTACCTACATGGTTGCGGTTTTCGCGGCAGCCTTTCTGTTTCGGTATATCCGGCGTCTGACGACCACGCAGGTGATGACGATTGCACTCGCGGGCCTGACTCTATTCTTCGTGGTGCACAAGGTCGGACAGGATGAGGATGCCAGCGTCTATACGCGCGGTACGGTGACGACGACCTCCGAGGTCCTCGAGCGGCTGGAGGGTGGCCTTGTCGGCACGGTGCAGCAATTCGGTTTGATGGGCGCCGGCCTCGGTACAGCAACCCAGGGCGTGTACCACGTGGTCACCAATCAGAACCTGCTGATCGGCTGGCAGGAAGGAGGGTTGGGAAAACTGACGATGGAGCTCGGCCTCCCCGGCCTCTTCGCCGTGGCGCTCTTCGCTGCCGCCGTCTTCTCGTTCATGCTGAAGATCACAGGACGTCCCGACGTGGCTGGCTCATCGCAGTTTCTCCGAGCAACGCTGTTCGGCATGGTGGTCGCCGACGTCGTTGGGTTTTTCGTGTCCGCGCAGGCGTATTCGGACGCAGGTTTGACGTTACTCAGCGCCTTCTTCCTCGGCTGCCTTTTCGCCACCGCCCTGCTCGACGAACGCCTCGCGCAGAGCGCGTCCGCCCAGGTGACGTCGCCGGTGCCGATGCATCATCCGTTTCAGGCTCCCGACGCGAGCTTCTGAGATTCGAGACACAGAGACCCCTCTGCGCTCTCTGTGTCTCTGTGGTTGCCTTTGAAACCTGGGCAGGCGAGAGCAACCAAACATCCGGTATACGCTTTGGGTGGTGCGTCTCCTTCACGTCGTTCCAACGTATCTTCCCGCGACGCGATATGGCGGCCCGATCTACGCCGTCCACGGACTCTGCAGGGCGCTCGCTGCTCGTGGACATGAAGTCGACGTCTTCACGACGAATGTCGACGGCGTCCGCGACTCAGATGTCCCCCTCGGCGTTCCTGTCACTCTCGACGGTGTCCGCGTCCACTATTTTCCCTCGCCATCTGCATCGCTTGCGGGTCTGGGCCGGAGAATCTATCGCTCCCCAGACATGCACGTCGCGCTGGCAGAAAGAATCCATTCCTACGATCTTCTGCATCTGCACTCCGTTTTCCTCTGGCCGACGTATGCAGCAGCCAGGGCCGCGGAGAACGCGCGCCTTCCGTACGTCGTCTCCCCGCGCGGCATGCTCGTCACGGAACTGATCCACCGAAAGAGCCCGCTCGTCAAGCGCGCGTGGATCCGGCTCATCGAGAGGCATACCTTCCAGCACGCAACGGCGATCCATTTCACCGCGCAACGGGAGTGGGATGACGCTCGCTTGGTTTCGATCCCGCTCCTTGCGCCGTTCATCGTGCCGAATGGAATCGATCTTCCGCCGCCATCGCCGACCGCTCGCCTCGACGACACTCTTCTGGTCCTCGGGCGGGTCAACTGGAAAAAAGGGCTTGACCGGCTTCTCGATGCCATCAAGCTCGTTCCCGCGGCGAACCTGATCATCGCCGGAAACGACGAGGAGGAGCTCCTGCCGAAACTTCGGGCGCAGGCGGAACGGAACGGCATCGCCGGCCGCGTCGCCTTCCGTGGACCGGTGAGCGGCGAGGCAAAGGAGGAGTTGCTGCGAACATCGACGGCCGTGGTGCTGCCTTCCCTCTCTGAGAACTTCGGCAACGTCGTGCTCGAAGCGATGGCCGTAGGGATGCCGGTGATCGTGACACCGGAAGTAGGACTGGCCGAGGACGTCGCGCGCAGCGGCGCCGGAATCGTCTCGTCCGGCCAGCCTGCGGAGCTCGCCGCGGCGATTCAGAACCTGCTGCGCGACCACGACGCGCGCGCGGACATGGGCCGCCGAGGACGCGAGCTGGTCCAAGCGCGGTTCACGTGGGAGCGTGTCGCGGCGCAAATGGAAGAGCATTACTTGCAGATCGCCGAAGCCGCGAGGCGGTAACGCGAGACACACGGTGAAAACCGCCCGCTGCTACCATGAGCCGCGATGCTCGATCGCGTCACGCCTCTGATCCTCACACGCGACGAGGAGGCCAACATCGGGCGCACCCTCGGGCAACTCACCTGGGCGCGCGAAGTGGTCGTGGTCGACAGCGAAAGCACCGATGCCACTGCCGCAATCGCCGGGCGGTTCCCGAACGTGCGCGTCGTGCGGCGCGCGTTCGACTCCCATGCAGCGCAGTGGTCGTTCGGGGTAGACCAGGTGTCCACCGACTGGGTGCTCACTCTGGACGCGGATTACTTCGTCCCCGAAAAATTCGTGAGCGAGATCGCTTCCCTCGATCCGCCTCCGGACGTCGATGGCTACGAGGCGGCATTCGTCTACGCGGTCAATGGCAAGCCACTCCGGGCCACGCTCTACCCGCCGCGGCCGGTATTACTCCGCCGCGGTGCCTTCGAAATCTGGCAGGACGGCCACACGCAGCGCGTCCGCGTGCAGGGCCGCACCGAGCGCCTGCGGACGCCTCTGATTCACGATGACCGCAAGGATCTGCGCCGCTTCATCGAGCGCCAACGCGCCTACATGAGGAAGGAGTCGCAAAAGCTTCGAGCGACGCCCTGGCGCGATCTCCCCCTTTCCGGCCGCATCCGCAAGCTGCGCGTCGTTTCGCCCTTCGCCACGCTGGCGTACGTACTCTTCGCGAAACGGACGATTCTCGACGGCGCCGCCGGTTTGCGCTACGCGATGGAGAGATTCCTGGCCGAGGGCATTCTCTCGATCGAGTTGTTCAAAAAGCGCGGATGACTCGCATCAACCCCGGCACAGAGACAACGAAGGTCCTGACGTCAGTTCACGGTCACCGCGTCGAGGAACTCGTACAGCCGCTCCAATGTCCGTGCTGCTGACGAACGCGCCTGCTCGCATTTCTCCGGCGTGTCGCATAACCGATCGAGGAGCATTCTTGCCGTGGCGGCGTGCTCCACATCGGCGGTCATGTGCACGGAGAAGAACGCCACATCGCGCGGTTCGGTGATGCCGTACCACGCCGCCAGGCCGTCGATCTTCGCTTTCGCTACGGCAGGGATCTGCGACTCGTACGCATAGAGCGCGGCCAGACCCTCGTGCAGCGACGCACTGCGCGCAAAGGTCCGCATCGAGTCGATCAGCGCGCGCGTCGCTGCATTCGGCGTTCCCGACGCGATGTCTGCACGATCGAGCGACAGCGCTTCGCAGAATCGCAGCCAGAGCTCGGGATGGTTCTCCGGACCGCGCTCCTCCTCGATCAGATTCTCGAGAAGGTGCTGGCGGATGACCATGTCTTCGGTGTGCGCATGCATCCCGCTCAGGAAGGTCGGAAAGGCCAAGGCGTAGTGGTAGTACTGGCGCGCGTATTCTTCGAGCTCAGGGCGCGACAACTCGCCCGCGCTCCAGCGCTGATAAAACGGGTGATTGAGCAGATGCCGCTGCTGCACTTCCTGATCGAGAGAGCTGACCACGTTCTCCATACATCCTCCGCAAGCTGCGATTTCAGGAGACGGTATCACGCACGACGGATCATCGCGCCGTCCACGACCAGGAGATCTGTCTTCGTTCGTAGGAAGCAGTCAAGCGCCTGAGCGGTGTGTCGACGACAGACGATCCGTCCCGCTGGCCGACCTCCGCCCCTACTGCACTCGGGCGAGGACGCCCGAGTGCCCGCGGTCGAGACGACCGCACTCCTTACGACGGTCCAGCGACATCGGTGGTTCGAAACAGACGGAGGGTCGAATCAGACCGTCGACGGCTCGAAGCCTAGCGTCGTTGGTTCAAAAGTACCGTCGGTGCTTCAAAACCTAGCGTCGTTCGTTCAAAAAGCACCGTCGATGCTACAAAATCTAGCGTCGATGGCTCAAGAAGCACCATCGATGCTACAAAACCTAGCGTCGTTGGCTCAAAAAGTACCGTCGATGCTACAAAACCTAGCGTCGGTGGTTCAAAAAGCACCGTCGATCCTACAAAACCTAGCGTCGGTGGCTCAAAAAGTACCATCGATGCTACAAAACCTAGCGTCGATGGTTCAAAACACAGCGCCGGGGGTGCAGAGCACATCATCGTGGGTGCAAAACACGTCATCGCGGGTGCAGACCGAAGCATCGCGGTTGCACAACGGTGGTTCGATGGTTCGACAGCTCACTGCCGGCGGATCATCACGTCGCCCATCACCAGCAGGTCCATCTTCGTCCGCATGAAGCAGTCGAGGGCCTGGGCGGGGGTATTGACGACCGGCTCGTTCTCGTTGAACGACGTGTTGAGCACGAGCGGGACTCCGGTGACGTCGCGGAAGGCTTCGATGAGGTGGTGGTAGCGCGCGTTCTGATCCTCGTCGACCGATTGCAGACGTCCCGATCCGTTGACGTGTGTGACTGCGGGAATCAGCGCCCGTTTCTCTTCGCGGATCTGGTAAACCTGCAGCATGAAGGGGACGTCGTAGTCGGTCTCGAACCAGGAGCCGACGGCTTCGCGTAACACCGACGGAGCGAAGGGGCGGAACGACTCGCGGCGCTTGATCTTCTTGTTGAGGATGTCCTTCATATCGGCGCGGCGGGGATCGCAGACGATGGAGCGGTTGCCGAGGGCGCGCGGGCCCCACTCCATGCGCCCCTGGAACCAGCCGACGACATCGCCCTCGGCGATCTGTGCGGCCGTGCGGCGGCAAAGCTCGCGCTCGTCGCTGACACGCTCGATCGTGCAGCCGGCGGCGTCGAGATCGGCGCGTCGCGCTTCGATCGATTCGTCGATGGCCACATCGTCGTACTCCGGCCCCCAGTACGCGTGCGTCATCGCGAACGATTTGGTATTGCCGAGGAGCTCGTTCCAGACCCAGTACGCGGCGCCGATCGCGCCTCCGGCGTCGCCGGCAGCGGCCTGGATGTAGAGGTCGCGGAACCGCGAGCGGTCGAAGACCATCCCGTTGGCGACGCTGTTGTAGCCGCAACCGCCGGCCAGGCAGAAGCGGGGATTCTTCGTCTTTTCGTAAAGCGCGTTCGCCAGCGCGAAGAAGGCTTCTTCGAACATCGCCTGCATCGAGGCTGCGAGATCCTTGTGCCGCTGCTCGATCGGATCGTCCGGCGCGCGCATCGGCCCGAGGCGGTCGATGAGGTGCTGCGAATAGACAGGGCCAATGACTGGCATCCCTCCCTGCCAGACCATGTCCAGGCCCGCGGAGTGATGCGTGAAGTAATCGAGATTGAGCCGGAACGTGCCGTCGTTCTGCACGTGGACGATGTCGCGCATCGCCCCGATCTGCGCGGGCTTGCCGTAAGGCGCCAGACCCATGACTTTGTATTCGTCGCCGTAGTGGGGAAAGCCGAGGTACTGCGTCATCGCCGTGTAGAAGATGCCGAGGGAGTGCGGGAATCCGATCTCGCCGAGCACCTCGATCTTGTTGCGCGACGCGACGCCCCACATCGAGCTGACGAAGTCGCCGAAGCCATCGACTGAGAGCACCGCGGCATCGTCGAAGGGCGCGACGAAGTAGGCCGAGGCGAGATGCGCGCGGTGATGCTCGACGTGATGCAGAACCGGTTTCAGCGTCTCGACACTGAAGGCCTGCCGCAGCTCATCGTCGATGCTGACGATCTTCGCGCGGTTGGCGAGACGCTTGCGAATGGCGCCGATCGACGGACGCTTGGCCAGGATGAACTTGGCGCGCTGAAAGAGCCGCGCATTCGGATCGCGGTTGACGGCGATGTGATCGACGTCATTCAGATCGACACGCGCTTCGTCGAGGCAGTAGCGGATGGCAACGGACGGAAAGCCGGCCCAGTGCTTGATGCGACGGAAGCGCTCTTCTTCGGCGGCTGCGACGAGTTTCCCGTCGACGACGATGGCCGCCGCGGCGTCCGCGTGATGGGCGTTGATTCCGAGGATGATCATTGGGGTGTGTGGGTGGTGGCCGGTGGTGCTGGAACAAGCGTGGATTTCTGACCCTTGTTGAGATTCCTCGGCAGCATCTTTCCATCGAGCGCGTTCTCTGTGAAGAACGCAGACTTGTAAGGAATTGCTCGCAGCGAGTTTCCATCGAGCGCCTTCTCCCCCACGCTTTTTGTGGGGGAGAAGGTGGCCGAAGGCCGGATGAGGGGGCGTTTGGCTATCGCGGCATCGTTGCTAAGGGCTCTGGGGAAGAACGTGCTTGGCGTATTTCTCAACGCCCCCCTCATCCGCCTTCGGCACCTTCTCCCCCCGAACAAGCCCGGGGGGAGAAGGCGCTCGATGTGGAGGAGTCGCCGGTTGGTGTGT
>Ga0307470_10000488_pt1 | contig 19418 bp, 15 predicted proteins | sample atmos_gasesAM3C__FD_204565 | JGI IMG/M metagenome (GOLD analysis project Ga0307470, IMG submission 204565) | Hardwood forest soil microbial communities from Morgan-Monroe State Forest, Indiana, United States - atmos_gasesAM3C_05 | ecosystem: Environmental > Terrestrial > Soil > Temperate forest... | reverse complement strand
CGTCGGGCGAGGCCGCCCTCCGGCCGCGGGCGAGACGCCCGCACTCCTCTGTGTAGATTTTTTCGTGTCCGAGGCTTGGCCTGCACTCTTGGCGAGCCTACGCATTGTGGAGTTGCCGATTCCCGAAAAACCGCCGAGGTAGCCTCGGATGCATGAAAGAAACAACGACGCGGTATGACCTCGGGGCCGTTGAAGTTCGTAAGCGTACGCATTTACCTCACTGGGACGTAGAGCATGGCATCTACTTCGTCACCTGGAATCTGATCGATGCCATTCCCGCCCACGTCCACGAAGAACTTCGCATGCAACGAGAATACGAGTTGGAACGCCTTAGAAGCCTTCGTGACGACTACTCGATTGGTGAGAAGCTCGCAATCGAGGCGACGATTCGGCGTGCATACGAGGAGCATCTCGATAAGGGCGAAGGTCAGTGCCTGCTGAAAGATCCGCGTTGCGCGAGGCTTGTCGCGGTTGCCCTCGACTACTTTGACGATGTGAAGTGCCGGCAATACTCCTGGTCTGTCATGCCAAACCACGTGCACACTGTCTTCACCTGCGTCCCGCCTTTCACGGTCGACGAGGTGCTCCATTCGTGGAAGAGCTACACGAGCAAAGAGATCGGCAAGATTCTCGGACGGCGCGGAACGATCTGGCAAGCGGAGTACTTCGATCACTCCATCCGCGACCCCGGCGAACTGCAACGCACAGTTGAATACGTCGCGCAGAATCCGGCTGCTGCCGGCCTTCGCGATTGGCCATCCGCGGGCGAGACGCCCACACTCCTTGTCGCTGCGGTTGAAGGAGTGCGGGCGTCTTCGCCCGCGGGCACTCGGGCGTCCCGCCCGAGTGCTTCTGGCGAATGGCTGGGAAGCCGATGACGTTCCTGGTAGCGCTTGATTGAGTCGCGGGCCGGGTTTTTCGCCTGCAACGCCAGCGTCATGGCCTGCTTCTCGAGCCTCCCCCCAACACCGTCGGGCGAGGACGCCCGCCGGCCGCGGGCGAGACGCCCGCACTCCTTTACTCGGCGGATAGCTCGCGGATATCGATGTTCATCCGGGCCACCGCGACGCCGGCGGGTGAGCACGTATCGATGATCTCCTGCAGTGTTGCGGACGGCATTCCGAGCGTCGCAATCAGGAGCTCTGTGGCATCACGTTCGCGGCAGAACGCGGCGATTGACTCTGCGCTGGTTGCGTTGCCGATCGGGAGGCCGTGTACGAACCGTCCGGCCTTGCGTGGATCGGCGTCGAGGAACGCGACGGGAATGCGTTGCAGGGCGGTGTTCAGGTGCAACTGGCGCAGCAGCAATTCGCCGGCATCCGTTGCGCCGTAGATCACGACACGCCGTCCGGTTGGATTTCGCGTCGCCGGGAACAACCGCCGCAACGCCCGAAACGCCAGCCGGCTCGACGTCACTGCGAGGAGCAGCAACATGGCGTCGATGACGAAGACCGACAACGACACGCCTTCAGGCCGCGCGATCAGCGCAACGTAGACGATCGTCGCCGCTGAGCCGAGCGCTACGCCACGCGCGTAGGTGAACACATCGGACAGGCCGGCATAACGCCATAAGCCGCGGTAGATGCCGCTCATCAGCAAGGCGGCCAGCTTCAGTGCAATCGCGATGGGCAGCGTGGCCAGGAAGAGGTGCCATCCCGCGGAATTCGAGGCTGGTCCGAACACGAGCACATGCGCGAAGTAGTACGACAACACGATCAGGAGCACATCGAGAGCGACTTCGAAAACGCGGCGCTTGTAGGAAAAATCGATGAGGAACGCAAAAAGCGCCCTGGGCCGCGCCGCGTTCGTGTCGTCCTCGTCGTACACGCGAACGTGGGCCAGCGAGACGCCGAGAAACGTCAGGATCAGCGTGAACGATGCGATCGCGCTGATGCTGACGTCCAGCGCTGCATGACGCACGAGCATTGCCAGCGAGCCCGCGGCCACGGCGAAGGTGTAGAGCATCCAGACCGCATGCCTCTCCGAAAGACCGAGTGCGACGAGGCGATGCGATGTGTGATCGCGACCACCCTGCGATGCGGCGCGGCCGGCCAGTTTTCGCATCAGAGTCACGAACGTCGTATCGAAAATCGGAACGACGAACACGAGCACCGGCACGGCCAGGACGGCCACCACGCTCCTGGAACGCCCGCCGCCCGGCCCGCTGACCAGCGCGCTCGACGCCAGCAGGAAGCCGACGAACATCGATCCGCAGTCGCCCATGAAAATCGACGCCGGCTGATGGTTGTAGATCAGGAACCCGAGGAGAGCGCCGGCGAACGCGGCCAGCATCAGGGCTTCCGGCCATTGCTGATTGGCGATGAAGTTCAGCCCGAGAAACGACGCCGCGATTGCGGACACACCCGCGGCCAGCCCATCCATGTTGTCGAGCATGTTCACGGCATTCGTGATCCCGATGAGCCAGAACATGGTGATCAGCACGTTCAGCGCGAACGACCCCGTCCACGGCAGCACCAATCCGAACGAGACGACGCCCGCAGCGCCGATGAGCTGCCCGATCAGCTTCTGGTACGGCTTGATGTGCAGAAGGTCATCGGCGAGTCCGACCAGGAAAAGCGCGACGCTGGCCGCCATCACGATGCGGCTTTCGCGCGTCATCGGGAGCAGGAGCAGTTGCGTTCCGATGACGGCGATCACGATGGCGATGCCGCCAAACATCGCCGTCGGCTTCGTGTGCCATCGATCGGCCTTCGGTTTCGCCACCGCCCCTCGGCGCCGGGCGATGGCCCCGACCAGCGGCGTCAACGCGGCAGACGAGAGAAATGCGCCAGCGGCGGCGAGGATGGCCGTCGTCAGAAACTGCGGGCTCATGAGTCGCGGCTTTGTGCTCGAGACGATGCTGCCAGAACAGCCTCGATGTCTTCGCGTGATGAACGAAACTTGATCACCGCGCGCAGGATGTCGTCGAGCGATGTGCGAGGACGGAACCCGATCACGCGCGCTGCTTTCGATGTGTCGGGCACGCGGCGTGGCATGTCTTCGAAACCTTCTTCGTATGCCTCGCTGTACGGCACGTAGATGATGGGCGATCCGGATCCGGTGAGAGCCAGAATCCGCTCGGCAAGTTGCGTGATCGAAACCTCTTCGGTCGATCCGATGTTGAAGACCTGGCCCGGTGTGTCGGGATGATCGATGAGGCGGAGCAACGCCTCGACCACGTCGGCGACGTATCCGAAGCATCGCGTTTGTCGCCCGTTGCCGTAGACCGTGAGCGGCTCCCCGGCCAGCGCCTGGCTGACGAGCGTCGGCACGACCATCCCGTAACGCCCGATCTGACGCGGTCCCACCGTGTTGAAGAGGCGCACGATGATCGCGGGGAGACCCTTCTCGTGATGGTAGGCCAGCGCGAGAAACTCGTCGATGGCTTTGGAGCACGCGTAGCTCCAGCGCCCCTTCGTCGTGGCTCCCATCACGAGGTTGCCGTCTTCGCGGAACGGGACCTGTTCGCTCAATCCATAAACCTCGGACGTCGAGGCGATCAGCACACGCTTCCTCTTTCGCTCCGCGGCAGCGAGAACGACTTCCGTTCCGCGAACATTTGTCTCGATCGTGCGGACAGGACTCTCGACGATGAGCTTCACTCCGACTGCGGCGGCGAGATGAAAGATGACGTCGCAGTCGTCGACGAGCGCTTCGAGAACCGGCTCGTTGCGGACCGAATCGATCGTGCAATGGAAGCGCGGGTGATCGGCGAGCTGCGCGACGTTTTTCAGGCTGCCGGTGGAGAGATCGTCGATGACGAAAACCTCGTCACCGCGCGCGATGCAGGCATCGGCGAGATGCGAGCCGATAAAGCCCGCTCCGCCCGTAATGAGAACTCTCAAGTCTGGTTTTCCCGGTCTAAGCGTGGTCTGCCGCTGCGAGGCCACGATACAGCCGGATCATATCGGCAACGAGCCGTTCTTTGGAGTGGGCCTTCCGGACGTACGTTTTGCCGCGGCCGGCCAGTGTCTGTCGCAACGGTTCATCGCGCAGAAGCCGCGCGAGACCGGCCGCGAATCCGAGGTCGTCGTCGGACGCGGCGGTGATCCCGCGCTCGCGAATCTCGAAGGTTGCGCCGTTGTCGTCGCTGACGCGCTCCTGGACCGCGCCAAGTAGATCGACGACGCCTCCGACCGCCGTGCTGATGACCGGCCGCCCGCAGGCCATCGCCTCGATCAGGGCCAGCGGTGTTCCTTCGTTGCGCGATGTGAGCGCGGCGATGTCGAGCGAGTCATAGATCGCCGTGGCCGGCTGCGTGCCTGCGAAGATGACGTTGCCACCCGCGCGCCGTTCGAGAGCCTCGCGGTCGCCGCCGTCGCCGTAGATGACGAATCGCGCCGCGTTACCCAATCGCGCGGCAACGCGCAGGAAGAGGTCGTGGTTCTTGATTGCCGTGAGGCGGCCGGCGATCCCGACGACGGTCTCCGAAGCTTCGATGCCGAACTGCGCGCGCAACACATCGCCGGAGCCCGGTTCCGAGTCAAGCTCGCCGAGGTCGATGCCCAGCGGCAGGACGACGAATTGATTCGGACGGCCGACCCGGAACGTGTCCCGGATCTCGCGAAGCTGCTGCTCGCCGAGCACGATGATGCGGTCGGTGTTCAGCCGGGCCAGCGTCCGTTCGATCGCCAGAAACAATCGCGTCTTCCACTTCCCGTAGTAACTGTGAAAAACATGGCCGTGATAGGTGTGCACGAAACTGCATCGCTGCGACGGTCTGCTCACCAGCCGGTAGAGAAGGCCGGCGATGCGCCCCACCGCGCCGGCCTTCGCCGTGTGCGTGTGAACGATGTCCGGGCGGAAGCGGACCATCAGCCGCCAGAGTTGCCAGATCGTCGAGAGATCGCGCGGCGAAAGCTCGCGGCTCATCGACGGAAGCACGACCGGCGTCACGCCGTGTGCTGCGGCGAACGCGCTCATGTCTTTTTCGCCGGGAGGTACGGTTCCGGTGACAAGCAGCGTTTCGAAGCCGTCTGCCGGAAGCGCCTCGCTCAACCAGACCACGTGCCGCGCCGGCCCGCCGACGTTGAGACGGGCGATGAGACGAAGGACCCGGATCGGCCGCGGCGGATCGGGCATCATCGGGAGCCGACCGCGGCGGCCACGCGCGCGCGAAGCTCTCCCTCGAGTTGGTCGAGGACACCCGGATCGAAACGCGCCGCCGTGGCGAGATCGGAAACGGCGAGGTCCGTTTGTCCGAGGTGGAGTCTGACCAGACCGCGGTTCACGTAGATCTCCGGCCGGTCATCGATGCGCAACGCGTTCGTGTAGGTTGCCGCTGCCTCGGTCCAGCGCCCCAGGATCTCGCAGTTGGTGCCGTAGAGCAGGTACCAGGCCGGATCGAGGCGGCGTCCGCTGGCAGCTTGATCGAGATCGTGCAGATTCGTGTGGGCGATGTCGATGGCGTGCCGGTCGTCGAGTGATTGCGCCTGCAGCGACCTCGCCGCAACCTCGCGCAGGATGAGGTTTCCCCGGTAGGGAGCAATGCATAGCTGGTTGATGGCGAATCCGGCAGCAACGATTGCCACAGTCCGCAGAAGCCAGGTTACGGCGAGGTTCTGCGCCAGCCGAGGCGGATGCTTGCCCGCGGAGCGCGGCGACCGATCGTCATTGTTCCAGGTTACGCAGAGAGCCGCGAGCGTGAGAATCATCAGCCGCGGCGCCGCAATCTCGAGCGGAAATTGGGCGAGGCAGACCACGAAGACCGCCGTCGCCAGCGGCCAGCGGAACGCTCGTGCGAACGTTCCTTCGGGCGATGAGGCGCCGGCAGGCTTGCGTCGCCGCCTTCCCACGATTCCGCCGCCGATACCGATCGCCAGGAGGAAGAGCGCATATCCCGGCAGTCCGGTCTCGGACGCGACCTGCAGATGATCGTTGTGAACTTCGCCCCAGTTCATGGCGAAGCCGTGCAACCACGGAGCGGGATACCTGCCGCGCAGCCCGACGCGGTAGGCCATGTAGTGATATTTGAAATTGCCAGGTCCGACTCCGACGAGCGGATGATCGCGTGCCATATCGAGCGCGGAGAGAAACGGAGGCAGGCGCTCCGAGAAAAGATTCTGATAGTCGCGATGCTTCACCGCCTCGGCAAGCTCGCGAACTCCTCGGCCCATCGAAGTCGACGGAGAAAGAATCACCAGCGCGAGCAGGATGATGACCGAGCCAACGGCCAGTGCGGCACGCCGGGAGTGGCTGAGCGCGAAGACGATCAGCGCGGCCAGAAGCGCCCCGAGGGCGGTGCGCGTGCCGCTGGCGGCGATTCCGGCCACAAGCACGATTCCGACTCCTGCGTAGATCCAGCGCCGGAGACCGCTCGCGGTCACAGCGAGCACGATCGCGGCGACGGCCGGGACGACGAGATAGGCTCCGACGTCGTTTGCGTTGCCGAGGAGCGCGACACTGCCGTAGTGCGTGGCGGTTTCCGGCGACGCAGGAAACGGCGTCCAGATCTTCAGCTCCTGCAGGATGACGAGGACCGCATTCGCGCAGGACGCGATCATCAGCACGTCGATGGCGATTACCGTCACCGTCTGCGCGGCCATGCAAGTGGCAATGAAAATGACCGCGGCGGCGAGAATCGTGATCAGGCTGTCGACGCTGAGCGGGCGGTTCGTCGATATAGCGGTCGTGATCAGGCACCAGCCGATGACGACAGCCGTCATGAGAAACTCTGGACGCCGCCTGACCGTCCACGTGCGCCTCCGCGACGTCAGCCAGAACACGGCCAGCATCACCAGCACGATCGCCTCCGCACGAAAGATCAACTCCTTCGGAAGGCGGAACGTATCCAACCCACTGCCGAGAATCACCGGTACGACGAGCAGGCCCGCGGCGAGGACAGTGAGAATGGCGCGCTCGGCAAAGGCCAGTCGCGGTTTCGCCAGCCGGTCTCCCTGCTCGATCGTCGTCACGGCGCCACCTTTTCGAACCCTTGTCGGCGGGGGGACGCCCAGGCGCGGTTCGTGATGCTCATGTGTGATGGCTCGCCGGAAATCTGGGCGCGCCGATTCTGCCACATCGGAGTGCGGTCGTCTCGACCGCGGGCCCTCGGGCGTCCTCGCCCGAGGGCTGTCAGGGCGGAGGTCGAAGTCCAGGAGTGAATGACCGGGTTTTTTGTTGGGGTACCTTGGAATCGCCGGACTGACAACTACGCCGGCGTTCGATTATCCTGAGTGCAAGATGACCTCGCCGCTGCCTCATGCGCGCCACCATTACACGTATGAGGACTACCTCGCGCTCGAACACGACAGCGAGCTGAAACATGAGTTCGATGATGGAGAGATCTTTGCCATGGCGGGTGGATCGCCTCGGCACAGCGCCCTCGCCTTTAGGATCAGTGCCGCTATCGAGAACACTCGTCCTTCCGGATGCACGGGATTCCAGTCGGATATGCGAATCCGCGTTCTCGCCACGGGCCGAGCCACCTACCCGGACGTCTCGATGGTCTGCGGTCCGATCGAGCTCGATCCGGACGACCGGAGCGGCACGACGATCACGAATCCCGTGCTACTCGTCGAGGTCCTCTCCCCGTCGACCGAGGATGTCGATCGGGTGAGCAAGTGGCGGGACTATCAACGCATCCCGTCGCTGCAGGAATACGTCCTCGTCAATCAGGAGCCGCGCATCGAGATCTACCGCCGCCTCGCGTCAGGAAGCTGGGAGTATCTCGACGTGCAGGAAGGCGTCGTGAAGCTTGTATCGGGCGCGACGCTGGATCTTTCGATTCTGTACGCAAACCTTCCGAACTGAAAGGCTCCTGCCCTTCGTGTGCGCCTGACGGCGCGCGATGCACTGTCAACACTCCACGTTCGGTGCGCAATGCGTTCTTAGTCACTTCATCCTGCCATTTGTGGCGATCGTGTGCGCACGCCGGACGAGTTGCGGTGCGCATCGGACGCATTGCAATTCGCCGCCGTGTCGCTACGTCACACGCTCAGTGCACACTTGGCGACACTCACCCGCGCCGCGATGCGCCACTCCCCATGTAGCAACGCTACACGCCGGTGTAGCAATCCGCCACTGCCCATGAAGCAACGCTACACCCCGGTGGTAGCAATGCGACACTGCCCATGTAGCAACGCTACACCCCCGGTGTAGCAATGCGACACCGTCCACGTAGCAACGCTACGCCCCCGGTGTAGCAATACGACACTGCTCATGTAGCAACGCTACACCCCCGGTGTAGCAATGCGACACCGCCCATGTAGCAACGCTACACCCCCGGTGTAGCAATGCGACACTGCCCATGTAGCAACGCTACACCCCCGGTGCAGCAATGCGACACTGCCCACGTAGCAACGCTACACCCCCGGTGTAGCAATGCGACACCGTCCATGTAGCAACGCTACACGCCAGGTGCAGCAATGCGACACTGCCCACATAGCAACGCTACAACCCGGTGTAGCAATGCGGACACCGCCCGTGTAGAGCACTACATCCCCCATGTCGCAACGCTACATTCTCGATGCACATGGGCGCGCGCATCGTGTTACACGATTTTTTTTGGCATATCCCCGCATTGCCCCTTGACAAGTCAATCCAGCGAGCTTATATCGTTCGCTACAACGTCGAATTTCGTAAGATTTTCGGCGTTGGCGGCTGTCGGCGGTACGGGATGGTGCTGGATAGCACACGATTAAACCTGTACCGGCGCGGGAGTTGAGCTTGCTCCTCCTGCCGCGGGCACCCGAGGTGTGTACACACGTCGGGAAAACATCAACCGGAAGAATCGGCGTGTGGCCGAAACTTCCAGCCGGTGGCCGCTCGCACTTGTCGACGAGTCGTGAACGTCACCTCCGGCTTTACAGCTCGAGAAGGAGATTATGTCATGAGTAATACAACCCCTGTTACACCAAACCCTGATCCGGCCAAGCTGGCCCCCGAACAGGTCATCGCGCAGTTGCGCACCATGTCGTCGCAGATGGCGGACGTCGCGCCGTTGTCGAAGGAGCAGCGCAAGCTGATCAGGCAGCGTCTGCGGATACAGCCGAAGCCGATCGTCGAGGCATCAATCAATGTCATCGGCGTGCTGGACAACGTATCGCAGGCGATCGGGCAGCCGCTCGACGAAGTCCGTCAGCTGCAGGACGACTCGCTTCGCTGGGACGCCGTGGCCGAGGAGGCGCGCGCGTTCCTGAAGGGTATCGAGGGAGCAAACCTCAATCGCCGTCAACGGCTCTCGCTCATTGGGATGCAGGCGTACGCGATCGGGACACAGCTCGCCAAGGACCCGGACAACGCAGTGCTCGTACCGCACGTCGAAGAGGTCAAACGGCTGAAAGGCGTCTCGCGCCGGAAGAAGGCGAAGCAAGCCCCTCCGACGCCCACACCGGCACCCGCGCCCGTAACGTCCACCGCACCAAAATCGTAAACGTAAAGGAGGTAGTGAACCCGGGCGCGCACATAGGCGCGCCCGGGTTCCATGACCATCATGAAGAACGACTACGCATCCCAACGGACCGCGGCGCTGATCAACGAGATCATCGCCGCCCTGCAGCGCATGGAAGAGGCACCCACTTCGCCGGTGAAGGGGTTCCGGACTGCCAAAAGAAGACGGGAATTCCGGCGCTACGCCGCGCGCCTGCGCCGCGAACAAGTGGAGCCGATCTACAAGAATCTGCACACTGCCGAACAACTGGCAGACCTATACGAGCAGACCGCCCGGCGCGACGAGATTTTCGAAGAGGCGTGTGGCGATTTCGCGAGAATCAGCCGGGACCTCAAGTGCGTCGAGGAGCAGGAAGGCTCTGCCGCTGCCATAAGAACATTCAACGCGATGCTCCGGGAGGCGGGGCTCGCGGCGGCGTTCAACGGTCCAGCCAGCGACGCCGCGCAACGACATAGGCGAATGTGGTTCCTCATCTCGCTCGGCGCCAGGCACGAATCTGAAAAGCGCCGGCAAACACCGCACGAGCCCATGATGCCCTTCTTGACGAAGGATCCGCGAACTGAACTGCGCTATGAGTTGGCTGCCGCCGAAATCCTCGACTCACCACCCACGGGCGAAGCGGTGATCGCGATTCCGGCCGAGGATTCCGAGTCCGGCTTCGGGCGCGTTCTCCTGCGCATCGGTCTTGGCAATGCGTCGTGGATCGGCAGCTTCGAGCGCGGTCAGAAGGGTCCCGGTCCCTGCACGGTCCAGATGATGCCGGACGGCAAACACCTGTTCGTATCCGCGGCAGGCGCCGGCTACATCATCGACGCGACGTCGCGAACGCTCGTAGAGCAGACCGGCACGGACGTCGTCAGCGTGGGGCGGAACGAACGGGCGACCGTATTCGTCGTCAATCACAACGACATGAGCCTGGAAGCGTTCGGAAGAGCGGGCCGCCTCTGGAAAACGGACACGATCAGCTCCGGAGGATTTCGACGAATGACGACCTCGGATGACGCGATCATTGGCGAAGCGCGCCAATCATCCCCTCCGAGGTGGGTCGGCTTCTCCCTGAAACTCGCGACGGGCGAAGTTCGTTTCGAGGATGCGCGTTGAAGATCGGGAGGAGCGAGTAGTGGTTAGCTACTCGATACGAGTGCCATCTCCGAGCTCACGAAGCCGCGGCCAGGCGGGCTGAACGCGGAGGGCCGCCGAGGCGGCGGCCTGCACACAAAACCCGCAAGCGCACCGCCCTGCTCCTGCCGCATGGCGGGAGCCCTACCGGACCCGTTCCAAGAGGTCACGCGAGTCGTGAGCCGGTGCGCATCACTCCAAGTTGAAGCGCCGAACTAGGGATCGTAGGTCGTTTTCGAACCGTTTCGCAGTCCCCTTGAACGCGGTCCGCCGCAGCTCCTGTCAGTGGTCGCTGCACGTGAGGAGGGCTGAGGTTCTAAAGCCTAAAGCGAGACGTCGCCGAGCCCCCTAAGACGGCACTCTCGACTTTAGACTCTAGACCTGACCCCCGCGCCCCCCGAGTTCAGGAAGCTTCTTCCTTCTCGTTGTCGAGCGCAAGGAGGCGATTGAGCTGTTCCCGGACTATCGGCTGCAAGTGTTCATAGACCCACGCTTCGAGCTGTTCGTCGACGATCCAGGCCTCGAGGACGAGCCGTTGGAATTCCGCGCTGAGCTCCTTCTCCTCGTCGATGAACCGCTGCGTGAGCATACCGAAGCGCATGCGCGCGGTCTGCGACGAGGGCACGTCCGCCTCCTCCCCCTCCTCTTTCTCAAGAGCGGGATTCGCGCCGAGCCCCCATGAGGTGCGGCCGGACCAGCCGCCGTCGGCGACCGGCAGTTCCTGTTCGCCGAGCAGATCGGGCGGCGAAATGCCCTTCTTGGCGTAGAGAAGCATGAGCGGGAACTGGAGGTGATTGCGGGTGTTCTCGACGATCCAGTTCGCGGCGGTGCAAGTGAGGGGCAGCGCGCCTCCGTTGCCAGTTGCGGCCATGGTGAGCGCCGCATCGCCGGAGGTGGTCGCTTTGCGCAGCGACGGGTAGTCGACCGCCAGGTGCCGGAGGTCGATTGCGGCGCCGCTGATGCGCAGCGGATAGAAATACATGTCGCGGTCGGACAGGATGGCGATGCTCTGCTCGTCCGGCCAGCTGAGGACGCAGCCTTGCGTCGGACCGGCGCCGTTCGCGCCGAGGGCGGCGATCGTGCCGAAGACGTCGGCGACGGTGCGGATCTCGTACATGGTGAAGGTGCGCACTTTCGCCTTCGCCGCCTTTTTCTTCAGGTCGGGCGGCGGAGCGGGGAAGAAGTCGGTGAGCAGCTTGTGCGACGCGACGATGTGGCCGTTGAGGGTGATCTGGCTCATCTCGCCGGCCTGGAGCGCCGTGATGAGCGGCTTCTTCTCCTTACTGCCCGCAAACAGCTCGTTCGCGAGCCGCTGCAGGACGCGCATGTAGATGTTGTCCAGCTCGTACACCTCGCGCTGCGAGTTGGCGGCCGTCTTGTCCCGGACGACGGCGAGCTGCGCGTCGCGACGCGAACCGTCAAGGCAGCGGCGGACGATCCACCGCGGCCACGTCGCGAACGGCCGCTCCACCGGGACCTCGGTGATGAGGAGAAACGGATTGTTCGACTCCGATGCGTAGTGCAGCGGCGTGAGGAACATCCGGTGGTTGAGGTAGTCGTACACCAGCCGGTCGCCGCCGCCCAGGATTTCGTAGCCGAGAAACCCGCTGCCTTCGCTCGCGACGGTGCTCGGATAGGGAGGGCCGGTGCCGGTGAATTCAATGTACCCCTTGTGCTCGATCTCGGCGACTCCTTTGGACGACGCCTTGGCCGCGCCTTTTACGGCCTTCGCCTGGATGCGTTTGTGGAGCATGACGTAGGCGTGGTAGCGCGCCGTCTTGCGGCTTTGCGGCGTGTCCGCAACCGCCGGTATTTTCGATTTGCTGCTGCTTTCCCGCGCGGGCATATAGCCGAACGTCACCGGCGCCTGGGCCAGCCATTCGGGCACGGTGGCGGCGGAGTCCGGGCTGACGGGCGCCGGCAGGTTGCCGAGGTTGTCGTTGTGCCAGGAGCGGATGGACAGCGCGGAGTCCGGAGTGATCGAGTTGACCTGCGCTTCGATGGAAGAGTCGATGACCCAGGGACTGCGCATCACGGCCCACACCATCCAGCCCAGCCGCTCGGGAAGACAGCCGAAGCAGATCGTCCGAAGCGGCAGCGCCTTCTTGCCCGCCGCCTTGTAAATGTCTTTCTTCGCGTCTTCGGACGACAGCGGGCTGGCGACGGCATCGATGTACGCCTGCCACTTCTTGGACCCCCACGCTTTTCCTGTGCCGCTCAACGAGTGGTTAGCGATCTCGCTGAGGTCACATTCGGCGGCACCGAGCTCGAGCGCGAGGTGGGAAAGCAATGGCCCGAGCCAGGCCTTGCCGCGCCAGGTGTCGAGCAGCCAGCCGTTCCGCAGCGGCAACACGGCTGACTGGCCGAGGAGCGCCTTGGAGCGGACGAGATCCTTGATCAGGCCGGCGAGCTTGTCCGCCTCGGATGGTTCTGCTACCTCCTCGGACGTCGCTGTGTCCTTCCCCTTGGCCTTCACGCTTTTCTTATCCAGCCTCGCCTTTTCGGCCGTCACGCCGGGCGCGCGCGCACACACCGCCATCCAATGCACCATCGCCGACGCTGTCGGCGCGAGAAGCGCCGTGGTAGCGGCGAGCACGGTCGAGGAGTCGAAGAAGAGCACGCGATCGCTGGCGACGATTGCTTCCATGAGCGCCCACAGCTCGCGCACGGTGGCCTGCTCATCCAACTGCACGCGCGTGCGCAGGGCCATCACGACGGCGGCCTTCGCCTTCTTCCACGCCGCGATTGGGAGCTGGTCGATTGGCGTGTCGGACGTGCCGCCGGGCGCGAGAACCACGACGGAACGGCCGAGGTTGTTTCTCTCGGCGGACGCGATGGCGGCGGAGCCGTCGAGGTGGCCGAGGATGGTGCCGAGCGCCGCCATCGCAATGTTGGTGACAGGGCCGACGTCGTGCGGATCCTTCGCCATGTCGTACTCCAAGTTGCCGAGCGCCCGATAACGCACGACGAACGTGGCCGGAACGGGCGCCTCACTCTCATCTTCCGCCTGCTCCTTATCCTTCGCTGCAGGCTGCTTGTCGCTGCTGCAGCCGGAGACGCCTTTCGCGTCGGCGGACTTGCTGCTCGAAGCCTCTGCCTCCTTCGCCTTGGCCAGCCCCTTCTTCGCCTGTTCCCTCCCTTCGCAGTAGAGGCAAAGACACGACTGCAGCGTCATCGCCTTCAGGTTGACCAGCTTGAGGCCGATGCTGCAGCGGCAGCACACCGCGGCGCCCTTGAGCACCGCCGCGCTGCGGAACGCCTCGGCCAGCGTGACGTTCGCCGGCTTCTCCTCCTGGTACGCCGCCAGCTCGGCCAGCGACAGCGAAGAGCCGCCGCCCAGCCCCGAGACCTGGCTCGCCGCCGCGGCCGGATCCCAGACGATGACGTCGAAGTGGTTGCCTTTATGGAAGACGTGGAACGTACTGGTTTCGTGGCCGCCGGCGGGGGCGGCGGGGAGGGGCGCGCCGCGCAGATACACGCCGATCGTGAGGTCATGGTAGATGGCGCGCGCGTGGGCCATGCAGAAGTCGGTCTCGCCCCAGATGAGGGTGCCGAAGATCTCGTTGGCGGCGAGCGCATAGGCCTGTCTGAGCAACACGGCGTCGCCCGTCGGATCGCGGCCGTCGAATTCGTTCGCATCGAAGCGCAGCCAGGCCACCCAGCAGCAGCGCGGCCAACCTCCTCCGTTCGTCCGGTCCAAGGCTGCCGTCTGGTTGAAGAGCCCGACGTCGACCGCCGCTCGCTGGCCGGCCAGTACTTCCAGCGCCTGTACGCGCTGCCGCGCGGCGGCGATGCGCAACTGCTTCTGCTGCTCGGCATCGTCATTGACGATGTCGTCGTACTTGTTCGTGATGTCCGCAAAGAGCGCGTTGGCGGCCATGTTGTACCAGCTGTTCGAAATGCGGTCCGCAATGGCGCGGCGGACGGCGAGGGCGGCCGGGATATCCCACGCCAGGGCGCGCGCCGCGTCGATGTCGTTCGTGTGGCGCCGGCGGCCGACGGCGAGGGCGTGAAAGAGGCAGTCGCCCCTGCCGCGCACGCGGATCTCGATCCATCCACCCATGGCTCAGAAGAGGGGTGATTCCCCGTCTTCGTCCGCGTCCCCCTCCGCGGCGCCAAGCGCGCGCTGCCACGCGTGCGTCCAGGCGGCGTCGGGCAGGTACATCCAAGTCGCGGGCGGCACCGCATCCACGATGCCGAAAAAGAGGCTGTCAGCCTCGGCGGCGTGGCGCGCGAGCACTTCCGCAACGGAGGGACGCTCGTCGAAGAACGGACCGAAGGAAACGGCCAGCTGCGCGTAGAGGTCGAGCGAGCGCTCGCTCTGCAGGCCGCGCTGCGCGGCGCGAGCCAGGAGGACGCCGAACTGCTGCCGCGCCATGTCCGCCCCGACGCCGCGCGAACGCACCGCCTCGGCGTATCGCACACCAACCTCCGCGACCATGCGCTGCCGGAAGGACTCGGCCAATGCCGATACCTGCTCGAGCCTGAACTGGAGCATGAGGACTGCGACGATCATAACACGCGGGTAACACGCGGATGGCCCGCAGACGTTCAGCGGAGCCGGCCATGCCGGCGTGGAACACAGCGTGTCGCACGCGACTGCGATCCGAGTGCCGTCGCGGCGATGACGACCCTTCGGTCGCCAGGAGACGAGCCTGCGCGGCGGCTTCGTCGATCGAGAGGAGCGAGCCGGGAATGCTGCGCGGGGTGAGGGAGCCGTCGGGCTCAGCACGAACCGCCGCTTCCGCATCGGCGCGGCTCGTGACATCCAGCTTCACGGATAGCAGGTTGTCCGACCGGCCCAGGCCAACCAACGCCGCGGCGCGTCGCCGCTGGCTGTGGCGGGAGGACTCGAACCTCCGACCACCGGATTAACAACTCCGCGTTTGTCTCGGGACATACGCGGATATCTCCTTTCCTCAGCAGTTTACCTCGGTCTGGACTTGTCTGCACACGTACGAAAACGTGCGCGTTAGACACACGTTAGACGCCTCGGTTTGCCCGGCGGAGCGGCGGTGCCCGTTGGATTGGCGTCTGGTCTCGGAGCGCGTCGGAGGGAGAACACGGCCGACCCGAGCTCCGGGGGAGTCAGCTCGGCACGGAGTCAGTGCGACGCGCAGTCGGGTTGTGCTTCGACATGAAAGGGCGAATGGCCTGCAGTTCTGAGTAGAGCGTTGTCAGCGACTGCTTCGGATTTCGCGACGTGGCTTCTTGTCCGCTTCTACCTGGGCCACAAACTTCTGTAGTACTGGCGACGAGTTGTCCTTCTTCCAGATCAGGTTAAACGGGAGCCGGACATTCATGTCGACCACTGGGAGCAAAACGAGCCCTCGGGGACAGTGCCAGCGTGTGGATTCGGTCATCCAGGCAATCCCGATCCCGCACTGTACAAGACCTAAATTGGTGTCGCGATCTGTCGCTTCCTGGACAATGCGCGGAGCGCTGAGGCCACCACGCGCACACGCCCGCATCATTCGGTCATGCATGACTGGATTGACCCAACGGGGGAACCAGACGAACGGCATATCCCGCAAATCCCGCAATCGAATTACTTTCCGCTTGGTTAAGTGATGCCCTTTGGGCGCTGCGAGCAACATTCTCTCCTGCGCGAATTCCCAATGGGCCAGATCCTTGTGCCACGGTGTGAGACTGGCAACAAACCCAGCATCCAGCCGGCCGGACAGGATGGCTTCAACCTGATGAACAGAAAGCAGATGCTCCAGCTCCAGTTCCACGTCGGGTTGCCGTCGCCGGAATTCGCGAAAAGAGTCGACAACAAGTCCATGCCACGAGACCGCCGTGGCCATTCCGATTCGAAGGGTGCCCGCTTTGCCGAGGGCGATGCGTTCGGCGCGTCGCTTCGCCTCATCGACATCCTGCAAGATGCGTTGCGCATCGTTCAAGAATACTTTTCCCGCCTCGCTCAATCGGACTCCTCGGGGCAAACGGTCGAACAGCAGGAAGCCCATCTCCTTCTCGAGATCCTGAATCTGGCGTGAGAGGGCCGGCTGCGCCACATGGAGGCGCTCGGCCGCTCGTCCGAAGTGTTGCTCTTCTGCGGCGCCGACGAAATAGCGCAGATGTCGTAACTCCATTCGATACCTCCCGGGTATTGGATCGATCAAAACAAAATCTTGGACGTATCGATGAGGATTATCCCAGACTCGCGGCATGAGCAAGCACGCCGCCATCTCGCCTGCTGAAGCCGCGGATCGTCTCGCCATCCGAGAGCTCGTCGAAGCCTACGCACACTGCGCCGATCGCCGTGATGCGAACGGTCAGATGGCGCTCTTCACGGAAGACACGCACTTCGTCGTCTACATGAACGCCAGGGACCCGAAGCCTTCCCAGGAGCTGCACTCCCGCGCGGCGCTCGCACCCGTCTTCGACGACCTGAACAAGTACACGGCGACGATGCACTTCGTTGGCCAGAGCACGGTTCTCTCGCTGACGGGCGACCGGGCAACGGGAGAGGCCTACACGCTGGCGCATCACCTGACGGTCGACGGCACCAAGCGAACCTTGATGATCGCTGCGCTCCGCTACAACGACACGTTTGTAAAAAAGGACGGCACGTGGCTCTTCGCAGAGCGCAAGCTCTATGTCGATTGGATCGAGGAGCGTGCTCTGTGACGAAGCGGCTGGTGATCGTGGGCGCGACGGGAATGGTCGGTGGGTATGCTCTTCGCTACGCGCTCGACGATTCTGACGTCGGAGCGGTGACGGCCATCGTGCGCAGGAAGCTGGGCATCTCGCACCCGAAGCTGAAGGAGGTACTGCATCCCGATTTCGCGGACTGCTCGGCACTCGCGGAAACGCTCTCGGATCAGGATGCAGCCGTCTTCTGCATGGGGGCCTACACCGGGGTCGTGCCGGACGCGGAGATGCGCACGATCACTGTGGACTACACGATCGAGTTCGCGCGCGTTCTTCACGACAGCAGCCCCGAGGCCGCTTTCTCGTTTCTGAGCGGAAGTGGCGCGGACCCGACGGGACGAAGCCGCCTGTCCTTCGCACGCTACAAAGGAGAAGCCGAGAACGCTCTCCTCGCGGCCGGCTTTCCCAACGTGTACATTTTCCGGCCCGCGTACATCTACCCGGTCGAGCCACGAAAGGAACCAAACGTCAGCTACAGGGTGTTGCGGTCCATCTACCCCGCGTTTCGTTTGCTGTTTCCCAATCAAGTGATTCGCGCCGACGATCTGGCCCGCGTGATGGTGGACGCCGCGCTTCATGGAACACCGCAGCGCCCGGGACCGGTTTTCGAGAACCGCGACATCCGCGCGATGGTCGCATCGCTTCGGAAATGAAAACATGGACCGTACGGCGTCGGTGGCGAAGCCGGTGGCTTATCGCCGCTGGCGTGACCGTGATCGCCGTCGCAGGCGGGGTTGCGAACTGGGCCGCCCTCGGCGGCCGGGCGAAGGGTGCCCGGCTCCGGCGGATGCAGAAGTCCCCCGAGTGGCAGGGCTCTCACTTCGAGAATCCGCAGCCGATCGTGAACGACACGTGGGCCGCGGTGGTTACGTTGTTCCGGACCGATCCCAACGTGAGCCCTCACTCCCGGCCGAGCACCGTCCCGGTCGAGCCAGCGCGATTCGCGGTGCCCCCGTCCTCGGGGCTGCGGGTGACCTGGCTGGGCCACTCGACCATCTTGCTCGAAATCGACGGCCATCGCTTTCTAATCGATCCTGTGTGGAGCGAGCGCGTCGCGCCGACGAGTTTCGTCGGACCCAGGCGCTGGTTCCCTCCGCCGCTCGCGCTCCGCGACCTGCCGCCGCTCGACGCGGTGGTTCTCTCGCACGACCATTACGATCACCTCGACTATGCGACGATCGTCGCCCTCAAGGCCCGCAACCTGATCTTCGTCGCTCCGCTCGGAGTGGGAGCACACCTCGAGCGCTGGGGCGTTCCGGCGGCGAAGATCGTAGAGCTCGACTGGTGGGACTCGCTCGCCTTCGGAGATCTGACTCTATGGGCGACGCCGGCGCGACACGCCTCGGGGCGCGTGCTGCTCGTCGACGATGCCGCGACGCTGTGGGCGGGCTATGCGTTCATTGGTGCGCGCCATCGGGTCTACTACTCGGGGGACACGGGTCTCTTTCCCGGCCTGCGAACGATCGGCGACCGGCTCGGCCCGTTCGATCTCACCATGATCGAGATCGGCCAGTACGACCAGTCCTGGCCGGATTGGCATCTTGGTCCCGAGCAAGCCGTGGAGGCGCACCGGCGCGTGCGCGGCACGGTGATGTTGCCGGTGCACTGGGGTCTCTTCGCCCTGGCGTCGCACGGCTGGACCGAGCCCATCGAGCGTGTGCTCGTCGCTGCCCGCAATGCGGGTGCGGTCGTCATCACTCCGCGCCCGGGACAGAGCGTCGAGCCTACCGTGGAAAGGCCGCAGCAGCATTGGTGGCCGGCACTGCCATGGCGCACTGCTGTGCAGAACCCGATCGTCGCGGACCACGCAGAGTAAGCTGTCGGTGCGCGCGTCGCTCTGGTGGTCTTAGTTTAGACGATGGTTACCGACATGAGGCATGACTCGCGGCGGATGCGCGCACGTGATCCGCACGAAGAGCACCGCGTCGCAACGCCGCTCGAGCTACTGTTCGATCTGACGTTTGCGGCCTGCTTCGGGCTCGCGGCCTCCGATCTTGCCTCCGTGCTGGCGGCGGGACACTACCGGGCGGGACTGATCGGCTTTGGCTTTGCGAGCGTTGCCATTTGCTGGGCCTGGATCAATTTCTCGTGGTTTTCTTCGGCCTATGACACGGACGACTGGGTCTTCCGCGTCGTGACCATGGTGCAGATGATCGGCGTGCTGGTCCTCGCCGCCGGGTTGCCGCGCATGTTCGCTTCCGTCGAGCGCAGCGGTCACATCGACAACTCCGTGATGGTGCTCGGCTACGTC
>Ga0307470_10000487_pt1 | contig 19428 bp, 19 predicted proteins | sample atmos_gasesAM3C__FD_204565 | JGI IMG/M metagenome (GOLD analysis project Ga0307470, IMG submission 204565) | Hardwood forest soil microbial communities from Morgan-Monroe State Forest, Indiana, United States - atmos_gasesAM3C_05 | ecosystem: Environmental > Terrestrial > Soil > Temperate forest... | reverse complement strand
ACCCGACGTTCTCCGAACACCCCGGAGAGGCCGTCTCGTTGTGAAGGACGGTTTGTGCGGCAGAAACACCACGCCCGCATTTCACGCAAGCGAGAAAGGTTGACGGATTTTCGGCCGCCGCCCGACAGCACTCAGGCGAGGACGCCCGAGTGCCCGCGGTCGAGACGACCGCACTCCTACGATGAGGGAGTGGGGACGTCGCGCCCCGATGGTTGGATCCGCCCACCTCACAGCTCATCAATCGACTTCGGCCAATCGCCATGCAGAAGCCGCGATAGCGCCCGATCGGCGAGGAGCTTTCCTCCGGTCTGGCAGCGGGCGCAGTAGTTCGTCTCGTTTTCGGAGTAGACGATGTGTTGCACCGGGGAGCCACAATCGGGACACGGTTTGCCGTAGCGGCCGTGGACGGCGAAGTCGGGACGGAACGCAGTGACCTTCTCGGGGAACTTCACCGCAGCCTCGGCGCGCAGACGTTCCGTCCAATCGATGAGCGTGCGGCGCGTGGCTTCGTAGAGACGGGCGATCTCGTCTTCGGAAAGGTTCGTCGTCATCTGAACGGGCGAAAGCCGCGCGCGATGGAGGATCTCGTCCGAGTACGCGTTGCCGATGCCGCTGAAGACGTGCGGATCGGTGAGGGTTCGCTTGAGCGTGTGCCGCTCGCGAGTGAGCGCCGCGCGGAAGTCATCGAGCGATATATCGAGAGGCTCGATTCCGCCGGGATCATGCACGCGCACGGCCTCCTCGCCGCGCACGATGTGAATGGACGCACGCCTCTTCGATCCAGCCTCGGTGAGCAGGAGCGTTCCGTTGGGAAAATCGAACGCGGCGAGTCCGAGTTTGCCGGGCATCTTTGCGTCGGCCGGCAGCCATTTGAAACGGCCGGCAATCATCAGATGGATGATGATGAAGAGATCGCCGTCGAGTCCGATCACGATCCGTTTGCCCATTCTGCGGACGTTGACGACACGCTTGCCTGCGAGCTCGGACGGCGGCGGATCGACGGTGCGAAGAACGAAGGGGTTGCCGAGCCGAAGCTTGAGGAGGGGCTGATCGGCGATGCGGGTTGCGATCGACTCGACGTAGACGGTGACGTCCGGCAGCTCGGGCACGGGTGGATTATCCGCTGCGGGCCTCGCGATAGTTAACTTGCAGAGAGGGTTGGAGTCGCCAGCGGGCCGCTGGCGGTACAGCCGGCGAGGCCGCCGGCGCTACGATCGATAGGCCTACGATCGATGAGCCCTAGGAAACCCGCTTCAGTGCCTCTGCCACATCCTTCTGGTTTGGGTTGAGCTTGAGCGACGCCGCGAAGCTGGCCTTGGCCTCCGCTTTCTTTCCCTGTTTCTCGAAGAGCTGACCGAGCCAGTAGTGGGCGCGGGCGAGGGGTGGCTCGTCTTTCTTTGGCGTGTACGCGAGGTATTTGCGCAGCATCTCTTCCCCGTGTGCGAGATTTCCGTTGCTGAGGACGGCGAGCTGTCCGATGCGGAAGACGGCGGGCATGTAGAGCGGATCGAGTGTCAGCGCCGTGTCGAATTCGGTGCCGGCGGCCTTGTAGTCCTTTTCGGAGATGTGCAGGAGGCCGAGGTCGAGGTGGGCGCGTGGCGATTTCGGAAACTCTTTGACCTCTGCCAGATACTCGTTCTTCGCCTCGGCGGTCTTCTTCTGATGCGAATAGATGAACGCCGACGCGCGGTGTCCCATGAGCGGATCGCGTTTCCTGATCTCAGCGGCCTGTGCGAATGCCTTCTCGAAACTTCCGCCCATGAAGCCGGGGGCGAATGCGTAGTACTGGACAAGTCCCATGCGGGCCTCGAGATGGTTCGGGTCGAGCTCGACCGCCTTCTCGAACTCCTCTTTCGTCTTCGATGCGAGCGAGGCCTGGCTGAAAATACTTGCCTTCTCCGCCATCGATCCGTAGGCGCTGCCAAGCAAGTAGTGCGCGTCGGCGGATTTCGGATTCTGCGCGACCGCTTTCTCGAAGAGCGCTGACGCCGCCTCGGCGTCGTTGCGGTTCATGGCTGCGCGGCCCTGGTCCAGTAGCGAATTCTGAGCGAGCAGAGGAAGGGCGATCAATCCGGCGAGGACAACAATGATTGGACGCATGCACTTAGTACGCGATTTGCGTAGAACATGTTTCGGCTCGGCGCGGCCGTGAGGTTGGCCACTGAACGGCGTTGCGTGCGTTTTGACGCGGAGCCTCCTAGAATGCGCCTCCCGTCGATAACTTGAACGATGACTGAGACGATCGAAGCAACCCGGCCGACAATCCCGATCTATGACGCCTCGGCGCTTTCCGCTGCGGCGGACAAGGCTCTATCCGATGCCCGGTGCGCGCTGGTGGCGATCGAAAGTCTTCCGTTCGAAGCCCTCACGCCCGAATCGGTTCTCGAAGCGTGGGACCGGATCTCGATCACGCTGGAAGACGCCTACGGCCCGGTCTCCATTCTCAACAGCGTGCATCCCGAGTCCTGCGTCCGTGATGCCGGGGACCGCGCGCTGATCGAAGAGTCGGTGTTCATGACGGAGCTCTTCCAGAATGAGCAACTGTTCGAGCGCGTGCGCCGCGTCGAGCCGCGCACGGCCGCGCAACGGCAGTTGAGGAAAGATCTTCTCGAAGCGTTCGAGGACAGCGGTGTGGCACTGCCGCGCGATCGGCGCGACCGCTTCAAGGCCATCTCCGAGCGGCTCACGGAACTGGCGCAAGAGTTCAGCCGGAACATCCGCGAGAACAAGACGCTCCTCCACTTCACGCCCGACGAGTGCGCCGGTCTGCCGCAGTCGTATCTCGACCGCGTTGGCCGCGACGACCGGGGAAATATCGTGGTCGGATTCGACTATCCCGACTACGTCCCCTTCATGGCCAACGCCGCGAGCGAAGAGGCGAGGAAGCGCTACTACATCGCCAACACGAACCGCGGGACCGCGCGCAATCTCGAGATCCTCGACGAGATCGTGGCGCTGCGGAAAGAGACTGCCGACCTCTACGATGCCCCCAGTTACGCGCACTACGTCACCAAGCGCCGCATGGTGGGCAATCCCGAGACCGTGGCGCGCTTCCTCGATGAGGTGAGTAGCGCGGTCGTCGAGGCGGAGGTGAGCGACCTGCGCCAATTGTCTGAGATGAAGGCGGAGCTCACCGGCATTGCCATCGAAGACGCGTTGATCGAGCGATGGGACGTCACGTACTACCGCGAGCGGCTGCGGGAGAAACGCTACGCCGTGGATCAGGAAGCATTGCGCGAGTACTTCCCCACGATGCCGTGCGTGAAGTGGATGCTCGACATCACGGAACGCCTTTATGGGATTCAATTCCGCGAGGCTATCGTCCCCGTCTGGCACGACGACGTCATCTACTACGATGTCGACGATGCCGTCACTGGCGAGCGCATCGGCGGTATCTATCTCGATCTCTATCCTCGGGACGACAAATACAAGCACGCCGCCGCCTGGCCGGTCCGCGGCGTATCGCGCAGGGCAGCCCGCAAGCCGATCAGCGTCCTGGTCACGAACTTCAACCGGCAGGGACTGACGCACAGCGAAGTCGAGACCTTGCTTCACGAGTTCGGGCACGTGATGCATGGCGTCCTTTCGCGTACCGAGTACAACCAGCATTCCGGCACCAGCGTGGAGCGGGACTTCGTCGAGGCGCCTTCGCAGATGTACGAGGAGTGGGCGAGCCGGATGGAGAGTCTGGCGCTGATGCGCAACCACTGCACGACCTGCCCTCTCGTCGACGAGTCGCTCGTGCAGCGCATCCGCGCCGCAAAAAAGTTCGGCTCCGGCATCGATTACGGCCGCCAGCTTTTGTATGCGAGCTATGACATGGCGTTGGCGGCCGCCGGGAATGGGGGGTCGCGAGTCGGAGGAGAAGCTGCGCACGGCTTGTCTCCGACCCCCGACCCCCGAAATCCCACACCCGACAGCCCATCGCTCGAGCTTTGGAAGAGCATGGAAGGCTCCACGCCAATGGGCACCATCGACGGCACCGCCTTTCCAGGCACCTTCGATCACATTGCCAGCGGCTATGCGGCGGGGTACTACGGCTACATGTGGGCCAAAGTCATCGCGCTCGATCTCATCTCCGCGTTCGGCGGCGATCTCATGAACGCGGCGACGGGGCGGCGTTTTCGTGAGCTGATCCTGGCTCGCGGCAGCGAGGAGCCGGCGCGCGATCTGGTGGAGCAATTCCTGGGGCGGCCCGTTTCCAGCGAAGCCTTCTTTGCTGAGATCCGCGGCGAATAGACTTATTCGCACCAATAGTGTAGGGTATGAGTCCTTGAGGAACCTTCCTCAACCTTCAGGCCGCCTGAGCTGAGTCAGCGCTTCTGAACTCAATCTTCTTAGCAAACTCACCTTTCCTCCGTGCGTGCGAAGCTCGCCCGCTGGAAGCGGTCAGGAGTAACAACCCCATGAAAGTCTATTTTGGAAATCTGCCCAAAGACATCGATGACGCAAAGCTCACCGAGCTCGTCAAGCCATTCGGAACCCCGGCGACGGCGGAAGTCGTGAACGACCGCGTCACCGGCCTGTCGAAGGGCTTCGCATTCGTCGAATTCGCCAATGACGCAGAAGCACAGGCCACGATCAAGGGTCTCGATGGTACCGATGTGAATGGCCAGGCTGTTGTCGTCAATGAGGCGCGCTCGAAGAAGGACGCGCCGAAACCTGCCCCAGCAGTTCAACACTAAGAAGGAGCTTGTCCCATGACGAACGTTTTGAAACCGAAGCGCGCTGCGAAAGTCACTGTCTCAGAAAGCAATATCCGGAAGGCTGCTGCTCGCCTGAGCCAGCGTCCTCTGGTGTCGCCTGAGGTGCAGTACATCCAGCGGGTCCTTGGTGCCACGGCAACACAGGATGCGGTCGACGAGAAAGTCATCGCCGTCCGCAAACTGCCGTGGGCAAGCATCGTCATTCCGGAGTAGCCAGCGCCGGGCATTGCCCGCGTGTCACCCGCTCCGTTCCCCGAGCGCCCGCGCCGATACCCGGCGCGCGGCGCTTTTTCGGGATCGGACAATGAAATGCTCAGCGAAACGCGCTGATGCCGACCTCTGCGTTCCCCGTCGCCAGTGCGTGAATGACGATCCCGTTCGCGTCGAGCGTCATCGAGTGTAGCTCGATGCCGTCGACGTAGCCGCGCATCATGACGCCGGGCGCGAGTGGCCGTGTCACCGCGCTCGTGATCGCGACGCGAATCGAATCGATCTGCGGCGCTACTGACCAGTGCGCAGTCTTGGCCAGCTGTGCCCGCAGCGACTCGTGCGCCAGCCGGTCGGCGATGCGGACGAAGAGATTCTTTCGCTTCGAATCGAGCGTGTATTCGAGGTTCTCCAGCGAGATCGTGCGCGTGGCGGCGTCGAACACCGGCGCCGCGTCCAGGTTGACCGGGCCGTTGTAATGCCGGAGCTTCGACACGCGATAGTCGACGATCAGTTCGATCGAGACGCGCCCGTCGGCGGCCGGTGCAATGCGGATCGAATCGACGGCCACTCCTTCGTATTTGCGCTTCCCGAAATTCTCGGTCATCACGCGGCTCGCTTCGTCGTACGAAAGCTCGACGTCGAACGGGATGCGGATACCGCCGGCGGCGATTGCCGGTGACACACGCAGCGGCGGCAGCGGTTTCTGAACTACTGGCGGCTTCTCTCCGACGATGACTCGCGTTCGTGCGCGGAGCGTCAGCGTGCTGGTGACCGAGAGTCCCGTTCCCGTGATCGGTCCGAGCGACACCTCGGCGGGCTCCATCACCAGCCACGTTCGCGGCGCGATCTCTACCGGCGACTGGAGCGACGACCACACCTGACTCGCCGCCGGACGGATGTTCGTCAGCTTCGGCGTATTCGCGTCGATCGTCTTCAACACTTGCCGGAGCTGGTCCTTGACGATCGGTGCGATCTTCCAGTCGGTGATGTCGATGTTCGCGAACGTCACCTGGCAACGGTTGGACGAGAAATCGACCGGCATCGCCCGCGTCGTCGAGCGGAGGCGCCAGTTGGTATCCCACTCCAGGTGCGAGGAGAGCGAGATCCAGGCATCGCGCATCGGCTCGCCGAAACCGCACGAAAGGCACGGCCACATCACGATCTGATCGGTGAACGGCTTCTTCGTCCTGCGGCAACCTTCGAGAGCGAAGTGCATGGTCGTGGTGGCGTGGATGCCGCCGCCGATCGCGTTCAGGACGATCGGATCGCGGACCACGCGATACTTCATCCCGAACTGTTTCAGCGGATCGAGCTCGAAGGCGTCTGTCTTCGAAAGGCTTTTCGGTACCTGCGATTCGAGTTGTGGTAGCAGCGGAGCGAGCGAGGCTTTGATCGGAATTACAATCGTCGACAGCTCGGCAGGCGGGGCCGCGGTTGGCGGCCCGAATGCCTGCGGTAAGGTTTGCGCCAGTGCCGGCCAGCAAGCGAGAGAAAGGATCAGGAGCAGGGAAGAGCGCATAGTTTGTTGTTTTGTTGACGGGTGACGCGTTGCAGGGTTGCTCGTTCGCCTGACGGCCGATCGGCTTCTGAGACCGATCCTGCAATGCGCGATGATAAAGTCCTCAGTGTCCAGCGACCGATAACGAAAAAAGAACCGTGCTCCGCGAGCCGGGCAACCAGGCAAGCCAGCAAACCAAGCAACCAACCAATGTCCGACACCACCACTCGCGGCATCCGCATTCAGGTCGAGAGTATCTACGTCGAAGAGCGCAGTGACCCGCAGGAGAGTTACTTTTTCTTTGCCTACCACGTCGTAATATCAAATGTCGGACGCGAGACCGCCCAACTCATGAGCCGCGAGTGGATCATCACCGACTCCGACGGCAACGTCGAGCGCGTCGAAGGCGATGGCGTCGTCGGCGAACAGCCGCTCCTCGCTCCGGGTCAGGTCTTCGAATACACTAGTTTTTGCCCGTTGCGGACGTCGATGGGCTCGATGCAGGGCAGCTATCTCATGCGCCCGGCCGGCGGTGATTCTTTCCGGGCGGAAATCGCGCCCTTCACTCTTGCTGTTCCGGGCGTTGTCAACTGAAGGTCATACCGTGCGACGGCGAGTCCAGATCTCTTTCCTATCCGCGTTTCTTACGCTCCTCACGGTTGCGTTCGCGGCCGCCCTGGTCGTGCGTGTCAAATCCTACTCGGGGCCGGCGACCACGGAATCGTCCGCCTCGGCGGCGACTGCGGCGGGGACAAGGGCGGCTGGACGTTCGAATCGCTCGACAGACGGACTCTCCGTCGACGAGCCCCTTCCCGACGGCACGACTGTAAGCACCCGAGGTTCGGCGGCATCGAGCGCACCTGCCGCTGCCGAGCGAGCAAAACGCTTCCGGGAGCTTCTCGCCCTCGGCGCGCCGAAACTGGACGCTCCGGTTTCTCCCGTCCAGGCGCCCGTGAAAATAGTTCCCGTACCGGTGGTGGCGAAGGCGCAAACGCCGGTCAGCCGGCCCACGCAGGCGGCCGCGAATGCGTTCCGAGGATCGGGGGCGTCCGGATCGGCCGGGAGTGGCGCGCCGCCTTCATCCAACAGCAAGCCGAATACCCCCACCAACGACCCGAGGGACCCGAACTCGGATACCGTTCCGCCGCAGCTCATTTCGATTGCGTTCGATCCACCTCAGGTGTCGGACGGTGGCGACACCACTCTCATCATTAATGCCACGGACGACCTCTCCGGCATTCGCGGGATCTCCGGCACGCTGACCAGCCCGAACGGCAAAGCGGTGCAGGGTTTCGCGCAGCAACGCGACGGCGAGACCACGCGCTACGTGAGCCGCATCCACATTCCGGAGAAAGCCGAGGAGGGCATCTGGAAGATCACCTTCCTGACGATGAGCGACATGGCCACGAACTCCGTCACGCTCAGCGCCGCGCAGGGGACTCTGCCGCCGACCGCGTTGCTGAAGGTGAGCTCATCGGCGTCGGACTCGACGGCACCCACGCTGCGCAACGTCTGGCTGGCGCGTGGCGCGATGCGCGCCGGCGAGCACAACACGCTTTACGTCGACGCGCAGGACGACAAGTCAGGCGTCCATCTCGTGGCCGCCGTCTTCCTCAGCCCGTCGAAGCTGGCGCGTTTCGGCGTCGGATGTCACACCGGCGCGGACAATGTTTGGGAGTGCGATATTTTTCCGCCTACGTGCCTTGATTGCGGCGACTGGACTCTCGAGCAGGTGCAGTTGCAGGACAATGCCAACAACTTCGCCACGATCCGTTCGGAGAATCCGGCCGTGCAGTCAGTCCGGCTCAACATCACCGGCGATACCTGCGATAACCAGCCTCCCGCACTGCAGGGATTGGCACTGAGCCGCACGGAGATCGTGATGGGTCGCGACGAGCCGGTCATCGAAGTGGTGGCGCAGGTCTCCGACGACAGTTGCGGCATCGGCGGCGTCAGCGGACAGATCGTCGGCCCGGGCGGAAGCTCCAGCGGCACCTTCTTCTCGCTCCAGCAGCGCGACGCGACCACCTTCGCAGGCACGGTCCGCCTTCACCCCAACTCCGCCCGCGGCGTGTGGCGTGTGCAGTCGATCACCGTCAACGACAAGGGACAGAACCTCAAGATCTACTACGCGAACGATCCGCTGCTCGCGAACGCGATCTTCAGGGTGAAGTGAGAGCAATTGACAATTGGCAATGGACAATTGATAGCGAATAGCCACGGTGAGTAGCCATCGTTGTCAATTGTCAATTATCCATTGTCCATTACCTCCGTCCGCCCCAGGTCTTCGACAGCCTGTTCTTCGGCACGTCCGGCACATCGCCCGCGTAGTGCGAGGTGTCGTTGAACAAGGTGAGTCGTGGGCAGGTGACATCCTTGAAGTCGAGGATGTTGAGCGCGCAGGGGCTCTGATCGAGACGGTCGCGGTATTTTCGCGGGTCGACGCCGATCAGCGAGCTGACGAGGAGACGGATCGTGGCCTTGTGTGACACCACGAGGATGCGCTGATCCACATGCTTCGCGACGATCGTCAGGAGCGCCGGCAGCGCGCGTGCCGTGACCTGCAACCCGCTTTCCCCGCCGGTCGGCGCGAACGAAAAGGGATCGGTTTCATACCGCGCGTATTCTTCCGGGAACTCCGCCTCCACCTCGGCGCGCGTCTTTCGTTCCCACCGGCCATGGGCGATCTCGCGGATCCCATCGACCGGCGTGATGGGCAGACCGTGCGAGGCCACGATCAGCCCGGCCGTGTCCATCGTCCGCACCATTGGGCTGGCGTACGCGGCGCTGATCGGCTCGCCCTCGAGACGCAGCCCAAGCCGGCGCGCCTGGTCCCTTCCTTCGTCCGAGAGCTTCACGTCGATGGCCCCGGCGAAGCGGTCTTCATCAGTCAGTTCCGTGGCGCCGTGGCGGACGAGGTAGACGCGCGTTGTCATGAATGAATCGTAGCGTGATTTTCGCGGCTTCGCGGCTTCGCGTGAAAACACAAAAGGCTCGCGATCCCTGATCTCGCGAGCCCGTTCTCGATCCGTTGACAGCCACCAGGGGGCATTCGAACCGACTGGCTCCGACGTTCTTTGCCCGTCGCAACCGGTTGCTGCGCGTTGACAGCCGCAAAGTGGCATTCCCGCAGCAGTTCCTCGACCCATCGCGTCTCGGAACCACCCAGCGCGCCGTTACCATCTGCGATGAAGCATCCGGCGCGTCAGGGATCTGTAATCTAGGTCCGCATTTCGCGCGTGGCAAGTGGGCAACAAAGATTTTTTTCGGCCCGTGCACGAGGCGGGAAACCGATGCACGGAAGAGATACGGGACCTCGGGCGTTCCGGTGTCGCCAGCGATTCCACTTTCGAGTAAGATACGCTGCCCAACCGATCTCGGAGACCTGAGATCCAGTCCACTGAAAGGTTTCTCCATCCATGACCCAGTCGAGAGAAAGCGCTGAAGCAACGTTCGCCGAAGCGTTCGAAGCGAGCTTGAATTTCAAAACCCCCGAGCAGGGCGAGTTGCTCAAAGGACAGATCGTCTCCATCTCCGGAGACGATGCTTTCGTTTCCTACGGCGGACCGTCCGAAGCGGTGATGGCGACGAACGAGCTCGATGGGCTCGACGTCGGCGACAACGTTGAAGGCACGGTCGTCAAAACCTCCCCCGAGATCCGCATCTCGCGGAAACTCGCCAAGGGAAAGGCCAATCTCGACCTGCTCCGGCAGATGTACGAGAACCGCCTGCCCGTGGAAGCGAAGATCGCTGCCCGCAACAAGGGCGGCTTCGACGTGAACATCAGCGGGCTGCGCGCCTTCTGCCCCCTCTCGCAGATCGCCCTCGGCAAAATCGACAACCCCGATCAGTTCATCGGCCAGTCGTACGAGTTCCGGGTGACCGAGCTCTCCGATGACGGCCGCCGCATCGTCGTCTCCCGCGCCGCGCTGCTGAAGGAAGCGAACGCATCGCGCGCCGAAGAGACTCGCCGCAACATCGTTCCGGGCGCGGAGCTCAGCGGCACGATCAAGACCATCACCCCCTTCGGTGCCTTCGTCGACCTGGGCGGCATCGACGGCCTCCTCCACGTTTCCGAGATGAGCCGCCGCCGCGTCACCGATCCGAACGAAGTCGTCGTCGTCGGCCAGCAGGTCAACGTCAAGGTCATCAAAGTCGAAGGCGAAGGGAAGCGCATCTCGCTCTCGATGAAAGATCAGGAGCCCGATCCCTGGAGCGATGTTGCCGAGCGTTATCCGGCCGGAACGCAGTTCAGCGGCCGCATCGTCCGCACCACCGACTTTGGTCTCTTCGTCGAGGTCGAGCCCGGCATCGACGGTCTCGTCCACTATTCGCAGCTTCCCTTCGGCGTGAAGCAGGGCGGCGCGGAGGTGGCCATCGGCACGAATGTGACGGGTTGGGTTCGCGAAGTCGATCCATCCAAGAAACGCCTCTCGCTCTCGCTGCGCGAAGTAGCCACACGCGATCCGTGGGAAGGCGCCGCACAGCGTTATCCCGCCGGCAAGGTCGTGGAAGGCACCGTCGATCACGGCGGCGCCCCTGGCATCTTCGTCCAGATCGAGCCCGGCCTCACTGGTCTCATTCCGAACTCCGAGATCAACGTCGCTCCCGGCGCCGATCCATCGCGCGCGCACGAGGCCGGCGAGAAGCTTGCTGTCCGCATCATGAGCATCGACACCCAGCGCAAGCGCATCTCCCTCTCGCACGAGGCAGCCAAAGCGGCAGCAGAGCGCGATGAGTACGTCAAGTTCGCCGAAGAGCGCGGCGACAACGAAGCGGGCGAGAGCGCGATGGCCCTGGCATTCAAGCGGGCCATGGAGAAGAAGAAGTAGTGCGGCTCTTCCTCACCGGCGCCACGGGATACATCGGCAGCGCGGTCGCGCCGCTGCTTCGCGATCATGGACACGACGTGACCGCGCTCGTGCGCCCGGAAACCGACGCGAAGGCTCTCCGCGACAAAGGCGTCGTCATCATGGCCGGCGATCTCGCCTCGCTGCCGTCGCTCTCCGATTCGCTCGGCAGCTTCGACGCGTTCGTGCACATCGCGCAGGACCACGGTCCCGATGCCGCCACGCTCAATCGCACCGCCCTCGATGTCTTCACCGCGCACCCCGGCTTCCTCATCTACACCTCGGGTGTCTGGGTCTTTGGCAACACCGACAACGAGACCGTCGACGAGTCGAGCCCGGTCAACCCGCTCCCGATCGTGGCCTGGCGACCCGAGCAGGAGCAGGCCGCCCTCGCTACCGGACGCAGTGCCGTTCTTCGCCCTGGCTGCGTGTACGGCGGCCGTCAAAGCCTCTGCGCCGGCTGGTTCGAAGCCTCCGAGAAGAAGCAACCCGTCTATCTCGTCGGCGACGGCAACAACCAGTGGGCCATGGTCGATCTACACGATCTCGCCGACTGCTACGTCCGCATCGTCGAACAGAAAGCCACCGGCATCTTCCACGCCGTCGACGACACCAACGACACCCTCCTCGGCTGCGCCCTCGGCGTCGCCCAGGGCTCGATCATCGAAACCATCCCCATCGAAAAAGCCCGCGAACAATACGGCCCCTTCGCCGACGCCCTCAACATCGACCAGCGCGTCTCCAGCACCGCCACCCGCAAGAAACTCGGCTGGACCCCCAAGCGCGAGTTCACGTCATCAATCGACGAACAGTGGGCGGAGTGGAGAAGTAGTCGGGCGGTCGGGTAGTTCGATCGAGGTGATGCTTAGTTGGGCTTAGGCTTTGAAAGCTCAACCCGCTGGAGGGGTCAGCCACGCAGTGGATAACCTCCTTTCAGTATCGCGAGACGAGTGCGGACTCGTGCTAACTAACGCCAGTATTCGCGACGTCAGCCGTGTCATACTCAAGTGCATGGTTGACAAGTTGTTGGAAGCATTGAGCAAGGTCGGCCTTTGGCTCGGGAGCAAGGCAAATAGGCTGCGATTGCGCGGTGCGAGAATCGAGGTAATCGTGATTGTCTTGTCACGCGTGCCGTCGCCAACAATCCTTCTCGGTCAATCCCCATTCCATGGCACATGGATGCCACCCCAAGAGGGCGTCCTGCTGAATGAAGCCTTTCCCGATGCTCTACATCGATGCTTGCGTGACGAGTGCGGAATTGAAGTTCCAGCCGACGATGCCCAGCGTCGCCGAATGTTCTACGTTCGCTCAATCAGGTATGTCGGCATGCTTGATTTGCCTCCGGAGCGGATAGGCGATCGAGAGGTCGCAGACGATGCGCATGGGACGCCACTTGAAAGCGTGGTGCTCCGCAAGAAAGCCTACTGGTTAGCCACTGTGCTAGTTCGAGATGCCGCTCAGTTCAACGCGAAAGCGGACGGAATTGAGCTAACGAAGGTGGAGTGGTTTCCAATCGATGAGGCTCGAAGACTCATTCTAAGAACGAACACTGCTCCTAAAGGTGCTCTCTTGGCGCTGTGCGTCGATCGTGCTGGTCGAGCCATGCAAGGTTCGACTCCTTGACCGCAGACACCGCTTAACTCAATTCCCCTTGGGCCTACTTCCTCCCCCAAACTACCCACCCTGACCGGGGGCGTCGGTCTGGACGAAAGTGGCCACTGTCGGTAATGTGCTGCGATGCGGAGGGCCGGGACGAACTCCGCGAAATCGGCCAGCGTCTCGGGGGTGAATGCGCGCCCGGTTTCGACCACGCCGCAACGTAGCGCTCGATCTCTTAGGGGTGAAACCCGAGACGGGAATCGATTGGCTGACCGCTAACGGATACGGACGGTATCTCGGTCCGACTCGCCCCCTTACTGCTTCGACGTCAACTGATCGATGACCTCGGGCGACAGCGCGACGTCCTCTGCCTCCGGCGGTACATACGACGCATCGACGGCGACGCCGGACTGTTCGAGTCTGGCCATTTCCAACTTCATGTTCTCCATCTTGGCTCGCAGCTCGTCGTTATCTGCGGCCAGGCGGTCCGTATCGTCCATCCACTGCTGGATCTCGGCGTCTCGCTGGTGGTGATAGAGCATCAACGCGTATTGCTCCTCGGCGATGTGGTCGAGCGCGAAGGCGAGGAAAACGGCATCCCATAGTCCGTAGCGGGGATACATCCGATAGACGTAGACGGGTGTGCTCCAGCGATAGGTGTCGTAGAAAACGTTTCGCCGGTAGTAGTAGGACGCCGGAACGATGTGCAACCGCGTGAGCACGACTCTATGCGCCTGTACGAAGCGGATTGCCGTCACGTGTCGCTCAAATCGGATCCGCTCTTCATGGGAGCGCTGGAATGCATGGAGACGGTCTTCGCGTCCGGGATGCACGTGCAACGCCTCACGCAGGTGCTCATGATCGACGACGTGCTCATGATTGAAACTGCGGTCATGAGAGCTGCTCGTGTGCGAGGAACTGCTGGTCGTCGCCTGGTGCGTGCTGTGTGAATGGCCGGAGTCTCCGTTCGCCGTTGACTCATGCGAACTGGAATCGTGCGAAGAGTGCTGATGCGACGAGTCGCCGTTCGTGTTCGTGTGCGTCGTCGTGGTGGTCGTCGTTTTGGTATGGGTCTTCGTTGTGGTCGTGGTCTCTTTGGTGTGCGTCTTCTTCTCTTTGTCCGAATCGTGTCCGAAGGCACGTGGGACCGCCAGAAGGCACATGAGAGTCAACGCCAGACCCAACGCGCGATAGAGCTTCATGCGATTCTCCGTATGTATTCTGCCGGTTGGAGCCAGACAGAGCGACTCATGGTGGCGGTTGGGGGCTGCGGATGTCAATCTCGCCTGGTAACGTAACAATCACGAAACGTCGCCAGCAAACCCCACCATCAACTCGCTCACTCTCACCGGAGCGTCGGTCTGGACGAAGTGACCGCTGTCGGGGATATGTTCGATGCGGAGGTCGGGGACGTATTCGGCGAAATCGGTCAGGGTCTCGGGGGTGAAGAAGGGATCGAGGTCGCCCCAGATCATGAGGGTGGGGATGTCGATGCGGCGGACCAGGCCGCGCATGCCTTTTCTCAGGCGGGTGGCGCGGTAGTAGTTGGCCATGCCGGTGAGCGCGCCCGGTTTCGACCAGGCCTCGACGTAGCGCTCGATCTCCTCGGGGGTGAAGCAGCCGAGGCGGGAGAGGGAGCGGCGAAGGAGCGCGTAGCGGAAACGGCGGAGGACGAACTCGGCCAGCCACGGCGGATGAAAGAGGAGTTGGTATTTGGCGCGCCATTTCTGCCGCGCGGAGCGGCGCATCTCGCGCAGGTAGGCGACCGGGTGCGGCGAGTTGAGGATGATGAGGCGCTTGACCTGCTCGGGATAGAGCATCGCCATGAACCAGGCCACGGCGCCGCCCCAATCATGTCCGGCGACGACGGCCGGACCTTCGCCGATCTGTGTGATCAAGCCGGCGATGTCCTTCGCCAGCTCGGGCAGACGGTACGACTCGATCGCGCGCGGCTTTGACGATTCGTTGTACCCGCGAAGATCGACGGCGACGACGTGAAAGCCCGCAGCAGCGAACGCCGGAATCTGATTGCGCCACGAGTACCAGAACTCGGGGAAGCCATGGAGCAGAACGATGAGCGGCCCCTGGCCCGCTTCCACGTAGTGAATGGTGATGTCGCCGACCACGCAGGTGCGGTCGGCGACGTTCAACTCCGGAACCAGCGGCATTGCCGCATTGTATGAGAGAGCCCCGGTGTCACCAGCCGACCTTCTCGCAAGGAGGGGAGTTCAGCCTGCAAGCACCGCTCGAACATCGAGCGCCTCTCCCAAATGAATCCAAGAAGGATGAAGCAGGAAGGATGAAAGCGACGATGCTCGAACATCGAGCGCCTTCTCCCCCACGCTTTTCAGGGGGGGAGAAGGCGCTCGATTGGAGAGCTTGGTATTGCGGGAGAGCGTGGCGTGTTTCGGACTCAATCCCGATTCAATGCGCTGATCAGCAGGCCCGTTCCTACCGCGAGCACTGCTACGCCTGCGGCGACCTTGCCGGGGTTCTCCTTCGCGTAGGTCGTCGCTTTTTCGCTGCCGCCTTTGAGGTAGTCGCGGGCGGTGGTCAGGTACTCCTCGATGTCGACGTTCTGGATCGACGACTTGAGGTTGGTGATCATCTCGTCGGTGATGCCGAGACGCCCGAGGAACTGCTCGAGAGCGCTGTTGGTCGAGGCCGAGCGGGACTGGCCGCAGGTGGGGCAGTAGCCGCTCGATGCTGAGGCCATCGAACCGGTGCCGCCGCTCGAGGTTGGGTTTGTTGGGGCGCTTCCGAAGCCTGTGTTTTCCATCGGTGTATCCATGTCGTTATCTCCTTGCTGCGTTTACAGTGGCCGTGCGTTGTTCACCCGGCTCGTAGGTGCGGCCATGCGTGCCGATCCGTGAGTCGCCGGACTTGTTGGTGAAGTGGTCTTCGTTCTCGAAGCGCTCGCCGGCGCCAGACGGCAATTCCTGATCGCGCTCGTGATCGGCGCCATCGCTTCGGAACGACGTCTTGATGCTGGTCTGGCTTGGCGCGTACGTCTGCGCGATAACGTCCATCGGGATGTCGGACTCGCGGCGCATGGGCCTTGCCGGACCCGGGCTGGGCTTCGTCGGCGCCGCCTTTGGTTTTGCTGCGGTTGCCTTCTTCGCTGCCGGAGCGGCGGCAACCTTTGCATGCTTCCGCGGATCGAGCTTCGTCGCCAGCTTGCGGGCAGTGCGTGCGACGGCGCCTCCGGCCCGTTTGACAGCCGATTTCCCCTGCTTTCGTGGCATCTGTCGTCCTTTCCTCGTGCGGTGAGTGGCGAAGGTAGTCAGTGCAAGAGGGAAGCCGAAGGAGTGCGGGCGTCTCGCCCGCGGCGCCGAGGCGTCCTCGCTCGGCGTATCTTGCGCGAGGCCGAATCGAGGGACCAATTCCAAGATAGTAGAGCTCTACGGCTTCTGGTCCCTACTTCCCGTACGTCACCCGCCAGATCTTTTCGCCTCCGTCGTCGGAGATGAGCAGTGATCCGTCGGCGAGAACGAGAAGGCCTACCGGACGGCCCCACACGGTCCGGCTCGTTTCATCCGGCATCCAACCGGCGACGAAATCGTCGTATCCGCCTGTTGGCTTCCCATTTTTGAACGGGATGCTGATGACTTTGTAGCCGGTTCGCGGCTCGCGATTCCACGAGCCGTGAAGCGCGACGAAGGCGCGGCCGCGATACTCGGCAGGAAACATCGAACCTTGATAGAAGGCGATGCCGAGCGGCGCGGAATGCGACTGGATGGGGACAGCCGGGGGAATCGTCTTCTTGACGAGGTCAGGCCGCTCGCCGGCGCGGCGCGGATCTTCGTGTGCGCCGAGGTAGGCGTAGGGCCAGCCGTAGAAGGCGCCGGCTTTCACGTCCGTGGCGTAGTCGGGAACGAGCTCATCGCCCAGTCCGTCGCGCTCGTTGACCGCAGTCCACAGCGCGCCCGTCACCGGCTCCCACGCCATCCCAACAGGATTGCGCATGCCTCCCGCGAACACGTGCCTGCCGCTTCCATCCGGATTGAGCTCGATGATGGAGGCACGCTCTGGTCCTTCGCCAGCGCTGACGTTTGAGCTGGAGCCGATCGACACATACATCTTCGTCCCCGCCCGGTTGAACAGCACTCCTCGGGTGGAATGACCGCCGGACGGGAGGGGCCCGATGACCTGGGGCTTCCCGTTCGCGCTGGTCTGTCCCGCAGCGTAGGGATAACGGAGGAGAGCGCTCTCGCTGCCGACGTACAGAAAGCGGTCGTGAAAGGCCAGTCCGTACGGATTGTCGAGACCGCTCGCAAAGGTAAAGCGCTGCTCGGCAATGCCATCATGGTTGGCATCGCGCAGGATCATGATTTTTCCTGCTCCCGGCTCGGAGACGATCACATCGCCGTTGGCCGCCTGAATCATCGCCCGCGGATTGTCGAGCTTGTCGGCGAAGAGCGAGATGTGAAAGCCGGGCGGCAGGTGAAGCGTGGCGTTGGAAGGTTGCGGTCCGACGTATGGAGGGTTACCGGCCGAAAGCGTCGCGTACGGCTTCGGCAATTGATCGACGCGGATCTCGTGATGCTGCAGCATCGGATCGTGCGCCGAGGTAATGGCCGCCGGCAAACGGCTCGATTCGGGAGAACAGGCGATGGCGACGACGGTGAGAAGAACAAAGCGGCGCTTCATGCGAAAAGTATGCGTGCCAGGAGGTGGTGCGCTGGAAAACATTTGAATACGGGGGTGGGGAGTGGGTGTGGGAGTCGGGCGGCGGCGCGGAGTAGGCAGCAACACTGGTCCATCCTTTTCGACGACAACGCGCGAAGCGCAATCAACCGACAACCTACAACGCGCGAAGCGCAATACATGGAATCCCCAACCACCCGCACGCATTGAAAGCTCCGTGACCACTGCGCCCGACACCGTGGCCCCCTGGCAATTCGATGGCGTCGTCCGGCTCACACGCGTCGGGTCGTCGTTCGTCATCTTCACCGTCATCGTCGGATTTGCCGCGATCAACACCGGCAACAACGCGCTCTACATCGGCCTCTCCTTCATGCTCGGCTGTCTTCTGCTGTCGGGCATCGCGTCGAAGGGTGGACTCAAACATCTCGTCGTCGAGCTGGAAGGTGTCGATGAGGCGTGGGCGATGCGGACGGCGCACGGGCGTCTGCGCGTGATCAACCGGTCGCGCCTCTGGAACGTTCGCGATCTGATCATCACTTCGAACGACCTGGAAGCGCCGCTGGCGGTTCCGTTGATCGGCCGGCGCGCCGAGGTCGTGTTGCAGGCGCGGTTTCGATTCCGGCGGCGCGGTCTGGTGCATCTCTCGCGCATCGATCTGTACACGCGGTATCCGTTCGGATTCTTCCTGAAGAAGCGCCGCCCGCGGTTGGATGCGGAGATCGTCGTGTTTCCGCGCCTGCTCGACGAAGAATCAACCCGCGAGCGCTTCCGCACGATCGAGGGGGAGCAGTATTCGTCGAACCGCATCGGAGCGGGAACGGACATTCATTCGTTTCGGGACTACAGCCGGGGGGATTCACTCCGCCGCGTGCATTGGAAGAAATCGGCGTCGGTGGGGCGCTGGATCATCAAGCAGACCGAGCTCGAGGCCGGCCGCGCGATACACGTCGTCGTCGATCCGTACCGGCCGAAGGACGTGAGCGAGGAGGCGTTCGAAGAGATGATCAGCGACGCGGCCACGTTTCTGAACGAGTCCCTGCGTCGCGGCCTTCATACGACGCTGTCGATCCGCAACCTGACGATTCGCTCCGACCGCGACGGCGCCGCCGCGACGTTCCGCGCTCTGGCGCTGCTCGAGGCCGCGCACGAGCCGGTGGCACAGACCGTCGATCGGGACAGCGTGATGTTTGGAGTGGGGGTCGGAACGTCGGGGGTCGTGGGTCGGGAGTCGGGGGTCGGACCGTGAGGCGGGGAGTGGGAGTAGCCACAGGCTGGAACCTCGGAGATCGATCATGACCGCACTCCCGATCGCTCTCTCCGACGCCCGACCGCCGACAACCGACTCCCGCCGCGAATCCCTCGAGCTCTTGTTCCTGGCGATGTTCTCGGCGATTCCTCTTTACGTCACGCAGACGATCTCGATGTTTCCGCTGCTGGCCTTCCATGCGGCGATGCTGGCCATCACCGTGCGCGTGTTTTTCAACAAGGGACCGGAAGTCATTCCCTCGGCGGTGATGCGCGCGCTAGCCATCGCCTACGTCCCGTTCTACGTCGTCGACGCAACTTTGATCTCGCGCAGCGCGATCGCTGCGTCGACGCACCTGGTTCTCTTCATCACCGTTTATCAGTCGATCGAGTCGGTGCGCAGCCGTAACACGACGCAAAGGCTGTTGACCGCGTCGCTCATCGCCCTGGCCAGCATCGCCACGGCCACGCACATCGCCATCCTCCCTTTCATCATCCTCTTCGGCGTTCTGCTCCTGCGCCAGCTCATGCAGGTGAGTCACGATGAGACGGAGGCGATGACCGGCACCCGCTTGCCTGCGCCGCCGACCGGCCGAGCCGCCGCGCTCTACGTCTGCGCCGCGATGGCCCTCGGCGTCCTTTTCTTCCCCTTCCTGCCGCGTATCCGCAATCC
>Ga0307470_10000486_pt1 | contig 19429 bp, 12 predicted proteins | sample atmos_gasesAM3C__FD_204565 | JGI IMG/M metagenome (GOLD analysis project Ga0307470, IMG submission 204565) | Hardwood forest soil microbial communities from Morgan-Monroe State Forest, Indiana, United States - atmos_gasesAM3C_05 | ecosystem: Environmental > Terrestrial > Soil > Temperate forest... | reverse complement strand
CGCGCGAAGCGCAACTAACCGACAACCGACAACGCGCGAAGCGCAATAATCATCCTTTCGTTGACCCCCAAATCACCCGAACTGATGACGACAACGGGGCTCGCCGTCGCTACCTTGGGCCTCGAAAAGGAGAAAGAACCATGAAACGAATCGTATTGATCTTCGGACTGATCTCGGGCGTGATCGCCTCGGCGTTGATGTTCCTCACCCTTCCTCTCATGCACAACAAAACCATCGATAGCCGCCTCGGCTACGTAATCGGCTACACCACGATCTTCCTCTCTCTCCTGCTGGTCTTCTTCGGCATCCGTTCCTACCGCGAGAACGCCGGCGGCGGCTCGATCACGTTTGGGCGCGGGTTCCAAGTCGGGATTCTGATCACCCTCATCTCGTGCGTCTTCTATGTCGCGTCGTGGGAAATCATCTACTACAAGATCATGCCCGACTTCGCCGACCGATATGCGGCGCAGGCGGTCGCAGAGATGAAGCAGAAAGGCGCCAGCGACGCCGCGATTGCCGAGACACAGAAGAAGATGGCAGAGATGAAGGCGATGCTCGCCAACCCCGTGATGAACGCCGCGATGACCTTCATCGAACCGTTCCCGGTAGGACTGATCATGACCCTCGCGTCCGCAGCGATTCTGCGGAAGCGGGCGGCCGCGCCGCCAGTACCCGCGGCGTCCGTCGCATAGTTGCACTTCGTGCGTTGTCGGTTGTCGGTTAGTTGCGCTTCGCGCGTTATCCTAAATGGAAGAGTCGCGAAGCGACAACGCGCGAAGCGCAATCAACCGACAACCGACAACGCGTCGCCGCCAGGCGACGCACTACATTGGTCTCGCCTCCTCCGCTTCCGCCCAGATCTCCGTCCGGTGCCGTTCATCGAGCCCGAAGGAGCCGACGATGAAGGTCATGACCGCCACGCCGATGACCCAATAGAGTCCGGCGAAGATGTCGTGCGTTCGCTCGACGAGAAGACCGGCGATCAGCGGTAACGTTCCGCCGAACCAGCCGTTGCCGAGATGGTAGGGCAGTGAGAACGAGGTGTAGCGGATCTTCGCCGGGAACGACTCGATGAGGAACGCGGCAATCGGTCCGTAGACCATCGTCACGTAGATCACCTGAATGAAGACGAGCCCGATCAGGATGGCCATGTTCGGATTCTTCGGATCGCCTACGTGGTCGTGCATGGCGTGATAAATGGGCAGGTAGGTGAGCGCGGCGAGGAGATTGCCGGCCATCATGATCTTCAGCCGTCCGATCTTGTCGGAGAGAGCGCCGAAGACGACGAAGAACGGCATTGCCAGCAGCAGCGCAACGGCCACGATGATGCTGGCTTTGGCGAGGTCGACTTTCAACACCGTCTGCAGGAACGAAAGCGCATAGAACTGGCCGGTGTACCAGACGATCCCCTGCCCTGCCGTCGCACCGAAGAGCACGAGCAGCACGATGCGCAGGTTCTTCCAGTTGCCGAAACTTTCACGCAACGGCGCGATCGACGCCTTGCCCTGCGCCTTGATCGACGCAAAGAGCGGCGACTCTTTCAACGTCATGCGGATCCAGAGTGAGATGCCGACGAGAACGATCGAAATCAGAAACGGCAGGCGCCAGCCCCAGGCTTTGAAGTCGGCGTCGCTCATCATTCTCTTGACGCCGAGGATCACGCCGAGGGAGACGAAGAGTCCGAGAGTGGCGGTGACTTGAATGAAGCTCGTGTAGTAGCCGCGCTTATTGTCGGGAACATGCTCCGCGACGTAGACCGCTGCGCCGCCGTATTCGCCGCCGAGGGCGAGACCTTGCAGCAGGCGGAGCAGAAGGAGGATCGAGGGAGCCAGGAGACCGACGGACGCATATGTCGGCAGCAGGCCGATCACGAACGTCGAGAGGCCCATGATCGTCAACGTGACGAGGAATGCGTACTTGCGGCCGATGAGATCGCCGACACGGCCGAAGACGATGGCGCCGAACGGTCGCACGACGAAGCCAGTCGCGAAGAGCGCCCACGTTTGAATGAGCGCCCAGGCGGGATTGCCTTTCGGAAACATGAGCTGCGACATCACGACGGCAAGACTGCCGAAGATGTAGAAGTCGTACCACTCGATCATCGTGCCGAGTCCCGAGGCAAAGATGATCTTCCCGATCGGATAGCCCGATCCGTCTTTCGTGCTCATGCGTCGCTCTCCTTGAGTGCGAAGTGTACGTTAGGAGTGCGAGCGTCTCGCTCGCGGCCAGAGGGCGTCCTCGCCCGCTGGTGTGGAGACAGCCAATCTCGCCGCCGCGAAGTTCGAGTGGCCGGTTTTTCGAGGTGCCTATGCGCGCGATCACCACCGGGCGGGGACGCCCGAGGCAAAGATGATCTTCCCAATGGGATAAATCAGAGCCGTCTTTCGTGTTTGTGAACCACCACCGGGCGGGACGCCCGGTGGCCGCGGGCGAGACGCCCGCACTCCTTCGGTGCGCTTCGTGCACGCATTAAGCGCATGGCGAACGATTCCTGTCTCGATCTCATTTTTCGCAATGCGCACACGCATACGGCCTGGCTCGACAAGCCGGTCAGTGATGAAACGTTGCACGAGCTTTACGACACGATGAAGTGGGGGCCGACGAGTGCGAACACGAATCCGGCTCGCTTCCTCTTCATCCAGTCGAAAGCAGCGAAGGAGCGGCTGAAGCTCAGCCTCGCACCGGGGAATGTGGAGAAGACGATGGCGGCGCCCGTCACGGTCGTCGTTGCTTACGACCTGAAGTTCTACGAGAAGCTGCCCAAGCTCTTTCCGCACGCTCCGGGCATGCGCGGCCATTTCGCTGAGAATCCGCAATTGGTCGAGACGACGGCGCGGCGTAATTCGTCGTTGCAGGGCGCGTATCTCATCATCGCCGCGCGCGGCCTCGGGCTCGACTGCGGGCCGATGTCAGGCTTCGACAACGCCCGGCTGGACCACGATTTCTTCGAGGCCGGCCGCGAGTGTCAGGGGTGCGATCAAGAGTTCTTCCCGGAGGGCCATGTCAAGTCGAACTTCCTCATCAACCTTGGGTATGGCGATGCTTCGAAAGTTCAGCCACGCAATCCGCGGCTGGCGTTTGAGGAGGCTTGCACGCTGCTGTAGTGGCGATGGAGATTCCAGAGTCGCCGCCGGGCCGGCGGCGGTACAGCCGGCGGGCCGCCGGCGCTACGCGAGCGCTATGCCCTCAGGATCTCTTCGCCGGGGGTCTGGGTCGCATGCGCGTGCTCGACGACCGGGAGGGTGATGGTGAATCGCGCACCCTTGCCCAACCCTTCCGACTCGGCGCGGATGTCGCCGTGATGGAGGTCGATGATATGGCGGGCGATGGCGAGGCCGAGGCCGAGACCGCTTCGTTTGGCTGAGGCGTCGGCCTGGCGCAGGCGTTCGAAGACGTGCGGGAGGAACGACGGCTCGATCCCCTCCCCTTCGTCGCTGACGCTGATCTGCAGCTTGTGATCGACGCGGTCGAGGCGAAGATCGACCTGCTTGCCTGATGGCGTGAACTTGATCGCGTTCGAGAGGATGTTGCCGATGACCTGCTGCAGGCGGGCGGCATCGGCATCGACCACGTCGTCGGGTGGGCGTATGAGGTCGAGAGTCAGGCGAACGCCGCGCTCCGTTGCGTCGGGACGCGCGTTGGTCACGGCCGCTTCGACGATCTCCGAAAGGTGGGTTGGCCGCAGATCGACCTGGAACTTGCCGAGGATGATGCGGGAGACGTCGAGCATGTCGTCGATGAGGCGTTTCTGCAAGCGCGCGCTGTTCTCGATCATGTGAAGCGCCTCGCGTAGCTCATCGCTCGAGAACTCGCCGGTGCGGAGGAACTGGACCCATCCGAGGATCGATGTCATGGGCGTGCGCAACTCGTGCGAGAGGGTGGCCAGGAAGTTGTCCTTAGCGCGGTTCTGCGACTCCGCCTCGCGGTAACGGCGCTCGTTCTCGGCAGCGAGTGCGGCCGCGCGCTTTTCGCTGACATCGCGGAACGTGAGGACGGAGCCGACAGCCCGATCGTCCTCGTCGTACATCAGCGAGACGCAGAACTCGACCGGAAAACTGGTCCCGTCATCGCGAAAAAACGTATCGGCCATTTCGGCGCGCATTTGTCCGCCGTGAAGGGCCGAGTTCAGCGCGCAACGTTCGACATGGCACGTGGAGACACCGGGTAATGCCGGATGCAGCAGGGCGTGGACGTGGAATCCCCGGACCTCGTCGGCGCGGCGTCCCATCATCCTCGCAGCGGCCGGATTGACGAGCGTGGCCACGCCTTCGAGATCGACGCCGAGGACACCCTCCGCGGCAGCACTGAGGATCAATTCATTCTGCTTGCTCAGACGCGCCAGTTCGTGCGTCTGTCTCGTCAGCGTCTGCGTCTTCCGGAATAGCTCGACGAAGACGTTGACCTTCGACCGCAGAATCTCGGGCTCGAACGGCTTGAAGATGTAGTCGACGGCACCGAGCTCGTATCCGCGAAAGACGTGCGTCTCGCTGCGGCTCAGTGCCGTGAGGAAGATGATCGGTGTGTCGCGCGATTTATCCCGCTCGCGTATGAGACTGGCCGTCTCGAAGCCGTCGAGGTCGGGCATCTGGACGTCGAGCAGAATGACGGCGAACTCGGCATCGAGCAGGGCCCGAAGCGCAGCGCGGCCCGACTCGGCGCGCACGAGGTTTTGCTCGTTGCCGAGGATCGACTCGAGGGCGAGGAGGTTATTTGGCTGGTCGTCGACCAGCAGGATATTGACCTTCTCATCAGGGAACGGGGTCATGAGTGGCTCACGCTGGTTTGACACACCTCCACCAGGAAGGGCGCTATCTGTTCCAAACGCAAGATCTGATCCACGCGGGATGCCGCGATGGCCGCACGCGGCATGGCCGGCGCCTCGGCGGTCGCTGGATCCTCCGCGACGACGATGCCGCCGCGCGCTTTGATCCTGGCCGCGCCCTGCGCGCCGTCGTCGTTCGATCCCGTGAGCACGATGCCGATGAGCCGGTCGCGGTAGGCGTCGGCGGCCGACTCGAAAAGAACGTCGATCGATGGACGGGAGTAGTGAACGCGCTCATCGACCGAGAGACTGAGCTCTCCACGAGCACCGTTGCGCTCGATGAGGAGGTGATAGTCGGCCGGCGCCAGATAGACGTAGCCAGGCTCGATCCATTGTTTATCTTCGGCGTCGACGACTTTGAGATCGGTCTTGCGGCGGAAGTAGGCCGGCAATCCTTCATTCGATTTCTTGTGCCGGTGCTGCGCCACCACGATCGGGACGCAGAAGCCGCGAGTCAGGTTGCTCAGAATCACCTGCAACGCATGCATCCCGCCGAGGGAGCAGCCGATGACGATGAGCTCGGGGGAGCGGTGGCCAGCTAGCGCGGTGACGCGGTTCGGTGGCCGCTCGATGACCGGAGACCACATCTGGCGGCGATTCATGGATTGCCTTCGGCGTTGTCGGTTGTCGGTTGATTGCCTCCGGCGTTGTCGGTTGTCGGTTGGTTGCGCTTCGCGCGTTGTCGATTAGTTGCGCTTCGCGCGTTGTCAGTTGTCGGTTTATTGCGGCTTCGCCGCGTAGAGGCATCTGTCAACGCGCGAAGCGCAATCAACCGACAACCGACAACGCCGAAGGCAATCACCGTATCCTCCGATACAACCTCTCCTCGGCATCGAGCTCCTCGTAGTTGCTGGAGACGTTCGTGTAGCGGATCGTCTCCTTCTTGCCGAGACCGAGGATTCCGAACATCTCCAGGCTGTTGAGGAAGAGCTGCTGCACGCGCTCCTGCAACTGATTGTTGAAGTAGATGAGGACGTTGCGGCAGAAGATGACGTTGAAGTGATTGAACGACGCATCGGTGACGAGGTTGTGTTGCGCGAAGACCACGTTCTCGCGCAATGACGGCCGGAAGAGCGAGTAGTCGTAACGGGCCGTGTAGTACTTCGAGAACGTCCCCTTGCCGCCGGCGGCGATGTAGTTGGCCGTATTCTCCTGCATCGTGTTCAGCGGAAAGATGCCGTCTTTGGCGCGCTGCAACACCGCTTCGTTGATGTCGGTGGCGTAGATGCGGCTGCGCTCGAGCAGTCCCTCTTCCTGCAACAGGATGGCCATCGAATAGACCTCTTCGCCGGTGGAACAGCCGGCATGCCAGATCCGCACGAACGGATACGTGCGCAGCAGCGGGACGATCTCCTGGCGGAAGGCGAGATAGAACGACGGGTCGCGGAACATCGCCGTCGTGTTGATCGAGAGATCGAGGAGAAGGCGCTCCATGCACGACGGATCGTGCAGAACCTTCTCCTGCAAGCCCGAGATCGTGACCAGCCCTTCCGCGTAAATCCGCTTCCAGAGCCTGCGCCGAAGCGACGGGAGCGAGTAGTCGCGGAAATCAAAGCCGTAATGCTGGTAGATGCCTTCGGTGAGCAGATGCACCTCGACCGCTTCGAGCTCGAGTTTCTCCTGCTCATCATCAGACGATAGTGGACGGGTGCTCATCAGTTACGCACCCAGGTTGCAGATTCCATGCGCACCACGATTTGCGGCAATTCCCGGGTCGTGACGGACGCGGGCGCGGGCGTTCAGGGGCCGGTGAGCCGGTAGACGAAGATCGAGTATGCGGGGGTCACACGATGCGCCGTGGCGCGACAGCATCGACTGCCAGTAGTCACTGTGGCGGTTGGGATCGAACTCGAGGCCGAGGTAGTCCGCCTGGCTGATGGCGAACCATCGCGGTCACTCGGGCTCGGGGAAACCGGGGGGTGCGCAAACTGTCGCGGGAAGTTTCGGCCCCGCGTCCGAAGGGCCCGTTGGCCGGAAAGAAAATCGACACTCACTTGTATATACTTAATATCTATACGGAGACAGAATATGCCTGAGCGCGCCAAGATCTTTCAAAACGGAGGAAGCCAAGCTGTTCGCCTTCCGAAGAACTGCCGCTTTCCCAGTGGTCAGCGCGAGGTCATCGCGCGCCGCGTTGGCAAGAAGGTTGTTCTCGAGCCCGCGGATGAGTGGTCGCCCGAGTTCCTCGAGGTGCTAGGTTCCATGTCTGAGGAGATCGAAAGGCCACCGACGCGCAAGATCACCGAGATGAAGGACCCGTTCGCTTGAACAGCCGGCGGTTCATGTTGGATACCGACATCGTCAGCTTTGCGTTGCGTGGTCAAGGCCAGGTCAACGCCAGAATCCGTGAGAACCAGCCGTCGTTGTTATGCGTCAGCGCAATCAGCGTTGCCGAACTTCGTTTCGGCGCCGATCACCGGAAGTCGAACGCGATTCATGCGAAGATCGATGCCTTCCTCGGAGACTTGGAGATCGTTCCCTTTGACGAGATCTGCGCCAGACATTTCGGAACGATCGGTAGTGCGCTCGCCGGACAAGGAACACCTATCGGCGATTTTGACGTCCTCATCGCCGCGACCGCCCTTGCAGTTCAAGCGACGCTGGTAACCAACAATGTGAAGCATTTCGCGCGAGTCCGTGGTCTTCGCGTCGAGAATTGGTATTAGCCCAGGGTTAGCGGCGGTCAAAGCAACGGGCGACAGACCGCACGAGACGCCCCGGCTACCCTCTCTTCCACCATGCGGTCCTCGCACGGCGATAACCCGGCTCCCGCACGATCGACACCCTCACAAATACAGCCAAACCCGCAGCAACGAGATCAACTGCTGCGCGTCGATCGGCTTGGTGATGTAGTCGCTGGCTCCTGCCTCCATGCATTTCTCGCGGTCGCCTTTCATCGCTTTCGCGGTCAGGGCGATCATCGGTAGATTGCGGTATTCCTCCATCGAGCGGATACGCCGCATCGCCTCGTAGCCGTCCATCTCCGGCATCATCACGTCCATCAGCACGACGTCGATGTCGGGGTTGTTTTTGAGCTGCTCGATGCCATCTGCGCCGCTCTCGGCGTACAGGACATTCATCTTGTGCCGTTCCAGGAGACTGGTCAGCGCGTAGATATTGCGCATGTCGTCGTCGACGATGAGCGCTTTCTTGCCGGCCAGCACCGGATCGGACTCATGCAGTTGCTCGAGGATCTGCCGCTTCTCCTCGGGCAGATTCGCCTCGACGCGATGCAGGAAGAGCGCGGTCTCGTCGAGCAGCCGCTCGGGCGATCGCGCGTCCTTCACGATGATCGCCTCGGCCATTCGCTTCAGCTCGGACTCCTCCTTTTTCGTCAGCTCGCGGCCGGTGTAGACGACGATGGGGATGTCGTCGATTTGCAGATCCTTCTTCATACGGTTGATGAACTCGAAGCCGTTCATGTCAGGGAGCCCGAGGTCGAGGACCATGCAGTCGAAGCGTCGCTCGCGCAGGATCTGGAGCGCTTCCTCGCCGCTTGCCGCCGGCGTGATGTCGACATCGCCGTCCCCGCCGATCAGTTCGGCGATCGCGTTTCGCTGCTGCTCGTTGTCTTCGACGATGAGCAGCGACTTGTTCGGGCGCTCCACGAAGCCGCGAATCCTGGCGAACGCCTCATCGAGCGCTTCCTTCGTCACCGGCTTCTGCACCTGCGCGAACGCGCCGAGCTTCAGCCCGCGCGCCGCTTCGTCGTCGCCGGAAATGATGTGAACAGGGATGTGGCGCGTGCCCTTGTCGTGCTTGAGCCGGTCCAGCACGCTCCACCCTTCCATGTCGGGTAGCGCGATGTCGAGCGTGATGGCGTCCGGGTGATAGCGATGGGCCAGACTGAGCCCGCTCTCGCCGCGCGTGGCGATGACGCTCTTGAATCCCTTGTCGCGCGCCATCTCGCGGAGGATGCCGGCAAAGGTGACGTCGTCTTCGATGATCAGCACGACGCGGTCGCCTTGCGTGATCGATTCCCGGTCGTCGGCCACCTGCTCTTCGACGACGAGTTGAAGGTCGTCAAGCCGCGGCTCGTCGCCACGCCGCGTACGACGCGTATCGAGCGATGGCATCGCGAACGTCTCGCGACCCGATTCATCGGCACTGCGCTGCTCGATCTGAGGCGCCAGCGCAGTCTCCAGCGTCTGGCCGCTCCGCTCTTCCTCACGGCGGCGCGGCGCGATATAGCTCTGCGGCAGATACAGGACGAACGTCGAGCCGGAGTTTTCTTCGCTCGTGACTCGAATCTCGCCACCGAGGAGACGGGCGATCTCGCGGCTGATCGAGAGCCCGAGGCCCGTGCCGCCGAACTTGCGCGTCGTCGACGCATCCGCCTGCTGGAAGGCCTCGAAGATGATGCGCTGCTTCTCGTCCGGGATGCCGATGCCGGTGTCGTGAACGCTGAAGGCAATGACCGCAGGCGCACGGTCGAGTGTTTCGTGTCCCTCCGACCAGCCGCTGGTGACGGCCGCGGCGCGCAGCGTCACGCCGCCGTTCTCCGTGAATTTGAACGCGTTGCCGAGCAGGTTCTTGAGCACCTGCTGCAAACGCGTCGAGTCGGTATGAATCGTCTTCGGCAGACTTGGATCGAGATCGATGTCGAAATCGAGCCGCTTGTCGTTGGCCACCTGACGGAACGTCTTGTCCATCGAGTCGGCCAGCTCGGTGAACGGCAGATCGCCGAGGGAGATCGTCATCATTCCCGACTCGATCTTCGACAGGTCGAGGATGTCGTTGATCAGCGTCAGAAGATCCTGACCCGACGAATGAATCGTTCGCGCGAAGTCGACCTGCTTGCTGGTGAGATTGCTCTCCGGGTTGTCGGACAGCAGCTTCGCCAGGATGAGGAGCGAGTTGAGTGGCGTACGTAACTCGTGCGACATGTTCGCCAGGAACTCGCTCTTGTACTTCGACGTGAGCGAGAGTTGACGGGCCTTCTCTTCGAGCTGGCGCTTGGCGTTCTCGACTTCGCGGTTCTTCCGCTCCACTTCTTCGTTCTGCGTCTGGAGCAACCGCGCTTTCTCTTCCAGCTCTTCGTTCGTCTGCTGCAACTCTTCCTGCTGCGTCTTCAGCAACTCCTCTGAGGCCTGGAGCGACTTCGCCTGTTGCTCGAGCCGCTTGTTTGTCTCGGTCAGCTCTTCCTGCTGCGCCTGCAGCTCTTCGGCGAGCGACTGCGACTGCACCAGCAGTTCCTCGGTTCTCATGTTCGCCTGGATCGTGTTGAGCACGACACCGATCGATTCGGTGAGCTGATCGAGCAGCGAGAGATACGTGTCGCTGAATGCCGTGAACGTCGCCAGCTCCATCACCGCCAGCACCTGACCTTCGAACACGATCGGCAGCACCACGATCTGCATCGGCTTCGCTTCACCGAGTCCGGAGTTGATCGTGATGTAGTCGTCGGGCGCGTTCTGGAGCAGGATGCGCTGCTTCTCGAATGCAGCCTGCCCGACGATTCCCTCGCCGATGTGGAACTGCTTGCTGAGGTTCTTTCGCTCTTTGTAAGCGTAGGTCGCGGCGAGCTTCAGGATCGGATCACCTCCGCCGTTGCTCGTGTCCATGACGTAGAAGACGCCATGTTTCGCGCCGACGACCGGCGCCAACTCGGAGAGGATGAGCTGCGAGACATTGGTCAGATTCTTCTGGCCCTGCATCATCCGCGTGAACTTGGCCAGATTCGTCTTCAGCCAGTCCTGCTCGGTGTTCCGCGACGTCGTTTCGCGGAGATTGCGGATCATCTCGTTCATGTTGCCTTTGAGAGCATTGAGCTCCCCTTCGGCCTGCACGGTGATGTTCCGGCTGAGATCGCCCTTGGCAACGGCTGTGGCGACATCGGCGATGGCACGCACCTGCGTAGTGAGGTTTGCTGCGAGCTGGTTCACGTTGTCCGTCAGATCGCGCCACGTTCCCGACGCGCCCGGCACGTTGGCCTGACCACCCAGCTTCCCTTCGACACCGACTTCGCGAGCCACGGTCGTGACCTGGTCCGCGAACGTGGCCAGCGTATCGATCATGTCGTTGATCGTGCCTGCCAGCTCCGCAATCTCACCGCGCGATTCAACGGTGAGCTTCTGTTTGAGAATACCGCGTGCGACCGCGGTCACAACTTTGGCGATACCGCGAACCTGGTTCGTCAGGTTCGAGGCCATCATGTTCACGTTGTCGGTGAGATCCTTCCATGTACCGGCAACGCCCTTCACCTGCGCCTGTCCGCCCAGCTTCCCTTCCGTGCCGACCTCGCGCGCCACGCGCGTAACCTCAGCCGCGAACGACGTGAGCTGGTCGACCATCGTGTTGACCGTGTCCTTCAGCTCGAGCATCTCGCCCTTGACGTCGACGGTGACCTTCTTGGAGAGGTCGCCGTTCGCGACGGCCGTCGTCACCTGCGCGATGTTGCGCACCTGATTCGTCAGGTTCGAAGCCATGTAGTTGACCGAGTCGGTCAAATCCTTCCACGTGCCCGAGACGCCCTTCACCTGCGCCTGACCGCCCAGCCGCCCTTCCGTGCCGACCTCACGCGCCACGCGCGTGACCTCGCCGGCAAACGTGTTGAGCTGATCAACCATCGTGTTGATTGTGTTTTTTAACTGCAGGATCTCGCCGCGCGCATCGGCCGTGATCTTCTTCGACAAATCGCCGTTCGCGACCGCAGTCGTGACCTCGGCGATGTTGCGAACCTGGCCGGTCAAATTGCCAGCCATCGAGTTCACGGAGTCGGTGAGGTCCTTCCACGTTCCGGCAACGCCTTTGACTTGCGCCTGTCCGCCGAGCTTCCCTTCCGTGCCGACCTCCGTCGCCACGCGCGTGACCTCGGCTGCGAACGAATTGAGCTGATCGACCATCGAGTTGATCGTGTCCTTCAGCTCCAGCACCTCTCCCAGCGCTTCGACCGTGATCTTCTTCGACAGATCGCCGTTCGCGACAGCGGTAGTCACCTGCGCGATATTGCGCACCTGGTTCGTGAGGTTCGAGGCCATCGAGTTGACGTTGTCGGTGAGGTCCTTCCACGTACCGGCCACGCCTTTGACCTGCGCCTGACCACCGAGTTTCCCTTCCGTGCCGACTTCGCGCGCCACGCGCGTGACCTCGGCCGCGAAGGAGTTGAGCTGATCGACCATCGAGTTGATCGTGTTCTTCAGTTCGAGGATCTCGCCCTGCGCCTCTGCCGTGATCTTCTTCGACAAGTCGCCGAGCGCGACCGCCGTCGTGACCTCGGCGATGTTGCGCACCTGGCCGGTCAAATTGCCGGCCATCGAGTTCACCGAGTCGGTCAGATCCTTCCACGTCCCGCCGATGCCCTGGACCTCGGCCTGACCGCCGAGCTTCCCTTCCGTGCCGACCTCGCGCGCCACACGCGTGACCTCGGCCGCGAACGAGCGGAGCTGATCGACCATCGTATTGATCGTGTTCTTCAGCTCGAGGATCTCGCCGCGCGCTTCGGCGCTGATCTTCTTGGAGAGGTCGCCCATGGCGACCGCGGTCGTGACCTCGGCGATGTTGCGAACCTGTCCGGTGAGGTTCGACGCCATCGAGTTCACCGAGTCGGTCAAATCCTTCCACGTACCGGCCACGCCCTTCACCTGCGCCTGACCGCCGAGCTGGCCTTCTGTACCGACTTCACGCGCCACGCGCGTGACCTCGGACGCAAACGCGCCGAGCTGATCGACCATCGTGTTGATCGTGTTCTTCAGCTCCAGGATCTCGCCCTTCGCTTCGGCCGTGATCTTTTTCGACAAGTCGCCGAGAGCGACGGCGGTCGTGACCTCGGCGATGTTGCGCACCTGACCGGTCAGATTGCCGGCCATGGCGTTCACCGAGTCCGTCAGGTCCTTCCACGTTCCGGCAACGCCTTTCACTTCCGCCTGAACGCCGAGCTTCCCTTCCGTACCGACCTCGCGGGCGACACGCGTAACTTCCGATGCGAAGGCGCTGAGCTGGTCGACCATCGTGTTGATCGTGTTCTTCAGCTCCAGCAACTCGCCACGAACGTCCACTGTGATCTTCTTCGACAGATCGCCGAGGGCGACGGCGGTCGTAACCTCGGCGATGTTTCGCACCTGGCCCGTCAGATTGCCGGCCATCGCGTTCACAGAATCGGTCAGATCCTTCCACGTGCCGGCCACGCCCTTCACCTCGGCCTGCCCGCCCAGCCGCCCTTCCGTGCCGACCTCGCGCGCCACGCGCGTGACTTCGGCTGCGAACGAGTTGAGCTGATCGACCATCGTATTGATCGTGTTCTTCAGCTCGAGAATCTCGCCCTGCGCCTCGGCTGTAATCTTCTTCGACAGATCGCCGAGGGCAACCGCGGTTGTAACTTCGGCGATGTTGCGCACCTGACCGGTCAGGTTGCCGGCCATCGAATTCACCGAGTCGGTCAAATCCTTCCATGTGCCGGCGACGCCCGGCACCTCGGCCTGCCCACCCAACCGCCCTTCCGTTCCGACCTCGCGCGCCACGCGCGTGACCTCGGACGCAAACGCGCGGAGCTGATCGACCATCGTATTGATCGTGTTTTTCAGCTCCAGCACTTCGCCGAGCGCCTCGGCCGTGATCTTCTTCGACAGGTCGCCGTTCGCGACCGCGGTCGTGACGTCAGCGATATTGCGCACCTGGCCGGTAAGGTTCGAGGCCATGGCATTCACCGAGTCGGTCAGATCCTTCCACGTACCGGCAACGCCCGGCACCTCGGCCTGCCCACCCAACCGCCCTTCCGTTCCGACCTCCCGCGCCACACGAGTAACCTCGGATGCGAACGAGCGGAGCTGATCGACCATCGTGTTGATGGTTTCTTTCAGCTCGAGCACTTCACCCAGCGCCTCTGCGGTGATTTTCTTGGAGAGGTCGCCGTTGGCGACAGCGGTCGTAACCTCGGCGATGTTGCGCACCTGCCCCGTCAAATTCGACGCCATCGAGTTGACCGAGTCGGTCAAATCCTTCCACGTGCCTGCGACGCCCTTGACCTCAGCCTGTCCACCCAGCTTCCCTTCCGTACCGACCTCGCGCGCCACGCGCGTGACCTCCGATGCGAACGACCGCAACTGGTCGACCATCGTGTTGATCGTTTCCTTCAGCTCCAGAATCTCGCCGCGCGCATCGACCGTGATCTGCTTCGAGAGATCGCCGTTCGCGACCGCCGTCGTGACCGCGGCGATGTTGCGCACCTGATTCGTCAGGTTCGCGGCCATGTAGTTGACCGAATCGGTGAGATCACGCCATGTACCAGAAACGCCCTGCACGTCCGCCTGACCGCCGAGCTTGCCTTCGCTGCCAACCTCGCGCGCCACGCGAGTCACTTCCGATGCGAACGACCGGAGCTGGTCGACCATCGTGTTGATCGTGTTCTTCAGTTCGAGGATTTCGCCACGTGCTTCGGCGGAGATTTTCTTGGAGAGGTCGCCACGAGCAACCGCGGTCGTGACTTCTGCGATGTTGCGGACCTGGCCGGTGAGATTGGAAGCCATGGAGTTGACGGAGTCAGTGAGGTCCTTCCACGTTCCGGCAACGCCCTTCACATCCGCCTGCCCGCCAAGCTTGCCTTCGGTGCCAACCTCGCGCGCCACGCGCGTCACTTCCGACGCGAACGAGGCGAGCTGATCGACCATCGTGTTGACCGTCTTGGCTGTGCGGAGGAACTCGCCCTTCAGCGGCCGACCGTCGAACTCGATCGCCATCGTGCGCGACAGATCGCCGCGCGCCACGGCGCCGATGACGCGCGAGATCTCATTCGTCGGCTGCACCAGATCGCCGATCAGCGAGTTCACCGACTCGGTGATCACCGCCCACTGTCCGCCAGCGTTCGGCACCTGCGCGCGCTGATTGAGCTTGCCCTCTTTGCCGACGACCGTCGAGATCTTCTCGACCTCCTCGGCCGTACGCTGGCTCAGATCGAGGATGTCGTTGAGCGTGTCGGCGATCTTGCCGTGACTTCCGGTGAACTCCACCGGCATGCGCACCTTGAAGTCGCCCTTCTTCAACGACGTGAGCGTTCGCAACAGCATCCGCTCGAAGTCTCGCGGCGAAAGCTCGGTCGCTTTATCGATACCGATTCCCGTGGTCATGACGCGCTGGTCCTCCGAAGGCAGGGACTACTAATTGTTCTGAACTGGTCGGGCCGAAGCGGCGCTCCAGGTGGGGCGCCGGGCTCTCGACGCAGCAAATTGCAGATTTCAGACCAATGGTTGAGGGCGGTGTTTGAGGAGCGCGGAAAGAATTCGGAGCAGCGCTCACGCTGGAGCAGGCTCAACGATCGATGCGGGTGTTGGGGGGCGGGGGTCGGGAGTCGGAGAAGAAGGCGAGTCCTTCGTCCAAACGGACTCGGCATGCCGTAAGGGTCATTGGCTTCCGGGACGAAGGAACCATTTAGTTAGGCTTCCTCTCCGACCACCGACTCCCGAAACCCGACCGCCATAACAGGCACCGCATCCTCATCAGCAAGGATGCGGTGCCGGAACCTTGCTACGCGGCAATTTTCGCGGCTTTCGCCACAAGCTCATCGCGAAGAACGCGGAAGGCTCTCGCGTCGGCCTCTCCCGTCTCCGGGTCGAGGAAGTAGGCGACGTCGTTGCGGAAACTCTCGCCCTCGGGATTCTCGCCGTTCCACTCAAGCACTGCCCACTGCACGAGCGGGTTGAAGATGTTGTGATCCCACCCGAAGGCAGCGTGCTTCTTGCTGTAGGCCTCGGATTTTCCAAGCTTCTGATCGGACTCTGTTCCGCCCTTGTCGATCCGGGTCTTGTACGCAGCGAACGCCTTGGCGTCGCGCTCGGCGGTCTGCTCATCGACGAAGTACGCGACATCGCGGCGCGGTGGGAGCGCCTGCGGCCCCCCGAACTTCTCTCCGACACTCTGACACTTCACCACCAGCCATTGAATGACCGGCCGTCCGATTTTGTGGTCCCACTCCAAAGCGACATATGGCATGTTCCAGCTCCTGTTCCCCATTCGTTGGTCCGGCGTCCAGTCGCCGGATGAGCTGAGTAAGTGATCGCTCGAGATAGTTATTTCCATCTTCACGATTAAATTATTAATATCTTCAGCCGAGGTCGCTGCCATATGGAATAGGCACGAGGACATTCTTATTATTTGCTGTCACTACACAATTCATAGGGAGATCAAATGGGCCCTTCGATCGAGTGCCAGAATCAACGCCGGTCCCGCCTGCTGGATGCCATGCCGGCCATCGCATGGTCAGCCGACGCGCAGACTTTCCGTTTCACCTACGTCAATCCGGCGGCGGAGACGCTCCTCGGCTATCCCGTCGAGCGCTGGCTCGATGAGCCCGGTTTCTGGATCGAGCATCTGCATCCCGATGACCGCCACGTGGCGATGATCTGCCACAACGAGACGCTGGCTGCCCGCGATCACGAGCTCGTCTACCGCATCATCGCCGCCGACGGCCGCACGGTCTGGCTTCGCGACTACGTCAACGTTCACTGCGAGGACGGGATGCCGGTCGAGCTGTTCGGCGTCATGGTTGACATCACGCGTGAGCGCGAGGCCGAAGCGGCATCGAGGGAAAACCGCGAGAACTTTCGCCGCATGGTCGAGCTCTCGCCCGATTGCATCGGCGTCCATGTCGACGAGACCTACGTCTATGTCAATCAGGCTTTCGTTCACCTCCTCGGCGCAGAGAGCGAGGCCGATGTCGTCGGCCGGAACGTCTTCACGTTCGTCGATCCTGCTTCGCATGCAGGGGTGCACGAACGTCTTGGACGCCTTCGCACCGGAGAGAGCGTGCCCTATGTTCGCGAGAGGTTCCTGCGCGCCGATGGCTCGCCCCTGGATGTCGAAGTCGCGGCGCTGCCGCTCCTGTACGGACGCCGTGATGCCGTGCAGGTCATCGCGCGCGACATCACGGAAAAAGTGCTCGCCCAGCAGGCCGTCGAAGCTTCCGAGCAGCGTTATCGCGAGCTGGTCGAAGACGTCAACGACATCCTCTACACCGTCGATCGCGAAGGGCGTTTTGTGTCGCTGAACCGCAGTTTCGAGCGGAGTACCGGCTATCGTGTCGAAGAGTGGATCGGCCGCCCATTCGCGGAGCTCTTCATGCCGCATTCCGTGCCCGCAGCCACCGAGCACTTCGCGCTGGCACTCGGCGGCAACGAGAGAATCATCCACGAGTACGACCTTCCTTCGCGCTCCGGAGCCGTCGTGACCGTCGAGGTATCGTGGCAACCCCGCTACGTCGATGGCGAAGTCGCCGGCACGATCTGCATGGCGCGCGACGTCACCGAGCACCGAAACATCGCCCGCAAACTGGAAGAAGCGAAGCGGATGAGCAGCCTCGGCCAGGTATCGGCATCGCTGGCGCACGAATTCAACAACGTGCTGATGGGAATCCAGCCATTCGTCGAAGTCATCGGGCGAAATGAGTCGACCACTCCCGCCGTCCGGGAGGCCCTCGCCCACATCACCCGCGCCGTCGGCCGTGGCAAACGCGCATCCCAGGAGATCCTCCGATTTGCCAATCCGAAAGAGCCTCAACTCTTTCCCATCGACGCCTCGGTCTGGTTGCCCAACCTTCTCGGCCAACTCGTGGCGGCGCTTCCCTCTTCGATCGCGCTGAGCAGTTCGATCGATCCGGCGGTGCAGCACATCCGCGGCGACAGGGAGCATCTCGATCAAGTAGTGACCAACCTGGTCTTCAACGCCCGCGACGCCATCGCCGGCAGCGGCACGATTCACATTGCTGTCGCGCTCATCGGCACATCGGCGACCGGTAACCCCGAGGATAACTTTGTTCGCATTTCTGTCTGCGACGACGGCCCTGGGATTCCATCGCATACGATCGACCGGATCTTCGAACCGCTCTTCACCACGAAGCGGAACGGCACCGGCCTCGGTCTCGCAATCGCTCGCCGCCTCATGGAAGGACAGGGAGGCACGCTCACCGCGGAGAACCGCAGCGAGGGCGGTTCCTCTTTTCATCTGATCGTGCCGGCGGCGGCAGAATCGGCTCGATCGAGGCCGTTCCTGTCCCTCGGAACGCCCGGAGTGACCCGAATTCTGCTCGTCGAAGACGATCTTTCCGTGGGGGCAGGATTGGAACAGCTCCTCAACTCGAACGGATACGAAGCGACCTGGGTGCGAGTGGCGGGAGATGCTTGCGCGGCCGCGCGAAGAACGCGTCCGCAGGTCGCCATCATCGATGTGAATCTCCCTGACGGCAACGGAGTCGACCTCGTTCCTCTTCTGCGCGCCGATCACGAGAACCTGCCGATCGTCCTGTCGACGGGCCACGTGGAGCTGAACCTCTCCAGCGAAAAGACTCGCATTCTCTCGCTGATGAAGCCTTACCAACTAAGCGAGCTTCTGCGGGCGATCGGAACCGTGACCGCGGCGGCGTAGCGGTCACGCGGACCGCCGAATCACGGGGCCGCGGAATCGGAGGGCGCGCTTGGCGGCTCGCTCTTCATCGGCAGCTTGAATCCGATGTACGTCCCCGAGCTGATTCCCATCAGTGCCAGCATCGTGGCACTGAACTCGGGCATCGCGAGATACCAGAGGACAGACATCAAGAAAATGCCGCCGAGGACGAGCGTCCAGACGACGACTTGGAGGCGATCGAGCGCGACGAGACCACGCTCGTCGGTCACAAGATCACGCCAGAAGCCGGCCGAAACAGCCGGCCGCCGGCCCGCTGGAGTCACCGCCACACCGGCCAGCGCCGTTGCAGCGCTGATTCCGACGAGGCCGAGGAGTGATGGCGCGATCGAGTCTTGCTCGCCGGTAACGAGCCAGATGAAGACATAGCCGATGACGAGAAGGAAGAACCACCAGGCCATCTGTACCCGAGCCAGGCTGTACGGCTGTCTCGCGCCTTCGAGCGGCGGGCCATCGCGCAGCATGTCACTTCGCCGGGCCAGTACCAGCGCCGCAATCGCTACGACGAAAAGAACCGCAAGCCACAGCACGATGCGAGTATTGATGTACACCTTCCTGAGCAGCAGCGCCATGTTCGCGCCATCCGCGCGGCGCAGCGGACGGTCACCGCGAACGCCAACGCTGACGCGCATTGTGGCGGACGGATCGAAAAGCGGGTCGTACAGGAACTGACGCCAGATCGCCTTGTTGTGCTCCGTTCGATCGAGAGTGAAGGTCAGCGTTCCGCTCTCGAGATCCATCCCCGCAGGCTCGAGACCGGTGTCGAGTCCTTCGATGAAAAGCGTGATCGGCTGCTGCTGTGCCTCAGCGTCGTGAACGAGTGCATCGAGATGGCAAACCGATACGACGACCCAGTCCTCGAGGTACACCTGACGCGGATCATCATTGACGCCCGCCACTCCGGCCACGGCCGTCCCGGAACCGCAAGGCGCCGGTTTGATTTGCCGTCGCGCCTTCCCAATTTGGTCCTCTTCGTGGCGATCAGAGCAGGAGACGAGCGCCAGGAGCACAACGATCAGGCCGAGAATGCGGAGCCGCGCTGGCATAGAGTGCCCGTAAGTATAAGGAATGAGGTCGTGGCTTGTTTCTAGATCTGTATCCGCTTCAAACTATCGGAGCTATCAGCCAGTATCCCACCACCGAGGCGGGACGCCTCGATGGCCGCGGGCGAGACGACCGCACTCCGGAGATAGGCATGCGCGTCGGTGGGCGTGCGGTCGT
>Ga0307470_10000485_pt1 | contig 19515 bp, 11 predicted proteins | sample atmos_gasesAM3C__FD_204565 | JGI IMG/M metagenome (GOLD analysis project Ga0307470, IMG submission 204565) | Hardwood forest soil microbial communities from Morgan-Monroe State Forest, Indiana, United States - atmos_gasesAM3C_05 | ecosystem: Environmental > Terrestrial > Soil > Temperate forest... | reverse complement strand
AGCAGTTTAGCGGCACGGCCGCGCCTTGGAGGGCGCGGTCGTGCCTAACACGGACCCCAGACACGCGAATGAGAGGAGTTTCGTGTCATGCGAAACATACATCAGCCCTTCTGTTCAGTCATCCCGCCGCACATGCAGCGGAACATGGCGGAGCACGGTAGCGACAAGGACCGTGAGAACGTCGCTTCCACCCTCTACCACACGTCAAAGATCCTGCGGGATCGGGAGCTGTCGCTCGCGGCGCCGCGCAAGCACGTCGTCCGCGAGACGAAGAGCCGCAAGATCTACGACGCTCTGAACCACGACTTTCTTCCCGGCAGACTGGTATTCGATGAGCTGACCCGCATGAAACCCGGCGTCGACGTGGCCGTGCGGGAAGCTTTCGAGTACTCAGGCGAGACGTACGACTTCCTGACCAAGGTCTTCAAACGCAACTCCATCGACGACCGCGGCATGACCATCATCTCCACCGTTCACTACGGCAGGAACTACGACAACGCCATGTGGAACGGCAAGCAGATGGTCTACGGCGACGGCGACGGAAAGTTCTTCAACCGTTTCACGTCCTCCGTGGACGTGGTCGGCCACGAGCTGACGCACGGGGTGACGCAGTTCACCGCCAAGCTGGAGTACCACGATCAACCCGGCGCGCTCAATGAGTCCATGTCCGACGTGGTCGGCATCATGATCAAGCAGCGCCGCCTTCTCCTGACCTCGGACAAGTCGAACTGGTACATCGGCGAGGGTCTGTTCGGCCCCGAAGTACACGGCAAAGCTCTTCGGTCGATGGCCGCACCGGGGACGGCGTACGACGACCCTGTCCTGGGCAAGGACCCGCAGCCGGCGCACATGCGCGACTACGTGGACTCGCCCGAGGACAACGGCGGCGTTCACATCAACTCCGGAATCCCGAACCATGCCTTCTACCTGACGGCAACGCGGCTCGGCGGGTATTCGTGGAGCGTGGCCGGGCGCATCTGGTTCGAGGCGCACACAAAACGCCTCTCGCCCAGGGCGGAGTTCCAGGACATGGCCAACGCCACCGTGGCGGTGGCCGGTGAGTTGTACGGAGAAGGCGGGCAGGTTCAGGAGACGGTACGCAAGGCGTGGGCGGATGTGGGGATCATCGTCCCGTCCGCGCCCACCACGGCGTTGTCTGCGCGCGACAGGAAACCGGTTCGCGCGATCAGGTGGAATCGTCTGACGCTTTCAACGAGCCACTAATACAAACCCTTCAACACGCGCGGGCGCGGCAACGCGCCCGCGCACTGGCCGTGTCCGCTGACGCGGCCGACGAGGTAAGTGATGAGCACTGGTTTTGAAGGAAACGGTAACTCGCAGCGCGTCACGTTCAAGAGCATCGATCAGGGAGTGAAGGCTTTCCACGCGTCGGCGGAGAACACTGGCGCGCAGACGCCGACGGTGCAGTTCGTCACGTTGTACGCAGCGGTCAGGCCGATCGTGGTGTTGTTGTCGACGGTCCCGTTGATCCCGTTGACGTGGCGCTCGGCGCTGTTGGACTTCCTGAAATCGCTGGACCAGGTCTCGGCCACGTTCAAGGCGGGGAAGGATCTGGCCACGGCGCCCGTGGGTGGAACACCGCAGGTGGACATGGAGCCGAAGCTGCCGGTGGGGTGAGGCGGTGAGTACCAGGTAGGTGAACCGGGGCCCGCGCGAGCGGGCCCCGGTTGTTTCCCTTACGCCGGCAGAGATCCTGATCCTTCCCGACGCCTTAGTACAGCTTCCCGGAAGTTCATGTCCAGTTGATGTTGGACGAACGATTTGAACTCACGCGGAGACGCGGAGACGCGGAGAGAGATGAGGAGGGACTTCTTTCTCCTCGCACTCCGTGCCTCCGCGTGAGTCCGTCAGGCCAGAGGCACACGCCACTGCATGGTTAAGCCCTGGACACTGATTTCCGGAAGCCTGTACTTAGAATCGCCGCCCGAGGACGGTCAGTCAGTGGAGCCGGCTACGAACTGTGCCAGAGCCGCGCGCAACTGCTCTAAGGTTGGTGGCTTGCTCAACACACAGTCGACGTGGGACGGAAGCGCCTCTTCGGCCAGCAGGCGTTGACCCCAGCCTGTGAGCAGGATAACTGGTGTGGAGGGCGACGTCTCCTTGACGGCACCCGCCACTTCGCGCCCGCCAACGTAGGGCATACCGAGGTCTGTGATGACAATGGAGAACCTCTCGCTCCGGGGCCGCTCGGCTCGGAAAATATCTATGCCGTGCTGCCCTCCGTTGGCCGTTGTGACGATGTGTCCATCAGCTTCGAGCGTGTCGCGAAGCGCGCTGAGGACGAGCGGATCGTCATCAATGAGAAGGATCCGCTGAGGCGACGGCTTTGCCTGCTCTTTCGGTAATGCGTCAGGGACGGCCGCGGCTGGCACCGTGAAGATCAATCGCATCGTCGTGCCCTGGCTCCGGGCGGTGTCGATCTCGAACAGCGCGTTGTGCCGTTTCGCAATCCCGTACACCATCGCCAGGCCGAGGCCGGTGCCACGCTCTCCCTTGGTCGTGAAAAACGGCTCCAGACACCGGCGGCGCGTGTCCTCATCCATTCCAATTCCGGTGTCGGCCACCTCGATGTGCACTTGCAGGAGCCGAGGCATCCCGGGCGAATCCAATGTCTGCTCTGTGGTTCGTAGTGTGAGCGTACCGCCTTCAGGCATGGCGTCGACCGCGTTGAAGACGAGGTTGATCAACGCCTCGCGGATCTCGCTTTCGACGCCCAGGATCAGGGACGGGTCGGTAGCCAACTGCGTCCTCACTCGGATCACGACACCGCGCTGAAGAGGCATGTCGCTCCAGCGCGCACGTGTCAGGTCCGCGACTTGTTGCAACAATCGATTGACCAGGATCGGAGAAAGTTTCAGTTGGGGCTCGCGCTCGCGGTAAAACTCGGTCAGCCGTGCCACTGTATGTTTGATGTCCGAGACGGCACGGTGGATCGTATCCAGGTAGCCGCGAGCCCGCGCGCCGAGGTTCTGTTCCCTTTGTAGCAGGTCCGTATAAAGCGACACCGGGGACATCGCATTATTGATATCGTGCGCAATCCCGCTGGCCATCTGTCCGAGTGCCCGCAGGCGCTCCTGCTGCATCACCGCCTGCTGCGTCTGTCTGAGATCGTCGTAGGCGCGCTCCAACGCCGAGTACATCTGAGCATGGTGCATGGCAAGGGCTGTGTGTTCACTCAGTTGTCTCAAGAACTCGCATTCGCCGCTGCTGAATCCTTCTGCTACGCGCCGGGCCGCCACCAATATCCCGAACACCTTGTTTTCCAGAATCAGGGGCGCCATGACCAGGGAGCGTAATCCACGGCCGGCCAGACGGTTCGGAAACGGCAACTGACTCTCGATAATGTCGGGCTCATAGATCAACTGACCGCGAATGCAGCGCGCCATACCGTTCTCATCGATCGGGAGCCGTGCGTGCTCCGGCATGGCCAAATCCAGGGCCAGCGCTTCGCTCTTGACTCCGGCTCCGACGACATCGAGCGACTGGCTGGCCGGGTCATAATCGCAGATACAACTGAAGTCGACAGGCAGGTCGTCCTCGACCCTTCGGACTACGACCTGGAGGATGCTGCGCAGGTCCTGGCGCTCTCCGATGGCCCGCGTGATCTGCTGGAGCAGATTGAGCCGCCCCAATTGGGCCTGAAGCTTGACCTCCGCCTGCCGGCGCACGTTGACCTCGGCTATGAGGGAGCGGTGCGCCTCGACTCGCGCGCCCTCAGAGCGATCCGTTGATCGAGAAGTCAACAGAATGAGGAGCGTCAGAATGATGATGTTCGCAATGATCAGGATTGCCACGCCGAAAAGCGTGCCGTAGAGACCGAGGTACTGTCCTTTTATACGCAGCCAGCCAAGAATCAAGTCCATGACGATGGCCGCGGGAATCAGTCGCCGCGCCATGCGGCCACCCGGCCCACCAGACAGAAAGAACGCCACGTAGCCGTGCTCGGGGCGCCCGGCAAGTAACGAGACGGCCAGCATCATCAGCGACGTAGTCGTGTGGAGCGCCATCGCCGTGGTTTGCCCCGAGGCATACAGGGATTGAACTGCGTAAAGGTAGCCGACGAAGCCGACGCCGCTGATGATCGCGGCAACAGTAGCGAGAGCGATGGCAAGGCCGCGTGTGCGGCGATGATCGAGCGCGATCGCAAGCCCGACGGTCAGAAGCCCAGTGGCCGTATTGGGGGCCGGGCGTCCCGGCGGCGCGGTGCCAGGCCCAGGGTCGTCGCGCATGAATAACTCATCGATTCCGATGTTGCGATGCGCCGCGTACTCCGCGAGAGTGCCGGCGGTGATGACGATGACCAGGCCGGTCATGACGATGTTCGCAGCCTTGGCGAACCTTCCGTTCGATCGCCGGCGGATGAGCAGCGCGCTTCCGCTGAGAGCAATGCAGAACGCCGTGTTGAACTTCATCGTGACGAACGTCGGGATGACGTGTTTCAGGACCGGGATGTGGGCGATCCAGCCGATGAGCACGATCGTGCCGATTGCCGTCGCCGCAACGGCTGTCCAGTGGGCAAGCCGCGTCGAGCGCGAGATGAGCATCGTATCGGGTGGCCAGGACGAGCTGTTCATGGCACATGCGGCTGACGCCGTCTTTTCGCAGCCCTCTCCGCGGGAAGAATCGGAGTAATCACTAATTATAGAGTGACGGCTGGAACAAAATCCCACCCTGCTAGGGTCCCGTGCGTCCGCTGTGCGGGAGAGTGCGGCTGTCCCGGTTTAAGACGGGTGTCCAGTTAATGCACAGACCGCAATTCGATCCAATCCTGCTAACTCATTTTCTATGAGTAACTTCCATATCTAAGTGCCGTGGCACTGGCCTTGATTCTAGCCAGCGCGGGAAATGGGTCTCCCTCCGCAACGCAAGGCGACCCGCCCACTTCGTCGCATCGAGGCGACCGCGTCTATCCCGGCAAACCTTTGATCGAAATAGGACATATCAGCCATGAGCTTCAGAAAGTCGTTTCTCGCAGGGGTCATTATTCTCTTCTCCGCCGCCGTCACGAAGGCTTCTCCGCCGGACAAGTCACTTCTTCTTCCCTATTTTGAAACCGGCGGCGATTTCTCAACGAAAAGCACGTTGTTCTCCGTCACCAATCCATCCAATGTTCCGGCCGATGTAAGCGTGACCGTGTACACCAACTGGGCCATTCCCGTGCTCACAGTACCGTTCCGGCTGAGCGGGCATGCCACGCAAACGGTGAACCTCCGCGACTGGTTGGTCTATGGCGCATTCCCGGCCGACAAGCGGTTTTGTGCGGACGGCTCTGCGCAGTGCCAGCAATTGACGGCGCTCAAGGCCCAACTGGCGGGCGCTCAATCGCCTGCCGATCAGCTTTACTATGCGAGCCCGGCCGGGGGCGCCTTGACCGGATTTGCGATTCTGCAATCGACCTCTCCCGTCCATGGCACCTACCTCTTCGTCGACATGAATCAGGGCAAAGGCGAAGGACAGCGGCTGATTCCATATCATCCCCAAGTCGACGCCGACTGCAGCGGCATCTGCCGCGAACAGTCGATTCGATTCCTCGAGAATCACGAAGCGACTGCCACGGGGCTCATCCTCTGGAACTGGAATGGAGTCGAGGGGCGGCCGTCCATCTCGCCCGTCGCCATCAGCCAGAGCTCGGTCCGGATCGCCGCGTTTGACGAGAGCGGCAACACGTCCGGCAGCATGACCATTCAGACGCCTGCTTCCTCGCGCGTCTCCATTTCGGAGCTGAAGCTGGGCTCGGACTCCGGCTCGCTGCGGATCACGTCGGACACTCCGGCCGTGGCGCTCGTCGGATATGCATCGAAGGGGCCGAAATACGCCATGCACGTGCTCACGGAATCATCGTGCGACCCGTGTCCGGCTCCGACCGTGGCTGCAAGCGTTGCCACCGGCACCGTTGGCGTGGCATTCCTGTCTACGATCACTGCGCCGGTCGGTACGACCATCAGCGCCGACAACCTCCCGGCGGGCCTCACGCTCGCCGGCAACGTTGTCTCGGGAACCCCGACCGCTGCCGGCACTGGCACGATCAGCGTGCTCACAGCCTGCGGCTCGACCGCTACGGCCGATATCACCGTTGCGTCGTGCACGACTCCGACCCTCACGGCCAGCTCTCTTTCGGGAATCGCCGGACTGCCGTTCACCACGACTCTGACGCCGTCCGCAGGAGCAACCATCGCCCTCCAGTCGACCCTCCCCACTGGCCTCGCGCTCGTCGGCAACGTCATCTCCGGCACCCCCCTCGCGAGCGGCAGCATCACGGCCGTCGCCCAGAACTCTTGTGGAACGAGTGCCCCGCTGACCATCGTCGTGAGTCCGTGCACCAATCCTTTGATCAGCGCATCATTGACCACCGGCATGGCCGGACTGCCGTTCCTCTCCACGATCACTGCGACACCAGGTACAACCATCAGCGCCACCGGCCTTCCGGCTGGTCTCACACTCGCCGGGAACGTCATCTCCGGCACCCCGTCAGCCGCCGGAACCGTCCATGTCACAGCAACCGCGGCATGCGGTGCAACCGCATCGGTCGATCTCATCATCGACACGTGCGCGGTTCCTACAATGTCGGCAAGCGCGCTCGCCGGCACTGTCGGCCTGCCATTCGCCTCCATTCTGACTGTTCCGCCGGGCGCGGCTCTCTCCGTGACCGGCCTTCCCGCCGGCCTCTCGCTCCTCGGAAACGTCATCTCCGGCACACCCTCGGCGACCGGAACCATCCACGCCCTGATCACCGCGGCCTGCGGTTCGACGGCCTCGATCGACATTCCTATCAATGCCTGCCCAGTACCGACCATCTCGGCCGACCTGGTCTCCGGCACTGTTGGCATTCCGTTCCTGGCCACGCTTGTGCCCTCGCTCGGCGCGACCGTGACCGTCGATCAACTTCCCGCGGGTCTCTCCCTGAATGGCAACATCATCTCCGGCACTGCGACCGCGGCCGGAACGGCGACGATCACGGTCACCTCGCCCTGCGGCGCACAGGCAACGCTGTCGGTCACGATCGCGGCCTGCACGGCGCCGGCGATCCTGGCCGATACCCTGATGGGAACCGTCGGTCTGCCGTTTGTCTCGACGATCACAGCGACTCCTGGCGCGACGATCTCAGCGACTAACCTGCCGACTGGCCTGACGCTCATCGGCAACGTCATCTCTGGAACGCCCGCCGCTTCCGGTACCGCCACCATCACTGCAACGCTGGCATGCGGTGCAACGGCCACGACGACGATCGCCATTCAGCCGTGCCCCGTGCCGACGCTCAGCGCGACGGCCACGTCCGGGACGCTTGGCCTGCCATTCCTCGCTACGATCACGGCCTCTCCTGACGCGGTCGTCTGCGTTCAGGGACTGCCCGCCGGCCTCACTGTCACCGGCGGCGTCATTTCGGGAACTCCGACCGGTACGGCGACCATCCACATCATCGCCACTTCTCCCTGCGGAGCCGTGGCGACCTTCGATATCCCCATTCATTAGATATACATATCGTTGACGGACAGCTCGATGGCGGGAGGTTGGCAAGACCTCGCGCCATCGAGGATTTCTCGACCCCCGTCACTCCAGCGCTTTTCCCGCTTCGGAGTGTCTCCTCCGAGCATCGCCGCCTTCCCCGGTGGCATTCTTCGCTCCGACATCACTCCACTTTTGAAGTCAATCACCAGTGGGGGTACGAGCGGCTTCGGATGAATCAGATCAATAGAAAGCAGGCTACAAGAGTGCTAGATTACCCGCCAGGCTTGGTCTCGACGCCAGCCCGGTCAGTCGAGAACGCGCTTTCCATTTAGGGGAGATCCGATTGCCTATCCCTCGCGGCCTGCGCGCGACTCTGGTGTCTCTTATCCTGATCGCGATTCTGCCGGTCTTTTTCCTGTTGGCCTACTCGGACCTGGATGAGATCCGAGACATTGATCGACAGACGTCGGAAGAGGCTTTCCGGTTTGCGCGTCTTGCGGCCCTGCGCCAACGGACCCTGATTTCCGGCGCACAGGAAGTCCTCTTCACGGTCAGCCGTCTTGCCGAAGTGCGCAGCCTGGACGCGAAACGCTGCAGCGATCTCTTCGCCGAGATCGCGCGCGACCACTACGCGTTCGCGAACCTCGGCGCGGTCGACGTCAACGGCAATCTGCGCTGCAGCGCGGTCTCCGCTGACGCCGGCGTGAACCTGGGCGACCGCCAGTACGTGCGCGAGTCGCTCGCGGGCAACCGCATGTCATCCGGACAATTCGTCGTTGATCCTCGCACCAGGAGCGCAACGCTGAACTACGCCTACCCGATCGTCGATAACCACGCCACCGTCGGCGTGGCGTTCATCGCCATCGACCTGCAGTCCTTGAACGATTTCGGCGATCAGGCGCTCCTTCCCAGCGATGCCCGGCTCTATCTGCTTGACCCGAGCGACGTCATTCTGCGCGTGGCGCCCGAGCACCGGGCGCTGGTGGGCCAGTCGATGCGGACGGTACTCCCGGCGCTTCCCGGCGGAACCGGCGACGGTTCGCGGATGCTCGACGCGCACGGCGACCGGGTGGTGGTCTCGCGCTACCGCATCGATGCTCTTTCGGTGATCTGCGTCATTCCGGTGAAAGGCGTCCTGGCGCAGGTTCGTCGGAGGACCTTCATCGACTTGACCGGCACGCTCGTCGTCGCGGTGCTGGGCTTCGGCGTGGCCTGGAGCATGGCCGGACGCAAGCTGGTGCGTCCGATCGATGTCCTGGTCAAAGCCATCGAACGAGTGAACCAGGGCGACCTCGACACGCGCATCGGCGCAGCTTGGGACGGCGAGATCGGCGTGCTCGGCCGCGCCTTCGACCAAATGGTCGGCCTGCTGCGCGACCGGCAGACGGCATTGCTCCGCCATCAGCACTCCATCGAAACCCAGGCCGGCCGGCTCGGCGCTCTTCACATGCTGGACCGTAAGATCCTCGCCGGCGGCGGACCCGAAACCGTGGTGCAGGCGGTGGCGCCGCATTTGAAGGAATCCACCGGGGCAGAGCGCCTGAGCCTCGTCCTCTGGGACGGGGAAACAGCCTCGCTGTGTTGGGTCAGTTCGGACCCGACGCTTGGACCGGTAGCGCTGGGCCCGCTTGCGGCGGAGCACGTCGAGGGTATCGACGCCTCAATCCGAGAGCCGCGCTACATCCCTGACCTCTCCTCGGAGCCTGAAATCCCGGGGGCCTTCGAGAAAGCCCGGGACCGTGGCGTTCGCACGCTGCTCTTTCTGCCGCTCGTGGCGGATTCGACACTCACGGGATGGCTCGCCCTCTCCAGCCGCACGAAGGACGCCTTTTCCGAAATCGGGCAACAAGTGGCGCGGGAGATCGCCGCGCAGTTGGCGATCGCCGTGCGGCAAACAGCATTGCGCCAATCGCTACTTCGCGAGCGGCAGTGGTTACAGACGATCGTTCGCCACCTGCCGGAAGGAGTGGCGCTCCTGGCCGTCGATGGTGGCGTGCTCGTCGGAAATCCGTCTTTCGAGATCGCGCTTACCGTCCTCGGGCATCCCGCTCGCGAGCCGCTCTACCGGCTTGGTGGCCATACGATCGAAGAGCTGAAGCAAGCGTCCGCCTCCGGCACCTGGACCGAAATCGTTATCGAGCAGCCCAAACGGACTGAATTCGAGGTCTTTGTAACGGACGTGAGTTCCGGCGCTGATCAGACGGTCGTTGTGGTGCGCGAGATCACCGCGGAGCGCGACGTTCGCCGTCAACTGGAACGCCAGGAGCGCCTTGCCGCGGTCGGCCAGATGGCGGCAGGGATCGCTCACGATTTCAATAACGTGCTGTTCGCCATCATGACCAACACCGAAGTGCTCATTCGAGACCGGACCCTGCCTGCCGTGCTTCTGGATCGCGCGCGCTCGATCGTCGAGATGGCGCGGCGAGGGGCCGGAATCATCCGGCAGATCCTCGATTTCAGCAGGAAATCGGTCAGCGCCCGGCGACCGCTGGACCTCGGTGATTTCATCGCCAAGACGATGAGTCTCACGCGCAGCGCGCTTCCGCAGAACATCGATCTTCGCCTTGACAAACCGAGTTCGGAATGCCGGGTCCTGGCGGACCCTGCGCGTCTCGAACAATTGCTCACAAACCTGGTGGTCAATGCGCGCGACGCCATGCCTGAGGGCGGGACGATCAATGTATCCATTGCCCGCAGGCTGGCTACTGACAGCCGGACGAATCAGCCCGGCCAGTGGATCTCCCTGGAGGTGAAAGACTCCGGCCCCGGCATACCACACGAGCTCCAGCGGCGCGTTTTCGAGCCGTATTTCACGACGAAGGGATCGGAACAGGGTACGGGCCTTGGTCTCGCACAGGTCCTGGGGATCGTCCAGGATCACGGCGGACAGATCGCGCTGCATAGTGACACCACCGGCACGACGTTCACCATTCTCCTGCCCGCAATCGAAGCGCAGCCGCTGGCCGCGGAGGTCGAAGAAACGGTCTCCGCACATGGATCGGGAGAGTTGATTCTGCTGGTGGAGGATGAGGAAAGCGTTCGAGAGCCGCTGCGGGACGCTCTTGAGTTGCTTGGCTACCGGGTGGTGGCGGCAACGAACGGCGTCGAGGCGCTGACCTTGTTCACTGACAACGTGCAGGAGGTACGGGTGATCGTTACGGACGCGGTGATGCCTCTCATGGGAGGGATCGAGCTGACGCGGCTCATTCGAGAGCGGAATCCGTCCATCGCCACGGTGATCATGTCGGGAACCGCGAACGCAATCGCCGAAGCGGCGAGCTCCGGCACACCCGTGCTTCAAAAGCCATTCGCGCTGAAGTTGCTCGCTCGGGCCATCCGCGACGCGCTGGCGAGCGCCGGAGGCCGGCCCAGGGGCACGGAGGAGTGAGGCCAAGGGGCCTCACGATCGCACCTTTGGCGTCAGTTGTTGATCGTGCTGATCGATCCGCTCCCGCCTTCGACCGGTTCCGATGAGACGGCCTGGAGCGGCACGGTGCGAGTACCGAAGGCGTCGATCGGCCAGACTTCGAGCGGCAATGTCCGTCCGTTCGCGGCCAGATACACCCTGGTGCCGCTATCCGCGACCAGCTCGATCGAGCCGCTTGGCGGAACCACGTAGCGCGTGCCTTCGTAGGCGAACGTGGCGCCCGGCGTACCGACGAATCGATACGAGACCGCGCCGGAATGGCAGACGGGAATCGGAGCTGGTGCGTGGTGGAGGAGGGCGGCGAGCGTGATTGCGTGCAGGATGTTCATGGGCGACCCCTAGTCCAAGGCCGGTACCATGCAAGACACCTTTTAGAATCAGCAATTTAGATAGGTCGGAGGCGACTTGCTCCTGTTTCGGAATTGTACGGCTGTGTGATTTCTGGACATCGCTTGTTGTTCCGAGACTGCGAATCATCCGGCGGCTTCATCATCGCTGCCAGCACTGACGGCGCCACCCACCTTGACGCAGCTACGCGCGGCCATCGTGCAGCTCGTCGGACGATAGCCGGACTGACCCCTGAGGTTCAGGTCCGCGCTGGACATCCACACTAACTTCCATAATAATCCCCGTAAGATCTCGTGCCCGTAGCCACCCTGCCCGCAGTCCGTCTGCTTTCCAACCGCCTGTCCTTCGCCCGACTCAGCGTCGCGCGCAAGGGGCTGATCCTGGTTGCCGTACCGCTTTTCTTTCACCTGCTCTTTCTTCTCACCGTTACAGCGGTGGAACGCGAGCACCGTGAGCAACGTGCGAGCGCGCAGCGCTCGCGTCAGACCATCACGGCGGCTTATAGGCTCCTGGGGCTGATGGTCGACGCCGAGACGGGCATGCGCGGGTACGAGCTCACCCGAAACGAAGTCTTCCTCGATCCGTACCGCGCCTCGGTCGGGGCGCTGCCCCGGCAGTTCGTGCAACTACGCGCGCTGGCCGCTACCGATACCGGTCCCAACGTCGACAACCTTACGACGACGGGGCAAACGGCGCTCGAATATCAATCCTCAGTAATCGCCCAGATGAGGGAGGGCGATGCTGCCGGAGCTATCGCGAGAACCACCCGACTCGAAGGAAAGCAGCGCATGGATGCCTTCCGCGCTGCCATGAACCGATTCCTCGCCGCGGAAGAGCGGCTCTCCGCGACCGCCGACGCACGCTCTGATGCCGCACGATCGAGGCTGTATGCGGCATTGGGAGGAGGCTTCGTCGCCGACGTGCTGCTGGCAGGCGCGCTGAGCGTCTTCTTTACGCGCGGAATCGCCTCGCGGCTGCGCGCCGTGACCGAGAACACCCTGCGCGTGGAACGGCACGAGCCGCTGGCACCGGTGCTCGCTCCCGGCGACGAGATCGCCTCGCTCGATGCCCGGCTGCACGAGATGGCAAATGCGATCGACGTCGCTCAAACGGGGCTGGAAGAGGCAAACCACGAGCTGGCGTCGTTCTCCTACTCGATCTCCCACGACCTTCGGGCGCCGGTGCGCGCAGTGGATGGCTACGCGCGGATGCTGGAGGAGGATTACGGTGATCGCCTCAGCGGTGACGGCCCTCGTTTTCTAAGCACCATCCGTTCCGAGGCCCGGCGTATGGGACGCCTGATCGACGACCTGTTGGCCTTCTCGAAACTCTCGCGCACCGAGTCCCAGGAAGCTGAAGTTGATATGACCATGCTGGCGCGTGAGGTGGTCGAGCAGGCGCGGCGCGAAGGAACACCAGCGACTAACACCCTCATCGACGATCTGCCACCGGCACGCTGCGACCCAGCGATGATGCGGCAGGTCTTTATCAACTTCCTCTCCAATGCCGTGAAGTTCTCGGCGCTCGCGGCCAAGCCGCTCGTGGAGGTGGGGGGTGAGCGGCGCGGCGAGGAGAACGTCTACTGGGTACGCGACAACGGCGTGGGCTTCGATATGCGCTACTCAGCGAAACTGTTCGGGGTTTTCCAGCGCCTCCATCGATTTGACGAGTTCGAAGGCACGGGCGTGGGCCTGGCCATCGTCAAGCGAGTGATCACGCGCCACGGAGGCCGCGTCTGGGCCGAGTCTTCGCCTGGCGCGGGGGCGTCGTTCTTTTTCACGCTGCCGAGCTCCCCGGCAGCGCATGACCTGAGGGAGGTGAAGTCGTGAGCGATACCGCGGTGGAGATCCTGCTGGTCGAAGACAACCCGAACGATCGTGAGATGACGCTGCGCGCTTTGAAGCGCAGCAACGTGGCCAACAATGTGGTCACTGCCGGCGACGGTGAGGAGGCGCTGGACTTCCTCTTCGCCCGCGGTCAGTACAGCGGCCGGAAGGTCGACGACGCGCCGCGCGTGGTCTTCCTCGATCTGAAACTGCCAAAGGTCGATGGAATCGAGGTCTTGCGGATGATGCGGAATGACCCGCGCACCCGGACCATTCCCGTGGTGATCATCACGTCCTCGGCCGAGGAGAGGGATCGTGTGGCGTCGTACGCCATCGGCGCGAACAGCTACGTGGTCAAACCGATCGACTCCGACAGCTTTACGAAGACGATGGCCGAGGTCGGGTACTACTGGCTGGCGGTAAACCGGGGGCCGCTCGCTCCGTAGTCCAGCCATGGCCACCCCTATTCGTGTGCTCCTTCTGGAAGACACGCCCTCGGACGCGGAGCTGATGTTGCGCGAGCTGAAACGAGCGTCGCTGGACGTCACGGCGCGCAGGGTAGAGACCGAGGATGAGTTCCGCCAGCTACTGACGGAGTGGCCGGCCGACGTGATCCTGGCCGACTACAGTCTTCCAACGTTCGACGGCGAGGCCGCGCTGCGGATCGCGCGCGAGATCGCTCCCGAGGTGCCGTTCATTTTCGTCTCCGGGTCGATCGGCGAGGAGCGTGCCGTCCTGGCGCTGCAAGGCGGTGCCACGGACTACATCCTCAAGGACCGGATGTCGCGCCTCAGCACCGCCGTGGTGCGCGCCCTGGAAGAGCGAAAGCAACGCGAGCTGCGTCACGCCGCACAGGAGGAGTTACGCGAATCAGAGGTACTGTTTCGTTCCGTTGCCGAGTTGGCCGGGGATGCCATCCTCCTCACCGAGGGGCTGAGTACGATCGTTTTCGCGAACGAGCACGCCGCATGGATGTTCGGCCGGCCGGCCGCGGAGCTCGTCGGGAGCAGCAAGGTGTCGCTCCTGGCAGAGCAGGTGCGCGAGGAGCATGAGCGCCTCATGGAATCACTGCGAACAGGCGACGACTCCGAGACCTCGCTGACGAAAAAGACGATCGGCGTTCGCCACGGCAAGGAGTTCCCGCTGGAGATGTCGATCTCGAGCTGGCGCCGCCATGGCCAGCTCTTTTTTACGAACATTCTTCGGGACGTGAGCGAGCGCGTCGCCACCGAGCGGCGGGAACGAACGCACTTCGAGGTGAGCCGGATGCTGGCTGCCTCGCGGTCATTGACCGAAACGACGCCGGAGTTGATCCGCGTGATGTGCGAGGGGCTGGGCTGGAGCGGAGCGGCCTTGTGGCTCCTGGACCCTGGCACCGATCGCCTCAGTTGCGGGGGTGCCTGGGCTCGGGTTGGAGAAAATGACCCGGCCATCGTCGCGGCCTGCCGCGAAACGACATTCGCCTCGGGTGAGGGACTGCCAGGGCGCGCCCTGGCCAAGTACCGCAGCGAAACGGTGCGCCTCGGGCATCAGGATTTCGAGACGCCTCATCGCCGTCTTGCCGCGTCGGCCGGCGTAACACGCGTGACCGCCGTTCCGCTGCACGTGACAGGCACCTGTATCGGCGTGCTGGAGTTCTTCGAGCGCGACGACTCCGAGCCGGAGCCTCCGCCGGCGACACTGGAAGTGACGACCGAGATCGCTACCCAGATCGCGCAATACGTCAACCTCATCCGAAGCGAGGATGCACGCGTTGCCGCCGCAGAACGCCTCCACGAAGCGCAGCAGATCGCTCACGTCGGTAGCTGGGAGCAGGAACTGGCCACCCATTCCACGATCTGGTCCGAGGAAATGTACGCGATCCTCGGCCTCGATACCGGCATCAAATCGTCGCCGGATAAGTACCTGGAAATGGTTCATCCGAATGATCGCGATCGGGTCAGTGCTCTCTTTGAATCACAGAGGGCGTCGGTCGGACCGGAGACGCTCCGCTTCCAGCACCGCATCATCAGACCCGACGGGAGTGAGCGGACCGTGGAGTGCCGCAGCCGCATCGTCGTCGGTGAGGGCGGAATCGTGGCCAGCGTCATCGGGACCATCCAGGACGTAACGGAAACCCAGGCCATGGAGCGCAAGCTCGAACTGGCAAAGAGGATCGGCAGCCTCGGCCGAGTGGCGGCTACGATCGCCCACGAGTTCAACAACGTAATGATGGGCATCGAACCCTTCGCCGAAATGATCCGGCGGCTCGCGGCGGACGACGCCAAAATCCTGCAGGCAGCCGAACGGATCTCGGTCTCCGTGCGCCGTGGCCAGCGGGTCACCGAGGAGATCCTGCGCTTTACCCAACCTGCGGAGCCAGAGCTCCGCGGCGTCGATCTTCGGGAATGGCTTCGCGACCTCGGCCCGGAGCTCCGCGCCCTGGCCGGCTCGGTACGCGTGTCCATCAAGCTGCCGGACTCGCCCGTGTACATTGCCTGCGACGCGGCCCAGCTCCAGCAGGTGGTGACGAATCTTCTCTTGAATGCCCGCGACGCCTCGCCGGAAGGGAGCGAGATTACGATCACGCTCGCCCGGGTTGGCCGCGAAAACGCCGAGCTCACCGTCCGCGATGAAGGGACAGGTGTTCCTTCCAACGCCCTGGAGCACATCTTTGAACCGCTCTTCACCACGAAACGTACCGGCACAGGCCTCGGTCTATCGGTGGCCCGGCAAGTCGTGACACGGCATGGAGGCTCCATCGAAGTGACGAACGTGGCCACGGGCGGCGCCGAGTTTCGCATCGTCCTACCCGCGACGAAAGCAAGGCCTTCGGCCGCGTCACCGCAACCGCAGCGCACCGCGTTGCACCTCCGGCGAATCCTGCTGGTGGAGGACGATGATCTGGTGTCTGCCGGCCTGACCGCCCTTCTCGAAATGGAGGGCATGGCCGTACTGGTGATCAGCCGCGGACGTCACGTCGTCGAAGCGGTTGAGAGCTTCGAGCCGGACGCCGTAATCCTCGATCTGACTCTGCCGGACATCGACGGAGTCGAGGTGTTTCGAGGACTTCGCAGACTTTGGCCACATCTGCCTGTGGTGTTTTCCACCGGTCACGGCGGTTCGGCGGAGCTTGCTACGGAGCTGAGCGGCGCTCACGTGGAACTGTTGCGAAAGCCGTACGAGATCGGCGAGCTGCTATCGGCACTGCAACGGGTCGCGGCGTGATCGATCAAAGGATCGGATCCCGATTTTTGTAGTGGCCGCAAAACCGCCTTCAGGCACCCCCGGACGGGGTGCCTGAGATTCTCGGATCACATTCCGGTGGACTCGCGCTTCGCGCTCAACCGCCGGCTACGTTTCTGAGCCCATCGGGCGCTCGAAACGCGGGCGCTACTGGTTGCCCTGGCCGGAAGCGCTGGAGCCGCCGTCGTTCTTGGCTTCGACCTTGCCGCTGTCGCTGGTAAGGACGTCCGCGACCTTGCTGATCACGCTGGCCGTCCTCTTCGGAGCAGCCCTCCTTACGGCAGCCTTCTTCGCGGGAGCTTTCTTGACGGGCGGTTTCTTCGAGACCTTCTTGGCGGGCTTCGAGACCTTCTTCGAGACCTTCTTCGCCGGAGCCTTCTTCGAGACTTTCTTTGAAGAGGCCTTCTTCGAGACCTTCTTGCTCACCTTCTTCGCGGACTTCTTCTTCGCCGGGGCCTTCTTCGACTTCGCGGACTTCTTCGCAGCGGGCTTCTTCGCGGACTTCTTGGATTTCTTGGCAGCCATGGATTCTCTCCTATTCAAAACTGTCGAGGTGGGGAGCCGTACATTTGAACGAGATTTTGTGCTGCGTGGCAACTGCGTTGCACAAATTTCAATGTAGACGAAGATGTGGCGATTGTCACGCTTGCAACGGCATCCGCGATGGCTGGCGGCGATGGCGATCCTCGCCTTCGTCATCGGCGAAGCGTTCGCCATCTACATCTTCATCCTCAACCGGAGGCTCACGCGCGAGCTGGTGAACCATGCCTGGCGCGAGCCGACGGTGATCGTTTCCGCGGCGCGGCGCACACCGACGCAGGTGGCCATGCTGTACGGCGTGGACTGGCGCATCACACCGCCGGTCACGCTTCGCTCCCTGCCCGGCTATGTGCCGCGGGCGTTCCTGGCGGCCGAGGATGTCCGTTTCGACTATCACCCCGGCATCGATCCGATCGGGATGGTGCGCGCGCTCTTCACGGACATCCGGGCACACGGCATCGCCGCCGGCGGCTCCACGATCGATCAGCAGATCATCAAGACGCGCTTCCTCTCACAGGAGCGGACCTGGCGCCGGAAGATCACCGAGATCGTTCTGGCGATGCTGCTCGACGCCCGCATGCCGAAGAGCGAGATCCTCGAGGTCTACCTCAACGACGTCTACCTCGGGAACAGCGGCGGCAAGCCGATCATCGGGATCGACGAGGCATCGCGGCTCTACTTCGACAAGGCTCCGTCGCAGCTTCGGGTGGAGGAGGCAGCCGTCCTGGCGGGCATGATCCGCGCTCCCAACCGCGACACGCCCGAGAAGCGGCCCGAGATCGCGCGGGCACGCCGCGATGCCATCCTCGCGGTCATGCGCGATCACGGCTGGATCGATGACGCGCAACTCGCGTCGGCGAAAGCCGCCGACGTTGCATTCAGCGGCGGCGATATCCCGCAGGCGCCGTATCCGTTCTACCTCCGCGCGCTTCGCGCGGACATCGTGAAGCAAATCGGAATCAGCCCCGTGATCGAAGGCGGTCTCACCATCGTCTGCGAGATGGATCCGGACGCGCAGCGCAATGCCGAGCGCCTGGCCGCCCGCGCGCCGGCACAGCTCGAAGCCTCGCATTCCTGGCTCAGGGCTCAGGCCAGAAGCGAGCCGCTGCAGGTGGCCATGCTCTCCGTCGATCCGCGCAGCGGCGGCGTCCGGGCGCTGGTCGGCGGGAGCGACTACAACGTCTCGCCGTTCGATCGCACCTCGGCGATGCGCCGCCAGCCTGGATCGGCATTCAAGACCTTCGCCTATCTCGCCGCCATCGCCTCGAAGAAGGCGACGACCGCGTCGCTGCTGCTCGATGCGCCGATCAGCATTGCCGTGAACGGAAACGAGACCTGGGAGCCGCACAACTACGACGATCGCTTTCGCGGACGGGTGACCGTGCGCGAGGCTTTCGAGCACTCGCTGAATGTTCCAACGGTGCGGCTCTCCGAGGAGATCGGCGTCGCGCGCGTGGCCGGCACGGCGGAGAAGTTCGGATTCGAAGAGAAATTCGCACGCATCCCGGCGTTGCCGCTCGGCGTGACCGAGGTCTCGATGCGCGAGCTGACGGCCGCGTACACGCCGTTTCCGAACCTGGGCATTCGCGTCGAGCCTTTCCTCCTGCGCGAGGTGCGCGACCGCGCTGGGAAGACGCTCTACGCGCACGAGCTCGAACAGAAGCGCGTGGCCGATGCCGGCGTGGCATACATCGTTCACACGCTGTTGCGCGGCGTCGTTCAGCGCGGCACGGCATCGCGCCTCAAGCGCTACGGCCTCGGCTACGTCGCCGGCAAGACCGGCACGACCAGCGATTACCGGGACGCCTGGTTCGTCGGCTACACGGCGGACATGGTGACCAGCGTCTGGGTGGGCTTCGACCATGGCGCACCGCTCCGCCTCTCATCCGGCGAGTCGGCCATTCCGATCTGGGGCGAGTACATGAGGTCCATCCCCCACCTGCGCGATGAGCCGAAGCCTCCTCCGGGCGTGACCTTCCGCGACATCGACCCGGAGACCGGCATGCTCTGGCAGGAAGGCTGTCCCAGCCCCGTCCATGAAGTCTTCCTCGCCGGCACGGCTCCGACTCTCAAATGCCCAGCCGGCTTCTTCGGCGGCATCATTCGCAGCGTCTTCTTCGACCGCGGCAACTTCGATGAGCCGCCCGCGATCACCCTCGAACAGTTCCGAAAGTGGGCCAACGACGTCGACCGCAGCCGGCGGGAGGTGGAGGGGGCGTGGGGACGGTTGCGGAAGATCTTTGGAAACTGAGGGCGCGGTTGCGGGGTCTCGAGGTTGCGGGGTAGCGCGGTTGCGAGGTCTCGCGGCCTGGCTTAGTACAGGTCCCCGGAATTCATTTTCCAGGGCTGAACCCAAACAGTGGCGTGTGCTTCTGGCCTGAAGGACTCACGCGGAGACGCGGAGTGCGCGGAGAAGAAGTTCCTTGTCATCTCGTCCGCGGGGATTGCGAGCGGTTCGTTCTCGGCAGTTCCTCTAATCGAGCGTCCTTCTCCCCCAGCGCTTTTCAGCTGGGGGAGAAGGTGCCGACAGGCGGATGAGGGGGTCGTGCTCGCGATAAAGGTGAGTATTTTCATGACTTCCACGGGTTAATGGTTCACTGTTTGGCAAGCGCCCAAGGCCCCCTCATCCGCCTCCGGCACCTTCTCCCCCACGCTGAAAAACGCGTGGGGGAGAAGACGCTC